>Ga0307372_10008183_pt1 | contig 14757 bp, 12 predicted proteins | sample OX1MG_FD_202533 | JGI IMG/M metagenome (GOLD analysis project Ga0307372, IMG submission 202533) | Soil microbial communities from Risofladan, Vaasa, Finland - OX-1 | ecosystem: Environmental > Terrestrial > Soil > Coastal area > Acid sulfate soil | place: Finland: Risofladan, Vaasa | collected... | reverse complement strand
GCGGCTCACCCCGGCCGCGCCGCGGACCGGTAGGTGCCGGTCACCGAGCGCGTGTTGCCGGCCCGGTCGGTCGCCGTCGCCCGGTAGGTCGTGCGGGTGCCGACCGACGTGCGAGTGAGGACACACGACGCCACTCCCGACAGCGCGTCACGCGCGCGGCACACGGGGACGGGCGCGACGCCCGCGTAGGTCGCGCCGTCGCGCACGCCGGTCACCGTGACGGTCGGCCCGACGAGGTCGAGGTCGATGTTCCGACGGACGACGGTGGCCACCCCACCGTCCGTGGCGAGGATCGTGCGTGTCACCGACCGCCCTGCTCCACTTCGGGTGAACCGCACGGGTGCCGGGCACCGGCCGACGAGCGGCGCGCCGTCGGTCGTGCAGCGGAAGGTGACGGTCACCGGGCTCCGGTACCAACCGAAGCGAGACCGCGCGTACTTCGAGCGCACGACCGCGGTGATGCGCGGATGGTGGAGCGCGGTCGACGCCGACGACCCCGCGAAGTTCACGTCGCCCGCGTACACGGCCGCGACGTGCTGCGTGAGCCCCGGAGGGACCGTGAACGCGAGCGTCGCGCGCCGGCTCGCGAAGCTCGCCCGACCGATCGACCGGCCGTTCAGGCTGAAGACGACGGCCCCGGTCGCGAAGCCCGCACCGGGAGCGACGGGCGCGACGGAGGCGACGACCGACGCCCGCCGGACGGTGAGCGTGAGCCTGGTCGCCGACTTGTCGACGACGTGGGTGGCCGACGCCGTCGAGCCGACGTAGGCGCCGAGGTCGTCCGGCATGAACGTGGCCGTGACGACGTGCTTGCCCGGCGCGAGCGGCCCGCCGACCGCGGCGCTGAGCGCGGGGCTCGTGACCCTGCCGCCCGCGACCGGGCGAGGCGTGCCGAGGCCCGCTCCGTCCACCGCGAACTGCACGCGCCCCGCCGGGGCGCCGCGCGTCGCGGTCACCGTCGCGGCGGCTTCGACCGGTCGGCCGTACACGCTGCGCGCACCCGCGATCGAGACGCGAAGCGAGGTCGGCGCCGGTGCCGGCCGAAGCGTCGGCGGTAGCGTCGGCGACGGCGACGGCGACGGCGACGGCGACGGAGCCGGAGCCGGCGGGAGCGCCGGCGGCGCGGGAGCGGGCTGCTGCGGCGCAGCCTCGACGGTCATCGACTGGAACACGGGGGTGGCGGAGGCGAACGTGTCGTCCCCACCCTGCTCGATGCGGACCACGCAGGTGCCGCCGGCCATGAACTGGACGGTCGCGCCGGCGACCCTGCACGCTCCGGACGTCGAGGAGCTGTCCACCGAGACGGCGACGGGCAGGTTCGAATCAGCGGTCGCGACGACCGTGTAGGTGCTGCCGACAGTCACGCGCTCGAGCGGGACCGACGTGACCGCGATGGACTGGTGCAGAACGTCGAGCGCGGTGGGGACGGTCGTGACGTACACGCCCGCCCAGCTCTCGGAGGTCACGGGGTCGAGCATCGATGCGCCGATGACGAGCCTGCGGCCCCGGAAGCCGTCACGCTCGAGGCCGACGGCGGTGACGGCCGAACCGGCGGGCGCCGCGGGGTCCACGGACGTGCCCGGGGCCCCGGTGGCCACGGCGGTGACGATCCGCTGCTCGGGGCTCGGTCCCTCGGCGAGGTAGATGCCGGAACCGCCGGTCACCGGCGTCGCCTTGAACGCGGCTTGGAAGGTGCCGTCGGCGAGGCCCGACACCGCGACGAAGGTCGACGACCTCCAGCGGGCGGGCTCGGAGACGACTTCCTCGCCGCTGCCCGTGCCCGGCGGGCGACCCGAGAACACCCAGAACATGAGGTCGGAGAAGCGGGACCCGGTCGTCGCGACCGTGTGGAGCGTGTGCGTCGTCGTGTCGAAGACGAATATCCCCTGGTGGGCCGGGATCGTCGTCGTGAACCCGAGCGGGTAGCTCTGACGGCAGAAGGCGAGCAGGTCCGTGTTCCCGTCCGTCGGGCACGCGAGCGTGATGCTGCGCTGCTCGCTCCCCCACGTCGCCGAGAACGCGACGAAGCGCCCGTCGAACGAGAGGTTCTCGCCGAAGTTCGTGAAGCGGTCCGCCGCAGACATCCCGGGCACCTGCTCGCCGATGCCGGCGAGCGTCTCGATCTCCGGGCTCGGTGCGGTGTTCGCGAGGTACACGCCACCGAGCGACGGCGCATTCTCGTTGTCCCAGCCGACGAAAACCGTGCGCCCGCCCGCCGCGCTCGGCGGAGCGGTCGCCCCGAAGGTCACGGTCCCCGCCGCCGGCTGGTTGGGGATGCGCGTCGCGTTGTTGGCGATGAGACCGACGGCGGCACCCGAGACCCCCAGGTCACGGAAGTAGTCGCCGGTCTTGCTGATCCCGCCGTCGGTGTAGTTGCCCTTGAACACGATCGTCGAGCCGTCGACGGCCGGTGCGCCGGGGAACTGGTCGAAGCGGGTGCCGGCAGGTGCTCCCGGGACCGAGTAGGCCTCCATCGTCGGCACGTTCCCGAGCAACGACGCACCGGTGGACAGCGCGCCGCCGACGGTCGTGTAGACGCCGCTCGTCCCGACCTTGGTGTCCGTTCCGTCGAGCGAGTAGGTCCACACGGGAGTCGACTGGCCACGGATCGCGATGACCGGAGGGCCGCTCGTTCCCATTCGCGGGAAGGCCGGGAAATCGTTGAATGTCCCGTCGCTGTTGTTGGGATCCGGGACCCTGCCGCCTGCGAGCGCGACGGTGTCGAGCGGGGCGCCGGGGGCGCTCGTGCCGCGCGAGAACACACCACGCACCGGCGACGCGGGCCCCTGCGTGCGGGCGATGAACGAGACGACACCGGAGTCGTCGATGGACGGCTGGCTGTAGCTGTTGAAGTGGTTCGCCGACCCGGCAGGGGTCTCGCCGTTGTCGACGACGGTCGACCAGGAGAGCTGCGTGGCAGCGGCTCCTGCCGGGCGAGCGCCGGCGAGCGACTGGGCGATCCCGACCGGGACGGCGGCGAGCAGCGCTGCGAGCGGTGCCAGACGACGCGCCGTGGAGCGACGATGAACCATGCGCCTACTTCCTTCCCGCCGAACTGCACGCGTATTGATACGAACGTGCAAGTACCGCGTGACCATACGGACGCGACCCGCTCGCCGACAGGGCCGATCGGCCCGATCCGCCGGCGTGACGCGCTCGACGGGGCGCGCCGGTCGCCGCGGCGGACGCGTCCACGCGCACACGACCTCGCGGCACGGCGGTGGACGCCCCCGGCGCCGCCCGGGTCAGCAGGCGTGCGGTGGCGGCGTGCGCCGGCTCAGGCGGTGAGAGCCTCGACTGCCGAGGCCAGCACGTCGAGGCTCTCACCGAGCAGCGCCTCGTCGATCACGAGCGGCGGGAGGAGGCGGACGACGTTGCCGAAGGTGCCGCACGTGAGCACGACGACCCCGGCGGCGTGGCACGCGGCGGCGACCCGCTTCGCGGCGGCCGCGTCCGGATCCCCCGTGCCCGGCCGCACGAATTCGACGGCCTGCATCGCGCCGCGCCCGCGCACGTCGCCGACCGCGGCGCTCGAGGCCGCGAGCTTCGCCAGGCGCTCGCCGATCACCGAGCCGATCCGCCGCGCCGCGGCGGGGAGGTCGAGCGCGCGCATCGTCGCGATCGACCCGAGCGCGGCCGCGCACGCGACGGGGTTCCCTCCGTAGGTGCCCCCGATCCCGCCCGGATGCACGCCGTCCATGACCTCGGCGCGACCTGTCACGGCCGCGAGCGGCAGGCCTCCCGCGAGCGCCTTCGCGGTCGTGACGAGGTCCGGAACGACCCCTTCGTGGTCGCACGCGAACCAGTCGCCGGTGCGGGCGAACCCCGTCTGGATCTCGTCGGCGACGAACAGCGCACCGTGCTCGGCGCACCAGCGGGACAGCGCGGGAAGAAAGCCCGGGGCCGGCACGACGAAGCCTCCCTCGCCCTGGATCGGCTCGACGAGCACGCACGCGACGTTGCCCGCGCCGACTTGCGCCTCGACGGTCTCGATCGCGCGCGCGGCCGCTTCGGCGCCGGTCATCCCCGCCGGATCGCGGAACGGGTAGGACATCGGCACGCGGTACACCTCGGGGGCGAACGGGCCGAACCGGTCCTTGTACGGCATGTTCTTGGCCGTGAGGGCCATCGTGAGGTTCGTGCGCCCGTGGTACGCGTGGTCGAACACGACCACGGCCTGGCGCCGCGTCACGTGGCGGGCGATCTTCACGGCGTTCTCGACGGCTTCGGCCCCGGAGTTGAACAGCGCCGAGCGCTTCTCGTGGGAGCCGGGGGTGAGCGCGGCGAGCTCCTCGCAGACCTCGACGTACCCCTCGTACGGCGTGACCATGAAGCACGTATGGGTGAAACGCGCGGCCTGCGCGCGGACGCGCTCGACGACCTCACCGGCCGCGTGGCCGACGCTCACGACCGCGATGCCCGCGCCGAGGTCGATGAGCGAGTTCCCGTCGACGTCGACGAGGACGGCGCCCGACGCCCGCTCGACGTAGACCGGGAGCGTGCTCGAGACGCCTGCGGCAACGGTGGCCCGGCGCCGCTCCTCGAGCGCGCGCGACCTCGGACCCGGGATCTCGGTGACGAGCCTGCGCTGCTGGGCGATCGCCGCCTCGTCTCCATGGGTGGTCGTCACGTCCCGCTCCTCGCCGGCGGGCACCGGGACGTCCCGCCGGCCGCAATGATCGCGCTCGGCGGCGTCCGCGGCGAGGGCGCCGGCCCGCGAGACTGGTGGGGTGACGCGTGCCGGCTACCGCTCCGTGCTCGGCGCGCCGGGAGTCCGCTGGCTCATGGCGACCTCGCTCGTCGCCCGCCTCCCCGCGGCGATGGCCGGCCTCGCGATCATCCTGCGCGTCTCGCACGGGACCGGCTCCTACGCGAAGGCGGGCGCGGTCACCGCCGCGTTCGTCGTCGGCGCGGCCCTGGTCGGCCCCGTGCTCGGCCGCCTCGCGGACCGCCTCGGCCGCCGCCCGGTCCTGCTCGCCGCATCGGTCGCGAACACCGCCGGCCTCGTCGCGCTGAGCCGTGTGCCGACGCACGACACCGGGACGATCCTCGCCGTCGCAGCGCTCGCCGGCGCGAGCTCCCCTCCGGTCGCCGCGTCGGTCCGGTCGCTCTGGCCGGCGCTCGTGGAGGTCGCGCGGCGTGACGCGCTCTACGCGGTCGACTCGACCCTGCAAGAGCTCACGTTCGTCGTCGGCCCCGCGCTCGTCGCGATCATCGGCAGCGCGTTCGGCGTGTCCGCTCCGCTCGTCGCGAGCGGCGCGTTCGGGCTCGTCGGGACCGTCGCGCTCGTGAGCCACCCGGTCATCACGACCGGTGCCGAGCACCGGCCGCACCGTGACGCGCGGGTGCTGAGCCGCCCGCTCCTCGTGCTCATCGGAGCGATCACGCTGCTCGTGCTCGCGTTCGGCTCGCTCGAGATCGGCGTCGTCGCGTTCGCCGCCACGAGACACGCCGCCGGCCAGGCGGGCCTGTTGCTCGGCGTGTGGAGCGCCGGGTCGCTGCTCGGCGGCGCGCTGTTCGGCACGCGTGCGACCGCCGGCGGCGCCCGCGTGCTGCCCGGGCTCCTCGTGGCGTGCGCGGGGGGCTTCGCGCTGCTCGCGGGGACTCCCGACGTCGCTGCCCTCTACGCGCTGCTGCTCGTCGCCGGGCTCGTCATCGCTCCGAGCCTCGGCTGCATCTACGGGCTCGCGGGACGCCTCGCGCTCCCCGGCGCGGTCGTCGAGGCGTTCAGCTGGGTATCGAGCGGCATCCTCGTCGGCGCCGCCACAGGGTCCGCCGCGGGCGGAATCGTGGTCCAGCACTTCGGCAGCCGCGTCGACTTCCTCGCGTCCGCGCTGGCGAGCCTCGCCGCCGCGGCGACCGCGGTCACGCTCAGGCGCCACGTCGCGACGCGGCGGTGGCCGGCCGGCGGCGGGCACGAGGCACCGCCCGCCGAGGCGGCCGCGCGGCTGGGCTCGTAGCGACGTGGGCGCGCGACAGGAGCTCCCGCCGGTCGTCGACCGCGAGTGGCTCGGCGCGCACCGGGCCTCGGTCGTCGTCGCTGACGTCCGCTGGTACTCCGACGGGCGGTCGGCCGCGCACTCCTACCGCGACGGCCACATCCCCGGAGCGGTCCGCGTCGACCTCGACCGCGCGCTCGCCGCCGCTCCGTCGGACTCGGCCGGCCGCCACCCGCTCCCGCCGCCCGGCGACTTCGCCCGCTCGATGGCCGCGGCCGGCATCGGCGACGGTGACGTCGTCGTCGGCTGCGACGACGCGGGTGGCGTCATCGCGGCGCGCCTCGTCTGGATGCTCCGTGCGACCGGGCACGACGCGGCGCTCCTCGACGGCGGGGTCGGCGCGTGGCCCGGTCCGCTCGAGCGCGGCGAGCGCACCCGGGCACCCGCGTCGTTCTCCGCGCGCCCGTGGCCCGAGGAGCTCCTCGCGTCGATCGACGACGTCGCGTCGCCGCCCGACGGCACGGTCGTCGTCGACGCGCGCCCGCGCGACCGCTTCGAAGGCGCGCCCGACGCGCTCGACCCTCGCGCGGGCCACATTCCCGGCGCGCGCAGCCTGCCGTGCCGCGAGCAGCTCGACGCGTCAGGAGCGCTGCTCGCACGCGACGAAATCGTCGCGCACGCCGCCGCGGTCGGGATCCGCGCGGGGACGGCCGTGATCGCGACCTGCGGATCGGGCGTCACCGCGTGCCACGACCTGCTCGTCCTCGAGTGGGCGGGCGTCGGCCGGGGGCGCCTGTTCCCCGGCTCGTGGTCCCAGTGGAGCCGCGACGCGAGCCGTGCGGTCGCGACCGGCCCGGACCGCTAGCCGACCGCCCGCCCTCCCGACCGGCCGGTCGCCCGGCGATCCTGCGGAACGGCGCCACGCCTGCCCGGCGCGGGTGCTTCGGATTCCCTTGCGGCGGGCTCGATGCCCGCCGCGCGGCGCAGCTCGCCGTAGAGGGCCGCGAGCTGGGGCAGCTGGTAGTGCGCCTGGAGCCCGCTCGGGTTCGGCAGCACCCAGAGCGTTGCGCCGGCGAGCTCCTCGTCCTGCCGGCCGACGACGGCACGCGGGCGGCCGAACGCGACCCGGTAGGCCTGGACGCCGAGCACCGCGACGTGTGCCGGGGAGCACGCCGCGACGGTCTCCTCGAGCGCACGCGCACCCGCGCGCAGCTCGCCGGCCGAGAGCTCTGCCGCGCTCGCCGAGCAGCGCCGGACCAGGTTCGTGAGCCCGACGCCGAGGTCGACGAGGAGCCCCTGCTCGCTCGGCCGGAGCACCCGGTCGGTGAAGCCCGCCGCGTGGAGCACGGGCCAGAACCGGTTGCCCGGACGGGCGAAGTGGTGCCCGACGCGCGCGGACATGAGCCCGGGATTCGTCCCGCACAGCAGCACCGTGACGCGGGGCCCGACGAGGTCGGGAAGGAGCAGCTCGCCGGGGGCCCCGGGGCGCGCGCCGGTCGACATCGACCGAGCATCGCGCACCTCGCGCGCGCACGCGCCGCGGGCGTGGGGGCCGCAGCGCTCCTCGCGCGCGTCGCCCGGGCAGCGAGGCCGGCGCCGGGCGCGGTCGGTTCGAGCGGCCGGTTCTAGCGGCCGGTTCTAGCGGTCGGTTCGAGCGGCCGGTCGTCCTAGGTCGCGCTGCCGGCGCGTGCCGTGCTCGCGCGGACGACGAGCTTCGGCTGGATGACGATGCGGGTCGCCCCTCGCGTGCCCGACGCCGCCTGGGCGACGAAGAGCTCCATGCAGTGCCTACCGGCGTCGTCGAAATCCTGGCGGACCGTCGTGAGCGGCGGGATGAAGTACTCGCACTCGGGGAGGTCGTCGAAGCCGACGATGCTGATGGAGCCGGGGACCCTTCGCCCCAGCTCGTGGAGGGCGCGCAGCAGGCCGAGCGCCATCGTGTCGTTGGCGGAGAAGACGGCCGTCGCCCCGTCGTCGAGCAACTGCCGGGCCGCGTCGAAACCTGCCTTGGCGCTCCAGTCGCCCCGGACGATGCGCGGGATCGGCCGCTTCGCGGCTGCGAGCGCGCTGCGCCAACCGACGATGCGCTCGCGCGCCTCGGTCCAGTCGCGCGGCCCCGCCACGTGGTGGACCGTGCGATGCCCGAGCTCGAGCAGGTGCTCGGTCGCGAGGCGCGCACCCGCTTGCTGGTCGACGGTCACGGCCGGAAGCGCCGCCTTCGGGTCGCCCTCGACGACGACGAGCGGCAGCTGCTCGGGCAGCTCGGCGAGCGCGTCGAACGCGGGCGGCAACGGCGCGATGAGGATGACGCCTGCGACCGCCTGCTCGTTCAGCCTGCGGAGAGCGTCCTGGAGCGACGTGAGGTCGTGGGCGCGAAGGCTCACCACGCTCACGTAGTAGCCGGCGGACCGCGCAGCACGCTCGATCCCGTACAAGGTGGCCACGGGTCCGTACAGGGTCGAGTCGAGCGTCACAAGCCCGATCGTGTGCGACCGTCCTGTCGCGAGCGCGCGAGCTGCGGCGTTCGGGTGGTAGCCGAGCTCCTCGATCGCGCTGAGCACGCGCCCGCGCGTCGCCGCGCTCACGTACGGGTGCTTGTTGAGCACGCGGGAGACGGTCTGGTGCGAGACGCCGGCGAGCCGCGCGACGTCGGTCATCGCCGGGGATCTCTGGACAGCGTCGGCACTCATCTGCAGCTCCTTCGAGCGGCGGGCGGCCCTCACACTAAGCCGACGGACCCGGCCCGGGACAGCGGACGCGCCGCTCGAAGCGGCGAACTATTCCGGCGGGCCCCTTGACCTCCGGCTCCTTGCGTCGGTACTGTCGCCGCCAATATGTGAGCGCTCTCAGACCCGACCCGCTTCACCGGGCGTCACGCGCCGCCTCGTGAGGGCGCGTGGACGCGAGTGGGCGGGACAGGAGGGGTGCCACATATCGGGGGCGGGCGAGACGCGCGCCGCTCCGCACACACGGGGGAGGGGAACGATGTACAGAAGGGGACTCACGCGCTCTGGAAGCGGGAGGCTCGTCGCCGTCGTCGCCGCTGCGGGCACGCTCGCGGCGTCCGGGGTGCTCGGTACCGCGGCCACGCAGAGCGCTGCAGCGGCAAGACCGCGGGCGGCGCTCCTGCCTCCGACGGTGCACCCGCCGACGTTCAACGACGCGAAGCTCTTCGGCTTGCGCAATGCGCTCTACAAGGCCCTAAAGGGCAAGAACCTGAACGGCGTCGACACCTGGATGGTCGTCAACATCCTCGCGACCTACTGGGTCGCGGGCAAGCAGGGCGACCTGAAAGCGGCCAAGGAGCTCGGAATCGCGCCGCACTTCGAAGGTCCGCCCCAGGGCCAGCTGTCGACGCAGGTGTCGGAGTACGAGACGCTCTCCTCGACGGGCGCGACCGGCGTGTTCACCTCCGTGATCGACCCGGTGTCCGAGGGCAGCATCATCAACAAGATGGTTGCCAAGCACATCGACGTCGTCGCGATCGACTCGCCGGTGCCGGCCAAAGACGCGAAGACCTTCGTCTACGTCGGGACGCCGAACATAACGGCGGGTCAGGCGGCGGGCGCAGCGATGAAGAGGGCCCTCCCGCACGGTGGTGAGGTCGCGATCCTCACGGGTTCGCTGACGGCGACGAACGCGCTCCAGCGCATCCAGGGCTTCAAGCAGGCGCTCGCCGGATCGAACATCAAGGTGGTCACGGTGCAGAACGACAACGGCAACGCCGCGACCGCTGCGACCAACGCCGACACGGTGATCGCGAGCAACCCGCACCTCGCCGGTATCTACGGCGTCTACTCGTACGACGGGCCCGCGGCAGCTGTCGCGGTGAAGAGCAAGAGCGACATCGGCAAGATCCACGTCATCTCCGACGACACCGAGCCGGGGACGATCACGGGCCTCGAGAACGGATCCGTGACCGCCTCGATCATCCAGCAGCCCTACATGCAGGGTTATCTCGGCGCCTACCTCACCGCGGCGATGAAGGTCCTCGGCCCTGCGAAGGTCGCCGCGATCATGAAGCCCTACGAGACCGGCGGCGTCATCAGCACCGAGGTCGGAACCTTGACCAAGGCGAACCTGGCGGCCGACACGGCCTACAACAAGACCATCGGTGCCGGCTGATCCCACGACCACCGGCGACCCGGACACCGGTGAGGACCTCGTCCTCACCGGTGTCCGGAAGTCCTACGGGCCGGTGGTGGTCCTCGACGTCGGGTACCTGCGACTGCACCGAGGGGAGGTCGTGGCCCTCGTCGGAGAGAACGGCGCGGGGAAGTCGACCATGATGGGCGTCATCGCCGGATCGGTCGCGCCGGACGAGGGCACCGTCTCGATCGCCGGCCTGACCGTGGGCAACGGAGGCCCCCTGCGGGCGCAAGAGCTCGGGGTCGCGATGGTCTCGCAGGAGTTCCCGCTCGTCGGCCAGCTGACCGTGCGCGAGAACCTGCTCCTCGGACGACGACCGAGCGACCGGCGCGTCCTCGTCGACTGGCGAGCGATGGACGCGCTCGCGCGCCAGATGCTCGACGCTATCGGCCTCGACATCTCGACACGGGCCCGCGTCGAGGCTCTTTCGGTCGCTCAGCGCCAGCTGCTCGAGATCGCGAAGGCGCTCGGGCGCCGACCGCTCGTGCTCATCCTCGACGAGCCGACGTCCGCGCTCGGCCCCACCGAGTCGGAGCGCATTCTCGAGATCGCTCGCGCCCACGCGAGGAGCGGTGGTGTCGTCGTGTTCGTCGGCCACCGGCTGAACGAGGTGCGCGCCGTCGCGGACCGCGTCGTCGTGCTGCGCAACGGCGCGCTCATCGCCGACCTGTCGCCCGACGACGCCAGCGAGGAGCGCCTCATCCGCGAGATGGTCGGCAAGGAGATCGCGGCGAAGCGCGCGCCGAAGCCATGCCGCGACTCGGCGACCCCCGCGTTCGAGGCCGTCGCGCTCCGTGGCCGCGGGGTCGGTCCGATCGATCTCCGAGTCCAGCCGGGCGAGGTCCTCGGCGTCGCCGGCCTCATGGGCTCCGGGCGCAGCCACCTCCTCCATCTCGTCATGGGCGCGAAACCGGTCGAAGGCGGCGAGATGCGAATCGCCGGCGTGCGCTACGAGCCGCGCAGCACGGTCGACGCCACGAGGGCCGGCGTGGGGCTCGTCCCCGAGGACCGCAAGGTCCAGGCACTGATGGTCGACTCGTCGATCCGATGGAACGGGACCATCGCCGCGCTCCGCAGGATCGCGCGCCACCGCATCGTGCTCCGCCCTCGCGACGACAAGCTCGAGGCGATGCGCATCGTGGAGCGGGCGAGGGTGCGGTGTCGCACCGCCGAGCAGCCCGCGCGCTCGCTCTCGGGAGGCAACCAGCAGCGGCTCATCTTCGGCAGATGGATGGCGACGTCACCTCGGCTGCTCCTACTCGACGAGCCGACCAGAGGCGTGGACGTCGGCGCGAAGGAGGAGATCTACCGGCTCATCGACGAACAGCGCGAGGAGGGCATGGCGATCATCGTCGCGTCCTCGGAGCTCGAAGAGCTCCTTCGCATCTGCCACCGGATCGTCGTCATGCGCCAGGGGCGGATCGCCGCGAGCCTGGAGCACGACGAGTTCAACAAAGAGCGCATCATCGCGGCTGCGGCCGTCGGACAGGCGGCGACATGAGAGGCGTACGGGACATGGCCATCAGCGACACCGTCGTGCCGGATCGGCCGTCGCGGTCGCTCGTGGGCGGCGCGGGCCGCCTGCTCGCGAGCACCCCGGAGATCGGCATCATCGCGGCGGTGATCGTCGCGTTCGTTGTGTTCGCCAGCGTGAACAAACAGTTCGCGAGCGTCGCCGAGCTCCAGAACCTCGGCGTCGACCTCGCGGGCTTCGCGATCCTCGCTGTGGGCGAGAGCCTCACGATCATCACGGGCGGGATCGACCTGTCCGTCGGCTCGCTCGTGGCGTTCTTCGTCGTCGCGTCGGCGTGGCTGAATGTGAGCGGTCACCTGCCGATCGGGCTCACGTTTGCGATCACCCTCGTCGCCGGGGCGCTGTGGGGCCTCTGGCACGGCGTCCTCGTGACCAAGTTCAACATCGCGCCGTTCGTCGCGACGCTCGTGACCTTCATCTTCGCAGCGGGCGCCGACGAAGCGCTCGCGCCGAGCCCCATCCCGATCACGTCGCACGCGTTCCTCGACCTCGTCGGCTCGACGATCTTCGGTGTCCCGATCGCGGTCCTCATCCTCGTGGTGATCGCCATCGCCATCTGGTTCCTGCTGGAACGGACATATCTGGGCCGTCAGGTCTACGCGGTGGGTGGCAACCGGGAGGCCGCACGCCTGGCCGGCATCCCGGTGAACCGCCGGATCATGGCGACCTACGTCGTGAGCGGCCTGTGCGCGTCGATCGTCGGCTGCATCGTCGCGTCGCACCTCACGTCGGGGACCGCCGACAGCGTCTCGGGGTGGGAGCTGATCGCGATCGCGTCCGCGGTGATCGGAGGCGTGAGCCTCTCCGGCGGGCAGGGTCGGATCGTGGGCGTTCTCGCGGGAGCGGCACTCCTCGTCGTGCTCCGCGACGGGCTCGTCGCGATCAACGTCAACGCCTACTACCAGTCCATGGTCGTAGGCGTTGTGCTGCTCATCGCGATCCTCATCGACCGGCTCCGCGTCGTGCGCTCGGCTCGCTCGACGCAGCCCGCCCGAGCCGCGGAGGCGCACGTGGAGGACGCCCGGACGTCCTGAGGTCCGCGACACGCTTCGGCCGACCGGCGCCCGATCGCGAGCCAATAGGTCGGAGACGGGACGCTCCGCCGGCCGAGGCCCTGCGCCACGGGCCGCGACGAGTGCGCGCGGCGCCGAGGGTGGCCGGCGGGATCGACCGCGGGACTTGACAGGGTAATGCCGTTAGCCACACTTGGGCTAACGGCATTAGCCCTGGAGGCAACGATGACCGCCGAGACCGCTCCATCGAGTCCACCGGACGTGTCCCCCCCGCACCGGGACGGTGGAACGACCGGAGCTGCCGGGGCGAATCTCGCGCTCCGATTCCTCGTCGAGCTCGCGGCGTTCGCGTCGTACGGCTATTGGGGCGCGTCGATCACCGCGCCCGTGGCGGTCCGAGCCGTGCTCGGCGCGCTCGGACCGCTCGCCGCCATGGTCGTGTGGTCCCAGTTCCTGTCGCCCAAGGCGCGGTGGCGCCTGGCCGACCCTGCGGCGCTGGTCGCCGAGTCGACCCTGTTCACCGTCGCGAGCATCGGCCTCGCGCTCTCTGGTCAGGCCGCGTTCGGGGCCGGCTTCGAGGTGGTCGCGCTCGCAAACGCGGTGCTCGTGCGCAGGCTCGCGCACACGAGCCCGGAGGCGCCGGTCGCCGGCTCGCGCCCGGTGCGATGAGCCCGGCGCGATGAGCCCGGTGCGGCGGCCGCGGTGAGCCCGGCGCCGTTCGACACGGGCAACGCCCCGGGCGAGCCAGGACAGCCCGAGCTGGTCGCCGCGAGAACCGGCCGCGCTGGTGACATCGTGGCCGCGGCGAGGAAGATCCTCGAGGAGGAGGGGCCCGGAGCGCTCACGATGCACCGCTCGCCGACGCGCTGGGCATCCGGGCCCCCTCCCTCTACAAGCACTTCTCGAACAAGGAGGCGATCGAGGCGACGCTCGTCGCCGACGCGCTGCTCGCGATCGGCGAAGCCACCCACTCCGCCTCCACGAGAAGGGTGCGTCGAGCTCGCTCACCCGGCTGCTCGCCACCTACCGGGCGCACTGCCTCACGAACGCGGCCCTCTACCGCCTCGCCACCGAGCGTTCCTTCGCCCGCGACCGCCTGCCCGCCGGGCTCGAGGAATGGGCCGGCCACCCGTGGTTCGTGGTCACGGGCGACGCGTCGCTCGCCCAGGCGCTCTGGTCGTTCGCCCACGGCATGGTCGTCCTCGAGCTCGACGGCCGCCACCCGCCCGGCTCGGACCTGGACGCCACCTGGCGCGCGGGCGCGGACGCCTTCGAGCGAGCCGCCGCCCACCGATGACTGCGCTCGATCCGACACCGCGCCCTCGGAGCCTCACGCTCGGTCAACGCTTCGACAGCCGGCCGACGAGGAACCGACGCTCCGCGTCGGTGGCGGTAGGCGCAGGGCGCGCTCGAACGCCTCACGGGCCTCGTCGCGGCGGCCGAGCCGGCACAGGAGCTCGGCCCGGGTGGAGTGGAAGCAGCGGTAGTCGCCGAGACCGAGCGAGTCGACGAGCTCGAGCGCGCGCTCAGGCGCGCCCGCCTCGGCGGCGGCGACCGGTCGGTTGAGCGCGCCGACGGGCGAGCGGGTGAGGCGCTCGTAGAGCCTCGTGATCTCGTTCCAGTCGACGTGCCGCTCCGCCTGCAACGACGCGATCGCCGCCCGGAGCACGTAGCGCCCGGGCGTCGATCGCAGTGCCAGCGCCTGCTCGAGTGCAGAGCGGCCGGCGTCGACCTTCGCCTGATCGTGCCGGGAGCGGTCCTGCTCGGCCAGCGGGATCAGCTCGCCATCGGCCACACGCGCCTCGCGACGTGAGGCGTGGAGCAGCATCAGGGCGATCAGCCCGTATACCTCCGCCTCATCGGCCATCAGCTCGGCCATCAGCTCGGCCAGCAGTCGCCCCAACCGGATCGCCTCGGCGGCGAGGTCACCTCGGCCGGTGTAGCCCTCGGTGAAGATCAGGTAGATCACGGCGAGCACCGCGGACAAGCGGTCCGGCAGCATCCGGTCGGCCGGCACCGCGAACGGGATGCCCGTCGCCTTGATCTTCGCCTTTGCCTGGGTGGGCCGGCGCCTTCATCGTCTCCTCGGAGACGATGAAGGCGCGCGTGATCTCCTCGGTCG
>Ga0307372_10008180_pt1 | contig 14761 bp, 10 predicted proteins | sample OX1MG_FD_202533 | JGI IMG/M metagenome (GOLD analysis project Ga0307372, IMG submission 202533) | Soil microbial communities from Risofladan, Vaasa, Finland - OX-1 | ecosystem: Environmental > Terrestrial > Soil > Coastal area > Acid sulfate soil | place: Finland: Risofladan, Vaasa | collected... | reverse complement strand
GGGTTGCGTCCGCTGAGCTGCTTCATCTGGACGTACTGGAGGGCGATGGCGACGAGGATCAGCACGAGGAAGGGGATCCGCGCGGCGAAGGACAGCCCGCTCGTGCGCACCGAGTCCGCCAGGTTGAGCCCGAACGCGTCGAGGTGGGGCCGCACCTGGAGGGCGTTCTGGGTGACGATGTCGTGGTACATCCGGGTGGTGTGGGCGACGTAGAGCGGTGCGAGGTGGTGTGCTGCGTTCAGGTGCGTCAGGCCCCGGATCGTGTCGTAGAGGATGATGAACGCCGGGAACTGGAGGAACATCGGCACGCACCCACCGGTCGGGCTGACGCCGTTCTCCTTGTACAGCGCCATCATCTCTTCGTTGAGCTTCTGGCGCGCCTCGGTGCGCTCGGCGGCGCTCGCCCCGGCGGGCGCCTTGTAGCGCGCCTGGAGCTTCTTCATCTCCGGGGCGAGGATCTGCATCTTCATCATCGACCGGGTGCCCTTGCGGGTGATCGGGAAGACGACGATCATCACCGTCAGCGTGAGCAGCATGATCGCCACGGCGTAGTTCGGAATCCAGCTGTAGAAGAGCGCCAACAGCCAGGCGAACGCGATGAACAGCGGGTGAACGATCTTTCCTAGAGATGAAGCGAGCAGCACGGGAGGCCTCTCAGCTCGGTACGGGGTCGTAGCCGCGTCCGCCAAACGGATGGCAGCGGGAGATGCGACGGAGCGTGAGCCAGCTCCCGCGCAGCGCACCGTGGGTGGTGATGGCCTCGGCCGCATACTGCGAGCACGAGGGTACGAATCGGCAGGGAGAAGGGCGTCCGGCGCGGGCGGCCTGGTACAACCGAATGCCCCAGAGCAGCGCCCGGCGGCTGGCGCCTCCGAGGGCGCTCATCTCCTCACTCCGCTCGCTCGTCGCATTGTGTCGCTCACCCGTTCTCTCAGCTCGTCGAAGGCTAGGCCGCGCACACCGGGACCGACTCCGATGAGGTAGGCGCCGGCGGCGAGCTCGGCCGCCATGCCCGCCGCGATCGCACGGAGACGGCGCCGGCACCGGTTCCGGACGACGGCCCCGCCGACCTTCCGGCTGACGGAGTACGCGACGAGCACCTCACCTGGCGCGTCCTCCTTCGGCAGGAATCGTACCGCTACGGGACCGCTCGAGGCCCGGCGGTCGCTCCGTGCGAGCTGCTGGAACGTCCTCCGACCCTGGACCGTGCCCAACCGGCCGCTCAAGCCGACAGGCGCACCCGACCGCGCCGCCGGCGCGCCTTCAGGATCGCTCTGCCGGCTCGTGTCGACATGCGGTGGCGGAAGCCGTGCCGCTTGGCGCGCTTCCTGTTGTTCGGCTGGAACGTCCGCTTCATCCTGCCCCTTTAAGAAAGACCCCAGATGGTAGCGCGGCCCACCGCCGGGTCGCGCCGGAGCGACCGACGGCCCTTGGGCGGCAGGACAGAGCGCGCTGTAGGATGCGGACCTCCAAGGATCCTCCCGCAGTCCACAGATGTGGACCCTCCTGTGGAGAACTTCCTGGCCGGAGGGCTCGAGACCGTTGATCGACGCTCAGCAACTGTGGGACAGCTGCGCAGCGGCGATCCGTTCCCAGGTTTCAGACGCGACGTGGAGAACGTGGTTCGCGGGCATCTCGCCAATCGCCGTGGCGAACGGATCACTTGTCCTCGGGGTCCCAAACTCCCTGGTAAAGGAGCGTCTCGAGAGCCGCTTTGCCGGCATGATGCGTGACGCGGTCGCCGAGGCGGCCGGGACCGACCTACCGCTTCGCCTCGACGTCACCACCGAGCTCGCGCCAGGTGAGGACGTCGAATCGGCGCTCGGCGACCCGGCCGGCAACGGCGACGCACAGAGCGCCCCGATCTCCACAGCCCAGGCGAGAATGGGCGTTCCCGACGGCTTCGGGGCCGTGGTCGAAGGGCCGAGCAGCCGGCACACCTTTGACGACTTCGTCATCGGTCCGTCGAACCGCTTCGCCCACGCCGCCGCGCTCTCCGTCGCCGAATCGCCGGCCCGCGCGTACAACCCGCTGTTCATCATCGGCGCCGTCGGACTCGGCAAGACCCACCTCCTCCAGGCGATCCGCAACTACGTCACCGAGAACTTCGCGCGCCTCCACGTCCGCTACGTCTCCACCGAAACGTTCATGAACGAGTTCGTGGAGGCGATCCGGAACAACACCACCGGGGCCTTCAAGCGGCGCTACCGCGAGTGCGACGTGCTGCTGATCGACGACATCCAGTTCCTCGAGGGCAAAGAGTCGCTCCAGGAGGAGTTCTTCCATACGTTCAATTCCCTCCACGAGGCCTCGAAACAGGTCGTGCTCACCTCCGACCGGCCGCCCGGCTCGATCGCCACCCTCGAGAGCCGGCTACGAAGCCGATTCCTGTCGGGCCTCATCGCCGACATCCAGCCCCCCGAGCTCGAGACGCGTATCGCCATCCTCCGCACGAAGGCCGAGCACGAGCGGTCAGTCGTCGACGACGATGTCCTCGAGTTCATCGCCTCCAACATCAAGGACAACATCCGCGAGCTGGAAGGCGCCCTCATCAGAGTCACCGCGTATGCCAGCCTCACCCGCCAGCCCCTCACCCGCGAGCTCGCCGAGACGGTCCTCGCCGACCTCGTCGCCGGCCGTCAGCCGCGGCGCATCACCGCCCAGCAGATCCTCACGACCACCGCGGACCACTTCGGGTTCGCGGTCGAAGAGCTCTGCGGTCCGAGCCGGCGCCGCCCACTCGTCATGGCCCGCCAGATCAGCATGTACGTCTTCCGGGAGCTCACCGACTTCTCCTATCCTGCAATCGCCCGAGAGTTCGGCGGGCGGGACCACACGACGGTGATCCATGCCGTCGAGAAGATCGCCGCCTTGATGAAGGAGCGTCGACAGGTCTACGAGCAGGTCACCGAGCTCCTCGTCCGGGTCCGCAACGGTGAGTGAGCCCTGCGCGCCCGGCTGGGTGGTGGTAGGCACCGGTGGTGGACCGCCCCGTGGATGGCGCTGTGGACCGCATGGTAGTGGTGGTGGATGGCCAGTCGGGGATCCACAGCACGCCCGCATCGCCCCCCGCAGCCTGTGCACCGCTGTGGACGACCTCAGCAGCCACCGACTGTCGTGAGCTGGGCGATCACCCGCTGATCCACAATCCACAGCACCTACTACTACTGCAGTCTTCATAAGCATCCAATGAGAAGAAGGGAGTGCACGAACAGTGAAGCTCCGTACCGAACGGGACGGCCTGCTCGAAGCACTCGTGACCGCCGGCCGCGCGTCGAGTCCCCGTGGCACCGGCGGGACGGGTTCGCCGAGCATCCAGCTTGCGCTCCGGGGGAACGATCTCGAGGTCACCGGCTCTGACGCCGATCTTGTGATCGAGGTGCGCTCGAACGTCATCGGCGAGTCCGACGGCGTCGTGCTCGTGCCGTCTCGCCTGGTGGTCGACATCGTCCGTGCACTCGAGCCGGGCGTGGTGACCCTCGTCGGCGATGACGAGGAGGTACGGATCACGTCCGGGCGGGCCGAGTTCGTCGTGCGCGTGCCCGTGGGAGCCGAGATCACCCGTCTCGGCCCGCCCGAGAGCGACGGCATCGCCATCCCGGCCGGGCGATTCGCCGAGGGGCTCCGCCAGGTCGTCCGGGCGGCGCTCACCGACGATACACGTGCCCCACAGCTAACCGGCGTCTTGATGGTCGCGACCAAGACCGGGTTGCGTCTCGTCGCGACGGACTCCTACCGACTCGCCTTTCGTGATCTCGAGGGAATCAGCGCGCTCGACCCCGGGGCCCAGGTACTCGTGCCGGCGCGCGCCCTTGCGGAGATCCAACGCCTGGTCGGCGGTGGGGAGGGGGAGGAGGAGGAGGACACCTTGGTCTTCCGCCACACTGAGCTCGACGCGGTGTTCGACCTCGGTGCGGTGCGGTTGACGACGCGCCTGTTGAAGGGTCCGTTCCCCGACTACGAGCGGCTGCTGCCACCCTCGTACCCGTACGCGCTGACCGTCGGACGCGAGGAGCTCTCGGCCGCGGTCCGCAGGGTACGCCTGATGGTGCGCGACGCCAAGGACGCGACGACGCCCGTTCGGGTCACGTTCAACCCGGAGGGTGCGGAGCTCACCGTGCTCACAGCCGAGAGCGGCCGGGCGGCCGAGCGCGTCGACGGTAGGTTCTCCGGCGAGGAGCTCGTCGTGGCGTTCAATCCCAGCTACCTGCTCGACGGGATCGAGGCTGTGCGGTCCGACACCATCTTCTTGGAGGTGATCGACTCCTCCAAGCCGGCCAGTCTGCGGGGCGAGGGCGAAAGCGACTACTGCTACCTGCTCATGCCGGTGAGGGTCTCCTGACCGACGTCGTCCACCTCGAGGTCCGCGACTTCCGGAACCTTGCCACCGCCGAGCTCGATCCTCCACTGGGAGCGCTCACGGTCGTGACCGGCGAGAACGGGGCAGGCAAGACGAGCCTGCTCGAGGCGATCGGCTACGCCTCGACGCTGCGCTCCTTTCGCGGTAGCCCGCGCGATGCGCTGGTGAGGACCGGCTGCGACCGGGCGATCGTCCGGATCGAGGTCGAAGAAGCCAGCCGACGCGCGCTCGTCGAGATCGAGATCGCACCAACCCGTCGTGACCAGGTCTTCTGCAACCGCCAGCGCATCCAACGCTCCCAGGATCTCCTCGAGACCCTCCGGGTGACGGTGTTCACCCCCGATGATCTGATGCTCGTGAAGGGGGGCCCTCAGGAACGACGGGACTTCCTCGACGACATCCTCGTCTCAGCCCACCCGGCGCTCGCGCCCACCCGCCAAGCGGTCGAGCGCGTCCTGCGCCAGCGCAACACGTTGCTGCGCCAGGCGGGCGCCCGCGCGAGCGCCGACGTCGCGTCGACGCTCGACGTCTGGGATGCGCAGCTCGTCAGCGCCGGCGTCGAGCTCGTCTCCGCACGCGAGGCGCTCGTCGACGAGCTCGTCCCTGTCGCGGCCTCGGCGTTCGGTCGACTGACGCGCCTTGGCGACCCGATCGCGCTCGAGTACCGGCGCTCCTTCGACGGCGAGCTCGCGGTGGCGCTGCTGAAGTCCCGCGACGAGGATCTCCGCCGGGGAGTGACCACGACGGGCCCCCATCGTGACGAGCTCGCCGTGTCGGTCGGGGGTCTCGACGCGAGGACGAGGCTCTCCCAAGGCCGCCAGCGCAGCGCCACGCTCGCCCTGCGGCTCGCCGCGCACGAGGTCGTGGCGACCCACGCCCGGTCGCGACCGGTGCTGCTCCTCGACGACGCGTTCTCCGAGCTCGATCCCGCGACGACCGAGGCGCTGCTCAACGAGCTGCCCGCGGGTCAGGCGATTCTCACGACCGCCGGGTCCCTGCCGAGGGGTGCGCATCCGGCGAGGACGTTGCAGCTCGAGGGCGGGAGGCTCACCGGGTGAGCACGGAGCTCCCGCCGCGAGGCGGACCCCGCCACCCGCCGCGACCAGTACCACCGCGGGACCGCACGCTCGCCAGCTCGCTCGACGAGTACCTGACGAGCCAGGGTTACGGCGAGGCCCGCCGCCTCGCCGCGATCAGCGCTTGCTGGGCCGAGGTCGTCGGGCCCGAGGTCGCCGCGCACGTCACGCCGAGGGCGCTTCGCGAGGGACGGCTGGTCGTCTCCGTGGACCATCCCGCGTGGGGCACCGAGCTCGCCTTCCTCGCGCAACAGATACTCTCCAGCCTGGCCGAACGGCTCGGCGAGGGCGTCGCGGGGGGGCTCGAGATCACCGTCTTGTCGTGACCTGACGGTACACTGGTGCCGTTGCCTCGCCGGCCCGACAACCGCCCGTTTCGGTCGCGCCGGTAGCACATGTCCACCGCAGCCGAGGAGGCGCGCCCGTGGTGAAGGATCCCGAGGAACCGGAATCCCGCGACCGCGAAGCGCCCATGACGAGGGATTCCGAAGACAGACCGATGCAGCACGAAGCGACACAGCCAGCCCCGGCCTCGTACGAAGCCGGCGACATCACCGTGCTCGAGGGTCTCGAGCCGGTGCGGATGCGCCCGGGCATGTTCATCGGTTCGACGGGCTCGAGCGGCCTCCACCACCTCGTGTGGGAGGTCGTGGACAACTCGATCGACGAGGCGATGCAGGGCTTCTGCACGCAGATCGACGTGACGTTGCGCGCCGACGGCGGCGTCAAGGTGACCGATAACGGCCGGGGCATCCCGGTCGACCCGCACCCGAGCGACCCCTCGAAGAGCGCCGCGGAGATCGTGCTCACCGTCCTGCACGCCGGAGGCAAGTTCGGGGGATCGGGTTACAAGGTCTCCGGCGGGCTGCACGGCGTCGGCGTCTCCGTGGTGAACGCCCTCTCCGCTCGGCTCGACCTCGAGATCGACCGTGGCGGCAACCGCCACCGGATGAGCTTCGAGAAGGGGGGCCAGCCGTCGGGGCCGCTCACCGTCGTCGGGGCCTCGCCGCGCGGGCGCACAGGGACAACGGTGTCGTTCTGGCCGGACCCGACCGTCTTCGAGGAGACGGAGTTCCGCGCCCAGACGGTGCTCGAGCGCCTGCAGATGATGGCCTTCTTGAACCGCGGGCTCGAGATCCGCTTCCACGACGAGCGGCCCGGCCACGAGCTCGAGGAGACCTTCCGATACACCGGCGGCATCGTGGACTTCGCCAGACATCTGAACGAGTCGAAGGAGGCGCTGTTCCGAAAGGTCGCCTACTTCGAACAGTCCGAGAGCGACCAGGAGGTCGAGGTCGCCCTCCAGTGGAACACGGGCTACTACGAGGGCATCCACTCCTTCGCGAACGGCATCGCCACCACCGAGGGCGGCATGCACGAGGAGGGGTTCAAGAAAGCCCTTACCAACGTCGTCAACCGCTACGCGAAGGGGCGCAATCTCCTCAAGGACGCAGACGCCAACCTCCTCGGCGAGGACATCCGAGAAGGCGTGACGGGGATCATCTCCGTCAGGCTGCGCGACCCGCAGTTCGAGGGGCAGACGAAGGCGAAGCTCGGCAACGTCTCGATGCGCTCGCTCGTCGAGCGGGCAACGAACCAGAAGCTCGCCGAATGGCTGGACGAGAATCCGCGTGAGGCCAACCAGATCGTACAGAAGGCCCTCCTCGCGCAGCGCGCCCGGGTCGCCGCCCGGCACGCCCGGGACCTGACGCGGCGCAAGTCCGCGCTCGACGGGGCCGGGCTGCCCGGCAAGCTGGTCGACTGCTCGTCGCGCAACCCGCGCGACTCGGAGATCTTCATCGTCGAGGGCAACTCGGCGGCAGGGTCGGCCAAGCGCGGCCGCGACCCGCGTACGCAGGCGATCCTGCCGATCCGCGGGAAGATCCTGAACGTCGAGAAGGCGCGAGTCGACAAGATGCTGAAAAACGCCGAGATCCAGGCCCTCATCCTGGCGATCGGCGCGGGGATCGCCGACGACTTCGACGTCGACAAAGCCCGCTACCACAAGGTCATCATCCTCGCCGATGCCGACGTCGACGGCTCCCACATCCGGACGCTGCTGCTCACGATGTTCCTGCGGCAGATGAAGCCGCTGATCGAGGCGGGCTTCGTCTATGTCGCCCAGCCCCCGCTGTACTCGACCCTCGTCGGGAACCGGAAGGTCTACCTGAAGGACGATGCCGCGCGCTCGCGCTTCCTCGCGGAGAACCCGAACCACAAGCACGAGTTCCAGCGTCTGAAGGGCCTCGGGGAGATGGACTGGGACGAGCTGCGCGACACCACCATGGACTCCTCGCTCCGCTCGCTGCTGCAGATCAACATGGAGGAGGCGGCACTGGCAGACCAGGCCTGCTCGATCTTGATGGGCGACGATGTCGAGATGCGCCGGCGGTTCATCCAGTCCAACGCGAAGGACGTCCGTTTCCTCGATATCTGAGGCGACCGGCCGCCCGGGCCGAACGCGACGCGCTCTGGGCGGGTTCAACCTGGCGAATGAGCGCGCCACCACCTGTTCTTGAACTGCACACCGAAGACCACCATGGGAGGCATGCCAGCAGATGGCACCAGACGTGACGCCGCCGGGCGACGGGGAGAACGAGGCGCGCGGCGGCGCCGTCGAGCCGATTGAGATCCAAGAGGAGATGGAGCGCTCCTTCTTGGAGTACGCGATGTCCGTCATCGTGGCGCGGGCGCTCCCCGACGTCCGGGACGGCCTGAAGCCCGTCCACCGGCGGATCCTCTACAGCATGTGGGACACGGGCCGTCGCCCGGACCGACCCCACGTGAAGTGTGCGACGGTCGTCGGCGACGTGATGGCCCGCTTCCATCCCCACGGCGACACGGCGATCTACGACGCCCTGGCCCGGATGGTGCAGGACTTCAGCCTCCGCTACCCATTGATCGACGGCCACGGCGAGTTCGGCTCGCCGAGCCCGAACGACGGCCCGGCGGCGATGCGCTACACGGAGAGCCGCCTCGCCCCGATCGCCCTCAGCCTGCTCGAGGGGCTGGACGAGGAGACCGTCGACTTCGTCCCGAACTTCTCCGGAGCAGATGAGGAGCCGGTGGTCCTGCCGGCGCGGTTCCCGAACCTCCTCGTTAACGGCTCCCAGGGCATCGCCGTCGGCATGGCGACGAACATCCCGCCGCACAACCTCGGCGAGGTGATCGACGCCACGCGACACCTGATCGACAATCCGGACGCCAGCATCGAGGACCTGATGCAGTTCGTGAAGGGTCCGGACTTCCCGACGTCGGCGCTGATCCTCGGCCGCTCGGGGATCCTCGACATGTACCGCACCGGACGCGGCTCGGTCCGGCTGCGGGCAGTGGCCGAGATCGAGGAGACGCGCGGGGGCGGCGCCCAGATCACCGTCACCGAGATCCCGTATCAGACCTCGGTGGAGACCATCGTCAAGCAGATCGCCGAGGCCGCCGAGCGCGGCGATGTCTCCGGCGTCTCCGACGCCCAGGACTACTCTGCGGGGCGCGACACGCGACTCGTCATCACCTTGAAGCGCGACGCGAACGCGAACGTCGTGCTGAACAACCTGTACAAGCACACGCAGCTCCAGACGAGCTTCGGCGTGCACATGCTGGCGCTGGTCGACGGGGTACCCCGCCTGCTCAACCTGGTCCAGGCCCTGAGCGCGTACGTCGCGCACCAGATCGAGGTCGTCACCCGTCGCTCGGAGTTCCGTCTGCGCAAGGCGCAGGCCCGGGCGCACATCATCGAGGGTCTGCTGCGGGCGATCGACATGCTCGACCAGGTCATCGCCACGATCCGCGCCGCGGATGACCGACCGGCGGCGAAGACGGCCCTCATGGCGGAGACCTTCTCCTTCAGCGACGAGCAGGCGACGCACATCCTCGACATGACCCTCGGGCGTCTCACGCGCCTCGGGCGCACCGAGCTGGAGGAGGAGATGGCCGAGCTGCGCACGACGATCGCCGGGCTCGAGGCGATCCTCGGCGACCCCGGGCGCCTTCGTGCGGTGATCTCGGACGAGCTCGCGGAGGTGCGCCGGAAGTTCGCCAACGAGCGCAGGACCCGGATCGTCCACGACCCGGGCGACCTCGGCGACGAGGACCTCATCGAGGACGAAGCCATCGTCGTCACCCTCACCCGGGCCGGCTACATCAAGGCGGTCGTGGCGGACGCCTTCCGCACGCAGTCACGCGGTGGCCGCGGCGTCCAAGGGGCCCGCCTCAAGGAGGAGGACCTGGTCGACGAGGTCGTCCACACGACCGCGCTGGCGCACATCCTGCTCTTCTCGAACCGGGGCAAGGTCTACCGCCTCCGCGCCCACGAGATCCCCATCAAGGAGCGCACGGCACGCGGGACGCCGATCGTCAACCTCATCTCGCTCGAGCCGAACGAGCGGATCCAGGCGATCGTCGAGACGCGCGAGTTCGACCCGGACCGCTACCTGCTCTTCGCGACCCGCGCGGGCCAGGTGAAGAAGACGCCGTTCAGCGAGTACGACAAGTCGCGCCGGGAGGGCTTCATCGCGATCAACCTGCACGACGGCGACGAGCTGGTCCGGGTGCTCGCCACCGGCGGCTCGGACGACATCTTCATGGTCAGCCGCAACGGCATGACGATCCGCTTCTCGGAGGCTGACGTCCGGCCGATGGGACGGAGCGCTGCGGGTGTCCGTGGCATGCGGCTGCGCCCCGGCGACGAGGTCGTCTCCTGCGACGTCGGCCGCTCCGACGCCGACCTGGTGATCGTGACCGACGCCGGCTATGGCAAGCGCACCAAGCTGGAGCACTTCAGCGTGCAGGGTCGCGGGGGCCAGGGCGTGCGGGGGATCCGGCTCACCCAGCGGCGCGGCTACGTCGTCGCGGCGCTGATGGCGAGTCTCGAGGATGAGCTCATCGTGGTCGCCTCGGGTGGTGTGGTGATCCGGATCCCGGTGCGGGAGATCACCGCTCAGGGTCGCGATGCGACCGGCGTGCGGGTGATGAACCTCGACGAAGGTCAAAGCGTCGCCGCCGTGGCATTGCTCACCAGCGCCGAGGAGGACTGACTACAGGGTCCGCCGGCTCAGGTCGAGTGCGTGGAGCAGGTTCGGGGTCGACGGGAGGCCGGGGGGCCTCGCCGGTGGTATAGCTTGAACGTCTCTCGGGGCTATAGCTCAGTCGGTTAGAGCGCAGCACTGATAATGCTGAGGTCGCTGGTTCGATTCCAGCTAGCCCCACCCTCTTCCCCCTGGTCAATCCCGCTTTTTGTTGGCGACTCGGTAGTTGCGTCGTCAGCCATGGCGCGTTGATCGCGCGCCGCTGCATCTGTCCTGACTGTGCGACTCCGGTTCATCCTTGACACCGTGGCTCCGGTAGCTGGCTGACACTTCCCGGACGTGGCTCCGGCACCTGGGCGACACTGGCTCCGGCACCTGGACGACACCCTCGCGGCCCCGGGATCCACCACCCGCTGCTTGCCACCTCCTTCGCTGTTGGGGTTCCCCTCGACAGACCCGAAGGAGGCCCTCGTGCTCGTGGAGCTCGGTGTCGTGGAGCAGCGCTTGGCCGCGGTGAAAGACGTGCTCGAGAACGGCGCGAGCGTGACCGATGTCGCCCGTCGCAACGGCGTCGCCCGTCAGACGGTCCACGACTGGCTCCGGCGCTACGCGTCGGACGACCTTTCCGGCCTCATCGATAAGAGCTCGAAGCCAGACAACTGCCCGCACCAGATGCCGCCAGAGGTCGAGGCGGCGATCGTCGAGCTGCGCCGGGCACACCCGGGCTGGGGGCCCCGGACGATCGCCTGTCAGCTCGCGCGCAAAGGCAGCGACCCGCTGCCGGGGCGGAGCTCGATCTGTCGCTGCCTCGTCCGCCACCGCCTCGTCGAGCCGGGCGTGCGCAAAAGTCGCCGCCCGGACTACAAGCGCTGGGAGCGCTCGAGCGCGATGGAGCTGTGGCAGATGGACCTCGTCGGGCGGATCTTCCTCGCTGACGGGACCGAGTGCCACGCGCTCACCGGGATCGACGACCACTCCCGCTACTGCGTCTCGGCCCGCCTCATGGTCCGCGCGACGGCCCGGCCGGTCTGTGGGGCGCCGCGGCTCGCCCTCGAGCGCCATGGGCTGGCGAAGGCGATCCTCACGGACAACGGCAAGGTCTTCACCGCGCGCTTCGGTCGAGGCCCCGGCCCGGTGCTGTTCGACCGGATCTGTCACGACAACGGGATCCGCCACCTGCTCACCGCGCCCTACTCACCGACGACGACCGGCAAGGTGGAGCGCTTCCACAAGACGATGCGTGCCGAGCTCCTCGTCGAGCACGACCGCCGCCACGCGACGCTCGACGAGGCACAGGCCGCCCTCGACGCTTGGGTCGCGAGCTACAACACCGAGCGGCCGCACCAGGGGGCGGGCATGCGCCCCCCCCTGACGGAATCTGGCGGTTATCAGTGGCCAGGATTGCAGTGCGCGGCGAGGTTGCCGCGCGGCCACGATCTTGGGGACTAGATCACCGCGACCTTGGAGGATAATCGCCCGCGTGATTGGTGAATAACTTGGCGCGCAAGAGGTGAACAGCGAATAGGCTGAGCGCATGTCGGCGGCGAGGCGCTTCGAGCGAAGGATTCTCGAAGTCGCGCTCGAGCGCCTTGCCGACGAGCCGCTCCTCCTCCTCCAGGGTCCGAGGACCGTCGGCAAGACCTATCTCCTCCATCAGCTCGCAGCGCGTCACGGTGGCGACGTCATCGACCTTGACGACCCCCCCACTCGGGACGCCGTGCGCAGGGACGCGTCCACGTTCATCGAGGGACCGACGCCAGTCTTCGTCGACGAGTACCAGCACGAGCCGTCGGTGCTCGCCGCGATCAAGGCGGAGCTCAACCAGGACTTACGGCCCGGGCGATTCGTGCTCGCCGGCTCGACGAAGTCGACCGCGATCCCAGAGGTCGCGGAATACCTGGCGGGCCGCGTCAACCTCCTGCCCGTTCTGCCCCTGTCCCAGGGCGAGATCGCCGGTGTCCGTGAGGACTTCTCAGAGACACTCCTGTTCGGTGAGGTGTCGAGCATCGTGACGGTTGAGAGGTCGACGACGTCGCGCGCCGAGTACGCGCGACGCATCGCCGCCGGTGGCATGCCGATCGCATTGGCACGAAGCGAGGAGGCGAGGAACCGATGGTTCGACGACTACACGACCCTGGTCGTGGAACGCGGCGTTCTGGAGATGAGCAAGCTTCGTCGCCGCCGCCAGCTACCGGCGCTTCTCCGTCATATCGCATCGCAGACCGGCCAGCTCCTGAACATCACCTCGACCGCACAGGCCGCGGCTCTGGACCGCCACACGGCCGCCGACTATCTGAACCTGCTCGAGTCGGTCTTCCTCGTCCGCCAGCTGCCGGCCTGGGGGCGGACGCTCGGCGGCAGGACGACCGGTACGCCCAAGGTCCACCTCGTCGACTCGGGCCTCGCGGCCCGGCTTCTCCGCCTCACACCCGAACACCTCGCGCGGCGTGACGTCACCGCCCTCACGGAATTCGGTCATCTCCTCGAGACCTTTGTCGTCGGTGAGCTGGTCAAACAGTCGACCTGGCTCAGCGGTGTGACGGGATGGCACCACTGGCGAACGTACGACGGGGACGAGGTGGACCTCGTGATCGAGCGCGACGACGGACGGATCGTCGCGATCGAGGTGAAAGGCGGCTCGCGTGTTCCCGGTGAGGACATGCGCGCGCTGGAACGCCTTCGTGATGCCGCTGGCGATGCGTTCATCGTGGGAGTCGCGCTCTACACAGGTGAACGGTCCTACAACTATGGGGACCGCCTCTACGTCGCGCCGATCGATCGAATGTGGATCCCGACGCGCTGAGGAGGGGGGCGGGACGTCGCCGACGGCCTACGAGCCTGTTTGGCCGAGTCGAAGCACCTTCCCGCCGGATTCCGCTCCGACATTCACGGCGAGCGCGTCGAGGGCCGCGTTCACTCGATCCTCCGAGCCTGGAAACAGGTGGCCGTACCGATCGAGAACCGTCACCACCGAGCTGTGACCCGCCCGAGTAGCGATCTCCCTCGGTGTCGCCCCGGCGGCGAAACTGATAAAGACCGATGTTCCAACCATGTCGAATGCCTCTGCCCGAGGTCGTGCGTGTTGCATCTGGTGGGGCTTTACGGGCCTCGAGCATCAGCTCTGTCCGTGACCAGCGCGGCGTAGTTGACCCAGTCGCCTCCGGCCGCGTGGACCCAGACGACCGAGGTGCGAATGGCGACGCCGAGCATCTCGGCGAGCACGACGGCGGGAACTGCCGCGGCGAGCTGCTGCTGGGCTGCGCGTCGTGCGGCACGAGCGTCGATCCCGAGGCCTCTTCCCGGGCACCTGGCATCAACCCCGAATGATCCTTCTGGCGCCGACGACAACGACCTCCTCGACCAGGTCGACGAGGCCATATCAGACGGGTCGGGGTGCCGGGCAGTCGCGCGGTGACCGTGCCGAACGCGCGTCCCATTACCTCAATCCCCCAGCGGTCGGGCGTCCCGTAACGCCGGTTCGACGGCGCGTCGGAGGTGACATTCTGAACGGAGTCGGCTTCTTACTCCGGGGCTGACCGCTGAGCGCGGATCGCCGACCCTGTGCCCCAGAACAGTCGCACCCTTCCAGCGGGACCGGCTGAACCGCCCAGCTTCCGAATCGGGCGTTCCATTGACAGCGACAGGGGGGAGAACGCTCAGCTACCCGTGGCACTCCTAGGCACGAGCGCGATGGCCGCCGCCACGGCGCGCAGGTGGCGGAGGGTCTGGCGGTACGAGCCGACCAGGCTGTCCTCGCAGTATCCGAGGTCGCTCTCGATGCAAAATGCCCGGATGAGGCTCTGGGCGCGCGAGAGGTTGGGTCGGGGCATCGTCGGGAAGAGGTGGTGCTCGATCTGGTAGTTGAGACCGCCGAGCATGAAGTTGATGAACCGGCCGCCGGTGATGTTGCGGGCGGTGATGACCTGACGCCGAGCGAAGCTCATTTCCACATCGGCTTCGATGATGGGCATGCCCTTGTGGTTGGGGGCGAAGCTGCAGCCCAGGTACAGCGAGAAGAGCGCCTGCTGGACGGCGACGAAGGCCAACGCCTTCAGCGGGGAGAGCACCCACAGCACCGCCGTCAGATAGAGCGCGGTGTGCACGGCTATCAACAGGCCTTCCACGGCCGCGGCACGATCTCGTTGCCGGAGCAGCCTTTGGATACCGGACACATGCAAGCCCGCACTTCGGAGAAGCATGAGGGGGAAGAAAAGCCAGGCCTGCCAGCGCGCCAGGAACCACGTGAGGCTGCGGCGTTCCCCGGCAAGCCCGTCGGTGGGGGTGACGACCACGAGGCCCTC
>Ga0307372_10008179_pt1 | contig 14761 bp, 15 predicted proteins | sample OX1MG_FD_202533 | JGI IMG/M metagenome (GOLD analysis project Ga0307372, IMG submission 202533) | Soil microbial communities from Risofladan, Vaasa, Finland - OX-1 | ecosystem: Environmental > Terrestrial > Soil > Coastal area > Acid sulfate soil | place: Finland: Risofladan, Vaasa | collected... | reverse complement strand
GGCGGGCATGGCAGATTCTGTCCGGGTGCCTGGGTTGGTGTCAGCACCCAATCTCTAGGCGATTCCAGACACTTGTACCATGCCCGTCAGCGAATCCCTGCTATGCGGTGAATAAGATGGGCTAGGCCGCCTACGATCACAAACCCATGCGGTATCGTCGTTCCTGCGCGGTCGTCGACGGTGAGATCGTCAAGCGTGTGAGTCTCGTCTATCTTGCACGTGGCCTGCAGTGCCTTGACGTGGTCTCTGTAGAGAGAGAGAGAGAGAGAGAGAGAGAGAGAGAGAGAGGAGACACTGCGTCGTGGCGGCCGCACTGAGCTCAGCGAAAGAAGCATCGTTGGGCTGTCCGCACTCCGGCAGCCGGAACCGGAGCCAATTCCGGTGCAGCGCAAACAATGCCGCACGCTGATCGGTTGGAAGCTCCGCCAACCGCCGTCGCAGAACCTCTCCCACCTCGTCGTCCACGCGAGAGAGGGCGGCATTGCTGCACAGGAGCTGTTCAAGCGGCGTGTGCGCCCGATGACAGTCGAAGCTCGCAGCACTCGCAGCGCTCGGCAAGAGCAGCAGGAGGAGGTACGGAACGAGCCACCGTGCAGCGAGAGCTATCGCGCCAATATGGCGGACATACCGCAGGCTGTCGGCTAAACAACGCCGGGCTCGAATGAACCAACGGCTGTACATCGCTATTTCAACCTTGCGTCGATCATTGTCTGCGACAGCTCCGTAGCCTGAGCGCTTGAGGCCGGTGCCATTGCCTGCCCTAGGGCAAACACGATACCGAGCAGGCGGAGAAGACGTAGTTCTAACCGATGGGACATGTTTCGCTCTCGAGCACGGGTCATACAGGCGATCAGTGACGCATCGTGACAACCAAACTCCGGTGTTAGCCGTCGGAAGCGGCAGGCACCAGGGTTCTGGACTGGAGAGCCAATGAATGCAGCAACGGCCCCACTCTGCAACGCAGTGGTTCCGCGTTCGGGTCGCTTGGCGCCCGTCCCATTGCCAACACGAGGTTATGTGCAACAGGCTGATGCGATCCTGGCCGTTGACGTTATTGTCAAGATGCGGTGACGAAAATCGGCCGGCGCATGAGTGCGCAATCAATCGCGCTACCGCGGTGCGGTGTTAGGTTGGGTAGCGGCCCGGCGGGCAATCGCCGCCGCGCAGGTCCGGCGAACTGTTCATGATCCCCGGTCGGGTTGGTCATGGCCGCGATGCGGCCAGCGACCAGTTCCCACAAAGAGTCGTCCCGCTGCGCATCGAGGCGCGCGTCGAACTCCACGATGGTAACCAGCGGATAGGTCAGCATTGCCCGCGCCATCACTCCCCCGATCACCCCCAGCCGCGCGCCAGCTTGCGAACCGTGGTGGAGGCGTTGCGTCTGCCCTCGCCGGCATAGTCTTCGTGCCACTCCTCGATCTTCGCCGGATCGTAGAGGTAGTTCACCATCAGCGTGGCGCTCTCCTTGGCGCCCTTCTCCGACGTGTCGCCCAGCATGTTGATCCGCTCGACGCGCGCGCCGTTGGACAGGTGGAAATGCCCCACCGGATCGCGCGCCCGCCGCTTGTTGCCCGGCGCGCTTTCCGCCAGCAGATAGCGCGCGCCCAGCCGCACCAGCACCGGTTCGGCGGTCTTGCGCAACCCGGCCTCGCGCCACCAGCCGCGCCTCGCCAGGATCGCTGCCAGCGCCGCGGCACCGGTCTCCGCCGGCATCGCCGAGCCAAGACTCGCCGCTTCGTCCGCCGACAGCAGGTCCGGCCCGTCGGCCGCCAGCTTCTCGTCGAGCCAGCGGCGGAACCCGGGTAGCGGCGACAGCGTCGCGAACGTCCGGAGGTTGCGGAACTCCGCCGACAGCACCTCCACCACGCGCTTGATCAGGAAATTGCCGAAGCTGATCCCCGCCAGCCCGAGCTGACAATTGCTGATCGAGTAGAAGATCGCGGTATCCGCCTCGCGCGGCTCCTGCACCGGCGCCTTCTCGTCGAGCAGATTTTGCACGCTGCCGGACAGGCCTTTCACCAGGGCGACCTCGACGAAGATCAGCGGCTCGCCGGGCATGCGCGGATGGAAAAACGCATAGCAGCGGCGGTCGGAATCCAGCCGGTTCTTCAGGTCGCGCCAGGAGCGGATGGCGTGCACCGCCTCGTAATCGACCAGTTTCTCCAGCAGCGCCGCCGGGCTGTTCCAGTCGATGCGCGCCAGTTCGAGGAAGCCGATGTCGAACCAGGCTGAGAGCAGCCCGCGCAGGTCGGCTTCCAGGGCGGCCAGCAGGCGGTCATCCTTGCGGATCTTCAGCACGAGGGCGCGCATGTCCACCAGGAACTTGCGGCCGTCCGGAATCGAGGTGAACTGGGTCAGCAGCTTCAACCGCGGCGGCTCCAGCGCCTGACGCAGCGCGGCGGTTGCGATGGCGCGGTCGGCCGGGTCGGCGGCCTTCTGCACGTCGGCATAGGCGTGGGCAACGGCATCCGCGTCGGAATCGAAACCGGCGAGCGTGCGCAGGAAGTGCTTGCGTCCCGCCTCGTCCAGCCCCTGGTAGGTCTGCGCCAGCTTCGCCGAGCGGTTGCGCGCGCTGACCTCGCCACCGCGCCCGCCGAGGGCCGCGCGCATCTGGGCCTCGAGCGACTCGTCCGGCTCGCCGGCCACGCTGGCCGCCATGTCGCGCCAGACCGTCGTGATCCGGCGGATCGCGCGATCCAGCAGGCCCGTCGTGACGACGTCACTCATGCGGACGGCACTCCCATGCGGCGGCCGGATGATAGGCCATGCGAGGCAAAAATGGACCGGGGGATCGTCGCCGCAAACGCGCCGGCCAGTGCGGGCAACAGGTCTTCCGCCACCATGCCGGGGCCGGCCAGCACCGCGGCGTGGCCATGCAGCCAGGCGCCGGCCGCGGCAGCGTCCCAGGCCGGCATGCCCTGGGCGAGCAAGCCGGCGATGATCCCGGCGAGCACGTCGCCGGCGCCGGCGGTGGCGAGCCAGGGCGGCGCCGAGGCGTTGATCGCCGCCCGTCCGTCCGGTGCCGCGATGATCGTGTCGGCGCCCTTCAGCAGCACGACCGCACCCGTGCGAACCGCGGCGGCGCACGCGGCCCGCAGCCGGTCGCCGGGCGCGCCGAACACACGGGCGAATTCTCCCGCGTGCGGCGTCAGCACGACGGCGCCACGGAACGCGTCGGGGTCGCCGGCAAAGGCCGAGAAAGCGTCGGCGTCCGCTACCACGGTTCGCCGCGCCGCGATCAGCGCCGGCAGTGCGGTCCGTGCGGCGTCCTCGCCAAGCCCCGGGCCGCAAACCCAGACCTGGCGGCGTGCATCCTGCAGCAGATCGGCCAGCGGTGCCTCGTTGACCACCAGGCCGGGCGAGCCGGCGCGATACACGCCACCGCCGCCGCGCGCGGCGATGGTCGCCATGCCGGCCCCGGCACGCCGCGCCGCGTCGGCGGCCAGCCGTGCCGCGCCGGTCATCGCGCCGCTGCCCAGCACGGTGACATGACCACGCGCGTATTTGTGCACCGCCGGCCCCAGGCGCGGGAGCGGCCAGAGTTCCGGCAGGTTGGCGAAGGTTTTCCCCCGCACCTGATCGAGCGCCGCTGCCGGCAGGCCGATATCGGACAGCACGATGGCGCCGCAGCGTTCGCGTCCGGGCAGCAGCAGGTGGCCCGGTTTCAGCCGGAAGAACGTGACGGTCAGCACCGCCTGTGGGGCGAAGCCGCGGACCGCGCCGGTGCCGCCGTCCAGCCCGCTCGGCACATCGACCGCAACGACGCGATGCGATGCGCGTAGCGTGTCCGCCACCAACCCATCGACGTCGCGCGCCAGGCCGGCGCCGAACACCGCGTCGATCGTCAGGCTGGCACGGGCTGCCTCGGCCGGGGTGAAGGGCACCGTGGGGCCGTGCCATTGCGCGGCGGCCCAGGCGGCATCGGATCCGGCGCGCGGCGGCGCCAGGGCCGCCACCGTCACCGGCCAGCCCTGCTGCGCCAGCAGCCGCGCGGCGATGTAGCCGTCGCCGCCGTTATTGCCCGGGCCGCACAGCACCAGCGTGCGGCACGGCCGGAAGCGGACACGGATGGCCCGTGCCACGGCCCGCCCGGCATTCGCCATCAGCACCTTGCCGGGCACGCCCAGGCCGGGCGAGGCGGCGTCGGCCTGCGCCATCTCCTGCGGGGTCAGCAATTCAGGCCGGCCGGCCAGCGTGTGCAGCCAAGCGGTGTCGAAGCTCATGGCGGTGCGTCCGACTGAATCTGGGGCGGACGATCCTGGGGGCTGCGCGCGCGTGACCGCAAGGCCGGGGAGGGGCACTCGCCCCGCCGGGTGAACTGATGCGGTGGCACGGTCGGTCGCCGGAAGACGTCGTGAGGGCGCCATGCGACCGTGCGCGACGGTCTGCGATCGTGTGCGACCTTAGCTGAACGAATGACCGCGAAGCCCTCCGTGCCAATGAAGGTGAGACACCAGACCCCCGGGAATTTACACTTGAGGGTGCGGAAGGATTATCTTGCCCATGCTGATGCCCGGATTAAGCTGAAGAGGCTGTATCCCTCATTATGAGCGACTCAGGGCATTAGCGTTCCAGCGGATCGCGATCACCGTGCCGGCCAAAAACAAGGTCGGCGGCGTTGCCTTTGATGACGGTGGCAACGTCTATGTGATCTTCCAGGATGGAACCGGCAAAAGGGGACAGGGGACGATTCAAAAATGCGGCGTGACAGTGGGCCCGCCGCCGTCGCTTTCGGCCGGCGCGATCTTCGCGACGATCACGGATGACACACCGGAGTTTTGCGTGTGGGTTGCAGACAGCCACTGGACCAGCCAATGATCGCGCGGGCCGATATCATTACGATATCATCTGCCGTCGCTCGCCACGGCGGATCCTACGCCGCCGCCGGCAACGCCCGCGGCCGTCCCGTCTCGTCCACCGCCACCAGCACGAACTCCGCGGCGGTGACGCGGGTGCGATCGCCCTGGCCACGGCGGAGCACCCAGGTTTCCACCGCCAGTGTGATCGAGCTGCGGCCGGTGCGCACGATGTCGGTATAGACGCAGACCACGTCGCCGACTTTCACCGGCTGGATGAAGCTGAGATTGGACACCGCCGCGGTGGCGACACGGCCGCGCGCCAGGGTTCCGGCGGCAACCCCCGCCGCCAGGTCCATCAGCGACATGATCCAGCCACCGAAGATGTCCCCGGCTGGATTGGTGTCGGCCGGCATTGCCACGGTGCGAAGTGAAAGCTCGCCGCGGGGCTGCTGGTGTTCGGTGGACATGCGGGATCTCCCCTGCCGGGTTTTGGCTGTGCTTGCAGCCGGCACGGCCCCAACCGGGCCTCCGGCTGCGCCAAGCATGCCAGAAACACGGTGCAAAAGCGCGCCGCATTGTTATGCCGGACGCGGTCGCGGAGGTGCCCACGGCGTTCCTGCCGCTCGCCGGCAACGCCGGCATCGTGATAGGCTGATCGGGTGTGCTGTGATGGCAGAGGTGGGACATGACGGAGCAAGCGGCGCTGCGCGCGGTGCTTGACCAGCCCGACGACGACGCCCCCCGGCTCGCCTATGCCGCGCTGATGGATCGGCAGGACCCGCCACGCGGGGCGTTCATTCGTGTGCAGATCGCTAAGGCGGCGGCAAGCGGCACGGCGCGTGTCCTGAAGGGCATCGACGAGGATCTGCTGCTGATCCCGAACCAGGCACGCTGGGCGGCGCCGGTGACCCGACTGGCGGATGACTGGGTGTTTCATCGCGGCTTCATCGAAGCAGCGACGATGACGGCGTCCGCTTTCCTGGCGCATGCGCCCGCGCTTTACGCGGTTGCACCGGTGCGGCATCTGACCCTGACGGATGCCAAGCCAAAGGTCCGCGAACTGTTTGCCTCGCCGCATCTGCGGCGCATCCGGTCGCTTGAGCTCGACCAGAACCAGTTGGACGACGAGGACATCGCACGGCTCGCCGCATCCCCGATGCTGGGCGATCTTCGGTGGCTCTCGCTCGCCTGGAATGGGATCACGATGGCGGGGTTCGAGGCACTGGCAGGTTCAACGATGCTGCCCCGGCTGCGCTACGGCAATTTTGTCGGCAACGAGGTCGATCCGAGCGAGCAAATCATCGAGGAACAGGGTTACGCGGTCGATACCTGGATGCCGCCGGAGGGCGAATGGCTGGAGCAGCGCTACGGACCGCTTGCCTGGCTGCACCACTCGGTGGCGGACGCGAATGATGACACGGCCGACAGGTTTACCACCGCCTGAACGTCAGAAACGCCGGTCGAGATAGGTCCCGCGCGGGTAAACGATATCGAATCCCGCGTCTGTCAGGAACTTCCGAACCCCGGCATCGGCTGCAACGTTCGCCAGGTCATTGTCCGAAACGACGGTTGTGCCGTTCTGGTCATCCTTCCAATAAGTGTAAGCCGATGCCACGGTATCGAGCGAGCGGAACGGCCGGGTGCGTCGCATGCGCATCTTCATGATGCCTTCGGCATAATCCGGCGACACGCCCTTCTGTATGCACGCGTATCGCAATTCTCCCAGTTCGATCGTGTTGATGTCGGTGTTGTATCGCTGGCGACCAGCCGGCTCGCCGCGCCGAAACCAGCGATTGGCGTAGGCAGTCGTCACCGCGGAGACGGTCACGCCCTGCAGGTTGATGATCGCCTGCGCCGGCAATCGGGACTGGTAGTCGTCGAGCGTTTTGGTGTGGTGGGCGTCTTTGGCCAAGGTTTTCCAGTTGCCGTGGCCGGAACTTGCCAGCCAGCGCACCTTTCCGCGGCTGTCCCGCCGCCCGACCGGCAGCTTTGTCCCGCCCGCCAGAACCGCCTTCAGTATCTTTGCACCCGCTTCCAGGCGTTTCGCGAAGGCATAAGGCGAACCGGCCTCCTTCGAATCGCCCGCCTGGACACCGTTGGCGGCGATCACCTGATGGAAGATGCCATAGCACAGCGTCGCCGTGACATCCTGCGCCTGCACGGAACCCAGACAACTGCTCCCGCGGCCGGTCCCCGAGGCGTGCTGGAATGTGACCAGCAGCCTGGGCCGGAGGTTGTCCTCGCCATCGATGATCGAGTCCCGCTGCAGCTTCTTCCACGGCGCATGCCAGGCCGGATTCTGGGCGGCCAGTCTGTTCGTAATGATCTCGATGCTCGCCACTTCGTAGCCATCGGCCAGCCAGACGGTAGGGGCAGCGGGCCGAAGCGACCGGTTCCTGTCGGGGAAGTCGGTCCGGACGGGAAGTTCGGTGCCATCGTCCTTGAACCTCACAATGCCGTCGAGGCGCATGGTTCCCGGAAACCCGCCATTGATGTCTTTCGAGACCCAGAGAATCTGGTCGGCCTTCTCCGCTGTCTCCAGAGCGCGCTCGATCGCCTGCACCGCCGCGGGGCCTGAGCCCTTCACCAGGATCAGGCCGCCTTTGGCTATCTTCGCGTTCTCCAGGGTAATGTTGTTGGCAGTGATGTAGCGTGGCACCCAATTCGTATCGGGTTTCTTCAGGGCGCGGATCTCATCGAGCAACTCTTGACTCGCCTTTTCGCTCCGCCCCGCGGCGCGACTCTGGCCCGGCCCGGAACAGATATCGACATAGGCGGCCGTGAGCGGCCGGCTGCCATCGAAAAAGCTGATCTTGTAGTTCTCGCCTGACTCGCTGATGTCGGTGACGTATTGACGGATGACCTTGGGTCGGGGGCCCGACCGTCTCGACTCTCTCGCAACCTGGATGAACTCCTCTGTATTGATCGCGGCGAAGCGCGGCGAATGCAGCCAGCGCTCTGTCGCCTCGTCGGTGACGATCGAATCCGCGCTGCCCGGCTGGGTCTGGTAGCCTGGCAGGGTCAGCAGCTCGATCTCCTGGTTCATGTTGTGCGGATGATAGTTGCGCCATGGATCGGGGTAGCCGACATGAATGATCCGCTTCGTGCCGACCCGATCCAGTCCCCATTGCGTCTGCAGCAGCGTCGTGTGATTCACCGTCGCGGCGAAGCCGCAGCCAATGATGACGTAAGGCGGGTCCACGCTGAACGTATTCGACACCTGCGTCGGGTTGATGCCGCCGCCGGGATTGAGAAAGGCATGCACGACCTTCTGCTCCGGCGTTGGCTGCTTCGGCACCAACGGTTGCGGCTGCGGCGCGGGCACCTGCGGCACCGGTTGTACAATCGGAACAACCGGCGGTCGTACCGCGAAGACGGAGCCATTAGCCGTCGTCACCAACCAACGCGCGGCATCAGGCATCGTCGGCGTCCTCCTCGTCTTCCAGCGGTCGTTTCGGGAACTGGCTGATCGCGTCGTTGAAGGACCGCAGCTTGCTCTGCGTGGCCGCGTCGGCTCGTCCGGTCTGCTCAAGCGAGAAGCGACGCTGGAAGGCAAGCAATGCCTTGCGCGTCGCGTCGTTCATCTCGCCAGTCGGCTCCCCGCAGTCGAAGCCGATATTGTTGAGCCGCTTCTGCACGCCGATCACCTCATCCTGTGGATCGAGGCTGCCGAATTTCAGGATCAGCTCCTGTCGGTCGGTGCCGATCAGGAGGCGTGCCTCCTTCGTGTTGGCTGGGATGTGGCGGAACAGCACGCCGCGATCGTCGGTCTTGCCATGGAAACTCTGGTCGCCGATGGTGAGCAGATAGTCTTCGTTGGCACGCGGCAGTTCGCCCTCGAAGACCTGCATGCGAAACTCCGCGGGTATGCCGCGCCGCTTGAAGCGGTGGTGCCTGTCGGTTGGGCGATTGACCGGGACGATGCGCTTGTCGGGGATCGTCACGACGTCGCCGGGCAACAGGATATCCATGTTGGAGCGCTTCTTGCGCAGATCGTCATTGGCTGCATCGTTCCAGATGGTCAGGACGTAGAACCCGGCACCGTCCGCCAGGCTGGTGAGCCCGTCACCCTCGACGACCGTATGCTGAGTGGGCATGGTTCAGGCACTCTCCCATGCGTCTTTATCGAGTTCGGTAAAGCTGATTCTACAGGTTCCGCCCGGTATCCCGTCGAGCCTGCCCCAGCCACGCGCATCGGTGCGGCCGCGATGTTCCGCGCCGTCCGGGGTGACGATCAGATAGGCCTGGTCCGGCACGCCCTTGCCGTCCTCGCCGATCAGTTCGATCTCAATCCAGTGGATCGGGAGCGGGCAAGGTTGCGCGGTGGCATCGGCGGCATCGTCGCCGCAACTGGTGTCCTGCCGAGCATTGCGTAATGCGGCGGCGGCGCTGCCGCCCTGCCCGCTCATGCCTGGTCCCCATAGGGCGGGCAGGCACGATCGAACGCGGCGCGCGCCGCCTCACTGGCCGCCGCCTGCTCCAGCCGCAGGATCGCCGCGGCGTACAGCCGTTGCATGCGCTGATGCGGATCGGGGACCGTCGGGTCGGACAGGCAAGCCGCCATCCAGCGATGCTCGGGGCGGTCGATGAAGCCCTCGCCGTACACCATGCCGAGGCTGAGAAAATCGCGCAGATCGTTCTGCCGTGACAGGCCGAAGCGCCGTGCCGCGACCAACTCCCGCTCGATCCAGGCGGTATCGCCCGTCGCTTTCGACTCCGGGAAGTTGGCAGAAAGGAAAGCGTTCATCCGCTTGACGAAGCGATCCAGCGCGATGCGCCGGAACACCTCCATCTGGTCGCCGCGGATGTTCAACACGTGCGATCTCCCGGTGCCGGAGCAACAACGAAAATCGAGCGGCGCCGTCCAGCACCCGCCGCGGGACGGCGCCGCTTGGCTGCATTGTTGTCCTATCATGATTTCAGCGCGCGTTCCAGCCATGCGACGCCGTCGGCGTCCAGGCGCCGGCGGGGTACTCGGGCGATGCTTGCTCCGGGCTACGATGCCGCGCGCAGCCGGCGAGGTTCCGGCCAAGCCTCCGGCTGCGCCAAATATGCCAGAAACACCGTGCAAAAACGCGCCGCCGTGTTGTGCCAGACGCGCTCGCGCAGGTGCCCCCAGCGTTCCTGGCGCTCGCCGAGCGGCATCACCAGGCCGGCATGCATGGCCTCGGCGATCTCGTCGGGGTCGAACGGGTTGACGATCAGCGCGTCGCCGAGTTCGTCCGCGGCGCCGGCGAAGCGCGACAGGATCAGCACGCCGGGATCGGCCGGGTCCTGCGCCGCAACGTATTCCTTGGCCACCAGGTTCATGCCGTCGCGCAGCGGCGTCACCAGGCCGAGGCGCGCGATGCGGAAGAAGCCGGCCAGGCTGGTGCGCTTCACCGCGCGGGTCATGTAGCGCAGCGGCACCCAGTCGAATTCGGAGAAGCGGCCGTTGATGTCGCCGACGATGCGGTCGAGGTCACGGCGCAGCCGCTGGTAGTCGCCGAGATCCTCGCGTGACCGGGCGGCGACCTGCAGCATGCTGACCTGGCGGCGGTGCTGCGGGTATTGCGTCAGCAGCCGGGCGACGGCTTCGAAACGGTTGGGCAGGCCCTTGGAATAGTCCAGCCGGTCGGCGCCGATCGCCAGGGCGCGGCCGTCCGGCAGGCTCTCGCGCAACTGCCGCGCCTCGATGCTCTGCGCGGCCTGTGCCGCGCAATCGGCGAAGCCCTGCGCGTCGATGCCGATCGGATCGACCACAGCATGAACCGGCCGGCCGCGATAGACGAAGCGCCCGTCGTTGTCGGATCGCACGCCGAGAATTTCGCTGACGCATTCCAGGAACGCCTGGCGGTAGGTGCGGGTGTGGAAGCCGACCACGTCGAAGGCGCACAGCGCGCGCAGCAACTCGTCGGCGCGCGGCAGCGCCTGCAGCAGCGCCGGGGGCACGAAGGGCGTGTGCAGGAAGCAGCCGATGCGGTTGTTGACGCCGCGGGCGCGCAGCACCTCGGCGAAGGGAAACAGGTGGTAGTCGTGCACCCAGATCATGTCGTCCTGCCGCAACAAAGGCTTCAGGGCCTCGGCGAAGCGGTGGTTCACGGCGACATAGGCTTCGTAGTCCTCGCGATGGAAGCTCAGCAGGCCGAGCCGGAAATGCAGCAGCGGCCACAGCGCACCGTTGGCGAAATGCAGGTAGAAGGCGCGATATTCGTGTTCGGTCAGGTCGAGGGTGACATAGGCGATGCCATCCGCCTGCTGCAGATGCGGCTCGGCGGCGGCGGCCCCGGCGCTGCGCCGGCCACTCCAGCCGAACCACAGCGAGCCGGGATGCAGGGCATCGGCCAGCGCGACGGCGAGGCCGCCGGCGCGCGGGCCACCCCGCTCGGAGGGCAATGGAACCCGATTAGAGACAATGACAAGGCGTGACACCGCGGGTTCCCCCCTGGCAGTTCGGCCGGGCGCGCGACCGGCGCTGGACTGTCGCAGCGGCCGGCAGCACCCAAACGCATAACGGTACTGCCTGGCGCGCGCGGCGCGGGTCACTTCGCCGTGATCCGGCGCGGCTGCCGCATCCCGGCCGCGGCTCGCCGCAAAAAAGCCCGATCGCCCGGCTTCCATGCCGGCGAACCAAAGCACCGGGGGAGTTTTTTTCATGCGCATTGCCCAGATCGCGCCGCTCACTGAGTCCGTGCCGCCAAGGCTGTATGGCGGGACGGAGCGCGTCGTGGCATTTCTGACCGACGCGTTGGTGGCCATGGGCCACGAGGTGACGCTGTTCGCCAGTGGGGATTCCGTGACGCGCGGGAAACTGGAGGCGATGTATCCGCGGGCGCTGCGTTTCGATGCGGGGTTGCGCGACGCCATGGCGCCGCATCTGCTGATGCTGGAGCAGGTGGCTGCGCGGGCCGATGAATTCGACGTGCTGCACAGCCACCTGGACTACTGGCCGTTCTCGCTGTTCAGCCGGCTTGCGACGCCGTTCCTCACCACGCTGCACGGCCGGCTCGACCTGCCGGAGCTGAAGCCGCTGTACCGGCATTTCGACGACGTGCCGCTGGTGTCGATCTCCGACGCGCAGCGGCGACCGCTGCCGGACGGGAATTTCATCGCGACCGTGCATCATGGGCTGCCGGCGGATCTGCTGGTGCCGCGGCCGGTGCGGCCGGGCTACCTGGCGTTCCTCGGCCGCATCTGCCCGGAGAAATGCCCCGATCGCGCGATCGAGATCGCCCGGCGCACCGGCATTCCGCTGAAGATGGCAGCCAAGGTGGACCGGGTGGATGCCGAGTACCACGAGACGCTCATTCGGCCGCTGATCGATGGCCGGATGGTCGAGCATATCGGCGAGATCGGCGATGCGGACAAGGCCGATTTCCTCAGCGGCGCGCACGCGTTGCTGCTGCCGATCGATTGGCCGGAGCCGTTCGGCCTGGTGATGATCGAGGCGATGGCCTGCGGCACGCCGGTGATCGCGTTCAAGGCCGGGTCGGTGCCGGAGATCGTCGAGGACGGCGTCACCGGCTTCGTGGTCAGCAACATGGCCGAGGCGTGCGAGGCGGTCACCCGCCTGCCGGAGCTGTCGCGCGCGGTGATCCGGGCGCGGTTCGAGCAACGGTTCACCGCCGAACGGATGGCGGAGGATTATGTCGGGCTGTACCGGCGGCTGGCGGTGCGGCGGCGTCCGGCGCTGCGGGTGGTCACGTAATGACGTCGTGACGCAAGGTGGAAGCGGAGCGCGTTCCGCCGTGGCGGCGGCGGACTCCGCGCCGCTGTTCCGTCCTACGTCGCCGAGGGCACGCTGCCCTCGGCCCCTTCTTCCCAATTCAGCCGGGGGCGCGACCGCGGCGTCACCTGCACCCGCTGGTAGAGCGCGGCAAGGCCGAGGGCGAGGCCCAACTCCGGCATGTCGATGACCGAATCCGGTTCCGGGAAGGTCTCGTTCCGCCGGGCACGTTACGCGTCCCTGAGCCATAATCCGACTTCGGCACGGGTGTGGTCGGCGATGACGATATAGTCCAAGGTCTCGATGGTTTTGTACTCGTTCAGCTTCACGAGTCGGTCCACCCGTTCGGTTGACACCGACAGCATCTCGACGGCCAGGCGGGGGCTGGCCGCCCGACGGGTCAGCCTTTCGGACGGTTGTTCTCACATCCAGTATTGCCAGAGCCGCGCCTTCAGCTCGTCCCAGCGCTCCGCCAGCGACCGCCGGCGCCATTCGGCCAACGTGATCTCGTGCGCCAAGGCCATGTCCTGGCGCAGGATCGCCTCCACCTGCGCGGCGGTGTCGCGGCCGAGGATGATGGCGTCCACCTCGTTGTTGAACACCACGCTGCGGCGGTCGAGATTAGACGAGCCGACCGTGCTCCACACGCCATCGATGGTGGCGAGCTTCGAATGCAGCACCGCGTTGCGCACTTCGTAGATATGCGCGCCCGCGCCGAGCAGATCACCATAGGCGGCGCGGGCGGCATAGACGGTGGCGGGAACGTCGGCGTGGCTGGGCACGACGATGCGCAGATCGATACCGGCGCGCGCGGTCCTGGCGAGATCCTCGCGCTCCTGGTGTGGCGGGACGAAATAGCCGCTGGACACCCAGACGCGCTTCGCGGCGCTCAGGATCGTCGTCATTAACGAGATGTAGTAGAGCGGCCGTTGATCGCCGGGCGCGCTGGCGACGATGCGGATGGTCTGCACGCCGACGCGCGGCAGCGGAGGGAAGTAGCGTACCGGGGCGACCGGCGGCCCCTTCTGCTGCTTCCAGGTGCCGAAGAACACCTTTTGCAGCTCGGCCACCGCCGGGCCCTCGATGCGCACGGCGGTGTCGCGCCAATAGGCATGGCTGGTGTCCCCGTCCGGCGGGATGCCGGCCGAGCGCGGGTTCTCATAGACCTTGTCGAGATTGACGCCGCCGGTGAAACCGATGCGGCCGTCCACTACCATGATCTTGCGATGGTCGCGGTCGTTCGGCGACCAGCCGACCCTGGTGCTCAGCGGGTTGAGCGGATTGAAGATGAGGATGCGCGCACCGGCGGCATGCAGCTTGTCGAACAGCGCCGGCGGCGTGGCACCGGACCCGAAGGCGTCGTAGATGATGTTGACGGTGACGCCGTGCCGCAGCTTGTCGGCCAGCAGTTCGGACAGCGCCAGGCCGTCCCAGACCACATCCTGGAAGATGAAGAACTCCAGGTTGATGTGGTCGCGGGCGGCACGCATCGCGGCGAACATGGCGGGAAAGGCGTGGGCGCCATCGCGCAGGATGGTTGCCGTGTTGCCGAACACCAGCGGCGCTTCCGATAGCGCCCGCTGCAGCGCGAACTGGCGTTGCAGCGCGTCGGCGCCGAGGTCGGGCGGCAACGACGAGAGAACGGCGCCGCGCTCGCTGCGGCTGAGCGGACCTCGGCTGCCCAGGATCGCGCGTTTCAGGCCGCCGTCGTCGCTGGCGAGGTAGGCGTTCACGTCGGGGGCGGACGCGCATGCGGCGAGCGGCGCCGTCGCGGCGAGCGCCAGCAGGCGGCGGCGCGAGACGGGCGGGAGGAAGCCTGGATGCGGCCGCCGGAGGATCATGCCGCGCACGCTGCGCAACCATTGCGGCAGGGCGGAGGCGCTTGGCGACACATCCGCGTCATGTGCCAGGCCGGGCTGTGCGCCGGGGGCGAAGCAAGCGAAGATCGGTCGCATTTATTGGACGCGAGGGCGCCGGATGGGCGCGCTTTCGCAGGGGTGAGAAACGCGGCGCGGAAATGACGGATGCGGTTTCCGGCGCCGGGCCTCCCGGGCAGTAGTGCCCCGAGTCGCTCATCATGCGGGGACCAGCCGGAGCGGTCGATCGGAATGCCGTGTCAGGCTCTGGCAACGGGAATTTGCGGTCGGCACGAATCAGGACGGCGGGGCCAGCCATGCTCTGGCCCCGGTCGTTCAGGCATAGCAGACATGGTGCGCCCGGATCGCGGGCGGCCCGGTCGGCGGACCCGTGGCGGTAC
>Ga0307372_10008177_pt1 | contig 14763 bp, 11 predicted proteins | sample OX1MG_FD_202533 | JGI IMG/M metagenome (GOLD analysis project Ga0307372, IMG submission 202533) | Soil microbial communities from Risofladan, Vaasa, Finland - OX-1 | ecosystem: Environmental > Terrestrial > Soil > Coastal area > Acid sulfate soil | place: Finland: Risofladan, Vaasa | collected... | reverse complement strand
AGGGGCGGACCATCCGGATCCCGGTCCACATGGTCGAGAAGCTCAACAAGGTGATCGGCGTGGAGCGCCAGCTCGTCCAGCAGCTCGGACGCGAGCCGACCGCCGAGGAGGTCGCGCTGACGCTGGACTGCTCACCCGAGGAGGTGCGCGAGATCCAGCGGATGGCGCAGCATCCCGTGTCGCTCGAGAAGCCCGTGGGCGAGGAGGACGACTCGGCGCTCGGGGACTTCATCGAGGACCAGACCGCCGAGTCGCCGTTCGAGCTGGCTGCGCGCACGATGCGTGACGAGCACGTCTGCCGCGCGCTGTCGGTGCTGCCGCGCCGTGAGCGCGAGGTCATCGAGATGCGCTACGGGCTCACGGGCGGGCGCCCGCGGACCCTCGAGGAGGTCGGCCAGGCGTTCAACGTGACGCGCGAGCGCATCCGCCAGATCGAGAACCACACGCTCAAGAAGCTCGAGTCGCTGCCCGAGACGCAGCGTCTGCGAGACGCCTCCTAGGAGCCGACGCTACACTGCGGACCGCTCCCGGCGGGGTTCCCGAGCGGTCAAAGGGGACGGACTGTAAATCCGTTGGCTCAGCCTTCGAAGGTTCGAATCCTTCCCCCGCCATGACGGCGATCCGGATCGCCGTCGATGCGGTCGCCCAGGGCTAGGGCGCGATCAGCATGTAGACGCGGGTCGGCGGATACGGCTCGAACGAGTACACCAGCCAGTTCGTTCCCTGGTAGCTGACCGTCCCGCTGGTTGGGAGCACGGCCGGGCCCGCGCCCGCTCCCGCGCTCGAGGTCAGCTGCGTGCCGTCGGATTGGCGGACGAAGACCTCGGCGCCGGTGTAGATCTGGACCCAGAACGCGTACCCGTAGTAGTGCTGGACCAGCGGGCCGAGCAGACCGGTGAGGCGCCGGGCAACGCGGCCGAACTCGCCGGCCCGCACGGTGGAGCAGGGCTCGGCGGTCAGCGGCCCGGCGGGCGGCGCGACGAGGATCACCGCGCTCAGCGTGCCGGTCGGAAACGCCGTGTAGGTCTCGGTGACGACGCGATAGCGGACGCCGCCGAGCCGCAGGCCCGGGCCGCTCGGCGGTGCCGGCGGGAAGCTCGCCCCTCGCTGGACGACGAGCCTGCCCCGCCGATAGATGCCGATCGGGTCGCCGACGAAGCGGCCCTCGAGCTTCGCCACGCCGGCGTCGTCCTGCACCGACAACACGAAGCTGCCGATGACCACACCGCTCGCGGAGCGCAGAACGCCCGACACGGGCGCGATGACGTCAGGCCCGCCGATGTCGGCGAGAACTCGGCCCGAGGTGTCGAGTGCCCGCAGCCGCACGATGTGCCAGGCCGGGTGATAGACGATGCGCACGACCGCCTTGCGCGCCGCGACGCGGTCACCGCGTGCCACTGCGCTGAGCAGATCGGTGGCCGCGGTGACCTTCGTGACGTCGAAGCTGACCTCGGTTCCCGCCAGCTCGTTGCGATAGATGTCGGTCAGCATCGACGCGTCGGCGGTCGCGATCGTCGCCACCGTGGAGGCGCCACACGCGGCGCCGGCGTCGGCGGCAGCGTGCGGGCCGCCGCCCGCCAACGATGCCAGCGTCGCCAGCGCGACCGCGGCGACACTCAGGCGGCGCGACTGACCCGGCCTGCGAAACACGCGCCAAATTCTAGGAGCACGCGGAGAACGCGCCGGGCGCCGAGCCCCGGACCTCACGTCCCGGCGATTCCGCTGACCGTCGCCGGCACGTCGCGTTCGGCGATGCGTCCGTCGCCGAGCTCACCGTAGGCGCCCTCGCCCCAGCAGCCGACAGCGCCGCCGGACAGCAGCGCACACGTGTGATTCGCGCCGCCGCTGATCGCGGTGGCGCCCCTCAGCCGGCTCACGGCGACCGGCGTCGCACTGCACGGGTAGCCGTTGCACGCGAGCGGTCCATCGCGGGTGCCGTCCCCGAGCTCGCCGAACGAATTGGCGCCCCAGCAACTGACGCGGCCGCCGGCCTCCAGCGCGCAGGTGTGGTCGCCGCCGGCGGCGAGGGCCGTCGGGCTCGTCGTCCCCGCCGCGACCGGCGTCTTGGCACAGCGCACGACGCCGAACTCGCAGGTTTCCGGACCGCTGCTCATGCCGTCGCCCAGCTGGCCGTAGGAGTTGTAGCCCCAGCAGTCGACGCGCCCCCCAGCGAGCAGCGCGCACGTGTGATCGCCGCCGGCGACGACCGCGGTTGCGTTCGCGATGCCGATCACGGCGACCGGCGTGGTGCTGCACCACTGGCCGCCGGTGCAGAAGTGCGGCCCGCTGCTCGTGCCGACCCCCAGTTCCGCGGCGAAGTTGTAGCCCCAGCAGTCGACCGTCCCGTTGGCGAGCAGCGCACAGGTGTGGTCGTTGCCGGCGGTGATCGCCGTCGCGTTGACGATCCCGCGCACCGCCGCCGGCGTCGTGGCGCACGGCGCGCCGCCGGCGCAGGTGTGCGGGCCGCTGCTCGTGCCGACCCCGAGCTGCCCGTAGCCGTTGTCGCCCCAGCAGTCGACGCCGCCGCCGGCCAGCAGCGCGCACGTATGGGAGCCGCCGGCGGCGATCGCCGTCGCGTCGGCAATCCCGCGCACCGGCACGGGCGTCCTGGCGCACGGATCGCCACTGCAGGTGCTCGGGCCGCTGCTCGTGCCGACCCCGAGCTGCCCGTCGCGGTTGTCGCCCCAGCACTCGGCGCCCCCGCCCGCCAGCAGTGCGCAGGTGTGGTCGCCGCCGGCGCTGATCGCGATCGCTGAGCTGATCCCGGGCACCGCCACCGGCGTCGTCGCGCACGGATCGCCGTTGCAGGTGCTGGGGCCGCCGTGCGTGCCGATTCCGAGCTGCCCCTGGGCGTTGTCCCCCCAGCACTCGACGCTCCCGCCCGCCAGCAGCGCGCAGGTGTGATCGCCACCCGCGCTGACCGCGCGCGCCGGCGGCGAGAGCGTCGCAGCGCGCAGAGCGCCGGAGGCGACGAGCGCCGCCATCGCCGCCACGACGGCAGCCGCGAGGCGGACGCGCCGCGAGAAACCACTGGACCGCCACGGCATCGGCTGAACTGTAGATCGGGCTCAGCGCAACGCGCCGCGCAGCGCGGCCCGTGCGGCGTGGAAGCCGCACATCCCGTGCACCCCGCCGCCCGGCGGCGTCGAGGCGGAGCACAGCAGCAGCTTCGGATTGGGCGTCACGTAGGGGTTCGGTCGTGGCGTCGGACGCGCCACCACCTGCCACAGGCTCGCCAGACCGCCGCCGATGTCGCCGCCGACGTAGTTGGCGTTCGCCGCCTCCAGCGCGGCCGGTCCCCGCGTCGCCCGCGCCAGCACGAGGCTCCCGAACCCTGGCGCAAAGCGCTCGATCTGGCGCTCGATCGCCGCGGTCATGTCGACGGCCGAGCCGTTCGGCACGTGGCAGTACGCCCACAGCGTGTGTTGCCCGGCGGGCGCGCGTGTCGGATCGATCAGCGACTGCTGCGCGACCAGCACGTAGGGGCGCGGCGACGGCTCGCCGCGGGCGACCGCGCGCTCGGACGCGACGATCTCCTCGAGCGTCCCACCGAGGTGCACGGTTCCCGCGGAGCGAGCGGCCGGCGCCGACCAGGGCACCGCGCCGGCGAGGGCGTAGTCGACCTTGAAGACGCCCGGCCCGTAGCGAAAGCGCGCCAGCGCGTTGCGATAGCGGGCCGGCAGCGCATCGCCGCAGATCGCCACCAGCTGACGCGGCGACACGTCGAAGAGCACCGCCCGCGAGGGCGGCAGCTCGTTGAGCGAGCCGATCGGCGTGCCGACCTCGACGGTGCCCCCGAGAGATTCGAAGTAGCCGCGCATCGCGGCGGTGATCTCCTGCGAGCCGCGGCGGGCCACCGGCCAGCCGCAGGCGTGTCCGAGGGCGAGCAGCACCAAGCCGAACGCCGTCGTCCCGGGGGCGCGCAGCGGGCGCATCGCGTGAGCGGCCATCCCGGCGAACAACGCGCGGGCCGCCGGCGTGCGAAAGCGCGCTCGAGCAGTGAGCTCGGCCGGCACCACGGCACGGGTCCCAAAGCGGGCCGCCAGCAGCGGCGCGCGGGGCGGTCGCGTGGGCGGCGCGAGGACGAACTCGGCCAGGCGGTCCCACTCCCGCGCGAACACGCCCACCAGCGACCGGTACGCACGCCCGTCCACGCCGAGCCCGTCGGCGGTCGCTTCGAGCGAGCGCTCGAGCGTCGCAGCGCTGCCGTCGTCGAGCGGGTGCGCCGCCTGCGTCGCCGGCTCGATCAGCTCGAGGCCGAACCGCTCGAGCGGCAGGCTGCGCAGGAATGGCGAACCGACGGCGAGCGGGTGCACCGCGGAGCAGACGTCGTGGCGGAAGCCAGGGAGCGTCAGCTCGGCCGTCAGGGTGCCGCCGCCGACCCGGTCGCAGGCCTCGATCAGATGGACCGAACGACCGTTGCGCGCAAGTTCGATCGCGGCCGCAAGCCCGTTGGGCCCGGCGCCGACGACGACGGCATCGACCAACCCCTACGCCTTCGCTCCGTGGCGAAACGGCCGCGCGAGCATGCGAAATGGTGCGCTGACCATGTGCAGGCCGGAGCGTATACCCGCGTTCTGCCAGACGTTGGCGGTCCGTGACCACTGACGCTTGCGATCGACGCAGATCGACTGCACGTCGACCGCCGCCTCCGCGCCGAAATGCGCGGCCAGCGAGGTCAGCGTGTGCACCCAGTGGGCGTCCTCCTGGCGATGCCCGCCGAAGGTCATGCCGATCTCATACAGCGGGTCGCCGGCGCGCATCAGCACCTGCGCCTGCGCGAAGGTCGCGCCGTCCTCGACGAAGGAGCTGAAGGTGATCCAGCCGGCGAACATGTGACCCTGCGGCGTCATCAGCGTGAAGGACTCCTCGTCGGCGAACAGCACGAGCACGCCGGTCGACAGCTTCAGGCCTCCCGGCATCGAGAGGTCAAGCGCCGCGACCTCGCCCGGCGCGATGCCGGCGAGCGGCGCGAAGAAGCGGTTGCCGGCGGGCCAGAACTCGGAAAAATGCTCCTTCCAGGCGGCGATCACCACGCCTGGCGTGAGCTCGACTCCACCGACCGCGGTGCGGTAGGTCTTCTGCCACATGCGGCCGAAGCCGTTCATCGGCGCCGTCGGGCGGCGTCCGGTGACGTTGATGTGCCCGTCGCCGACGGTCAGGCGGTCGACCGGCCGCGCCCAGGCGGCAGCGTCCCGCTTCTCGGGTTGCGTACTCATGGTGTGAACCTTTCAGGTTGAGGTCAGCTGGCCGCGGCGATCGCCGCGTGCTCGGTGTCGTGAATCGCGATCACCTCGTCGAGCCGGGTCAGCTCGAAGATCTGGCGGTAGTGATCGCTGAGACCGTAGGCGAAGATCCGTTGCCGGCTGCGTTGCGCGCGAACGAGCAGCGTCACCAGCAACCCGATCCCGCTCGAGTTCATGTACTCGAGCGAATCGAACGCCAGGATGATCGAACGTGATCCCTCGGACGCTCGCTCATAGGCCTCCTTGAGCAGCAGGTCCGACTCGCGCGTGACCTCGCCGGAGATCTCGATCACGGTGACGCCGGGAACCGGCGCACGCACCTGCAGGGGTGTGGCGGTTTCGCTCATCTGGGTTCTCCCTGTTCGTCACGCGGCGGCGATTGCTCGTCGGCGAGGATGGTCATGAAGTCCGACAGCCGGGTGATCTCGAAGATCTCCCGGTAGTGCTCGGTCAGGCCGCGCGCCGCGACCGGACGGGCGTCCGCGCGGGCGCGGGCGAGAATGCCGACGATCAGCGCGATGCCGGTGGAGTTGATGTAGTCGACGGCTCCGAAGTCGAGCAGCACCGAGTTGGCCCCGGCCGTCTCGTCGTAGGCGGCACCGAGCGCGCCGCCCGCCGATCCGTCGATGTCTCCGCGCAACTCGATCCGCACCGTGCCGTCGCTGCGGTGCGTCGTCGTTTCAAGACTCGCGTGCGTCATCGCGCGCTCCTTCCAGGTGCATGACGAGCTCGACGGTGTGATGCGCTCCGTTGCTGCTCTGGCGCACCTCGTCAACCATCTTTTCGATCAGGAACAGGCCCCATCCGCGCGGCGACTGGCGGCCCTCGAGCTTGGCGTCGATGTCCGGCGTCGCGGCCTGGGCGATCTCGCGATCGCCGCCGTGATCGACGATCCGTACGACCAGTTGGTCATCGCCGACGCTCACGACGAGCCGCACGTCCTGGTCGTCGCGGTAGCCGTTGCCATGCTCCATGGCGTTCATCGTCGCCTCGGCCACGGCGGTGCCCAGCCGCTCGAGGCGCGCCGGCGTGATCGCCAGCGAGGCGGCGGCTTCGGCGACGTGGCGCATGGCCTCGCGTTCGTTTCCCGGCGCGCTGGCGATCAGCACGTCGGCCAGCACCCGGTCGCGGACGGCGTCCTCGCCGCCCTCGTGGCGCAGGACGACCAGCGTGATGTCGTCCTCCTGCTCGAGTTCGGCGCCGCTGAAGTCGTCCAGTGCGAGGACCAGCCGGTCGATCACGGCCTGCGAGTCCGCCTCGCCGCCGAGCAGCTCGACCACGCGGGGAGTGCCGAACATCTCACGTTCCGCGTCGTGGGCCTCGATCAGCCCGTCGCTGTAGAGCAGCACGCAGGCGCCGGCCTCGAGCGTCGTCTCGCGCTCCTCGTAGGCCATTCCGGGCATCAGCCCCAGCGGCATGCCGGTGGCGCGCAGGTCCGAGGACTCCCCCGAGCAGCTGACGAGCGGGACGTTGTGGCCGGCGTTCGCGTAGCGCAGGTGACCGCTCGCCGGATCGAGCACGCCGTAGAAACAGGTCACGAACATGTTCTCGGGGATATCCGGGCAGAGGTTCTCGTTGACGCGCGCGAGCACCAGCCCCGGCTCGAGCAGCCGCTGCGCGCTGGCCCGCAGAACGCTGCGCGTCGCGGCCATCACCATCGCCGCCGGAACTCCCTTGTCGGTGACGTCGCCGATCACCAGACCGAGCCGGCCGTCTGCCAGCTCGATGAAATCGTAGAAATCGCCACCGACCGCGCGCGCCGGGCGGTAGAACGCGGCGACCTGCCAGCCCGCGAGCTGCGGTAGCTCCTTGGGCAGGAAGTTCTGCTGGATCAGCTGCGCGACGGCGAGCTCCTGCTCGAGCCGGCCGCGCGCGCGTATCTCGGCCTGCTGCTCGCGCACGAGTTGGCCGACCCGGACCGCCGGCGCCGCCTGGGCGGCGAGCGTCTCGAGCAGCCGTCGGTCGTCGGCCGAGAAGTCCTGATCGGAGAGCCGGCGGCCGACGTTGAGCATGCCGATCAGCTCACCGTTGGTGATCAGCGGGACGACCAGCGTGACACCGGCGGCGCGCAGCTCGGCGAGTGCCGCAGAGTCGAGGTCAAGGTTCGCGAGCTCGACGGCGCCGACGGCGCCCTGGAAGTACGCGACCAGCGGGTCGTTGGGCGCGATCTCCACGCTGGCCTCGCCGACGAGCGACGGCGGCTCGAGCGGTTGGCGCGCCGCCGCCGCGTCGTCGGCGGCAACGGCCCGCTCGACGGCGGTGGCTCGCGGGCGACGCCAGATGACGCGGCGGACGGTTCGATCGGTCACTGACATGCCACCGTTGTACGCCGGCGGCGTTCCGAAACCGTTACGGATTCCTCGCCGCTGCCCGACATGCGACGGCCGCAGCGACGGGCGCCGGCCCTCGGCGTGCGAGAAACGTTACGGCGCAACGCCCCAACGTCAAATCGTTGCGTTTTCATGGCATCCTTCCCCCGTGAAGTCACTCAGCATCGCACTGCTCGGCGCGCCGCGCATCGAGGTCGACGCACAGCCGCTGGTCGTCGACACCCGCAAGGCCACGGCGGTCCTCGCCTTCCTCGCCGTCACCGGCCACACGCACACCCGGGCGGTGATCGCGAGCCTGCTCTGGCCGGACGCCGATCCGGAGCGCTCGCGCTCGGCGCTGCGTCGCACGCTCTCGACCCTGCGCAGCGCGCTGGGCGACGAGCGCCTGATCAGCGACCGGCTGAACGTCGCGCTGAACCTCGACGGGGCATCCTTCGACCTCGCCGAGTTCCGAGCCGTCGCGACCGACCCGGCGGCCGGCATCGAGGCCCTGACCGCCGCAGCCGCGCTGCATCGCGACGAGCTCCTTGCGGGCTTCGCGCTGCGCGACAGCGTCGAGTTCGACGACTGGCAGCGCGGTGCGCAGGAGACCGTTCGCCGCGAGCGCGCGGGTGCCCTCGACCGCCTCGCCGACCTGCTCGCCCGCGAGGGCCGCTTCGACGAGGCGATCGCCGCCGCGCGCGAGCGGCTCGCGCTCGACTCGCTGCACGAGCCAACCCACCGGCGTCTGATCGATCTCTACGCGCGTGCCGGACGCCGCGGCGACGCGCTGGTGCAATACCGCGACTGCGTGCGGGAGCTCGATCGCGAGCTGGGCGTGGCGCCGCTGAGCGAGACCACCGACCTCTACAACGCGATCAACGGCGGGGCGGCCCCAACGGCGATGCCCGCGGAGCCGGCGGCGGAGTCCGCCTCCGAGCTGACGCTCGTCGGGCGCAGCGGCGAGCTGGCGCGGCTGCTCGAGGTGCAGGCCGCCACCGCGGAGCACGGCGCGCTCGTCATGATCGAGGGCGAATCGGGCGTCGGCAAGACCAGGCTCGCCCAGGAGGCGATCGCCGCGATCGGCGGACGCGGCGGGCGAATCCTCGCCGCGCACCCCCATGCCGGCGAGCAGGGACTCGCCTACGGCGTGATCGCCGCGCTACTGCGAGACGCGTTCGGGGTCGACCCCGCGTCGGTCGATGCGGCGCTGCGAGCCGACGCGGCGCGCCTGCTCCCGGAGCTCGGCTCGCCGCCACCGAGCAGCCTCGACGAACCCGGAGCACGGCTTCGCTTCCTCGAGACGATCAGCCGCCTGATCCTCGCGCCGTTCGAAGCGACGGCGGGCGTGGTGTGGATCGATGACCTGCAGTGGTGTGACCCGGCGTCGCTGGACGCGCTGGCCTACCTGGCCCGGCGGCTCGAGGGACGCCGGCTGCTGCTGCTCGGGGCGCGCCGCACCGACGAGCCCGATCCACAGCGCATCTACGCGCGCTTCGCCGAGCTTGGCGAGCGCCTGCCGTTGGGGCGGCTCGAGCGGGCCGACGTGATCAGCCTCGCTCTGCAATCGGGGCTCGACCAGCCGGCGGCCGAGCGTGTGTTCCGCGAGAGCGAAGGCCTGCCGTTGTTCGTCGCGGAACTGCTCGCACCGGGTGTCGGAGCCTCGAGTGCCGGCGGCGGCGTGCGCGCCGCACTCGAGGCGCGCCTGGACGCGGTCAGCGAAACCAGCGCGCAGGTGCTGAGCGCGGCAGCGCTGATCGGCCGCACGTTCGACGCCGACACGCTGCGGCTGGCGAGCGGGCGCTCGGAGGACGAGGTCGCAGGCGCCCTCGAGGAACTGAGCGCCCGGGGCCTGATCCTCGAACGCGACGCCGCCTACGACTTCGGCCACGAACGCCTGCGCGCGATCGCCGAGGATCGGGTCGGCCTGGCCCGCCGGCGACTGCTGCATCGCCGGATCGCGCAGGCGCTGCAGGGTCGCCGCGACGAGAGCGCGATCGTCGCGCGCCACCTCGAGCTCGCCGGCGATGACTCGGCCGCCGCGCTCGCGCACGTCGCCGCCGCCGAGCACGCGCGTTCGCTGGGCGCGGCGCTCGAGGCGGTCGCGCACCTCGAGGCGGCGATCGCGCTCGGCCATCCCGACGCCGGCGCCCTGCAGGAGGCGATCGCCGACCTGCACACCCTGCGGGGCGCCTACCGGGACGCGCTCGCGGCCTATGCCGCCGCCGGCGCCCACGACGATCGTGCCGCCGCCGGCCGCCTCGAGCACAAGTTGGGCGGCGTGCACGAACGCCTCGGCGCGTGGGAGCTCGCCGAGCGCCACTACGAGGACGCGCTGACGCTCGGCGCCGAGGAGGCGGCAGTGCAGTCCGACCGCAGCCGCGTGGCGTGGCGCCGGGGCGACCTCGACGATGCCCGCGCGCTTGGTTTCGAGGCTCTGCGGCTGGCCGAGGAGGCCGACGCCAACGCGGCCGCAGCCCAGGCCAACAACATCCTCGGACTGCTCGGGTGCGGCCGCGAGTACTTCGAGCGCAGCCTCGAGCTCTCGAGCGAGCTGCCGGATCCCGGCGTGCGCATCGCCGCGCTCAACAACCTCGCCCGCGACCACGCTGCGGCCGGTGACCTCGACCGCGCCGAGGAGCTGATCCGCGAGGCGCTCGTGCAGTGCTCGGCGGAGGGCGACCTCCACCACGAGGCGGCGTTGCGGAACAACCTCGCCGACATCCTCCACAAGGCCGGGCGGGGCGATGAGGCGATGGCCGAGCTCAAGCGCGCGGTCAGCGCCTTCGCGGCGATCGGCGGCGAGGGCGAGGACCTCTACCCCGGCGTGTGGAGCCTCGCCGAGTGGTAGTGCTCAGCCTGTGCCGGTCGGCCTGATCCGACGCGGCGCCGGTCACAGCGGTGTCGTATACGCCCCGCTGAGGCCGCCGTCGATCAGGAATGTCGTCGCGTTCACGTAGGTCGATTCGTCGCTCGCCAAGAACAGCGCGCCGCCGGCGATCTCCTCCGCCCGGGCGAACCGACCCATCGGCAGGTGGACCAACCGTCGCGCCGCCCGCTCGGGGTCCTTGGCGAACAGCTCCCGCAGCAGCGGCGTGTCGACCGGACCGGGGCACAGCGCGTTCACGCGCACGCCCGCGCGCGCGAACTCGACGCCAAGCTCACGCGAGAGCGAGAGCACGCCGCCCTTCGACGCGGTGTAGGAGATCTGCGAGGTCGCGGCGCCCATCACGGCGACGAACGAGGCGGTGTTGATCACCGAGCCACCGGAGGGGTCGTTGGCCAGCAGGTGCGGGATCCCGTGCTTGCAGCAGAAGAAGACGCTCTTGAGGTTGACGTCCTGCACCCGCTGCCACGTCTCGACGGTGGTGTCGAGAACCGAGGCGTCGTCGGTCGGCGAGATCCCGGCATTGTTGAACAGGACGTCGATGCGCCCGAACCGCTCGTGCGCACGCGCGTACATCTCGATCACCTGCTGCTCGTCGGTGACGTCGGCCTCGAGCGCGAGGTCGCCCGGCGATCCCGGGAGCAGGTCGACACCGACGACCTTCGCGCCCTCGCGTGCGAACGCCTCGGCGGTCGCCGATCCGATCCCGCCCAGCGCACCGGTGATCACGCAGACCTTCCCCTCCAGGCGGCTCATGAGGTTGCGTAGAAGATCGATTTCACCTCGGTGTAGGCGTCAAGCGCGTGCGGGCCGAGCTCGCGGCCGTATCCAGACTGCTTGAAGCCGCCGAACGGCGTGCTCACGCGCACCGAGCTGTTCGAGTTGATCGACAGGACGCCCGTGTCGATCGCCCGGGCGACCCGCAGGGCGCGCGCCCCGTCACGGGTCCAGATCGAGCCCGAGAGCCCGTAGATGGTGTCGTTTGCCAGCTGCACCGCATCCTCCTCGTCGCGGAACGGAATGACGGCGACGATCGGACCGAAGACCTCCTCGCGCAGGACGCGCGCCTCGCGCGTCTGCGGCGCGAGGATCGTCGGGGCGAACCAGAAGCCGGGACCGCCGGGGACACTACCGCGACCGACGACGGGATCACCGTCATCGAGGAACGACGCGACCGCCGCCCGCTGGGCGCCCGAGATCAGCGGCCCCATCTCGGTCGCCGGGTCGAGCGGATCACCGACGCGGATCGCGCTGACGTGCTCCTCGAGCAGCGCCAGGAAGCGTTCGAGCACCGACTGCTCAACCAGCACCCGCGAGCGGGCGCAGCAGTCCTGCCCGGCGTTGGCGAACACCGCGCCCGGCGCCGCCGCGGCGGCGGCTTCGAGATCGGCGTCGGCGAAGATCACATTCGCGGACTTGCCACCCAGCTCGAGCGTTACCCGCTTGATCGTCGCGGCGGCGCCGGCGGCGATCGAGCGGCCGACCTCGGTCGAGCCGGTGAACGCGATCTTGGCGACGTCGGGGTGTTCGACCAGCCGCTGACCGCAGGTGCTTCCGGGACCGACGACGACGTTGACGACGCCGTCGGGCAGTCCGGACTCGCTCGCCAGCTCGGCAAAGCGCAGCGCGCTGAGCGGCGTCAGCTCGGCCGGCTTGAGCACCACGGTGTTGCCCGCCGCCAGCGCTGGACCGAGCTTCCATGCCGCGATCGTCAGCGGGAAGTTCCACGGCACGATCAGCCCGACGACGCCGAGCGGTTCGCGCACCGTGAAGGCCTGGCCACCGGCGACCGGGATCGTGTCGCCGAGCAGCCGCTCCGGCGCCCCGGCGTAGTAGCGGAACGTGTCGACCACCATGCCGATCTCGCCGCGCGCGTCGCCGATCGGCTTGCCGGCGTTGCGCGCCTCGAGCAGCGCCAGCTCCTCGAGGTGGGCCTCGAGCGTGTCCGCCAGCGCACGCAGCCGCGCCGCGCGCGCGGGCGGTGCCAGCGCACGCCACGCAGGCAGGGCCCTCCTCGCGCGGGCGACGGCCTCATCGACCTCGGCCGCACCCGCGCGGGGAATTTCGGCGAGCACCGCCTCGGTGGCGGGCTCGACGACTGTCAGCAACTCACCCAACGGCCGGTGCGACCGCCACCGGGCCGGCACCATCGCCGGGCTCGTCAATCGTGCGAACCGGGCCTTTGAACGTCTTGTTGGCCCAGCCGAAGTACCAGATCGTCACACCGAGCATGACAGCTATCACGACGAGGGGCGCGTAGTTCACCGCGTTCCAGCTGAATCCGCTCTTGAAGTACACACCCGCCGGGGTGAACGGCAGCGAGAAGATGATCACGCAGAGCGCGACCCACACAACTGCGATCACGTTCAGCCACTTGTACTTGTTGCCGAGGGTCCATGGCCCGTGGACGAACGAGTCACCCGCCCGCCAGCGTAGGTACACCGGAATCGTGTACGCGATGTACAGGCCGATCACGGAGATCGACGTGACCGCGAGGAACGCCACCGGGGTCCCTGCCGAGTTCGGGAAGTAGGCCGGGATGGTGATGACCAGCGCGGCCACGATCACGAACAGCACCGACCACGTCGGGGTGCGGTTGGAGCCGAGCCGGCGCCACAGGTTGTGACCCGGGATGGCGCCGTCACGCGAGAAGGCGAACGTCATTCGCGACGCGCTGGTGACGCAGGCCATTCCGCAGAACAACTGGCCGATCGTCGAGATCAGGATGACCGCCTTCGCCGCCCAACTGCTCAGCGCGCTCTCGATGATGCCGAGCGCGGGGAACGCGCTGGTGTCGGCGACCTTGGGGTGGATGGCGGCGAAGGTGATGGCCAGCAGAACCATCCAGCCGATCACGGCAGAGTAGAAGACCGACTTCCACACTCCCTTGGGCGCTGACATCGCCGCGTCGTTGGTCTCTTCGGACACGTGCGCCGAGGCGTCATAGCCGGTGATCGTGTACATGGTCAGCAGGAAGCCGAGCGGGAGCACGTAGAACCAGTACATGCCCATGCCGAAGCCCGTGTTGTTGCGGCGCGTGCCGAAGACGAACTGGAACGACTGATGATGGTTCGGCACGACGATCAGGATCACGATGATCACGGCGACGCCGATCAGGTGCCACCACACCGAGATGCCGTTGAAGATCGACACCAGGTGGCTCGAGAAGACGTTGATCAACCCGTGGACCACGAGGATGATCGCGAACATCGCGAACACGACGTGCGCCGAGTAGTGCACGTTCGTCGAGGCGAAGTTAAAGATGAAGTTGACGTTGTAGAGACCGAGCAGCGTGACGAGGAACTGGGCGGAGACGTAGATGACGGACGCGGAGACCGCGACAAGCCCGATCAGGTTGAACCAGCCGGTGAACCATCCCCAAGCCGGCCCGCCCAGCTTCGACGCCCAGTAGTAGATGCCGCCCGCGGTCGGCATCGCGGAGGCCAACTCGGACATCGAGAAGGCCACGGTCAGGATCAGCAGGCTGATGACCGGCCAGCCGATCGAGATGGCGATCGGACCGCCACCGTTCCACGCCTGTCCGTAGGTCGTGAAGCATCCGGCGAGCACCGAGATGATCGAGAACGAGATCGCGAAGTTGGAGAAGCCGCTCCAGCCGCGCTTCAACTCCTGCTTGTACCCCAGTTCGGCAAGGCGTCGCTCGTCCGCGCTCAGGGTCTCCGTCGCCGCCATTCGTGCTCCCTCCCAGAAGGAAATGGTGTTAAGGTCCGTCCTTAGCCGCAGTACTGTAGGGACCGCGAGGGACTGAAGTCAACCCCGCGACGGAAGTAATCCGCCAAGCACGTGCGTCGTGCCCTCGACATGCTCGCTCATGATCCGCGCGGCGCGCGCGCCATCGTGGGCGCGCACCGCCCGGACCAGCCGCCGATGCTGCTCGTTGGCCGCGTCGAGCACCGCCGCCGGGTGCGAGATGTGCGAGATCAGCGCCGTCATCTCGCCCTGCGTTGCGGTCATCGCGGCGATCAGCCGCGCGCTGCCCGTGCACTCCGCCAGCCCGACATGGAAACGCACGTCGGCGCGCCGGTAGGCGGGATAGTCGCCGAGCTGTGTGCCCATCTCGCCGACCAGTGCGCCGAGCGCGTCAAGCGCCTCTGGATCGGCGCGCTGGGCCGCCAGCACGGCCACCCCGACCTCGAGTGCCATCCTGCTGTCGCAGACCTCGTGCCACTGGCCCAGCAGCTCCTCCGAGGGCAGCTCGGTCGGCGGCTGGGGATCAGCCACGAACGTCCCGCCGCGCCGTCCTCGTGTCGCCTGGAGGTGCCCGGTCTGCCCCAGCGCGAGCAGTGCCTGGCGCAGCGTT
>Ga0307372_10008175_pt1 | contig 14766 bp, 7 predicted proteins | sample OX1MG_FD_202533 | JGI IMG/M metagenome (GOLD analysis project Ga0307372, IMG submission 202533) | Soil microbial communities from Risofladan, Vaasa, Finland - OX-1 | ecosystem: Environmental > Terrestrial > Soil > Coastal area > Acid sulfate soil | place: Finland: Risofladan, Vaasa | collected... | reverse complement strand
GGTGTAATTTCAAACACATAGCTGCCTGAGTCCAATTCGAGGGATGGGTGTGTCCATGTTTCGGCCACGAGCATTTCGAACGTCGGCAGTGAGCGTTCCAAAAACCCTCTCGCCGGTGGGCTTGCAACTCGCTGAGCCTGCGCGGTTCAGCGCGGCTGATTCCAGCGCTCGAAAAACATCCGTTTCCGGAAGAGGTTGAGATGCCGAGAGTTTGCAATCGAGAGGGCTGCGGGAAGCGCATCGTGGGGAGCGACGGCAGGCCGAGCTACGATCGCCACTTTTGCAGCGCGGGCTGCCGGCGGGAGGACAAACGAGAGCACATGGCAGAGTTGCGTCGAAAAGCAAGAATCGGCAGATGCAGGTTCTGCGGACGAAAAACTGGCAAGGACGCCTCCCAGAATACCGTGGTGCCACGGAACAACGCACCGCCAGTCAATTTTCCGGGCGCTACCGGCACCAAACCACGCAGACGCGAGCAGGAGCCTCTCTGGGGGCGCCCGTCGCTGGGGCTCGCAACATCCGAAAAGCGCGCGACCAGTCCAACGCAACTAGAATGGCATCGAAAACTTCCATGAGCCGCTAACCCAGAGCAGTCGAGGGGGCAACTCAGAAGGCAGCAGCGAATGACGAAACCGAAAATGCCACGCAATTCACCTCACCAAAAGTCAGCAGGCCCAGCCGTGCAAGAAGGCGCGAATCCGCGGCAGGCGTCCTTCGATGCGTTCTATCTGAACGGCGGACCAGACTTTTCACCCGGCAACGCGTACAAGTCCGCGATCGCGTCGGGCTACTCGTCAGCGACCGCGAAATCGAATTGCCACATTCTCGCGCGGCGGGCCAGCATCAAGGTGGCCAGAGCCCTCGAAGCCCTCGGCTGCGACGGCTTCAGCCAGGCGGCCAAACTTCTCGAGCTGCGGGAAGCGAAGACGGTCCGCTGGAACCAGAAGAAAGAGCGGTGGGACGAATTCGAAGACGCCGACGTGCAGCTTCGCGCAACGCAAGAGATCAATCGGCTGCAGGACTCGTACCCGGCGCCGAAGGAAAAAGTCGAGGACTCGCGGCCGATCACAATCGTATTCGAAGGCCCGCTTAGCAGCATGATGCCGCTGGCGGAAGAGAAGAAGCCCAAGACCGATGAGAAATAGTCGCCGCGCTCCCGAGAGCGGGAAAAAGCGGGATTCTCGCCACTTTCGGACGCGAGGCTTCTGCGCGGCGAGGACCTCGAACATGCTGCGGGCGCGCAGTTTGCGGCGCAATCTCATCGGTTGAGCTAGAAATCTGGCCCGGGCATCTCGCGAAGCTCTCGGAGGGTTACCGGTAGCGGCTCTGAGCGAGGAGGTTTTCACGTGAAACGCGCGACGGAAAAAGAACGGCAGCAACTGGAAGCGCAAAAGGCCGCTGTGCGGGGCCATCTCTGCCAAGTCGGAAGTCTCTTTGATCTTTTTCGGTCCGTTTTCGAATACGGGATGGAGGTCCACCCCGAACATGCACTCACCCGTCCATCTTACCAAGACTCATCTCCGTATAGCGCATTTCTTGCCGACTGTGTAGTATGTTGTCTCAATTAGGTAAGGAACTCTTAGATATGAACTTGCCCACGGTCTTTCAAACGTGTGAACCAAGGGAAGACGTACTCAGTGGCACGATTGCAGAAGCGGACTTTGCAGCGGACCTCGCCAAGGTCATTCGCGGCACGGCGTCAGATGACTACAAAATACCCGCACGGTTTTTCGCCAATACATATCCGACTGCTGGACTCAAGAATCTTCTGCGCAATGTCCTGGCTCGCCTCACCGGCGATTCCAGCGCCGCCGCTTGCATCTTCCGCCTCGATACCAGCTATGGCGGTGGTAAGACCCACGGCCTCATTGCGCTAACTCACGCTGCCAACGGCATGAAGGGTGTCGCCAACGTCGCCGAGTTTATTGATCCTAAGTTCGTTCCCACCTCGAAAATCCGCATCGCCGCCTTCGATGGCGAGAACGCCGACCCGGCCAACGGTCGCAGCATGAACGACGGCATTCTCGCCCATACTCCGTGGGGCGAACTTGCTTGCTCTCTCGCCGGCAAAGCCGGCTACGAGCGCGTCCGCAAGAGTGATGAGAGCCACACTGCGCCCGGTGCGGAAACGCTCGCCGAATTGTTCGGTGGTGAACCGTGCATCATCCTGATGGACGAACTTTCTGTTTATCTTCGCAAGGCCCGCAATCTCCACGGCAACGCCGCTGGGGAACAGTTGAGTGCCTTTCTCACATCTTTATTCAAAGCCGTCGAAAGCAACCCGCGTGTGTCATTGGTTTACACGCTCGCCATCGGCAAGGAAGGCAAAGCAGGCGATGCTTACAGCTCCGAAAATCAATTTATCGCCGACAAGATGGCCGAGGCGGAGAGCATTTCGGCCCGCAAGGCCACGCTCCTCAATCCGACAGAGGATAACGAAACCGTTCAGGTGTTGCTCCGCCGCCTCTTCGGAAAGATTGATCTCAAAAAGGCCGCGCCCGCTATCGAAGCCTACCGCTCGCTCTGGCTTGCCAACAAAGAATTGCTACCCGCGGACGCGAACCCCTCGGAAACCATCGAAGCCTTCCGCGCCAGCTATCCGCTGCATCCTGAAGTCCTCGACACGCTCACGACCAAGACTGCGACCCTCCAGAATTTCCAGCGCGTGCGCGGCATGTTGCGCTTGCTCGCCCGCACCATCGGGCAACTCTGGCAAACGCGCCCCCCGGACGCGACCGCAATTCAATTGCATCATATTGACCTGGGTTTTGAACCGATCCGCCAGGAGATTTTCACTAAGTTGGGGCGGAACGAATTTGTCCCGGCGGTGAATCACGACATTGCCGGTGGCACAAAAAAACCGCTCGCGGTCGAACTCGACGAAAAGTTTTACGGCGGACTCGCGCCATATACTACCTACACGGCGCGCACGGTGTTCATTCACAGCCTTGCCTTCAATGACCAGTTGAAGGGGCTTTCGCCGGAACGGTTGCGCTTCTCAGTGGCCGGCCCGACCCTCGATCTCAGCTTCATCGACGCCGCGTGGAAACGCTTCCGCGATGAATCGTCCTACCTTGACGACCGCCCCGGCGTGCCGCTCCGGTTTCTTGCCGAAGCAAACTTGACGCAAGTCATCCGGCGCGAAGAAGCCAATGTGGACACGGCGCAGGCCCGCGTCGAACTGAATGACCGTATCAAAAGCATTTTCGCTGGCGTCACCGGATCAATCTTTGAAACCGTTCCATTCCCCGCCGCACCCGGTGACGTGGATGACGACCTCGGCAATGGTCGCCCGCGTCTCGCCGTCATGGCGTATGACGGCGTTGCCGCCGGCGCGACGGTGGACGCCGTCCCCGAAATCATCGCTCGGATATTCGAGCGCAAGGGCAGCGACGGAGTTGGTCTACGCGTGTTGCGCAACCACCTTGTTTTTGTCGTTGCGGACGAAACCCGCATTGAGGAAATGCGTAAGAAAGTCGTCCGCCGGCTGGCGCTCGCCGAACTGATTAAAGCCGACCGTATCGCCGAACTCGCTGACCACCAGCAACGCAAAGTCCGCGAGCTGGAGCAAAAATCCGAAATGGAAGTCGCCACGGCCATTCAGCAGTGCTACCGCCACGTTTTCTATCCATCGCGCCAGCGGTTGCCCGGCGGTCCGGTGGACTTGGCCCATGCCGCCGTGGACATCCACAGCGCATCCGAACGGCCCGGCAGCGGCCAGCAGCAAATCGTGCGGACGCTCCGCGAAAGTGCGAACCAAAAACTTCGCCTGGCCGAAGACCCGCCTGAATCGCCCGGCTATATTCGCGACCGCACGCCGCTGAAGAAGGGGCAGATTTCCACCGCTGCCTTACGGGACGAATTTCGCAAGGATCCCGCGCTGTCCATTCACGCGCATGACTCCGTCCTCATCCGCGCCATCACCCAGGGCATCCAGCAGGGAGACTACGTTTATCGGCGCGGCGAATTGCTGTGCGGGCCAGGCGACCCGATGGCGAGCATCATCATTGACGAACAATCGTTTGTGTTCACGATGCAATTCGCCAAGGAAAAAAACATCTGGCCGCGCCCCGTTCCCACGGCCACGCCGCCGCCGGGCGGAGATTCTGCAACGACTGGTGGATTGTCTTTACCCGGAACCGGTCTTAACCCGCCTACGCCGCCGGCCCAACCACCGCCAGGCGCAATCACTGCCGAGGGCGTCTTGAAAGCCGCACTCACGGAGCTTTGGGAAAAGGCGCGCAAGGCGAAATTCGCCCAGCTGCAGGCGCTTTCCATCCGGTTGTTTGACGCTACCGACGCCTTCCGAATGTTGAGCAGCGTGAATGCCGAAAAAGGATGCACCAAACAGGTGAAACTAACTGGTGGTTACGTTACCAGCGACGGTGGCGAAATGCAGCTTGAGTTCACCGGCGCACCCGGCGACGCCATGCCGGTCAAGGATTTCCTTGTGCCGCAACTCAACGCGGCACGCGAACGCGACGTACAGGCCACGTTCATTCTGACGTTCAATCCCGGACTCCCTCTTGCCGGCGATGCGGCGGAAAAACTGGGCGAACGACTGGCCAAATTTGCCAGCGGCGCGGCCTATGTGTCCGCCACTGCGGAGGCAGTCCCGTGAAAGCCAAAACCCGAAAGTCGTCGACGACCAGCGACAACACATTGACCGGGAACGGTCGTTTGCGTCCCATCGCGCGCCGCGCGCCCGCCGACCCTAGCATGGCCCTGCCACGCTACGAACTGCGCTCCCACTACTTTGGCCCGGCGGATACGGAAATGGAAGTCTGGCAACTCCCGTCACCCGCGACGCCGGCGCTTGCGGCTCCCATGCGCGTTGCCGGGTTGCGCGGGCGCAACCTAGAACTGGTCGAACATCGCGTCACGCGCCGACTCAAACAGGCCGGTGTCCCATTCGAGCAACCCGCCTTGCGCCTGCCACGCGCCTGGTCGTTGCCCGAAGAAATAGCCCTCACGCTTGGTTTGCTCTTTCGGTCCCTTGCTCCCATGCGCAGTCGCGACAATCTCCGCAACGTCGTCGAAGGCATTGAGCAAATGGGCAAGGAAGAAGCGGCCTACTGGCTTGGAATGGCCATGCACCGGAAGAACCCACGCCGCGTCCTTTCAGCGTTGCGCATTTTACTGACCTCGTCAAAACCGCGCCCGGCCCGCATCGTTAAATGAGTCAACCAATGTCCGACGACACCCGACTGATTGAACGCTGGCTGCCGATTGCGGAGATTGGCGAAGAAAGCGTTCGCGAAAGGCGCTCCATGACTTCGTTGCCGCCCACTTATTATCTGCACGTATGGTGGGCACGACGTCCTCTCGTAGCTTCTCGCGCAGCCATTCTTGCATCGCTGCTTCCGGCGGATGCCGACCACGAGAAGTTCATGCACATTCTCGGTATCCACGGCGACCCGATAGCTGCGAAACAACGCATTGCCCAAGCCGATAGGCGCGGAGCGCGACTTGGCGCAGATGCCTATGGTTACCGTCGAGCCTTCACGCACGTCCCTAACGAGGATGATCGGGAATGGCTCCAAAGGTTTGGTGAGCGCCTTAGAGGCAAAGTTCTCGATCCAACTGCAGGTGGCGGCAGCATCCCCTTTGAAGCTGTCCGTCTAGGACTTCCGACATACGCGAACGATTTGAATCCGGTAGCTTCACTGATTGAATGCGCGACGGTTAAATGGCCTGCCGAGTTCGGCAACAGCGTGAAGGTCGAATTTGAGAAATTGGGAAGCCGCTTCAGTTCCGAAGTTTGTAACCGTCTTGCAGGAATCTTTCCAGCGGAGCCGGAAGACAAATGCAAACCAGATGGATACCTATGGGCAAGAACGATCCGGTGTCCGTACTGCGAAGGATTGATTCCTCTTTCCCCAAACTGGCGTCTTGCACCAAACGGAACGGGCGTTCGACTCGTTCCCAGATGCGAAAAGTCACCAGAGAAGCGTCGTTGCGACTTCGAGATTGTCGCACAAGTTTCTGAACAATCGGCAGCGACCGTGGCTGACGGTGACGCGATTTGCCCGTTTCCAGATTGTGCCCGTGTAGTTGACGGTGACGAAGTAAAGCGTCAAGCCCAAGCTAATCAAATGGGCGAACAACTTTTTGCGGTGGTGTTCAAGCGCCGAATCACCGCCAAGACAAAAACTGGAAAAGGAAGGGAAAAGTGGGAACGCGGATACCGCGTGCCTCGCGATGAAGACAATAATGCTAACGATGTCGCTGCCCGACTGGCCGAGAAACTGCCAGAATGGGAGGCTTTGGATTTGATCCCCAACGAAGCGATTGGCGAACTCTCGAACTATGACCGTGGGCACAAGATGTATGGAATGCGTCACTGGAAGGATTTATTCCATTCCCGCCAGTTACTCTGCCACGGCACTGCCGTAGAAGTGTTCCGAGAGCTTGTTTCAGAAGCTAAATCGAAAGGAACCTTATCAGAGCTGACCAAAGCAGCGTTTGGTTACTTAGCGATGAGTTTCGACAAGTGTATCGACTACAATTCAAAAATCTCGGCTTGGCACGGTGGACGCGAAGTGGTCGAACACACTTTTCGCGACCATGCCTTTGTGCTGAAATGGTCGTTCTGCGAGGCTGCGCCACTCGTTGAAGGCTTGGGATATGATTGGGCAGTTGGTCAAACTGCAAAGTGTATCGGCGAACTCATCGAGCTAATTCGTCCGCCACACGCCTTAGCCGCTGAAAAAGGTGAGTTGTCGTTTTCATCACAAACTTGGTCTCCTCCACCAATCACAACAACCTCTAAATCCGGCGACTCACTTGACCACCTTGCCGCTGGTTGCATAGACGCGGTCGTAATGGATCCGCCGTACTATGACAACGTGATGTATGCGGAGTTGTCAGATTTCTTCTACGTGTGGCTTAAGCGTACCGCCGGCCAAGTGTTCCCAGAATTATTCCGTCGTCTGCTCACTGACAAGGAAAACGAGGCTGTTGCAAACTCGGCGAAGTTTCGAGGCGAGAAAGGCGCGAAAGCGCGGGCAGGGCGTGATTACCAAGAGCGTATGGCCGCAATCTTTGCAGAGTGTCGTCGCGTATTGAAACCGGATGGAATTATGACGCTCATGTTCACGCACAAGGCGACGGGCGCTTGGGATGCGTTGACGAAAGGTTTGATGCATGCTGGCTTTATCATCACCGCCAGTTGGCCCATCAACACGGAGGCGGAAGGCAGCATGCACATCAAAGACAGGGCGGCTGCCAATAGCACAATCTTTCTTGCCTGTCGGCCCCGACCCATCTTGCCGAAAGACGCCGAAGCCCAATATTGGGAAGACGTGGAACCGCTCGTCGCCGGGGCTGTTCGCAAACGGGTCGGAGAATTCCAGGCCGCTGGCATACGAGGCGTGGATTTGTATCTCGCTTCCTTCGGTCCAGCATTGGAGGAATTTTCCAGACATTGGCCGCTAAAACGCGGCACTCCGAATCCGCTTCCGCCCTCGCGCAAGCGGACTCAAAAAGAATTGTTCCCTGAAGAATGGGATCCCTACGCCGTTTCGCCGGAGGACGCATTAAACGCCGCCCGCCGCGAAGTCAAAAGCTGGCGTTTGGAACAACTAACCCACAAGCGCGCCCGCACCGAACTCGATCCTCGCACGTCATGGTTTGTGCTGGCGTGGGATGCGTTCCAAGCGCCCGTCTTCCCCTACGACGAAGCCTTGCGCCTCGCCCGTGCCGTTGGCGTTGATCTCGATAAAGACATAGTTGGCAGCCTTGCTGACAAGAAAGGCTCGGATTTGACCACGTGGGATAGCGTTCAGCGTGCCAACAAGGGAGCGCTTGGCTCGGCAGATGGTTCGAGTGGCATGATTGACGCGCTCCACCATGCTGCCTATCAGGGCCGCACGAAAACGCTCGAATCCGCTCGCGAACTTCTGGAGAGAGCCGGCGTTATCGACAACCCCAAATTTCGCTCCGCCATGCAAGCCATCTTGGAAGTCCTACCCGTCGGTACGGCTTTTAGTGGCGTGGAACTGCCCACGGATGTTGCTGGTGCTGGCAACGATTTTGAAGCGATTGAAAAATTGCGCCGCTTGGCCTTCGCCGATCAGGTCGAAGAGCCGCAACAACTTTCGCTCTGGCAACCGACGAACGTATGAGCCTTCTTTGCGACAGTGAATGGAAATTGAAATACACGCCGGATGACGGCGACCTTGTCACGCAGTTTTATGTTCCCGCGCTTGAGTGCGCAGTCCGGTATGACCGACTTACTGGCTATTTTCGCGCCCGAGCCTTGACCCTCGCCGCTCGTGGCCTCGAAGGATTAATCCGCAACGGTGGACGAATGCGGCTCTTAGTCGGTTGCACGCTAGACCAGCCCGAAGTTGACGCCATCGCCATAGGCGCGGGATGTCGCGACCAAGTGAAAGCACATTTACTCGCGAATCCTCTTAAGCCAGGCAATCAACGCGAAGTCGAAGCGCTGGAATTGCTCGCATGGATGGTTGCCAACCAGTTTCTTGAAGTCCAGGTCGCTGTGCCATGCGACGAGCATCACCGCCCGATTCCTGCCCAAGGCATCTTCCATGAAAAAGCCGGGATCATCGAAGACAAGACTGGTGACCGGCTCGCGTTCAACGGCAGCTTGAATGAAACTGAGGCAGGATGGACGCAAAATTGGGAAAGTCTGAATATCTTCCGCTCCTGGCTTGGTGACGACCCCCGCGTAGATGCAGAGGAAACCAACTTCGCCAAACTTTGGGCTGGCGATTCCAAGCATGTCATCACCATGTCCGTCCTCGACGCCTTGCGCGACGACTTGCTCCGTTTCCTGCCGGAAAACGATTTGCCCGCCCGCCTCAAAAAGCAGGAGGTTGCTCCCCCATCCTTGCCCTCCGTACCGGCGGCCCCGCCGCTACCGCCCCCACCCGAACCCGTCATTGATTTGCGACGACTTGTTTGGGCCTTCATCAAGGAAGCGCCAAGAATGCCGAACGGCGGCGAGCGGGTCGGCGAGGCCACATCCAATGTCGAGCCGTGGCCTCACCAGATTCGCGCTTTCCAAAGGCTTTACGGTCATTGGCCGCCACGCCTATTGATTGCCGACGAAGTCGGCCTGGGCAAGACGATTCAGGCCGGTATGCTTATCCGTCAGGCTTGGCTGGCGGGAAAAGCCCGGCGCGTGCTCATCCTTGCCCCGGCCAGCGTGTGCCGCCAGTGGCAGTTGGAACTGCGGGAAAAGTTCAATTTGAGCTGGCCGATCTACGATGGCGACCAGCTTGTTTGGCTAAAAACCCCCGGACGCAACAATTCACTTGAACAACCCGTTTCCAGAACTGATTGGCATAAACAGCCGTTCGTCATTGCTTCCAGCCATTTGATGCGTCGCCGCGAACGTATTCCCGAACTCGCCGAACAAGCCGAGCCGTGGGAAATCGTCGTCATTGACGAAGCACACCACGCCCGCCGCAAGTCTCCCGGACTTGCCGGCGAGCGGCGACCTAATCGCTTGCTCGAATTGTTGCACCGAATCAAGGACAGGACGCAGGCACTCTTGCTATTGACGGCCACGCCAATGCAAGTGCATCCGGTCGAAGTTTGGGATTTGCTTTCAGAATTGCGTTTACCGCCGGAATGGAACGAAGCCGCATTCCTGAAATTCCTTGAGGCGGTGGACCATCCCTCGCCATCACCTGAAGATATGGAATTTCTCGCTGCAATGTTTCGCGCCACAGAAAGACATTACGGCAGTGCAACCGAAGCGGACGCTCGCCGCGCCGGGGCCACCAGCGGCTTGCAGGCCAGACACATTTTGTGCGCGTTGCGCGACTCCGCTGCCATTCCTCGGCGACAGATGGATGCCACGGCGCGAGGTGTGGCCTTGCGCCTTATGCGTTCGCAGTCACCCATAAGCCGACTCATTTCCCGGCACACCCGCGACCTTCTACGCCGGTATCATAAGGCTGGCAAGATGCAAACTCCCATCGCCGACCGCGAAGTGGAAGACCGTTTTGTTCAGCTATCCGTAAATGAAGCCCAGATTTATGAAGCGGTCGAGAATTACATCAGCACGACCTACAATCAGGCATCGGCAAAAGAGAAGAACGCGGTTGGTTTCGTGATGACGATTTATCGGCGGCGACTTTCCAGCAGTTTTCACGCACTTCGCCACACCTTGGAAGACCGACTTGCGGCCATGAAATCAGGCCACTCGGCAATGCAGCAAGAATCTGGGGATGACGCCGAAACTGAGATGTTTGATGCCGAAGGCGAAGTGCTCTCACCGGATGAAGTTGCCGAGTTCAAACAGGCCGCGCTTGCGCAGGAAGAGAAAGACGACATCGCCAGCCTCCTTGAGAAAATCCGCCAGCTCACGCCGGACACCAAGGCCGAGCGGTTGCGCGATGAATTGGAAATTCTCCGCGCTGTTGGCTATCCACAGACAATGGTTTTCACCCAATATACGGACACGATGGATTTCTTGCGCGACGAACTAGCTACCAAAACTTCTCTCCGAGTCATGTGTTTCTCCGGTCGTGGTGGTGAAGTGCGCGAGAAAGACGGTCGCTGGCGGGCCATTTCACGCGAAGAAGCCAAACGACTCTTCCGCTCCGGCAAGGCCGACGTGCTGCTTTGCACGGATGCTGCAGCCGAGGGGTTAAACTTTCAATTTTGCGGTTCGCTGATCAACTATGACATGCCATGGAATCCCATGCGCGTCGAGCAACGCATCGGCCGTATTGACCGTCTCGGCCAAGAGCACGCGAAAATTCGGATCGTCAATTTGCACTACGAAGGCACAGTGGAAACGGACGTTTACATGGCACTGCGCCGCCGCATCCATCTTTTTGAGAGCGTCGTTGGTAGGTTACAACCAATTCTCGCCAAGATGTCCAGTGTCATCACCGGTCACGTTCTTGGTAGTCGCACGCACGATCCGGAGGCGCGTGCAGCCCTTACGGGAGAGTTGGAGCAAGAAGCCGAGCAAGCTAAGCGGGAGGGCTTCGATCTTGACGCTATGCTGGACAGCGACCTGCAAGAACCACCGCGCCCAATGCCCAAACTCACGTTGCACGATCTTGACATGGTGCTGCAGCGCGCTGATTCATTGCCCGCTGGTCTGGTGGTAAGGAAACTACAAAACGGAGAATACGCCTACCAAGCGCCCGGCATGGCTAACCCGGTTCGCGTCACCACGCGGCCTGGTTATTTTGACGAACACAGCGACAGCCTCGAACTCTGGTCGCCTGGCAGCCCATCTTTCCCAATGCCCGAAGCCGAAGCGATGCAGCAGGAATTGGCCGGCATTTCCATTTCCACTTTACTAAAGCCGCAAGGGAGCTAATTGGCGGGGGGTGCACCGCGGCTCCTGTGCTCCAGAATCAGTTCTTTTTGGTGGGAGAAATCGCATATCAGTCGGTCGTGCATTTTCAACGAATTACAATCAGCACTGCCGGAGGGATTCTGGCGACGGCCGGTGAAGATCGATTTCGGCTATTCGTCATCAAACCTTGACGGGCGCCACCCACCGAGGTACTTGTCCGCCAGTACCAAAAGATCGTCGGCACCTCGGGGATTTGTTGCTCTGAGATCGTCAACCCGCTGTCGGAGTGCCGCCTCATCTCCAAATACCCTAATGAGGGCATCCCAATTCAGTCGAGGGAATCGGCGGACTGCACGACTTCCTAAAGTTTGGCTCATGACTTCACTTTGCGACGCTCGCAACATTGCTAGAGTCATCGCTGGAGAGTTTTCAACGTTGAATGCTGGCTCTGACGGATCGGCTTCACACTTTGCCGAGAATACGACTCCTAAGAGGTCCCATTCGTGAAGGAGGCGCTCAGCGGGTGCGGAACGGACCTCCTCTCGCCATGTTTTCTCGAACTCCTTCGCCGCATTCTCCGAGACAAGCTTGTGCCCAATGTTTTCGCGATGCCCCACCTGCAAGATCAATTCAAGCTTAGATGAGAGCGAGGTCAATTCAGGAAGAGCCTGCCTCACAGTTGCTTCGGCGGCGTCCGCGCTTCCCAACGACCGCAACAGACGGAAAGTTACCCTTGATACTGTGAAGCGCGTGTCAAGCTCAAGCATTCCGCGCTGCCGCTTTGGGATGTCCGACTGAAGATTGAGTAGCACTATAAGGCCGGGCACGACGTGAACCGGCTTGAATTGATCTTCGTACGTTCCCAACGACGCAATCACGTCCTGAAGTCTCTCCCGATCAAGTGAACGTAGATAGTCATTCAGAGATTCGCGGTCTCCGAAACAGGCCCACGCACGTTCTGCGTCCGCAAAAGCCTTAAGCCCCTCGCCTTCGACTCGCTCCAAATAAAGCCGCAAGATTTCTTCATGAGCAACGCGTCGATCTCTCAACCAACCAGTCATCCATTCATTCCCGTAGTGAGAGCCGCCAACATGCCGGGCCGCTGCGGGGAAAAGTGCCTCGATCATTTTGCGGACAAGATCCCGACGTTCCCGAGACGCTGTAATTAAGCCCTCGATCTCAGCTTTTAGTCGTGGTGGATCACCGCGCATTCCAAAGTCAGTGGTTGAAGTGAGTCCTTCCACTGCTCCATGCAGGTGGGAAAATACATCCGGGAGAAAAACGCGAAAGGCTTCGAGGGAGAGCACGTCTACAAGTGCGATTTGCCCATCGAGTGCTGTCACCGTGCCTTTGACTGCTGCCGCGTATCGTCGCACATCTCGCATGTTGCGAATGAGTGGCCTGATGATTTCAGCGAACAGATCGGGCCACGCTTTTTCATCAAATGGGCCCGGTCTTTCAATTCCGGCGACGGCTTCATCAATGGTTGAAAGTATCTGACGGCTCAGTACCTGCTCGGGAATTGCAGGCAGATCGATGGCTATCTGAAGGATTTTCTCCAAGTAAGCGCGTCCTGGTACGCCCAATTCCGAAAGAGCTTCTTCGACTCGCTGTCTATCGAATGCCAAGAGATAGATCATGTTGGGAAAACTAGCGGTAAGGCGAACAAGCTTGAAAATGTCCCGGATTTCTGGAGTCGTTAGCCGGTCTATATCATCAACGACAACAATGATGGGCTTGTTCAGCTTCGCGAGTGCCTGCCTCAATTTAGATCGACGGTCGAGCACACCGTCTTTCTGATGTTCCGAGAATTTCGCGATTATCTTCATCGCTACACGCACCCGATCAATCCACGGCCCGACAACAGGTACCCAGCCCATTCCAGAAAACGCATCCCCGTAGTCCGCAAGGTCCCGTCCGATCTCTTCCATTCCAGGACGAATTCTGAGTTGCGCAGAGAGCTCTACAAAAAACCGCTGCACCAGTTGCTCTGCCCCGCTAAACATCCACGGGTTAAATCCAAGTACGGGCACACCTTTGGCTTCGACCTCGTTGCAGGCGAGGTTGACGAAGGATGTTTTTCCCGATCCCCACGGTCCCAGAACACCTACGACAACACCTTCGCTTGCGTCGAGTCCTAGAACCTGACGTGCGAAAGACCGAGCAACAGAGAGCCTACCGAGGGCGTCATCCTCGTTACGACGGATTGGATCATCGCTGCGAATTGCCAATTTCTCTTCCCTTCAACGATTGAATGACTTTGGGAGTGTAGCTCATATGTGAATTCGCGGACCATTTGATAAGCCAAAAACACCCGGCTTTTGTCCATTGTGAAATTGGTGGTAGGGCGAAACCGCAAGAAGTTATTTGCGAGATGAATGTGCTCTAGTTTCCGTTCGAGATTTTGCTGGCTGCCTGCGCCGCCCGATAGACGGTCCCTTCGCCCACGCTGAGACGCTCGGCGATCGTTGCCCAGGAGAGCCCCTCGGCGCGCAGAGCGGCAATCTTTGAAGAATCTAAGATCTTCTTCGGCCGTCCAAGCCGTTTTCCTTTGGCCCGTGCATTTCGCAGCCCTGCCTTTACCCGCTCGACGATGAGGCTCCGTTCCAACTCAGCCACAGCTCCTAGGACAGTGAAGACCATCTTGCCTGTGGGCGTCGTGGTGTCCATTTGTTCGGATAGGCTCACAAACGCTATACCGAGCGCGTTGAATGTTTCCAGCGCGCGCAGCAGATGAGAAACAGAACGGGCGAATCGGTCAAACCTCCAAACCGCGACGACGTCGAAGCGACGCCGGTGCGCGTCGGCCATGAGTTTATCGAGCTCTGGTCGCTTCTCTTTCGACCCCGAGATCCCGATATCCACATACTCGGCCGCAACTCTCCAGCCGCGACGATCGCAAAATTCCCGCAGCTCGTTAAGCTGCATCTCTGGCGACTGTCCGTTGCCAATCGTTGAAACCCGCGCGTAGACCGCCACGCGGAGCGGTGTAGAATTCGCGTCAGCCATGTCAGCCTCCAATCCAGGTTGATTTGGTCAGGGGCGTGTCGGTGTTACAAGCACCGGCGCGTCCCGTTTTTCCGCTACCGCTTCGGCTTCGGTTTGCGGCCTCGGCCTTTACCTCTGCGATAGATCCGCTCTTTCGTTGCCCGGAGACGGGCAATATCTGATGCCGTCCAAAGCCGCTTGCTCCGTGCACCATCAAGAGTTGGCCTGGGAGGCTTGATTTTCTTCGTTTTGATCCACGCCTGCAATGTAACCCGAGAAATTCCAGCCTTCGTAGCCGCCTCTTCTGTCGTGTAAGTCGTTGGACTCATCGCATGCGAAAATATCATCGTGCTTTACAACTTGTGGGTTCCGGAAATTCTGGCACGCGAATTCCGGAAATTCTGGCACGTTCTGCAGCGGCCGGCAAGCTCTCTTCTAAGTTCAGGTGACGGGTGCGCCCGGAGGGTCCATCAAGGTGGATAAGCCGT
>Ga0307372_10008174_pt1 | contig 14767 bp, 20 predicted proteins | sample OX1MG_FD_202533 | JGI IMG/M metagenome (GOLD analysis project Ga0307372, IMG submission 202533) | Soil microbial communities from Risofladan, Vaasa, Finland - OX-1 | ecosystem: Environmental > Terrestrial > Soil > Coastal area > Acid sulfate soil | place: Finland: Risofladan, Vaasa | collected... | reverse complement strand
CTACGACACGCTGTGGCGACGCGAGCTGGGTCCGCAGCTCTGGAATGGTCAAGTCAATCGGGCAATTTTCGCCGTCCTTGGAAACCACGGTTACCGTTGGGCTCTGCGTCGCAGCCAGACGAATCGCCGGGATGCCCAGAAAATTCTTCGCGCTTTGTATCGTCCATTACCCGTAAAGCGGCTGCTGCTGCCTTGGGCACGCCGCCAGCAACGTACACGACGTAAGGATGTGAGTTGCAATCACGCCGATTGCGCCTGTGTGTGGTGTCGCCACGGTGGACACAGCGAGATGAAAATATCCTGCAGCCTTGCGAACGGTCTTGGAGACGTCGATGGATAACGTTGTCATGAATCAGTTGGAGTGGCTCGTTATTCAGAACACTGCTCGAGGCAGATCAAGGTCGGTATGTAATCTTTATGTACGAGTAGATAGGAGACAGCAATGAAACAACACACTGACGAACGAAGCTTCAAGGATCCGGTTTGTGGCATGCAGATCAGCCGCCTGACGGCTATCGAGGAATGCTTATATCAGGACAAATCTTATTATTTTTGTTCCGGCGCCTGCCGGCAGGCATTCGAGAAGGAGCCTGGGAAATACATTCATCATCATCGCCAGCATGGGATGAAGCAGCGATAAGTTCGAGGTCGCGCGAGCGGCTGTCCAGCTTGGCTGTATGTTGCTGACACGACTTGAATGGAGGAAATAAATTTATGAACGAACATTTTGCACATTCCGGTGCCTGGGGACTCGCTGCGATCATGATCGTGGTGGCATCTTGGGTGTTATACCGTTACCTTGCCCCAAAGACGTGGCGTGAGTGGGCGACTGCGGGCGTGGTGCAGGCATTTATCATCGCCTTGTATGCGGAGATGTATGGTTTTCCGCTCACCATTTACCTGCTTGTGCGGTTTTTTGGGTTAGATCGCCAGAATCTCAATGCCAACCTCTGGTCCACACTGGTCGGCTTAGGAAACACGGGCATGATGATCTCAATGTTACTGGGCTATGCGCTGCTGTTTGTCGGTATCGGACTTTTTATTCAGGGTTGGCGCGAACTCTATCGTGCACACCAGCAAAACCAGCTAGCCACAACCGGCCTGTACAGTCTGGTGAGACATCCTCAGTACACCGGGCTGTTCATCGGACTCTTCGGCGAAGGTGTCGTGCATTGGCCGACGCTATTCTCGGTGGCATTGTTTCCCATTATCGTACTCATCTATGGTTTGTTGGCGCGCAGCGAGGAGAAAAAAATGGTCGCGCAGTTTGGCGAAGCCTATCGCGCCTATCAACGGCGTGTAGCAATGTTCTTTCCGCGTCTAGGTCAATGGCTGGAACTGATAAAGCGTTCCAATGTAGCGGGTGACAAGGTTGAATAGCCTCATGTGTGATGGAAGTTATGCCAATGCGACATTATCTCGCTTCATATATGCTTGGCGGAATATCACTTCCGCACGCAATGTTTCGATTCTACCGGTGTGAGGATTAAGGAGGAACAAGTGATGGCTTAGACGATTGCGCTTGAAATAGACCGAGGAAAGGTTCACTGCATTGACCTAGATCATAGCCGGCGTGCGCAGTTGACATCAGAATTTCCACATTCAAGAGTCGTATGCCATGAACCTGGGAGACGTCAATGAAACGAAACATGCGGGTTATTGGACTGGTATCTGGAGCGTGCATCGCTGCCACGCTGCTATTGGCCGCTTGCGGGAGCGGCGGTTCCGATACAACTGGCGCGGGGACGAACCCACCTGGCGTTTCTTATGGCTCAATTAGCGGGACTGCGGTCAAGGGGTCGGTGAGCGGCGCGACCGTCGTTGCATATGCAATCAACGACGGTTCTTTGGGGTCGCAGATCGCGAGTGGGAATACTGACTCACAGGGTAACTTCAATCTGTCTATTGGCAACTATACCGGGCCGGTGATGCTGCAGATGCACGGTGGAACTTACACTGACGAGGCAACCGGCTCCAGCATGCCCATGATGCCCGGCGACGTGTTGACCACGGTACTCCCGACGGTAGCGGCGGGCGCAACCATTAGCAGTATTCAACTCACGCCACTTACCTCAATGGCACAGATGATTGCTCAGCACCTCACGGGAGGCATGACGGATGCCAATATCTCATTGGCGAATACCGCTGTAGGCAACTATTTCATGGTGAGCGATATCCTACACATGCATCCGATGAACCCCCTAGTCCCAGGTGCGGGCAATTCCGCAAGCCAGGACGAGATGAACTACGGGCTGGGCTTGGCTGCGATGTCGCAGTTCGCCAAGGATCAGGGCATGACGTCGTCGTCTGCCATAGTGACGAGCATGATGGATGACGCGGCGGACGGAGTAATGGACGGGCGGATGTTCGGCAGCTCGGTAATGATGGGTGGCAAGAGCATCGCGATATCGACTACAGCGGGCACCAGCGGTCTCGCTTTAGCCATGACTGAGTTCCTCGCTTCGGCGCAGAATAGATCCGGAGTCGCCGGTTCTAGCATGCAGACGCTGATCAACCAGCTCAACGCTACCAACGGGCAGCTGCTCGGTACCGGGGGAGGAACTTCCACCGTGGACGGTGCGATAAGTGGTGGAGTGTTCAACGGTCCCATGACTCAGGCGATGGTCACGGTCTATGCACTTAATAACGGCGTCAGGGGTGCACAGCTCGCCAGCATGGCCACAGACGCCCAGGGTGTATTTGCGATGTCGCTTGGTGGTTATTCTGGTCCCGTGATGTTCGAAGTGAATGGTGGTACCTATGCTGATGAAGCAACAGGAACGATGATGACCATGGCATCAGGTGACGTAATGACTTTCGCCATACCGACGATAAACAGCAATTCGAATATATCCGGTATCTGGATCACGCCGCTTACTTCCATGGCCCAGGCGCGCGCGCAGGCGATGGGCGGCGGAATGATCGATGCCAACATCACAGCGGCGAACACGGCCGTCGGCAACTACTTCGCGGTGGGCGATATTCTGCATACTCAGCCGATGAATCCGATGCTCACAGGTTCCGGCAGTACGGCCAGTCAGGATCAAAGGGACTGCGGCTTCGTTATTGCCGCCATGTCACAATACGCGAAGGACCTGGGTATGCCGGTTTCCTCGGCTTTCGTGACAGCAATGATGAGTGACGCGTCCGACGACATCATGAATGGCGAGGCAGGTAGTGTTCAGATTTCGATGGGCGGGATGATGGGTTCGGGGTCGATGATGCAACCCGATGCCGGCACTACTGGGTTGGCGACTGCCATGACAGATTTTTTAAGCTCTAGCATGAACCTATCAGGCCTCACCGCCGCCGACATGAATGTGCTTATTCAAAAATTGGCTTCGTCCAATGGGCAATTGTAGATGCCTGAGACGATCGCACTTGAAATTGATAAGGATGGATCACCGGTAACGCTTGAACCGGGGAGCTGGTTTGTGTGTTTCGTGCCTGGCCTCCAAAAGCAGTGGTGGCACCGGTTCGTGAACAAACGCCATAAACATGTCTTCGCCATGCGCCCGGCACGGCCAGGCGAATGGACCCTCTTTGAGCCATGGTGGCACCGACTGCTGACAGCCACGATCACCTCGGAGCAGGCGCGGAAGTTTCTTGTTTGGGGCGCACGCGGCGACGTGCTGCTGGTGCGCGAAGCTATTCCCGGGCGTGGCAGCCAGGTGCGCGGCTGGATGACATGCGCCGCGCTATCCTCATATCTCCTGGGTCGCCCCTATTGGGTGTGGACGCCACATGGTCTATATAAGCTCCTACTTCGCGAACCGCACGTCTGCCAGGTTGACGTCTCGGTGCTCCTCAAGCGTGACCTCGCGGCACTCGCCGCACCAGGTTCACGGGTGGTGGCGGCCTGTTCTCATTGTTCGCCGGGCGCACCAAGGCAACCTGGTGCGCTCAAACCATTCTGTATGAAATGCGGTCATGACTTAACGCAGTAATAGTGCTATATGCCACCCAAAATAAAGGCGATGAAAAGTCCGAGCCCGAATACCAGAAACGAAAGTATTGTCATCCAGGCAAGGTTGCGTTTCGATACCGGTTTCATCTTACCGTCCTTAGGCGGCCGATCTTTTTGCAACATGTTGTCCGTGAGCTCGCTTTGCATGTGATGCTGATGAGTCTTTTTGTCCATTGTTTTTTCCGGTGGCCGCACCGTCATCATGCCATGCTTCAGGTGTCGGGATACCAGCCACCAATTCATGGGATACGCAGTGATAAACCCAACCAATAGGGCCATCGACATGACGAACCAAAAGGCCGGTCCGGATGGCGCGTGACTAATCGGAATGTTTTTCATAACCAATGTCATCACAGGCACCATGCCGGCCATGAGGCAGTTCATGGACAGCAACTCTGGGAAGAATGTGCTAGTGAGCGCACGTTTATATGATCCACCAGACATGTTTCGCATGAACAGCGACTGGAAGATAGACCATCCGAAGCCGAAACCCAGAGCATATTCCAGAGCAATATCTGCGACTTTGGGTAAATGAAACAAACTGGCAACAACCGCGCCTGCCAGGATTCCTACGCCATCGCCGGCGACACAATGCATAGTCGATCCCAGAACCTGCCGCCAGCGAACCGCAACATAGCGTTCATGCAGCCCAGGTAATGGTTCGCGACAACCCAACACATAGAGAAATGCGCCCAGCGGCCCTGTGTAAGCGGTGATTAAAATGAATCCCCACTTTAGAACGCCGTTTTCCGGCGTGGTACGAATGTCCACCACCACGAACAACAGCGATAGCGTGGTTAATATAAACCACAGAAGCATCACTCCATCAAGCATTTTGATCCTCCGGATTGTTATTCGAGATTAGAAGCAGTTAAATGGATTCACTCGCAGTCCCTGGGGGGACGGTTACAACGAATCCTTCAATGTCAATCTGCGCGATATCGAACACTGGCGGCAACACTACAACACCATCCGACCTCACAGTTCACTGGGCTACCGCCCGCCGGCGCCTCAGACCTTCGCTCACATCCCATCCCCTTATCTACACAGGTGGCTCATCCGATGTACCATTGACCTCGAAATCCGACATGAGTCCTGGTGCTATGCTGGCTGGTCAATCTTTATAACCGGCACTCATCGCTTCAACTTCTTTCTCTGGATTCGAGATTTTTCCTGGGATACCAGAGCGGGAACCAGAACCGTCGGACACCGCCAGAGACCTATTTGGGGTGCGCGCCAAATGCCCGCCGCACATAAGCTATGACCGCCAGAATATCCTCCCGACTGAGAGAAGAATTGCCGCCCTTCGGCGGCATCGCCATAGGCGACTCTGGGCCCTGATAGCCGTTCATGGCCCTGTCAATGAGCAGTTTGTCCGGGTTGCTAAGTACGCCATCCTTGGCAGTGAAATCCGGCACCCCGGGGATGGTGCCCTTGCCGTTGGCGCCGTGACAGGCAGCACAGCTCTGGTTGTAGATATCTTTACCGTTCGGGGGGTTACTGGCGGCGGCGATGCCGGTTGCATCTGTAGCCATCAGCAGCAGGGATAAACATAACAGTCCAGACCGGAAAATAGGTGTGTGCATATATTTAGGTATTCCTGTGTTGTAACTGAATAAATGAATGGCAGCCGCAGCGGCGATTACACCGTCTGCTCTTCAATATACGCTGCCACACTTCTATCGCTGCTTGCTTCAAAAGTCCCTGCCGGACTGCAGGAGGCCTAATTAGAACGCCAACATCACGTCGAGGAAAAGTGTGTTGTTGTATGCCGCATTGCGCCCGTTGCCGTCGTAGTTACTGGTCGCACCGTTAAATTTGCTGTACAGCGTATATTGTGTGGCAAACTTCAGGTTCTGCCACGGCAGGTAGTCGAATTCAATTATGTACCCGCTGCTGTTGGGGCTGCCAGTCTGGCTACCGGAGACTGCTGTGGCTATCCCCGAACAGCTGGCGTTGCCGTTATATATCAGGCAATCCGCAGTGCCCGCGGTCTGGAAATACCCCAACGTCAGGCCGTAACGACGGGCGTGAATCCAACTGCCGTTGACCGCCAGGAAACGCGTCACATCGGAGGCGTTGGAAGCAGGGGTGGCGCTCCAGTCGGTGTTTTCACGGATATAGCTGCCACGCAACTCCAGGATGTCGACACCGTCCGGCGCGAAATACTGGTACTGACTGTCCGCGCCGAGGTCCGTGTAACGGTCCGTCAAGGGGCTTGCACCCATCGGGCTGTAATCGGCGCGCAGTCCCAAGACACCAAACTCCAGGCTTTGGGTAGCCGTATCATGGCTCCAGGCGAGCCGTAGGTACGGCGCGCTACCTCTGATGGCCATGTCCCGGGTGCCGATCGACTGGCCTTGGGGCGCGGCCCGATACAAAGTAGCAACCCCGTACCAGTTGCCACGCTTGGCATAGCCTCCCACACCGAGCACATTATCGGCCACGTTCATGCTGGCGATAAACGGCCCGGCTGCCGGCGTCGGCGCGGATGCTGAGGCCACGAATGGATAGCCTTCCGCTGGCGTGCTGTTCCAGACATCCTCAATAGTGGGTGCAGTATTAAACGTTATGCCGTACACGGTATCCGTACCACCCCAGTCCGCATGGTTGGCATAACGTACGTCCGCCATGCTTAACGCCACCTTGCCGGAATCCTGAGCGTAAGACAGCTGAATGAAAGTACCGACGTGCGGGGTCGCCTCCCCAGCCAGATATAGCGACAGATCCTGCGGTGCCGCGACGTTCGGATTCTGCTGGCCGGGCACTGCGCGGCTCAGGTTGGTCAGACCTATCTGCGCGATGGCGGAAACTGTCATATCGCGATTGAGACTCATGGCGGGCGTCTCGCCGGTCTCCTTGGCCACCACCTGCATCAGATTGGTCATGGTGTAACCGTTCAGCTTGAACTGACGGCCAAAAGGAGTCAGGGCAGGATAAATCGTGTGACAGGCGGCGCATGAGAGTCCCGTCTGGCGCGAATAACCGGGTACCGCTCGGGCGGCTGGCACAAGCGCCGCCATGCCCAACGACACCAGCATCAACATTAATACACCGTGACAGAAATTTCGCATGACTTTACTCTCCCCATGCAAGTATTTTTCAAGGATGCATTTAGAAAGACACTGAAAAAGTTTATAAAAAAGTGCGTGCTCTGTATGTGCGTTAACGTACAGATGATTGCCCAATGCGTTATCTAAAATAAACTCAACGGAGGCGCCGATAACGACGATGGCTCAGGATGCACCACTACCCATAACAATATCCTGTGTCTGGCATTGTGGTTCCTTTGGTAACACAGGCACGCTGTAACTTTCCAGAATAATGATGCCAGATGTAATGTACCCATACTTAAGGCGCATTGATTGTCGTCAAAAGATTCGGTGAGGTAACGCTATGTCAACACATTTCATATCACGTCCCAAGCGGAATATGAACGCATCAATCTATGCGCTGGCTGGCCTGCTAAGTCTCGTGTTGTGCCTGCAGAGTGCCGCAGCGCAGGCACAGAAGGCTGACAGTAGTGCTCCGCAAATAGTCAGCACCAGCTGCTATATGTGTCATACCGCCAATGGAAACACCCTGGATCTCGCATTCATCCCGCGTCTGTCGGCGCAGAATCAAAGCTATATCGAAGCGCAGCTCAAGGCATTCCGTGATGGCAGCCTTAGTGATCCGGCCGCTACGATTTACATGTGGCCCATCGCCCAGGGTTTAAGCGATGCGCAGATCCAGCAGGCCGCTGCCTGGTTTGCCTCCCAGTCCGCTCCGACTCCTTTCCCGCCAGGCTCATCGGCTGCCGAAGGTCGTGACATCTCCATGCATGGCATAGTCAAGGCTGATATCCCCTCCTGCGACAGCTGTCACGGGGCCAAGGCGGAAGGTTCCGGGATATTTCCCCGGCTCGCCGGGCAAAATGCCCAATATCTGATTGCGCAGATGCGCTATTTCCGTTTAGGTTTGCGTAACGAGAACAATTCAGAAGTAATGAAACGGATCGGGCTGCAGATGACTGACGCTCAAATAAGTGCTGTAGCGGAGTATCTCAGTTCGCTCTGAATAGGCACAACGCCGCTGGTGGTCTCAGGAGATTTCCGAACTCCGGGCGTGCCGCAGTAAAGGAATGAGCCATCGTTGAAGTGGATGTTCCTCACTGTGAAGGAGGGTTCGATCAAGTTTCATGCGCGAGACATTCAGGCGCCACCGGTCGCCGACGCAGAACATATGGCCAACGGATTCAAGGTTTATTGAGAGGACTGCGTCATGTGCCATACCCCGGTGGGTCGGCAGCCCTCGCAGATGGCGCTCGGGCTCAATCCGCAAGCTCCGAACTTCGAAGAGAATGTCATGACGGTCGCCCAACTGTTCTGGGTGACCAAGAATGGAATACGGTTCATTCGTGGTGCAGCGCACAGACACCTCCAGCACACCGCGGTCATTGTGCAGGAGTGCAGAACTTGGCTTCAACCTCACTCCACTACCGAGAACTACCATGCAAACAGAAACAATGAATGTGACCGGAATGACTTGCGGCGGCTGCGTCAGCAAAGTGACTAAGGCACTGAAGGCCGTGCCCGGCGTTGGGCATGTGGATGTATCGCTGCCCGGCAAGGCTTCCGTCGACTTCGACGAAAAGCTGACATCGCGGATACGCCTGCAATCGGCCGTCAAGGATGCTGGCTATGGGGTCGCGGGAGCAGAAGAAGCAACCGCAAGTCGGACCAAGGGCGGATGCTGCGGCTGATCTAGTAAACGGCGTGGCGCTGTTTGAGCCGTTGGCGGGATTCCGGTTTTGGCAGCACCTGGCTCGTCGATGAAAAGGGCGCCCGCACAGGCTGCTTCAACGCCAGCGCTGCGACTCTGGCAGCTGGTCTGGCTGGCGGCCGCCGTCTTCGTCATCTCGGCCGGCTATGGGGCGCTCCTGCCTCAATGGCAAGGATGGCTGGCTGTTCTCAATCCGGGTGTGACAGTGGTGGCGATTTCTCGCCACATCGGCTTTCTCAGCGGCACGTACACAGCCGGCGTGTTGGTGGGTGCGCCCCTGTGGGGGGTGCTGGCGGATCGCATCGGCCTGGGTCGCGTTCTGATCGTCGGGCTGGTCGGCTACGTGGCCAGCCTGCTTGTGATGCTGATCCCCCAGTTTGAGACCTTATGGGGCATTTATGCCCTGCGCGCGTCCACCGGCTTTTTCGTGGCTGCCGTTGTTCCGGTCGTGTCAGCGCTCGTCGCGAGGCACACGCCGGAGTTTCAGCGCGCTCGCCGCTTCGCTTGGCTGGGCGCCATGTCGCTGCTGGGATTTCTATTCGGTCCTGCCCTCAACATCGTCGCCCGATGGGCGGGGCCGTGGGTTGGGGGCGGCACGACCTCCGCCGCGCTCACGGCACAGGCCGTTATCGTCCTGTCGGCGATCTTCGGCGCCGTCATGATGTTGGGGCTGGCCCGGGCGCTGCCTGAACGCATCGTCGTTCCAGTTGCCGGCCCGAAGGAAGAGCCATCGGTCAAGACGGGTCTTACCGCGCTCCTTTGGCTCAGCGGAGCCGTCACGTTCGTGCTGTCGGCTTTCGAGTTGGGCATCGTGCTTCAGGGCGAGCTCCATATCGGCACGTCGCCGCGCGAACTGGCGATGCTGTTCGGGGAATGCGCTCTCGCGATGTTGGCCGTGAACGCATTGCTCTTCTTCACGGCTCTCCTCGGCAAGGTGCCCGCGCGCCGCGGGTGCCTCGCGCGGCAGGCTCGGTACCACGATGGGTAGCTTGGCCGCAGCCGCAGGCTTGGGCCAGACTCTCGGGGCGGCAGCTGGAGGTTGGCTATTCGGCGCCGTGGCGCAGGCCGGCTTCGCGTGGTTGGCGTTTCCGTTGGTCGGTATATTTGCGATCCTCCTGGTCCGGCCCGCATGGGGGTCGGCAGTTCCCGATGGATCCGGGCCTCCCGTGCTCAGGCGGAGCGCGACCCACCCATAGACAACCTTGCCCGGTACAGTGCTATGACCTCGCGTCGCTGCCTCACGGACCTCTCATCGTGCGGCACGCTGAGATTGCGCGGCTTCCTTTAGCGGGTGCGAGAATTGGAGGCGACACTGAAGAGTCAGTTCTTCGAACTCATGCCACTGCTGTGATCGTCGCTTTAATGTGGCTGCGTTCCTCGCGCGTGATCTCGCCTCGGGCATACCGTTCGTCGCGGATGCGGCCTCGCGCTCATAACCGCTTTGTCGTACGTCCGACTTGATGTCCGAAACATGGAGGCGCGTCTCGTCATAGTGCACCGTGGCCGTTCCGCTTTTCAACACCCGGAACGCTCAGCACCGACATCATGTCGCATACATCGATCACGCTCGTTTTCATCATGTTTCCTTCACAGCAGTCAATCGATCCATGCCGGCACAGGATCCTCTACATCTTGTGTTTGACGTCGTCCGGGCCGCCCGTATCGAAGGCGCTGACCATTTCGCAGGCGGCCACCGGCACCGAACCCCCATCGCGCCACGCCCAGCCCACCGGTACGAACGTCTCGACCCGCGATGCAACGTCGCCCACTGATTCGAACGACACCTTCAAACTCGACTCGAACTGTATGAATCCGTGGGGCAACGGCGCGAAATTGCCCGTGAGTTCGTTGTGCATGTGTGGCATACAAATCCCCAGATCGTGCTCCGACAGTCTGCGGAGCATGTCCTGAACCTCCGCAAAGTGGATTGCCGCCTGCGCAGCCCTGATTCGCGGCGGCAAGCCGCGCGCGGTTGCCTCTGAAACGCGGGACGTCATCATGATGCTCTCATATAGCTGAAATCGACCCATTGATTGGCTGGGTCAGGTGCCATTGGAGGGCAGCGCTGACTTCTCGAGCCAACCTCCCGTGAAGCCGGCGCGCTCGAGCCCGGTAACGATGAAGGGGCAGCGCCGCATCAGCTGCCAGAGCAAGCCGGTGCGGTGGTTTTCGATCATCAGGATAATCGGTCCTTGGTTGAGGCCGAAGTGCCACGGTGATACCCACCACCCATATGGATTCCCCGGCTCGCCTGGATGCGAAGGATTGAAGGACGACTTGAATCCATAGGAATTGAACTCGGTGAGCTTGGCCTGGTAGATGCAGTATTCGAGTGTTGGCAAGACAATCTCGGGAGCAAAGGGCAGGGACGCCGCCACCGCCCACGGTGCGATGGTTCCGTCATCTGGACCGTACGGAACTCCGCGTGCAACGTAGTTGAACAGCTCGCGCTCCACGCCGCGAACTCTCAGGGTGCCCGGGCCTGGACCTTCGCTCGCCGTGATGCCCCAGCAATTCTCGCCGTAGGACTTGAATCCGAGCGGGTAGTCGATGGCGTAGCGCTGCTGGACCCACGTCGCTCGGCGTCGCCGGTGGTCCGTCGATGCAAGACCTATGGGACGGTGCAATTGGGAAAACTCCAAGCGCGCAGACTATAGCCGTCGCTAAGACAATTAATTTCAATCTCAGCCTGCAAAATATTGAGTTATTTCTCTCGAAAGCGGAAGCGTACTTGGAAGTCACAGTCGATAAAGCAGTCAAGCTATCCGTTGATACATGTAAGAAGGTAATTCTGGATAAGTGCTCCAACTTTGTTGTTGCCGATAAGCTCGAGGCGCACTGTGTATTTCTCCATCGCCTATTTCGCCGGCGTCTACGTGATCCACGATTAAAAGTATTTACGACAAATTACGATGTCTGCTTTGAAAGCGCTGCAGCCATTCTTGGAGCAGTTGTTATTGACGGATTTTCGTTCACGCCACTATGACCCACGATATTTCAGTTACGACATTATTCGCCGCCCGCGCACTGGCGAAGATTACGGGCAATATCTGGAGGGGGTATTCCAACTCTATAAACTTCATGGTTCAGTGAATTGGGCACGTACAGCGAATGGGTCTATTCAAGAAAAAGCGAATCCAACGCCCGATGAAGCCTGCTTAATTTACCCAGCAAGAGGTAAGTATCAGCAAAGTTTCCTCCAGCCTCACTTGGAATCGATGTCACAGTACCTAGCTGCCTTGCGGGAACCGAATACTTGTTTGTTGGTAGTCGGGTTTGGCTTTAATGACGACCACCTGTCAGGACCGATTCTTGCTGCTATACGAAGCAATCCCAACCTCAGAGTAGTGGTAGCGAACCCAGAGACTAAGACACGATGTGCGGAGCAGAAAGAATCCAATAAATACTGGCAGGAATTATTCAGTGTTTCAAAGGATGGTGAGGATGTTTGGTTTATCAATTCTACTTTTCAGCAACTAGTGAAGCTGATACCGGATTTGAAATCTCTAACCCCAGCTGACAGGCTCATGAATGCAATTAAAGATGTTGCAGGTCAACCGTGAATCAGCATATCGACAAAATATTCCCCAAGGGACTACTACGACCAGAGCTCTTTATCGGAGTTGCTTCATCGGTTACAGCGAGGGTAGTTGGGGTCAATTTGAGCGAAGCTGGACAGCCAAGTGGATCTCATTTTTCGGGTGGACGCTACGGACGCGGCGAAGTAGGGGAGTACGTGCTGATCGAAGGTCAACAAAATATACTTTTGGGCCGCATGACCGAGGTGCACCTACCGGAACACGATAGGCGGGCCGTGAAGCCCGACTATAGCGGCGTAAAGCATCTCGACGCGATTGGATCCATTCAACTGCTCGGCTGCATTGCAATGGATGACTTATTCGTAACAGCAGGTGTTGACGTATATCCTCGCCTAGGCGATCGAATTTATTCGGCACCACATCAATTTATTGCTCTGTTGCCTAGTTTGATGGAACGAGAGGCCCACTCAGAGGATGCCGTGCTTCTTGAACTGGGGGCCGTAGATGCCGCTCAAGAAAGCACCATTGCAATTAAACCAGAGCGGTTGTTTGGGCGCCATTGCGCCATTCTTGGTGCAACGGGCGGAGGCAAGAGTTGGACAACCGCCCGAATCATTGAGGTATGCCTACGGTTTAAGTCGAAGCTAATTCTTATTGATGCGACCGGTGAGTATCGAGACATTTCCGGTTCTGAGATAACCCATTGCCATCTTGGGAACCCAGTGGATCGTGCCGAGGGTTCGATCTCATGTTCATTGCCGCCGACAAGTTTTATTGAATCAGATTTCGTAGCGTTATTCGAACCCGCCGGTAAGGTACAAGGACCGAAGATGCGAGCAGCGATTAGAAGTCTAAGGCTAGTGAAACTCAAGCCAGTGCTGGCCACAGACGGGATTATCAAGAAGATTAACCAGGTAAAGGCACCCATAGTGAGCGCTGAGAGCGAAGCCGCTATTTCTTTTAAACTGGACGACCCGCGTCAGCCATTTGATGTCAAATATTTGGCAGCTCAGATTGAGCAAGAATGCGTTTGGCCGGATGGCTACAGCGACACGAGCAAATGGGGCAAAGAGGATGGTAATTTTTCACACTGCCTTTCGCTTGTGGCTCGTATCAACGGCGTTCTAAAGTCTCCGGCATACCACCCAGTGTTCGCGTCGACCGAACCAAATTTGACCGACAAGATCGACAAGTTCATAGGCTCTGATAAAAAGCTTCTTCGAATATGTCTTAGTGGAATTGCCTATGAATTCAATGCGCGAGAAATCATCGCGAATGTAATTGGTCGATTCTTGCTGAATAAAGCACGCAATAGAGACTTTGTGAGCTCTCCAACGGTGGTGTTCGTCGATGAGGCTCACAATTTCCTTGGTCGGCAGATTGGAGCTGAAGACTATTCCGCCAAACTGGATGCATTTGAAATTATAGCGAAAGAAGGTCGAAAGTACGGGCTAAACCTTTGCCTGGCAACGCAGCGGCCGCGTGACATCACTGAAGGGGTGCTGAGTCAAATGGGACGCTTATTGTCCATAGACTAACAAATGACCGCGACCGCGAAGTAGTTGAACGAGCGTGCGGTGAAATTGATCGATCTGCTTCCGCATTTCTACCAAACTTGCGACCCGGCGAGGCTGCAATTATTGGCGCCGATTTCCCGATTCCCTTAACTATTCTTATTGCCAAACCAGACACGAAGCCCAAGTCAGAGGGCCCTAGCTTCCAAAAGCGATGGAACAAAAAAGGAGCTTAACCCAGCATGACAGGTATACCACCGGCATCGATTTGGATAGACGAAAGGCAATACTTGACGGACTTCTGTTCGAAATATTCTTTGATTCCAACGCCCAGTTGCGCACCAAACCTAAAAGTCGATGCTTCAACGAAGCCTTTCACTTGCAGCAGTATCCAGAACTTGCCGAGAGCTTCAAGTTTATAGCTGAGTGCTTGGTCACGCGCGCTGATGAGTTCTATGCGCTTCCCGGGAAGCATCAGAAAGTTGCAATAGACGTTACCATAACAAAGGTCAGCGACACCGTCCACACAGTCGACGGAGTGTTTCTCGGCGGTTCCAATATTTTAACTGTAGAGCAAGAGAATATGGCAGATGCCGCAGGTGATCCAAAATATATGAAGGAATTGACTGTAGCGAAATTTGAAACGCAGATTTCCGAGGAAACGGTCGTACCGTCGCATCTTCTGAAAATAACCTATTCGCACTCAATGAAAAAAGTCGAGCAGTTGCAATTCCCTTTGGGGTGGTCAATGCGGAAGAGAAAGTAGTCAACGCTAGAAGCCATCGATATCCACGGGCATTCTCAAAGCTGAAAAGTGACCCCATCTGCTGGTTAGCGATTGACCTCACGACTAGAACACAATATCTATGTGACACAGAAGTTTATGCATTTCCACCAGTGTCATTTGTCGTTCAGTAAACTGGCCAAAATGGGGTTACATTTCGGTTAGCAGTCAACACTGCCTGTACTTCGACTGCGCGCTG
>Ga0307372_10008172_pt1 | contig 14769 bp, 15 predicted proteins | sample OX1MG_FD_202533 | JGI IMG/M metagenome (GOLD analysis project Ga0307372, IMG submission 202533) | Soil microbial communities from Risofladan, Vaasa, Finland - OX-1 | ecosystem: Environmental > Terrestrial > Soil > Coastal area > Acid sulfate soil | place: Finland: Risofladan, Vaasa | collected... | reverse complement strand
TCGGCGTCGCGCACGAACGCGAGCGTTTCCGCCGCCGGGCAGGATCGTGGCAGGGTAGCTCAGCTGGACAGAGCGCACGACTCATAATCGTGAGGTCGGGAGTTCAAGTCTCCCCCCTGCTACCAGCCACTTGGCGCGGCCAACCCCAACCCCACCCAGGCCGTCCAGCCGATCGCCAGGCCCCGCTGCGGCCCCTGCGCGTCCGATGCCGTAGGATACTCCCGCACACTACTATTCCGGAGGAACTCGTTCATGGCAGTCCGACTTGATGGCCAGGTGGCCCTCGTCACAGGAGCCGGCCGTGGCCTCGGCCGCGCCTACGCAATCGACCTCGCCAAACACGGCGCAAAGATCATCGTCAACGATTTCGGCGGCAGCGTCTCGGGCGAAGGCGCCGATGAGTCTCCCGCCCAGCAGGTGGTCAACGAGATCAAGGAGCTTGGCAGCGACGCCGTGGCCAACCCCGGCGATGTCGGCAGCTACGAAGACTGCTACGGCATGGTCAAGCAGGCTATGGACACCTGGGGCCGCCTCGACGCCGTCGTCTGCAACGCAGGCATCCTGCGCGACCTCGCCCTGCACAATATGTCTGAAAACGACTGGGATCTCGTCATCCGCGTCCACCTCAAGCAGTGCTACAACATCCTGCATCACGCCTGGCCCGTGTTCCGCCAGCAGGCCTATGGCCGCGTCGTGATGGCGACATCGACCTCGGGGCTGATCGGAAACTTCGGCCAGGCGAACTATGGCGCAGCCAAGGCAGCCATGTATGGCCTCATGAACGTCGCGAAGATCGAAGGCGAAAAGTACAACATCAACGTAAACCTCATCTCGCCCGGCGCCGCCACTCGGATGACCAACAATCTCATGGGGGCCCAGGGACAGGACGCAGACGAGCGCCAGATTGTGATGGGCCCCGAACATGTGGCCCCGGCCGTCACCTATCTCGCCTCGCCCCAGTGCAAGGAGAGCGGGGTCTGCATCGATGCCGCCGGCGGTCACTATGGCCGCATTGCCATCATGCGGAACAAGGGCGTGGACTACGACCCGCACGAGCACAAGGACGCCGACTGGTTCGAAAGCGAATGGTCCAAGATCACGGACCTGACCGGTGCGACCGCTCCATGGTCGTTCCGGGAGACACGCGAGCAGCACTACGCGGCCAAGCAGGCCTGAACCCGGCTCAACCATGGGCTCACCGGCGGGGTTACTGCCAACAGGCCGGCAGTAACCCCGCGGGTAGCCTGACTCCCAATCGGATTTGCCGGCTATCGGGGGAGCGGAAGGGTTGCCGGGAGCTGTACGAAGGCATTGGCCCCTATGCCGGACCGCTCAAACCAGCCGGCGTTCACTTCAAGGACAGCAGCGTATGGACCAGGCGGGTAGAGCACGGTGAGGTCCAGCGGCAGCCCATGACGGACGCTAACAACCTTCCCGGCCCCGTCGATGAACGCGATGTCGAGGGGGATGACGGTGTTCTCCATCCAGAACCCGGCCGTCGCCGGCTGCGGAAAGAGGAAGAGCATGCCCTGGCCATCCGTGAGCCACGGGCGATACATCAAGCCGCGTGCGCGGTCGCTCTCCGTCGCTGCCACTTCGACGCTCAGCATGACTGAGACTCCCCCGCCCGTCACGGTCACTGTCGAAACTGGCATCCCTGACGGCGAGAAGTTGCGGGGGCCATCACTCGCGACACCGGGCACGACAGCCCGGTAGGGTACCGCAGTGGTTTGTGGCTCCGCTGCCGCTCCTGGGCTCGCCCACGCGACAATAGCCAGGAGCACGCCCCCATACCACGCAGCTGCGCGCCAGCGTCGATGTGTAGCTCCGCCCGCGTCTGTGAGGATCATCAGCCGGAAGGTACCACGAGCCGCCGGGCTCCGGGCATCAGCCGGCCATCAGTCCTTTTCGGGCGGGATGATGAGCAGTGGGCGGTGCAAGTCGTGCATCACGCGGTCGGTCGTGCTCCCGAGAATGAATCGCCGCGAAAAGTCCTTGCCGTGAGACGACATGACAACGAGGTCGACATCGAGATCCGTCGCCGTGCGGACGATAGCAGCGGTGGCATCACCCTGGACGATGAGCGCCTGCTCCCCTTCGTGAGCGACCGCCTTGATGTAGTCGCGAGCCGCCTTCTCAATCTCCTGGGGCACGTCGGGGGGATAGTACACATAGGCCACGCCAAGCGGCGGCACGAGACTGTATGCCTCCACCAGGGAAAGGCGTGCAGTCAATGCCTTCGCTATCGCCCTCGCCGGCTCGAGTGCGCGTTCCGCGACACCTGAGCCGTCGAGCGTGACGAGGATGTGACTAATCTCCGTGGGTGGGCCGCCGACGCCGGGGACAACGAGGATAGGGATGCGCGAGCCACGGATCACCCGGTCCGCCACACTCCCGAAGAAGGCGGTGCGGAAGCCGCCCCGGCCGTGGCTGGCAAGCACGATCGCTCCGGTGTTTGGCACGTCTGCCGCATCGAGGATGGCTGCGGCAGCACGGCCATCGACGAGGCTCGCTGTGCAAATACTCGTATCGATGCCAGCGCGTCCGGCCCGCTCGAGTGCATAGGACTTGAAGAGATCGGCGGCGTGTGCGCGGCTCTCTGGATCGACCTCTTCATCTTCGTGGACCTGCAAGAACTCGATCTTGCACGAGAAGACTCTCGCCATGCTTCCCGCAAGCGGTATGGCATTTTCCGCGTTTTTCGAGCCGTCGAGCGGCACAAGAATCCGATCCCCGCGATGAATGGTCATTGCAATCTCCAATTTCTCTTTCAGCGATAGCCCTGGCCGGGCGGCGCACCGGAGTGCCCGCCAGTACGCTGCCCGGCCCGCTCCTAAGCGGTCTTCACCTCGATGCGTTTGGTCGGCGGCGGAGTCTCCGGCTTTCGCGTAACGCGAACTTCGAGGACGCCGTCTTTGAGGCTTGCGTCAACATCCTCGGCACTCGTGCCATTGGGCACCGCAATCGTACGCTGGAACGACCCAAATGTGCGCTCGGAATACGTGCGGCCGTCCTTTTCGTCCTTCTTTTCCGTCCGCTTTTCGCCCCTAACCGTGAGGAAGCCCGAGTCGAGCGTAAGCTCGATATCCTTGAGCTCCACTCCGGGCAACTCAGCATGGACGATGATTGCGTCGTCCTTCTCCGTGACGTCGCAGATGGGACTCCAGTCCGCTAACTGCGTAACAGTGGCCGGAGTGCGACCGAACCAGTCTCGGGCAAATGCCCGCGGCCAGACGCGCGCCAACTCATCGAACGGGTCTCGTAACGTGATGTTTGCCATTTTTAGGCTCCTTTCGGCCTGATATGTCCACCGTACCAACCTGCCCCCAACGGATACCACGCCCGTGCGGGGCAGGAGGCACGGGCCGATCGGCCCCAGTCACCGGTAAGCCCCCGGTGGGAGCCTCAATCAGTCGCTGCCGGCTCATTCATGGATTCCTGGACGAGGTCGAACGTGCGTTGGGCAAGTGAGAGGAGTCGTCGCGCCAGTTCGGGAAGATGCCCGGGCGAGAGTTCGGTTTGCCCCGACGACGTTTCCCAAAGCGAGACGAGGGCTCCGGCAAGCGCCGCTTCCAACTCCTCCAGTGCGTGAAGGAGTCGCGGTTCCCGATCGAGGATCTCCTCCCCCAGCCCGTCGGCGGCGGCCAGCCCTCCCAGCGACTGTTCAACGGCGAGGATGGCGCCCCGGACGGACGAACGGGCCTCGTCAACCCAACCCGGCGCACCGACCGTCGTGCTCGCCCGGCGCAGGTCTTCTGCGGCCCGGAAAAGTGAGGGAGCGGTCGCGACCGGCGAGGTTTCTTTGGCGGACACGTCATACCTCTCACAACCACAGTGCCGCACTGCCGGCGACTTCGCCAGAGCCGGACGGGCCAGCCCCACCGTACCTATCGGTCTCCTTTTGGCACGAATGGCCCCGAAAAGACCGTGTGGCCACCATATTTTGGCCCTTCCGAGCGACCGTGCCGCGCCGCGCCACCGCGCTCAATCCGGGTTGACTGAGCCGCGCACAGCTTCTAGCGTCACCGGTACAAACACGTCACGTGGCTCCAGACAATCGCAGGGCTGGCCGCAGCCCCCATCGCTAATCCGTGGCCGCTTATGGCGTAGTACGTCTCGCCGGAGGTACCGTATGCCCTACACCAAACCAATACCGTCACCGAGTCCCCTTGCGAAGCCGTTCTGGGACGGAGCCAAAGCAGGAAAGCTGATGCTGCCCCGTTGCACCAGTTGCAACCGCGTGCACTGGTATCCGCGACTCATCTGCCCCTATTGCCACGCCACCGAGATCGAGTGGATCGAAGGCAGCGGCGAGGGCCGGATCCACACCTTTGCCGTGCAGCATCGCGCCTTTGGCGGGTGGGCCGATGAGGCACCGTTCGTGACCGCCTACATCGACCTCAATGAGGGCGACCGTATGCTCACTGTCCTGCGTGGCGTGGATCCCAACCGCCCAGAGGAGATCAAAATCGGCGCCCGTGTGCGCGTCGAATTCGAACCCGCCAACGAGGATGTCCACATCCCGTTTTGGCGCGTGATTTAGGAAGGACGCGAGCATGCCCGGAGAGCTGTCCCGCGCCGCCGCCATTGTGGGCGCGGCCGAAGCCAACCAAATTGGCTACCCCGAAACACCGAAAACGGCCCTCGAACTGCATATCGAAGCCATCAAGAATGTGTCCGACCAGACCGGCATCCCGATCTCACGCATCAACGGCATCTTCAGCGCAGGCTGGTCCTCGGAACTCGCCGAGCACCTTGGCATTCATCCGAGCTACATCGATACGACTTCCGTCGGCGGCTGCTCGTTCGAAATGCACGTGCATCACGCATTGGCCGCCATCCACGCGGGCATCATCGATGTTGCACTCATCACGCACGGCGAGAACGGCTGGTCGGCGCGGGCCACCAGGGGCCTTGGCACTGGGCGCGGCGGCCGCGACGGTGATCCATGGGCGCCGGCCACACAGTTCACCGCCGCCTATGGACTCTCCGGCGCTCCGTCCAACTATTCCCACGCGATGACCCGCCACAACTACCGCTTTGGCACCACACCAGATGACTTCGCACACATCGCCGTGGTTACGCGGCAGTGGGCAACGCTGAACCCCAAAGCCATCATGCACTCCAGGGAGACCCATCCCTTCGGCGGGCCTATCACGATCGAGGACGTCCGCAGCTCACGCCTGGTCTCGTGGCCCCTCACGCTCCTCCACTGCTGCCTGGTTACGGACTACGGCGGGGCCGTCCTGGTGACCAGCCCCGACGTCGCGCGGAGCGTCCGCACGAGGCCCGTCTGGATAGCCGGCGCAGGCGAAAACATGAGCCACTCCAACATGCTCGAGATGGAGGATTTCACGGCCACCTCGGCTCGCGCCTCCTCAGCAGCCGCCTACACGATGGCCGGCATGGGCCCTGAAGACATGGAAATGGCGATGCTCTACGACTCGTTCACCGTCACGGCCGGGATCACAGCCGAAATGCTTGGTCTCGCGCCACGCGGGGAAGGCTTCACGCTCTGGAAGGATGGTCACGCCGCCCCCGGCGGGCGTCTGCCGATCAACACGAACGGGGGCGGCCTTTCGTTCAACCACTCGGGCATGTATGGCATGCAGCTGCTGGTGGAAGCCTACCGCCAGCTCTCAGGCACGGCGGAAGACAATGTCTCGGGGCTCCCCGGCAAACAGACCTCGGCTCGCTCTTGCGTCGTGAACGGGACCGGTGGCAGCCTCTCGACGACGGGCACGCTCGTGCTCGTCGCGGACTGACGTCGACGTATGCGCTGGCTTGCCTTTCGCGCGCCGCGAGGAGGCTTTAGACCCTGGCGTGGGGGTTAGCGGGGCTGGCCACTTCAGCATCGAAGAGGTAGCCGATCCCCTGCAGGGTCTTGATGACGTGGGGATCCGCTGGCTCGACTTCGAGCTTGGCCCGCAGGCGAGAAATCCAGACGCGGAGATACTGAAGGTCGTCCCGGTATTCCGGGCCCCAGACTTTGCTCAGCAGTTCGGCGTTCAGCATCACTTTGCCCGCGTTGGCCGCGAGCTGCTGGAGTAGGAGCCATTCGGTACGGGTGACCTGCACTGTCTCTGTGCCGCGGCGCACCAGGCGGCGGTTGAGGTCGACCTCCAGGTCGCCTGCCCGGACAACGCGCTCCACATCGTGGCCCAGGCCCCGGCGCAACACGGCGCGCACGCGGGCACCAAGCTCTTCGGGGCTGAACGGCTTGACGATATAGTCGTCGGCGCCCAGTTCCAGGCCGCGCACTTTGTCATGGTCCTTGTCTTTCGCAGTCACGAGCAGGACCGGGATGTTCCAGTGTTCGCGAAGGCGCCGCATCACCTCGAGGCCGGTGAGGTCCGGCATCATGATGTCCAGAAGGACTGCGTCCGGCCGCTGTTCTTCGGCCACCTTCAAGGCCTCTTCGCCCTCCGAGGCGGTGATGACGCGGAAGCCCTGGGCGCTCATTTCGAGCTTCATGAGCCGAAGAATCCCGGCTTCATCGTCGACAACCAACAGCAGCGGCTCGGTACTCACACCATCCTCCGATCGCCCTCAACCATTCGAACTCGCCTGAGGTTGGGTTGATGGTAGCGACGGCCGGTGGCCTGGTGTCAACGCAAATGCATGCCGGAACGCGCTTGGTGGCCGAAAATGCTACGGAACTGCAAGCTTCAGTGCCCGCGATGTCACTCGCCGGTCATCCGGGCTGCGTCAAGGATGCGGTCCAGTTCTGCCGCGCCGATCGCCGAACGTTCGAGCGCAACCTCGCGAATGGTGCGGCCGGTCTGGAACGCTTCGTTCGCGATCTCGGCTGCTTTTTCGTATCCGATCACCGTCGCAAGCGGCGTGCCGATACTCAAACCCTGCTCAACCATGCGCGGCCCGTTGGGTGTGGCTGCGAGCCCATCAACGCACTTTTCTGCAAACACGCGCGCCGCCGCGGCAAGTAGCGCGATTGAGTCGAGGAGCGTGTAGCCAGCGAGCGGCATCATCGTGTTGAGCTCGAAGAATCCCCACTGGCCGCACATGGCGATGGTCGCGTCGTTCCCAACCACGCGTGCGGCAACCTGCACGACGGCTTCAGGGATGACCGGGTTGACTTTCCCGGGCATGATCGAGCTACCCGGCTGGAGTGCCGGCAGGGCGAGCTCGAACAGGCCGGCGCGCGGACCGCTTCCCATCAGCCGGATGTCGTTGGCGATCTTCAGGAGCGAAGTGGCAACGGTGCGTAGCTGACCACTGACTTCGAGAATGGCGTCGATGGCGTTCTGTGCCTGGAAGTGGTTGGCGGTCTCCCGCACCTGGACTTTTTCCGCTTTTGCGAGGTAGGCCAGCGTGCGCGCTGCGAACTCACGATGGGTGTTGACGCCGGTGCCGACGGCGGTACCCCCAAGTGCGACTTCGCGCAGTGCTTCTCCCGCGAGAGTGATGCGCCGGCGCGCCCGCTCGACCTGCCCGGCGTAGCCGTGAAACTCCTGGCCGAGGCGGATAGGCGTGGCATCCATGAGGTGCGTGCGTCCCGTCTTGATGACCGGGCTGAATTCGACAGCCTTGTCTTGCAGGGACCCCTCCAGCTGGTACAGGGCTGGAAGGAGCCGCAACCGCATCTCCGAGAGAGCCGCGACGTGGATTGTTGTGGGGATGACGTCGTTGGAAGATTGCCCGCGGTTGACGTGATCGTTCGGGTGCACGGGACGATACGTGCCCCTGGGGCCTGCACCGAGCATTTCGTTCGCACGGTTAGCGATGACCTCGTTGGCGTTCATGTTCGTGGACGTACCGGACCCCGTCTGGAAAACGTCGACGACGAACTCCGCATCCCATTGGCCAGCGGCGACCTCCTCGGCAGCGGTGACGATAGCGTCAGCGAGATCCGCGGGGATGAGCCCCAGGTCCCGGTTGGTGCGAGCAGCAGCGGACTTGAGCAGCCCGAGAGCGCGGATGAACGGACGCTGGAGGCGAAGACCGCTGATGGGGAAGTTAGCGGCCGCGCGGGCGGTATCGATGCCGTAGTAGGCGCCGGCGGGGACAGGATATTCGCCGATCGCGTCGTGTTCGGTGCGCGTTTCCGTGCGTTCCATAGCTTCCGATCGCTCCTCCCGGGGTGGGTCGCCGGGAAGCGGACAGTCCGGGCTCCGTGGTGGGCGGTACTGGACTCGAACCAGTGACCTCGTCGGTGTGAACGACGCGCTCTAACCAACTGAGCTAACCGCCCGGACTTCGCAGTCTATGGCCCGCCGGGGCGGAATTCAAATGCGGCGGGCGTGCCAATGCGGTTGAACGCTTGGGGTGGGCATCCCATAATGCCAGTAGGAGCCGAAGTGGCGGAATGGCAGACGCGCTACGTTCAGGGCGTAGTGTCCACTAGGGCGTGCGAGTTCAAATCTCGCCTTCGGCACCAGGTGTTCAGGCGCCCGTAGCTCAGCGGATAGAGTGTTAGGTTGCGGACCTAAAGGTCGGTGGTTCGAGTCCACCCGGGCGTACCAAAAGACTGATGAGCGGCCCAGTTGGCTTTGTTAGTGAGCGCATGGCCGCTCCGAGCCCACGCCCCGGGTCGTCTCAGAGCCTGGATGCCGGCGCGACGACTTTTTCGCCCAATTCGTGCAGCGTTGCAATGAACTCCTCGGGCGAGCGCCCGCGGCCCTGGATGATGAGCTGATCCGCACCGGCGGCGTGGTACGCCTCAAGTGACGCTTGATCGAGCACCCGCCCGCTCGGTGAGACGCTCACGACCACGTCGTCGAGCGTCCGCCCGCGCGCGGCGAGCAAGTCGCTGAGGACCGTCAGGCGCTCGCGGAGGCCCTCGGGATCGAGTGCGAATCCGAACCAGCCCTGGCCGATGTCGGCGACACGCCGCAAGGCTGCATCACTCTCGCCGCCAAAGTGGACCGGCGGGGGTTGTTGCACCGGCTTGGGATACTGCCGGCTGGCAGGCAGGTCGTAGAACTCGCCGTGGTATTCAGACACAGTGTCGCACCAGAGCCTGCGCATCACTTCGAGGTAGGCTCTCGTGCGCTGCGCGCGCTTTGGCCAGGGGACAGCGAGTGCCGCGAACTCCTCCGCGAGCCAGCCGATGCCGACGCCCAGGTCGACGCGTCCGCCCGAGAGGTAGTCGAGCGTCGCCACCTCCTTCGCAGTGTAGACCGGGTTGCGCTGGGGGATGAGGCAGATCCCGGTGCCAAGGCGGATCTTTGACGTCGCGCCCGCGAGGAACGACAGGAAGTTGAGAGGCTCGAGGACGCCGAGATCGCCGCCGCCGCGTAGCCGTCCGTCAGGGGTGTATGGATAGCGGGACGCGTAATCGTCGAAAAGGAGCACGTGTTCGGGCGCCCAGATCGAATGGAATCCCGCCTCTTCGGCGGCCCTGGCGGCGTCGGCCATGAATGCCGGCGTTGCATATTTTGAAAGGAAGGGCGCGAAAACTCCGATGTGCATCCACCACGTCCCGGGGGGTGATGTCGCGGAGTCTACGCTCTCAGACGTCGCCCGGCATCGGCGGGACAGCAGCGGCTGGCTGGCGCGTCCGGCCCCGCAATACGTCCCACGCGGCGCGGCCCGTCACCGGCAAGTCGCCACGGTTCGCAAAGAGAACTACCGCACAGAGGGCGGCATAGGCCATGCCGTAGTAGAAACGCACCTGCTCGCTCGGGATGAAGAGCTGCGTGGCAAATAGGACGAACAGAGTAATTGCTTCGCGCATTCCCATTTTGAGGTTGGCGAAGACCGCAATGGCGAAGGCCGACTGTGCCGCCGTGAGGAAGATTTCCTCGCGCTGACGGCCATCGAGGGGCAGGCCCGACGTGAAGTGAAATTCACCTGCGCTCAGGGCGAAGGCTATCGGGAGCGTCCCGATGAGCAACGTCCACTGGTTCACTTTCGAAGAAATAAGGGCGCCCATGCCGACGTTCGCGCGGCCCCGCCAGGCAAGGAGCCCGGCCACCAGCACTTCGGGCGATTCGGAAGCGAGCGGAGCCAGCCATTGGATGAGGAGGAAGTCAGAGATGCCAAACTTCTCGCCGATGCCGATCAGGGCCTCGGCAAATGGCTCCGCGGAGGAGAAGATCGCCACAGCGCTAAAGGCAAGGATTGCCACCACGGTAGCTCGCCGACGGATATCCGGCATCGCCCCCAGGACCCGTGCCGGCCCGACAAGCTCCACTTCCTCGGATTCAATTTTCGATGTGAAATAGAGGTAGGCAAGAAACATGGAGACGAGGATCATGCTGTCGACCAGCGTGATCGAGTGGCGCAAGGGCAGGAAGATCACGTAGAGCGTGGCAATGCTGAGGAAGGTGAGTTCGAGGGCGCGCTGCTTGTCGACGACCAACTGGCGGAGGCCCGTGCGATAGACAAACAGGGCGAAGACGATCGGCCACCCGACCCCGATGAGCAGCCGGTTGCCCCCCGTCATGTTGGCGACGGCCAGTCCTCTGGCAGCCTCCGCCGGGTCGGCACCCGCCTTCCAGGCAAGGATCAGGTCGACCGCATATTCGGGCAGGACGGCGATGAAGGCGATAATGGCGAGCGCCATGCCCTGCGAGATGTCGAGTTCGGCAGTCTCGGCAGCCCAGCTCAGCAGAAACGCAGCGGCGAGGATGGAGAGTCCAAAGATGGGCGCCGCCACGAGCGGTTCGGGATGGACACCTGCCAGGCGCAGCGCGATGCCCGGGGCGGCGATGAGGGCCATCGCGCCTATGGCGAGCCACTGCCGGCTGATTGTGCGGTCCGATGCGGATTTAACGGGCACGAAAGCTCCTCTGCCGCCGTGCCGGTTGAGGCTGACCTCGACCAGCACGCGGACATTCGCGTGTGGCCGAAAGTCTCGTCCATCCGGGCCTTTCCGGACCGCGCCACCGCCCTGCGAGAGGGGATGTGTCGATGACGCGCGTTGGGACTACTCCCCTTCGAGCGTATCCATGCTAGCTGATCGTTAAGCTTGGCGCGAATCGGATGCCGGGCGCTCAGCGCTCACTCATAGAAGGCGATTGGCTCAGCCGTCTCCCAGAAGTTGTTGAGCTTGCCTTCCGCGAGCCCGCGGCCCGGGAAGAAGCGGCCACGGTGCATCTGCTCGACCATCTGTTGCGGGGTTTCGAGGGTCTCTTCGAAGACAGCTGTGAAGTAGCCAATTCCCTGGGTGGAATGAGCATCGGACCCACCAGTGCCGGGCTTGCCAAGGATCTTGGCAACCTGCAGGGCAAAGTAGTTTTCGCGGGGCGTGTTGCAACCGTTGAGCACTTCTATCCCGTGGACGAGCTGGAACACGGGAAGCTTCGCCGCTTGCTCGGGCGTGAGGTTGAATGGCTCCTTGCCTTCCCGCTTGAAGTGTACCGGGTCGAAAAAGTGGCGAAAGGGATGCGCAACGACAAGGAATGCGCCCTGTTCGTCGGCGATCGCGCGGAGCTTTTCAAGGTGGCGGATGCCGCTCTGGTAACCCTTGAGGCCAATCGCGAGGATGTGCCCCATATCTGTGGAGACTTCCATGCCGTTGGAAACGAAGGTGGGGGCGTGCTGCTTGCGGAACGGCGCAAGATCCCACGACTCCCACATGCGGTCGTGTTCGGTGATGTTGACGCCCGTCAGGCCAACGCGCTGCGCCTCGGCAATCAGGTCGTCGGGGTTGAGCATGGAATCCGATGCACCCCGGGTGGTGTGCAGGTGCATGTCGATAATGGTGCCCGGCACGCCGCGCCTCCAGAGTGTTTGTTCAGGGTTTCACGAAGAAGATTGAGTATATCATCGCGCCGCGAGCAGAGGCAGCAGCCAGCCAAAGAGCGCGATGAAGGCCAGGGTGAGGCCGCACCACAACGCCCAGAAACGCCGCGCGAAGATGAGCAGCGGTGGCAGGGGGAACCACGCGACGGCGGCGACAATCAGCAGAAACGGCCAACCCGGGCTCCCCAGCGCCCCGGGCCTGGCTGCGAAGTTGCCTACCTCATAGAGCGAGCCGAACACCAGCCCGGCCATGGTCCAGAGGAGCGTCGCACCGAGGAAGATAGGCACCGCAAGGATCGGCCGGGGCACTTCCCGTGCTACCCAGCGGTCGAGCATCCCGCCATCATCAGTCAACCGGAGCGCGAGGAAGACGAGCGCGATCGTCGTGATAATGGCCATCGCATAGCCCGCCGCCCAGCCGGCGAGGACTGCGTTCACCGGCGGCCCGCTGTCCAGGTAGGGATGACAGTGCAGCCCAGCCCGCTGGCGGCTCCCACGACGCGGTCAGCATCAACGTCCTGGCCGATCCAGAAGAGCGTCGGACCCGCGCCAGCGAGATGCACAGATTCGCCGGAGCGGCTTTCTAGGGCCTCCCAAAGTGGCGCGAGGCCGGAGAAAAGGTCGAACGCAACACGTTCGAACGCGTTATGTACATCCGTTCCAGAGACGGGGCTCAGTTCACGCGCCGCGAACGCCGCGGAAACCTCACCGTCGTCGAATGGCAAGCGGTCAAGGGCCGCGAACATGCGCGCTGTCTTGCGCTCGATCGTCGCCGGCGGGACGAACAGCACGACCGGCTGGCGCGGGAGCGCGGGCAGGCGGCTGATGCGCTCGCCACGGCCCCGAGCTCGTGCCGTCCCACCGCCGGCGAGGAAGAACGCCTCGTCGCTGCCCACAGCGTCCGCCACTGCTTCTGTTTCCGCTCGAGCAGCCCCCCAGTGAGTGCCAAGAAGGCAGAGCACGGTGGCGGCATCGGACGCGCCACCGCCGAGGCCACCGGCAGGAGGGATGTGCTTCTCGAGATGGATGGAGAGTCCCTCGATCGTCCTGCCCAGGCGCCCCGCCAGCAGCGCGGCTGCACGCCATGCGAGGTTCGATTCATCCGCTGGTGTGCCGGTGGCGAACGGCCCAGAGACGCGGACGCCGGCTGCTCCTTCCGACCAGGCGATCCGCACCTCATCGGCAAGCTCAAGTGTCTGCAGCACGGTGTCAATTTCGTGGTATCCGTCCGGCCGGACGCCGGTGACCTCGAGGATGAGGTTGATTTTGGCCGGTGCGAGCGCGGACAGGGGGTCAGGCACGGGCGGCCACGGCCTCACGGGCATCGAGCAGCGCCAGCCAGTCGTCAATCGTCAGCGTCTCCGCGCGCCGAATCGGGTCGATTGCCGCCTGCCGAAGTGCCCATTCAGCTTCTTCAGCGCTGAGCCCTGTTTCCCGGCAAAGGGCGTTGTGGATCTGCTTACGCGGGTTGCGAAAGGTCTTCGAAACGAGCGTGAAGAACGAATCGATGCGTCCCGGTGGGACCAACGGGCGCTCCCGGAGGACAAGCCGGACGACGGACGAGAAGACCGCCGGCGGAGGGTCGAAAGCCTGGGGATGGACATCGAAGAGGATCTCCGCTGCCGCGTAGACCTGCACGGAGATTGTGAAAAGTGACGACTGCCCCGGCCGCGCGGCCATCTCGCGGGCGACTTCGCGCTGGACCATGACGACGGCCTCTTGTGGCTTCGGATAGCCTTCCAACAGGTGTCGGATGATGGGATTCGCGGCGAAATACGGGAGGTTGCCGGCAACAGCAAAAGGCGTTTCGGCAGGCACGAGGGCGGCAAGATTGGTGACGCGCGCATCGGCCTCGACGATTTGCAGCCGAGGGTGTGAGCCGAGACGCGTGCTCAGGTGCCGGATCAACCGCGGCTCGACCTCCATGGCCACAACGGTGTGTCCCGCGTCCAGGAGGGCTTCCGTGAGCTGCCCCGTGCCGCTGCCAATTTCCACGACGATGCCGGCCGGCGGCACGTGCACGGCGGACACAATATCGGCCAACACGCCGGAATCGCGCAGGAAGTGTTGGCCCAGCGCTTTGCGTGGGCGCGGGCCGGATAACAGGCGGCGCGACATGCTTCGATGGTAGGCGGCACACACCGCCCAGTCGATGCATGCGCGAGCTAGCCGTCGATGATGTAGATCGTCACGAACTGGGTGCCCCAGCCAGGGTCGCCCGCGCTATCGGGGAAGCCGAGGTCGATGGCATTGCCTTTGATGGCGCCGCCAGTATCGGCAGCCACGCAATCACCATAGCCGGGGACATAGAAGTGTGTCCCCATTTTGATGACGGTCGGGTCGACAGCGCAGATACCCTTGGTTACCTGCACCCCAGCGGCTGTGAGTCCGTAGTTCGGGTCTCCCGGGCTTCTGCCACCGTCGCGTGCCGCGTACCACGTCGCACGGACGTTGATCGTGCGGGTGTAGCTTCCGGTGTACTTGCCGGTGGTGATGGTTGGCCTCGATTGGCTGGGTTTCGTTCCCGTGATCTGGCGCGTCGGGATTGGTTGCGTCGTGACGGTGCTGCCCACGAGGACGCGGCTCACTTCGACGCCATTCTTCGTCGTGATCCTCCACTGCTCGGTGCGCACGCCCGGCGTCCCCGTCACGAAACGCACCGAACCAGAAGGCATGGTGGGATCCTCTTCATAGACCGTCGGGGCCTGCACCGCTGTGGCCACCTGCTGGTCGGTCACCGTGGTGGTGCCGACGACGAGGTTCATGCCATTCGTCACGGGTGTGTCGCGGGGGAGGGACAGCGTATCGCCGGGGCCAGGATTAGCGCCTAGCAGAGCAAGGACATCGCCGACCGTCTGTGCCTGTGTATAGAGCGACTGAACCGCACCGTTTAGCGTGACGTTAACCGTACGAGCCTTCGCGAGCCGGACCGTCATGCCCGCGGTGAGAGGCGTCTGGAGCCCGGGATGGACCAGATCACCTTCGCGCACCGTCATACCGAGATCTGCCAGGAGGCCTTGCACCGTCCCGGCAGCCGAAGAGACCTCGATCGGCATGGTG
>Ga0307372_10008171_pt1 | contig 14770 bp, 21 predicted proteins | sample OX1MG_FD_202533 | JGI IMG/M metagenome (GOLD analysis project Ga0307372, IMG submission 202533) | Soil microbial communities from Risofladan, Vaasa, Finland - OX-1 | ecosystem: Environmental > Terrestrial > Soil > Coastal area > Acid sulfate soil | place: Finland: Risofladan, Vaasa | collected... | reverse complement strand
GGTGTAATTTCAAACACATAGCTGCCTGAGTCCAATTCGAGGGATGGGTGTGTCCATGTTTCGGCCACGAGCATTTCGAACGTCGGCAGTGAGCGTTCCAAAAACCCTCTCGCCGGTGGGCTTGCAAGTCGCTGAGCCTGCGCGGTTCAGCGCGGCTGATTCCAGCGCTCGAAAAACATCCGTTTCCGGAAGAGGTTGAGATGCCGAGAGTTTGCAATCGAGAGGGCTGCCGGAAGCGCATCGTGGGGAGCGACGGCAGGCCGAGCTACGATCGCCACTTTTGTTGTGCGGACTGCTTGCGGGCGGACAAGCGGGAACGCGTTTCTGAAATGCGCCGAAAATCCAGAATCAGTGTATGCCCAACCTGTGGGCGAAAAGCTGGCAAGGACGCCTCGCAGAATACTGCTGTGAAGCTTCACAAGGCATCGTCAGTAAATTTTCCCGGCCCTACCGGCACAAACCACGCAGACGCGAGCAGGAGCCTTTCTATCGGCGCAGCGTCGAGGAGCGAGCAGTGACGAACGAAGAGGCGCGTCCATGGGCCGCTAACCCCCACGCTGTCCGAGGAAGGCGACTCAGAAGGCACAAGTGATGACGAAAGCGAAAACGTCAAGCAATCCACGCCACCAAAAGCCAGCAGGCCCAGCCGAGCAAGAAGGTGCGAATCCACGGCAGGCATCCTTCGATGTGTTCTATCTGAACGGCGGACCAGACTTTTCGCCAGGCAACGCGTACAAGTCCGCGATCGCGTCGGGCTACTCGTCAGCGACCGCGAAATCGAATTGCCACATTCTCGCGCGGCGGGCCAGCATCAAGGTGGCACGAGCTCTCGAAGCCCTCGGCTGCGACGGCTTCAGCCAGGCGGCCAAACTTCTCGAACTGCGGGAAGCGAAGACGGTTCGCTGGAACCAGAAAAAAGAGAAGTGGGACGAATTCGAAGACGCCGACGTGCAGCTTCGCGCAACGCAAGAGATCAATCGGCTGCAGGACTCGTACCCGGCGCCGAAGGAAAAAGTCGAGGACTCACGGCCAATCACAATCGTATTCGAAGGCCCGCTTAGCAGCATGATGCCGCCGGCGGAAGAGAAGAAGCCCAAGACCGGCGAGAAATAGTCGCCGCGCTCCGTGAACGGGAAAAAGCGGGATTCTCGCAACCTTCAGATGCGAGTCTTCTGTGCGGCGACGACCTTGAACACGCTGAGGGCGCGCAGTTTACAGCGCAAGCTCATCGGTTGAGCTAAAAATCTGGCCCGGACAGCTCGCGAAGCTCTCGGAGGATTACCGGTAGCCATCGGCCATGCAGCTGTGAGCGAGGAGGTTTTTACGTGAAACGCACGACGAAAAAAGAACGAGAGAAATGGAAGACCGAAGAAGCTGCTGCTCGCGAGCAGCTTTCCAAGTGGATCTCAGCCAAGTCGCAGTTATCTCTGTACTACCCTGGTCCGTTTTTCGCAGCGGTTGTGGCCGGTAATCTCATGCGAAACCCGAGTGACCCAAACAAACTCGAGTTCTGCGCCGTAGAAACACCGTTTCGGGTTTCAATCTCGCTCAATCGCTGCGCCTGCTACTGACATGAGACGCCACGCAAAGACGTGGCCGTGTGGCTGCAGGGCCCAACAGACCTCGCTCTAATTCTTGTCGAGCCGGATGACTCAATGCTTGACGTCGACGAACTCTTGAAGCACAGCGGCGGGCGGCCGAATTGATGCAGGGAGTTTGCGCTCAGCTCTCGCGCAACTCGGGTCGCGGTATCGCGCCGGCAATCATCGACAGGACGCCGGCATAGCACCGCAGCGCCTTCGCGGCTTGAAGCATGTCGAAGTTCGGGACGCCTTCTTGGTGGCGTTCCATGTACTGGCGAATCGCGGCGAGCCCGTCGATCTGCTTGAGTTGGATGTAGAGGTCTTCGATCTCTTCGGCGACGCGCCGAGCTTCCCGCGCCACGATGGTGCGATTTGCTCTCCGGTCTGCGGTGGGAAAGGCCGGCATGGTGCGGAGCATAACACGAAGCTGGAGCCACGCAAGCGTTGGACGGGGTTTGGTAATGGGCTACTTTGAGCAACAATAAAAAACAACTATTGAAATCACGAGTTCGACCAACACGAAAACAGTTATTGCACATTCCATCGTAATCAGCCACGTCTCTTTTCGATCTTCTCTGTCCGCTTGCTCTTTCAGCCATTGCAGCACATCGCGCCGGTTGTCTGCTACGGTGGTTCTCATGCCCTTATTTTCCAAAACATTGTTGGGAGCCAGCAACAAAATCCTAATAGACTCTGAGCCGTACTGCTCTAGCAATTCCCGCATCTCGGGCTTGATCGGAGCCCTTTGTATGCCGAACCATCTCATTTAAGCCGCTCTTTCTCCCCTCGCTTCGTAAGACTCCCAGAGGCTCACGAGGTCGCCAACGTCCCAAAGCCTGTCTGTCACGCCAGCCGCCATTGCTGGAGTCACGCGCAAAGTCCGGTGAATCTTGATGAAGTTGTAGGAGAAATAATACAACGCAACTGCTGCTTCGTGATTCTCAATCTTGCGCGAGAAACTGTTCGACAGCCGACTGTATCGGCGCATCGCTGTACGCACGCTCCAATTTTGCCGTTCAACATGGCTCCGGGAGAAGGAGCGCGGTAGCCCCTGCGCTCACGGATAGCCGGGCTGAGGCCTTCGGTCGTGCTTTCGATACGGCAACGCCAGCGACGCTTTGCAAGGGCTTGCAATGGCTTCCTACAAGTGAGTACTTCATCGCTATAAGGGGAACGACTCTGCGCTTCTCTCGAAGCGTTGTGGCAAGAAGCGGCGGCATTGCTACCGTTTTCCCACAGCATCTTCTCGGTAAAACTCAGACACGAGATGATGCCGCCCGATGAAGTCTACTTCGCGATCTTCGAGAACACCGAGATAAAAATCACGGACAATGAAATAGACCGTCTTCGCCCCGTCGGATTCGTAGCAATTTGTCATCTCCGCTTCTCGTTTTTCTAGCTCTTTGACTGCCAAAATGCCAAGGGGAGATGTTGCAGTCTTTCCTACTATGAAACCCCGTCGCTCCGCCCGGTATGCCATAAAATCTGCCTGATTGTCCCAAAGGTTGGCATCGGCGTGGCAAACTTCTGCGGTAGGAGCGTGCTCTTGCGCTTGCAAGGTAGAGCCACACATCAGTCCAAACAGGACAAATATCGAGACGGCAAATAGCTTTTTCATTTGTGGTTCTCTCCAGGAAGGATGATGTTACGACATCGCGCAAGCTGCTACCACTGCGAGGATTGATCGCGCGTAATGCCAAGGTCGGAAAGTTTTGGGGCAATTGTCGTACCACGCGACATTTGGGTCTCCCGGCCGCCCCTAGTTGCGATGGGGTGCTGCAAAAACCCCACTGACGCACTCGCCCCAAGTTGCTGAAAATACGCGATGCATGTGGTCCGTTTTCGAGCGGACAAAAAGAGTAGTTTTTGCCTCGGACGTTGCTCAATCGACCGGGTCGGTTATACTCGTCGTCAGTTGCTGGACGAAGACTTTGGCTTCGCTCGGTTGTTCTCGACAATTATGTTCGCCTTCAATACTATGACACCGTCCTCGCTCGACTTTGAACGGTGGAGATAATTGATAAAGCGCTTCGCGGTGAGAAATTTTAAGATTCTTCAAAACGTCTCGATTGAGGCAGCTCCGCTCAACGTGTTCATCGGCCCAAACGGTTCGGGTAAGTCTTCCTTGCTCCAAGCGATTGATTTCATGCGCGCGTTCTTCCTCCCCTCCATTGACGTGTATCTCGAAAGAAGAGGCTGGAAATACCGAGACATTCCGAACCTCAAGGGGTCATCAAAGACCATCCAGTGGGAAATGTCCGCTGCATTGGATGGAGATGCTGAGGGGCGCGGTGCGGGCCTCTACGATTATTCAATTTCTCTCTCTCCCAAACGCTATCTGGGAATTGGCAGAGAGCAGCTCGACTACACACCTTTAGAAGGAGAGCGTATAACTCTGCTCAAGAGGATCGGGCGGCGAATACAAATCTTCGATAGAAAAAAGAACAATCTAGCATCCTATGTTGCGCCAAACTTGCCCACTGGTGCGGTTGCGGCATTTTCAAATTTCGGACGGGAAAATGCTCAGATTGAAATGCGACTCTTCGCGAGATGGGTGCGGAGATTTCGGTATTTTGAAGCACTCGACCCAAAAAGTATGCGGAATCCGGATCGAGGCAAATATGTCTACTTAGGTTCGTCCGGCGAGCATTTGGGACCTGTGGTGGCAAGTCTAAAGAATCACCGTCCGGAATCATTCGCGAAGCTCCTCGCACGACTCAAGGCATTCTTTCCAAATCTTTCCGACATCTCGTTTACCGGGCAAGCTTGGGGTTGGCGTTCGATTCGTCTTCATGAAAAACACGGAACGAAGGAATTTGTCCTAAACAACCGCCAGGTCAGTGACGGACTGCTGAGACTGCTTGCGATGACGACTTTTCTGTACCTGGACGTAATTCCTAGCGTCATGATGTTCGAGGAACCGGAAAACGGCGTTCATCCGCACATTCTGAGAGAAATGGTCCTCATACTGAAAGAGCTAACTCTTCGCAAAAGTCCCAACGCCACACAAGTGTTTTTTACAACTCATAGTCCGTACGTTCTGGATGAGTTCACCGACCATCCTGAACAGGTCTGGGTGACGGATAATTCGTATTCAAAGGGTGGAACGAAAATCGTTCGCCTTTCGGATCAATCCCAACTGGCAAACGTAAAAAAGGCGTTCGAATCGTTGGGCGAGGCGTGGTTTTTCAACGCTATTGGGGGGAATCCTCCGAGCATGCTTTTCTAGAATGAAGATCGGCATCATATCCGAGAGTCCGATAGACCTAGCACTGGTATCCGCCCTGCTAAGTAGGATTGCAATTTCACGGGCGGGGATCGCGTGGCCTCTCCAAACGGATAACACAATCGAACGAATTGGCATCAGGCAGAACGGTCATGGCCAGGTTCTAAAAGCACTGAAAAAATTGAAGACTCTCATCAACGACGGACCTTTTTCCGAATACTCTCTATTTATTGTTCTTGTCGATCAAGTTCCGGCAGGAATTCGTCGTCGATTCGAGAGGGAGGTCAGAGGAAACGCGCGCTTAGTCTTCGCTACTGCAATTAGAGAGATCGAAGCATGGTGGCTCGCAGACCGAGCCAGCGTATTAGCGTGGCTCCGCCTGACGGAGGCCGACATCACAACGCACAGATACGGAATGGCAGCCTACAACGCCGAACGCGACCACAATCCCAAAGATACTCTCGACCAAATTACCAATATTTCGACAGCTGTCCAGACCAGGTACGACGGAGGGAATGTGGGTTTGGCTAGGGAATTCTCATCAATTTGGAAGGATTCTGCTCGGCTCGATCAAATCGAAATTAGCTGTGGCGCAGGCTTCGCTCCCTTTTGCAGAGCTACTACCCGAGCTCTTAGGCGATCCAGATCAAACGCGCGCAATGCTGATTGATTGCGAGTCCCCAGACCTTTAAGGCGCGGACAGAAATCACCTGATTTTGCCTCACAGAAAAACTGCGGGAACTGCCCCACGTTTTCAGCCGTTTGCGGCGAGCTCGGTTTCGGAGTTTTTGTCCACTGTGTGACAGAAACCATCTGAAGTAGACTTCTGCCAAGCTCGCCGGCACGTCCTGCCGCTACACGCTGACCCCGCCGCCGGCGTTGCCACGACCTTCTGGCTAGAATCCTTCACTGAATGCTCGGCCCGGCTCTGCTATTATCCACCCGTGCCGCTCTCCTGGAACGAAATCCGCCACCGCGCCATTGCCTTTTCGAAAGAATGGACAGGTGCTAAGAGCGAACGCGCCGAAAAACAAACTTTCTGGAACGAATTCTTCGACGTCTTTGGCATCCGTCGCCGCACCGTCGCGATTTTTGAAGAACCCGTAAAAAAAATCTCGGGCGAATACGGCTACATTGACCTGTTTTGGCCCAAGCAGGTTCTCGTCGAGCACAAGAGCCTAGGCAAAGACCTCGGCAAGGCGGAGTCACAAGCCTTCCGTTACATTCAGGACCTCGCGAGCGAAGGCCGCATGGAGGAGATTCCCCGCTACGTCATCGTTTCCGACTTTGACCGCATTGCCTTGCATGACCTGGAGGCGGACGAACGACTCGATTTGCCCGTCTTCAACAACCGCCGCGTCGCCACCATCGAATTCCCGCTCGCCGAATTCCACAAACACATTCAGGACTTCGCATTCATCGCCGGCTATAAGCAGCACAAACTCGAAGAGCAGGCCCCTATCAATATCAAGGCTGTCGAAATCATGGGCCGCCTTCACGACGCGCTTGAGGCCGGCGGGTACTCAGGACACGAACTCGAACGCTTCCTCGTCCGCATCCTGTTTTGCCTGTTCGCCGAGGATACCGGCATCTTCGAGCCCGAATCGTTCCAGCTCTATCTCGAGAACCGCACCGCGGCGGACGGTTCCGATCTCGGCCCTCGTCTCGCCCGCCTTTTCGACGTTCTCAACACGCCCGAGGACAAACGGCAGAAAAACCTCGACGAAACTCTGGCCGCTTTTCCCTGGGTCAACGGCGCGCTATTTGCCGAAAATCTTCGTTTTGCCGATTTCAATCGTGACATGCGCGACGCCCTGCTCGCCTGCACGCGCTTTGGTTGGTCCGAGATCTCGCCCGCCATTTTCGGCTCGCTTTTTCAGGCCGTCATGGAGCCGCGCGAACGGCGGCAAATCGGAGGGCATTACACCAGCGAGCGCGACATTCTCAAAGTCATCCGCTCGCTCTTTCTCGATGACCTGCGCGCCGAATTCGACCGCGCCAAGAACAAAAAAGCCGAGCTGCGGCGCCTCCATGAAAAGCTCTCGCGCCTCCGCTTTCTTGACCCCGCCTGCGGCTGTGGAAATTTTCTCGTTATCACCTACCGCGAACTGCGCTTGCTCGAAATGGAGATTCTCAAACTGCTGTTTCCAGGCGATCAGCCAAATCTTGATATTCACACGCTCTCCCTCATTGACGTTGATGCCTTCTACGGCATCGAGATCAGCGAGTGGCCCGCTCTCATCGCCGAAGTCGCCATGTGGCTCATGGACCACCAGATGAACATCCGCCTCTCGCAAGCCTTCGGCCAATACTTTGTCCGCCTCCCGCTCAAAAAATCGCCCACTATCGTCTGCGGCAACGCCCTCTGCCTCGACTGGAAGAAAATACTTCCGTCTGAAAAATGCAGCTACGTCCTCGGCAACCCGCCCTTCGTAGGAGCAAAGTTTCAAACCGACGAGCAGCGCGCAGATATGGAAACGGTGGCTGGCATAGTAGAGAATCACGGTTTGCTGGACTACGTCACCGGATGGTATTTCAAAGCAGCGGAGTACATTCAAGGAACCCGTATCGAGGTTGGCTTTGTCTCCACGAATTCGATCAGCCAAGGCGAGCAAGTCGGCGTGCTCTGGAACAATCTTTTTCAGCGCTTCGGCATAAAGATTCATTTCGGACACCGAACTTTCGTTTGGCGGAGCGAAGCTCGAGGCAAAGCGCATGTCCACGTGGTCATCATCGGCTTTGGTGCGTTCGATACGAGCGACAAGCGCATCTATGATTACGAATCCGAGAACGCCACCGTCACGCACGCCAGGAATATCGGTCCCTATCTCATCGAAGGCCCGGACGCCGCGATAAATAACCGCACCGATCCGATTTGCGACGTGCCGAGAATCAAGTTTGGGAATCAGCCAATTGATGGTGGACATTTGCTTCTGGACGCCGCTGGACGGGACGGCCTACTTTCCAAAGAACCGGGTGCCAAGAAGTTCATCCGGCTATTTGTTGGCGCAGAAGAATTTCTCAACGGTCCAGAGCGTTGGTGTCTCTGGCTCTTAGACACGTCGCCCGCTGAACTACGCGGCCTGCCGGAGATAATGGAGCGCGTGGAGGCAGTGCGCGATTTCCGCCTTTCGAGCAAACGGAAAGCCACGAGAGACCTGGGAGCGACACCATCCCTATTCGCGTTTATCAGCCACGAAGACAAAAATTACCTGCTGATTCCCTCTGTCTCGTCGGAGCGGCGACGATACATTCCCATGGGTTTCATGTCGCCCAAAATCATCGCGAGCAATCTTTGTCTCATTATCCCTGATGCCGCGCTCTATGATTTTGGCGTGTTGTCCTCTGCGATGCACATGGCTTGGGTGCGCCAAGTCTGCGGTCGATTGAAATCCGACTATCGTTATTCGAACAAACTCGTCTACAACAATTTCCCTTGGCCGGAAGCTCCCAGCCCCAAGCAACGCGCCGCCGTCGAAGCTACCGCCCAAGCCGTCCTCGACGCCCGCAAAAAATTCGCCGATTCTACGCTCGCGGACCTGTACGATCCGTTGTCGATGCCGCCTGCGCTCATCGGAACCCATGCCAGCCTCGACCGCTCCGTTGACCTCTGCTACCGCCCGCAGGCTTTCGACAACGACCGCCAGCGCGTCGAACACCTCTTCGCCCTCTACGAAAAATTCACCGGCCCTCTCATCGCCCCGGCCCAAAAAAAGCGCTACCGGAAAACATAGCGATGTAGTTCATTCACGATGAGAGGAAAATACTTGCGGTTTGAACGTCTTTGACAGCCGGAGAGGATCACCCACGCCCACCAGAAACATGTGATTTCGGCGTGCGCGAAGCAGCCTCAATCCGCCGCGATTTTACAGGCACTTGCGCGGTCGTAGCGCGGCAGGTTTTTGGCGGATGCGTGCGCTGCCCGATACACCGTTCCTTCTCCAACGTCGAGACGTTCCGCAATCGTCGCCCAGGACAGGCCCGCTTCGCGCAGAGCGGCAACCTGAGCGGCATCGACGACTACGCGCGGGCGCCCGAGTCGCTTTCCCTTCGCAACGGCATTCCGCAGTCCGGCCCGGACTCTCTCGGCAATCAGGCTGCGCTCCAATTCTGCGACTGCGCCGAGCACCGTGAAAACCATCTTCCCCGCCGGAGTCGAAGTGTCGAGCGATTCGCTCAGGCTGACGAAACCAACGCCAAGCGCGTTGAAGGTTTCGAGCGCGCGGAGCAGATGAGAAACCGAACGGGCGAAGCGGTCAAACTTCCAAACGATCACCGTATCGAACCGACGCCGATGCGCCTCAGCCATCAGCCGATCAAGCTCTGGCCGTTTCTCTTTCGCGCCAGATATCCCGAGGTCGACGTACTCGCTGGCAACCGTCCAGCCGCGGCGCTGGCAATGCTCGCGCAATTCGCGGAGCTGCATCTCCGGGTCCTGGCCGTGGCCGTTTGTGCTGACCCTCGCGTAGATCGCGGCGCGCATGGCTATTCCCTCCCTTTGAGCGCACGAAGCGGTTTCACTGGAAGTGCATCGACCGAGCGAAGCGCCTTCTTCGCGAGCGCCTCAAGGTCGCCAGTGAATCGCCCACGAAGGCCGGACCGCATTCCTTCGGCAACGATACTTTGCAGTCGCTTCGCCGTTCGCTGATAGCAGTTTTCGCACATCCCACACCGCGCGTTGGACAGATCCGTTGCTTGGCAGACGAGGCAGCCGTGTCGCTCGAAGTAAACCGCCCACTTGAGCCGCTCCGGCACTGTTTGTATCCGACGAATCTCGTCAGAGACGCGCCTGGTGTCGAAGAACGGCCGCAACAGCAGGTCTTCTCGATTCCCCATAATCTCGGCGACCTTCTTGTGGACGAGCCGCTCCAACAGCGAAGCCTCCGATTCGGGCGTTCGCGGTTCAGGCGGAAGAAGCAACTGCGCGGTGTTGATAGTGCGGACGTTCATACTTTTTCTCATTGTCGTTTTCTCCTCTGGCGTGCGGATGAAAATGCTCGTGCGTTAAAACCAAATCCGAGACGGCAACGTGGGTGTAGATCGCCGTCGTTGAAACAAACGTGTGGCCGAGCAGTTCCTGTACGTATCGCAGGTCGGCGCCGCGATTCAGCAGGTGCGTCGCAAAGCTGTGGCGCAGGGTGTGCGGATGGACGCCGGGGAGTCCAGCGCGCTCGGCCACGTTGTGAACGATTTTCGCAAGGGACCGACGACTGAGCGCATGGCCATCGCTGTTGCGGAATAGCGGGGCAGCCCTGCGGCCGGCGAGATAGTCATTCAGCGCGCGAGTGGCGTGAGAGTGGAACAGGGCGACACGTTCTTTGTTGCCCTTGCCCACGACGCGAATCTCGCCAGCGGGGAAATCGACGTGCTCGACGCGCATTCCAGCGACCTCAGCGAGGCGGCATCCAGTCGCATAGAAGACTTCCAAGACCGCGCGATCGCGCAGTGATTCAGCGGCGCCGATCAGTTTCGCGACTTCACTTTCCGAGAGGCAGCGCTGCAACCGCCGCGGCATCTTCTTGGGTAGCGCCATAAAATCAGTGGGTGCGAAACCGACGACCAGCCCGACTTTTAGAAAATTGTAGAATTGCCGAATCGCCATCAGGTGTCTTCGCACGCGCTCGGTATGGCGTCCCTCGTCGCTGAGCGCCGTCAGGAATTGCCGAACGCGCGCATGCGTGACTGTGGTGACGTCATCGGCTCCGAGAAATTTCAGGTACCGAGAGAGCGCTCCCGCGTAGGCATAGCAGGTGCTCCGCGCGCGGTTCCGGGATTTGAGGTAGCGGAGAAACGCGGCGGCGAGTTCTTGGTTTCGCTCTCGATACGATTTGAGCAGCATTGGGCCTCGGACTTTGCGCCCAGCCGGTTCAAAAAGGAAACCCGGCGAAGCGTTTCGGATTTTAGGCCGTGAGCACGAGCTGAGTTGTCGTGTCGGGCTTGGTGGCCGCGAGAACGCGCCGGGCGTATTCCTCGCCAAGCTCGCGCTCGACGATCGCCTTCCACGCAACCGACCGTCGCTCGTTGGTTTTGAGGTAGGCCCGAAACAGCCCGGACTCGACCGAAGCGCCAGCTTCGAGCTGCCCGCGAACTTCCTGCTCAGCCGATTTGAGGTCGGCTTCGAGCTGCTCAATATCGCGGCGAAGTTCGAGGATGCGGGCGAGTTCGCCCTGGGTGATTGCTGCTGTGGATTTACGGATGGGGACGAGTGTGATACTGCTTTGCGTAGCCATCGTTGCCTCCTTTGAAGGTGATGGTGGTTAGGGGCGTGTCGGTGTGCCAACACCGGCGCGTCCCGATTTTTTTACGCTTTCTTCATCTGCTTCCGAACTCGCTCGATATCGCGGGCGGTCCACATCCTGACGCGAACGCCGCCGAGAACGTGCAACCGCGGCGGCTTGATCTTTCCAGCAGCGATGTGCCGCTGCAACGTCATCAAGCTGACGCCGAGTTTCGTTGCCGCCTCACGAGATGAGCAAGCCTTCATGCTGTTATACCCTATAACAAAATGTGCTTGCGCTGTCAAGCCATTTGTGGAAGAATCTCAGGCGCAAGAAAAAGCCCCGCGCGGGAACGCGGGGCAGAAGGGAAAGCTCTTGAATCGTCGGGGCGATAGTAACCCACCGGGTCAACCGGACGCAAGCACACAGCGCCCCTGGGATGCTGTCACGCGGAGGAAACTTGCGTTCAGAGAACTCGTTGGTGAGAAGGCCGCCAACTGGACCGACAGCGATGACCGCGCATGGCACGAATTGAAGGCCAGTGAGCTCGCGGCTGGAAAGCTGTCGCCGTCCGTCAAAGAGAAATCGATCCGAGGACGGTTCATCGTTGAATTCAACGCTGCGAGCACAAATGAACAGCGGCGACAGCTCCTGCGGGGCTTCCTAGATCAGCATTTCGATTCAGCGATCACTTGGCCGTGGTTTAAGGAGCGATGCGATGGGCTGGCAATGGCCGGATTGCCATTGTACGCGCCAACTCAAGTGATGACTCCGGCAGCGGCACCCACCCAAGCGACGCCAGCCCAAGACAAGGCAGCGGATGCAGCGAAAAACGAACCCGATCGTGGTGCTCAGAAGCCCATAACTGCACTTACGCAGCGCGAGCGGGGAATTCATGAAGTCATCCGACGAGGGTCAAAGGGACTGACATACTGCCGCGAGTTGGACGCGGCTGGTATCAGCCCTCGAAGGGAAGGATCGTGGAAGGGCTCCGCAGCAACCTACCGTGCAGCCTTTCTGGATGGTGGCCGGTGGCCGCATCGGATTGAGGATGAGAAGTCGAGAATTAAGCGGAAAGCAATAAAGCTCGCCAAAACTCGCAGAGAACTCGCTGACGAGTAAATCTTCGCACTCACGATAGCCGCATAAAACCTGCCTGTAATCGCTGTTTTCGCTCGCCGCGAGCCCTCAGTTCATTTGACAACCCTACATCCCAGGCAGAAAACTTCGCGCATTATGAAAACCGCGAACCCACTGCTTATATCTCTGACGGAGGCTGGCTTCCAGCTCAGCCTTCCCGAAAAAGACATCGTTGCGCTTATCCGTTGTGGGGACCTGGTTGCTGTGCGGGTACGCGGGCAGGTTCTTGTGGTTTACGAATCGTTGACTGCGTTCACGAGACGCGCGAAGAGAAACAGCGCGGTTTTGGATTCCGCGCCTGTGGCGATGGTGGCTGCGGCGCAGGAAATTTCATAGAAAAAAGACGCCCCAAGTTTCCGGTAGCTCAGGGCGTCAGAAGGTCCGCTACTTTTCGAAGGGGGCGGACGGGAGAGACAACGGTGGAGAATTTAGAGCACGACGTTATAGGAAGTCAACAGTCAAAGTTTCCCTCCGAGCCGGTCGGCCCTCCTCTAGGCTCGACGAATCCAGCAAGACCACGCCGGCCGAAGTCTGCAAATGGCCAGCTTGCTCGGGTCGCCCAACTCCTACGAGAACGCCGCACGCGGGGCTTGTCGTCGATCGAGGCCATCGAGCTCGGCATTCTCAGGCTTCCAAATCGCATAGGAGAATGGCGGCAACGCGGCTGGATCATTCGCTCGACGCGTGAAGCCACGGACTGCTTTCGCTATTTCCTTGTGAGCGAGCCCGCAACGGCAGCCCCTTCGAGTTACGCCCAGCGCACGCGCGAAATCGAGCGCGAAACGTTGCCGTTGTTTGCCGAGGTTCTCTGATGCCTCCGCACCTTCTCCAATTCGAGGCGATGTGGGCGAGCGACAAATTAGCTGCGTGCGCGCCCTGGGCGCAGGCGGAATACGCATGGGTTTACGGACTGGCGGATGTGAACGGCAGCTTCGAATTGACAAATCTGCGCGTGCTCTGGGGCAAGGTCGCGGCGAACCGAAAGGAACTTTCCATCGAGAGGCTTGAGCAAGTATTCGACGAATTCGTCACTCAGGGGCTGCTGTTCGTTTGGGAGCGAGATGGCAAGAAATTTGGGCATTGGACTGGCAGCGATCAGCCCGGTCGCCTACTGCCGCCCGCGCTCAGGAAACGCTACCGCGCAGTCGCTCCATTGGTGCCAAAAACCGAGCTTCGGGCCTACTTGAAGTCGTTCGGCAAGTCTCAATGCAACCTCATTGAGGTTTCAAGGACAGGAGAAGGAGAAGGAGAAGTGTCGCGTGCTTCGCACGCTCCATCTTCGGAGCCTTCGGCTCCCAGTGTGTCTCCGTCTCCAAGCCTTAACGCTCTCGAACAAGGCACAAGGGCGGCGGCGTTCGAAGTGTTCTGGGAAAAGTGGCCGCGCCGCGAGGCGAAAGCCGCCGCGCGCAGAGCTTGGGCAAAAATCCCCATCGCAGAGTACGCCGTTTTGATGTCTGGGCTTGAGATGTGGCGGAAGTCGGACCAGTGGACGCGCGGAATCATTCCGCATCCCGCGACTTGGCTCAACGGTAAGCGATGGGAAGACGAAGTCGAAATCCTTGCGTCGTCAAACGGCGCAAAAGGAGGCAGCCGTGCCGAACAGCGAACTCGCAACAACCTCAGAGCCGCGGGCTTTATCCAATAGCTCCGTCGTGCGGAAGTGGATCGTTACCTTTGGCGAGATTTTCGGGCGAGAAATCACGCCCGAGCTCGTCAAGGTTTGGTGCAGGCTGCTTGCCGATGTAGACGCTGAAGCTCTCAACCGAGCGTGCGAGCGCGCCGCGAAGACCTGTAAGTTTTTCCCGTCGCCCGCAGAAATTCGAGGGCAGTTCGACCAGGCGAACGCGGGAGGATTCGAGTTAGAGGCCGAGGAAAAGTGGCAGAACTTGCTCGCGTGGGTGAGGCGCTTCTACCACTCGGATCTTGGCGTGACGCGCGGAGCACCGCAGCTCGATCCGACCGTTGAATTCGCTGCGCGCGCGGCCGGCGGATTCCACTGGCTCGAATGCTGCCCAGAGTCCGAGCTTCAATGGGCCAAGAAGCGTTTCATGGAAACCCTCTCGTGTATTCACGAAACCGGCAAAGCGGAACAGCTACTCGGCGACGGAGAAGCAAAGCGCATTCTGGCGACGCTGCAGGCCAGTCTATCACAGCGAAAACATGAGCAACTCGCGCCAGCGCGCGAATCCTCCGCGGTGCGCCCCAGCAAATCGGAAGTGCGTGCCGTGCTCGACAAAGCGCTGTCGGCGCCGACAGTGACGGCCGACACAATGAGCGAGGAAGAATTCGAAGGCCGGAAGCGCGAGCAGAAGGAGCGGCTCGCTGCGTGGGAATCCGCGCGAGTGAAAAATGCTGCGAGGGTCGCGACACGACCGAATGCCCGTTCTGCGGGGAAGCTGTGACGTCGCGTCTCGACGCCCTGACGGATCATTTCGTCGAATGTCCGTGCGCGCCGGTCGCCCATGGTGGCGGCTTCGAGCGCGAAATCGCCGGAATCCTCGCGGCGAACCAGCTTTGTTTCGTGGCTTCTGGAGACGTTTGCGGGGTGAGCGAAGTGGCTTGATGGCGACCGCGGCAAAAATCGTCAGGATGCCCGATGCGCG
>Ga0307372_10008169_pt1 | contig 14772 bp, 15 predicted proteins | sample OX1MG_FD_202533 | JGI IMG/M metagenome (GOLD analysis project Ga0307372, IMG submission 202533) | Soil microbial communities from Risofladan, Vaasa, Finland - OX-1 | ecosystem: Environmental > Terrestrial > Soil > Coastal area > Acid sulfate soil | place: Finland: Risofladan, Vaasa | collected... | reverse complement strand
ATGAGGTTGTAGCCGCTGCCAGTGCGGTCGTCGTGATGACGCACACGGCCCGCTCGCGACTGCTGGACATTTATGGCACGAGCCCCGAGAAGGTCTTCGTGATTCCGCACGGCGCTGCCGACAATCGAGTCGCCACATCACCGACCGGGAACACTGGCGGGCACAAGGTGCTGACCTGGGGCCTGTTGGGGCCAGGCAAGGGCATTGAGTATGCGATCGATGCGATTGCCCTGCTTGGCGGTCACGGCCTGCGGGTCGATTATCAGGTGGCCGGTCAGACTCATCCGCGTGTGCTCGGGCGCGATGGCGAGGTCTATCGGCGGTCGCTGCAGGCGCGGGTACGAGCCCGAGGTGTCGAAGATCGCGTGCACTTCGATGCCCGGTTCCTTCCGGCGGGAGTATTGAGCCATCTCATCAGCGCGGCAGACGTCGTGCTGTTGCCGTACGACTCACTGGAGCAGGTCACCTCCGGGGTCTTGATCGAGGCGGTTACCGCGGGTAAGCCGGTGATCTCGACCTGCTTCCCGCATGCTGTCGAGCTTCTCGGCGGCGGCGCGGGACTCCTGGTCGAGCGGCAGGACCCGGCAGGCATCGCGCATGCGCTCTGGCGTGTGTTCACCGAGCCCGGCCTGTCGGCGCGGATGAGCGGCCATTCGGCGGACCTCGCGCCGCAGCTGTTGTGGCCAGCGGTAGCGAGTTCCTATCGGGGGCTCGCATCAGCGCTCATCATGACTGCGGCGGGAGCCGGGATATGAGCTACCCGATGACGCCGTTCCGGCACCTGCAGCGACTGACCGATAGCATCGGACTGCTTGAGCACGCCGAGGGGATTGTGCCCCGGTACGAGCACGGCTATTGCGTCGACGACGTTGCCCGCGGCCTGGTGGTGGTGTGCCGAGAGCCGTCGCCAGCCGAGGAGCTCGTCACCCTGGGACGCCGTTACCTCTACTTCCTCGCGCAAGCGCAGGCGCCAGACGGAAGGTTCCGTAACCGGCTTGGCTACGATCGCCGGTGGCACGACCAGCCTGGAACGAACGACTGCTGGGGCCGCTCCCTCTGGGCACTCGGCACCGCTGCCGCACGGGGTTCCACCATGGGGATCCGCGAGGAGTCCTTCGCCCGGTTTGGCCGTAGCGCACAGCTCTCTTCTCCGTGGCCGCACGCCATGGCGTTCGCGGCGCTCGGCGCCGTCGAGATACTCGGGAAATGGCACGACCATTCCGCCGCGCTTACGCTTCTTGACAGAGCCAGCGCCGTCATAGGTGAACCGACCGCGGACACGACCTGGCCGTGGCCAGCACCTAGGCTCAGCTACGCGAACGCGGCCATCGCCGAGGCCGTCATCGTGGCGGGCTGGAAACTCGGTCGTGACCGGGTTCTGCGGAATGGCCTGCGCATGCTCGACTGGCTGCTCACCGTTGAGACCAGGGACGGCCACCTGTCGGTGGTACCAGCCGGAGGCTGGAGTCCCGGCGAGGCCCGCCCCGCTTTCGACCAGCAGCCGATCGAGGTGGCCGCGCTGGCGGATGCCTGCATGCGCGCGGCGGCGGTCACCGGCGACAAGAGCTGGCTTACCGGCGTGGAAATGAGCGTGGCGTGGTTCCTCGGCGACAACGATGCCAAGGTTCCGCTCCTCGACGAGCGAACTGGCGGGGGCTGCGACGGCCTTGGCCGCACCAGTCGCAATCGTAACCAGGGTGCCGAGTCGACGCTGGCGATGATCTCCGTAATGCAGCAAGGCCATGTATTGCGGCAAGGCCGTCTGCTGGCCACCGTGCCGCGATGAAGGACCTTAGCTCCACGGGCCGGCTCCTGGTACGGACGCAGCATCGGCTGCGGCCAGACGTATCTCGAACGCTCTGCCGGCTGTTCGTGCCCGGTCAGGAGACGTTGATTCGCGGCGGGTCGCGCGCGATGGCTGTCATCGACCGGGTGCTTGAACTGAGCGAGCATGAGGTGGAACGAGCGCTGGCCCGGACGTTGGCTCGATTCTCCGACAGGCACCGCGACCTAGCCGAGACCATGGAGCATAACTTCGGGCTCGTCGCCCATCGGCTTGGCGCGCAGATCAGGGTAGGACGCGCGCGACGGCGGCTGATCGGAGCGTATTTCACTCAGGAGTACGCACTCGAGGCCGCAGCCCTGTTCAATCCGTCGATGGTGGCGCATCCTGACCAGGCGGGCTGTCCGTCAGGAACAGCCCGGTTCGTCATGAGCCTTCGGGCGGTCGGGGAAGGCCACCTGTCGAGCATCGAGTTCAGGACCGGCACGATAGGAAGCGACTCCGAGATCCGCTTCGACCCGCCTGGCCGTTTCCTTGACACCGGCTGCCCGCGGTCCGTTCCTTACGATCGCGACCTCTTCCAGGAGAAACTCACCGAACTTGGCCATAACGACGAGAACGCGCGATTCCTCTGGAGCACCCTGCCGTCCCGCTTCACGTCGGCCGAACTGGATGCCGCACTCGCCGAGCTCTCCAACCAGCATGTGACCCGCGGCGACTCCGCGGTGCTTGCCGACAGGGTGCGGTGGATGGCGGCCTGCAACTACGCGGTCGACTTCGATGAGCAGCACGCTCTCTCCGAGCGGGTGCTCTGGCCCAGCGGTCCGGCCGAGAGCCACGGCATGGAAGATGCGAGATTCGTGCGCTTCGCCGACGGCGAAGACGACCCGGTCTACTATGCGACATACACCGCTTTCGATGGCTCGCAGGTCGAGCCGCAGCTTCTGGAAACCAGCGACTTTCGAACATTCACCGTCTCCCAGCTCTCAGGTCCATCGGCCAGGAACAAGGGGATGGCGCTGTTTCCCCGGCGGATTGGCGGCCGCTACGCCGCACTGTCCCGCTGGGATAGAGAAAGCAATGCGATCGGATACTCAGACGATGGTCGTCGCTGGTCCAAGGCCAGCACGGTACAGGTACCGACGCATCCGTGGGAGCTCATCCAACTCGGCAACTGCGGCTCGCCGATCGAGACCCCGGTCGGATGGCTGGTCTTCACGCACGGCGTCGGGCCAATGCGGGAGTACGCCATCGGCGTTACTCTGCTCGACCTGGATGAGCCCGAGCGCCAGCTTGCGGCGCTGCCTGAGCCGCTCCTGGTGGCCGACGAGTCGGAGCGCGAAGGTTACGTCCCGAACGTCGTCTACTCCTGTGGCCCCATGATTCACGGCGGAACAATCGTGCTGCCCTACGGCTGCAGCGACTCATCCGTGCGGACTGCCACCGTCGACCTCAGCCTGCTTCTCGACCGGCTCATGCCCGGCTGAGCGTGCCGCCCGGCAGCGCGCATGATCGTGGTCGATTTTCAGTAGCTGCGACTGACTGGTGACCACGATCATGGAGCCAACCATTCCACGGCGCGCAGCCTTCGCATCGACACACTCAGAAGCATCCTTGTTAACGCAATGGAGCGAGGCTTCGGCGGCGCGATAATCGGGGCAGCCCCCTGGCGGCCGGCAAGATAGCGTTTCCGCAACTCCCGCACCGCGCTGGTGAGGGGATCCTCCGTGCCCAGGGACCGCTCACAGTCGCGGAGCGCGCGATCGAATTGCGCGCTCGCCCGCTTCAGCAGGCCTGCTGCGTGACATGCGTGGGCGAGATTCGCGCGCGCGGTCAAGGTTTCCCAGTGTCCAGGACCCAGGATCTGCTCGCAGGCGGCAAGCGTGGCCTCCCCGAGTCGGATTGCCTCTGGAAGGCGTTTGGCCCTATGACAGGCGGCGGCCAGATTCCACCGGGCACGGAGGGTTTCCGGATGGCTTTGGCCGCGGATCCGGTCGAGGTCAGCCACTTCGCTCTCGTAAAGCGGGATCGCCTCCTTCAGCCGGCCGCTCAGGCAGTAGATGGCCGCTAGATTCGCCCGGGCAGCGATCGTGTCCGCAGGACCGGCGCCGTTGACACGCGTCCAGTCGGCAAGAGCCCGCTCGAACGTGGCGGCCGCCTCGTCGGTCCGCCCGGCGTAGTAGTAGGCGATCGCCAGATTCTCCCGCGCGGTGACCGCTTCGGGATGAGCCGCACCGACGGCGTTCTCAACCTTGGTGAGTGCCTCCAGGTAGAGCCTGATCGTTTCCTTATCCCGGTCGGCGCGCCGATACGCCTCCGCCAGGTGATGCCTCGCGGAGATCGTCTGGGGATGCATCAGGCCGGTCGCCTGCTCGCGCAGCGCCAGGCAGCGCTGGAATGCGCTAATCGCGTCGGGATATCGCCCGGCGTCGCCGTAGGCGCTGCCGAGCTCACGCAGCCTCTCCGCGGTCTGCTCGTGGGCCGGGCCGAACACGAGTTCGCTGGCGGCCACCAGCCGCTCGGACAGCGAGATCGCGTCGCTGAGCCGACCCGCGGTCCGCAAGGCCACGGCCAGGCTCGCTCGCGAGGTGATCGCCTGCGGATGGGTCGGGCCGGCTATCTCGTCAATGTCGACTGCGAGCTCTTCGCGCAGGCTAATGGCCTCATTGATCCGGCTCGCCGCTTCGGCTGCGCTGGCGATGTGCTCCCGGAGCTGAAGGGTAGCCGGAGAGCGGGCGCCGATGTAGTCGGCAGACCGTCTGGCGAGGTCGCGCCAGTAGATCAGGGCGGTCTCGGCCAGCTGGGCATCGTCGAGGCTCTGACCGACCTTGACCAGCAGCGGATGGCAGCCCTGACCCCACAGCGCCAGGTCGTCGCATCGCCTGACGCTGGTCGCACAGTCCCTGAACGCCTGCTCAAGGTCGGCCTGTGCCCCGCTCTCCGGCCAGGACTCGCAGATCGCGTCAGCCGCCACCCGCACGATTCGTCGGAGTTCGACTGGGGTGATTGCCTGCTGTACCGAGGACTGGATCGCGGCGGGCACGGATACTGTGCGGATCTCATCGTCAGGTTCTATCGTGACCAGGCCGAGCCGCTGCAGGTTTCCGAACGCGGCCCGCAAGCTAGCCTGATCACCGTCTGTGACGACGTGCCGTCCGGTGACAAAGGCGCATGCGGCAGGACTGGTGAGGACCGCGCGCGGGATCCCAGCCGGACCTAGCACCGCTGCCAGCTTCATGGCCGGCCAGGCCAGCCCCGCCGGAGCGAACTGCCTGGCCCGGTCGACCGCGAGCAGCCAGAAGGGGGTCAGCGGGTCGGCGGCGGTCCTTTCAGCCCAATCCTGCCCGTACCGGTGGCAGGCCAGCCCGTACTGGCGGCAGTTCTGCCCGCTGTCCAGCAGATAGGTCGCTGCCAGGGCCAGGCCAACCGGCAGGCAGTCCGCGGCGATGGCGAGATCTAGCGACCCGCCGGCCTGATATGGGTCGTCATTGAGCCGGACCGAGATGTAGTTCATGGCCTCGCGCGGGCTGAACGCAGGCACGGCGATCGCTAGCTGCTCCGCGGCGGGGGGCGGCGCGTCCCGCCGCGGACTGCCGGACGTGGCCGACCTGGGGCTCAGCCCGGCTGTCCCGGTGGTGACCAGTACCTGACCGCTCGGGCCGTGCGGCCACAGTCCTTCCGCGTCCGCTGATTCGGCCAGGCCATCGAGCACCACAAGCCAGCGCCTGCCTGTGTCGGCCAGCCAGGTCAGGAACCGTGCGGCAGCCGCTTCCGGCTTGCCAGGCGGTGCCGCGACCGCGATGTCGGCCAGCGCTCTGGCATACCCGGTGATTATGCTGTCGCGGCTGCCCGCGTTCAGCCAGACCAGGAGGTCGAGTTCAGCCGCGGCCCATAGCTTGAGCGCGAACGCGGCGGCGAGCTGGGTTTTTCCGGTCCCGCCGCGGAACCTGGCCGGTGCCCTGAGATCCCCGACTGGACCCAGCACGACCGTGCGGCCCGGACGCAGTGCATCCCATGGTCCCTGCCCGGTCTCTGGTCGCCAGATATGGCCGTCGGCCAGGGACGGAACGGTTCCCGACATGACCGGCCAGGCTCTTGCCGGCGCGCGCTCATTCATCCAGCATTTCCAGGTCAAGCAGCGGCTCGTCGGCCTGGGCGCGGACCGCGATCACGGTCAACAGGGCGGCCAGCAGCGCGGCAGCTCCGGACAGAAAGAAGCCGCGTGAATACGAGTGGCTGAGGGCGTCGAAAGCGATCTGCTTCAGCGGATTGAACGGCACCACCTGACCACTGGGCAGCGTCACGGTGGCGGGTACTGCGTTGGCCCCCAGCGGCCCCGATCTGACCGCGTGCACGGCGGCCTCCACGGCTGACCGCTGAGCGGCCGGGACGTGCGCCGGGGAGGAGATGAACGCAGATAGCGCCTGCCTGACCGCCGAGCTGGCGGCCAGCTTCTCGCGGATCTGAGCCGCCGCCTGGCTGAGCGCGACCGCACCGATGACCGCCGGGCCCAGGGTGAAGCCGAAGTCGCGGAGCATGTTGGTGGTGCCGCTGGCCATCCCGGCCAGGTGGGTAGGCGGCGTGTTCACCGCGACTGCGCTCAGCGCGGAAAGGGCCAGGGCGAAACCGATTCCCACGAGGATGAACGGCGCGATGACCGGGACCAGGGACAGATCCGAGGCCGGGATCGCGGCCAGCCAGATGGCGCCGCCGGCCATCAGGATGAATCCGCCGCTTAGCGGCCATTTTGGACTGTGCCGTTCTAGCAGCCGAATGGTGACTGGCAGCTGGATCAGCGCTATGCCATTGAAGAATACGAACGCGATCGCGGTCTTCAGCGGACTGAAGCCCTGGATCGCCGACAGCCGGATGCTCGTCGAATAGGCCGTGCCTAGAAAGGCGAACATGCCGATGACGGTGACGATCGAAGTCACCGCGAAATTCCGGTTGCGGAAGAAATCAAGGCGCAAGAGTGGCGCCTCCGACCTCCGCTCTACGAGAACGAAGAGCATCAGGAAGATGGCGGCGACAGTGAATCCGGCGATTATCTGCCAATTTCGCCATCCGCTGGTCGGGCCCTGGACGACGGCGTAGAGCAGCGCGAACAGCGCTACGGCGATCGTCGCCTGGCCTGGCCAGTCCAGCGACCGGCCTTCCGGGGAGGATGAGTCTTTGGCAGCGGCAAGCGACACCACGGCGCTGATCAGGGCAAGCGCGATCACTACCAGGAAGGCCCATCTCCAGCCGGCCAAGGGATCTGAGCCAAAACGCAGTCTCGCGGCCAGGCCGCCCAGGATGGGCGAGGCACAGTTGCCGACCGAGAGCGCCGCCGCCCAGATCGAGACCGAGCGGGCTCGGTCGTGAACGGTATGCGTGCCTGCCGCGACCATGGCGAGGCTGGTCGGGAAGATGGCGGCCGCGCCGAGCCCGGCGATTGCCATGCCGGTCCACAGCACCAGCATTCGGGTACCGGTCGGCAGCGAGGCGCCCGGGGTCAGCACCGCTATGGACTCACCGACCGCGAGGAACAACGCGCCGCCCACCAGCAGTCGCTTGCGGCCGAAGAGGTCGCCAAGTACCCCGAAGCTCAGTTCGAGCATGCAGACCGGGACCATGAACGCATCTGAGATCCAGGTGAGCTGGGATGAGGAAGTCCCCAGGTCTTGCTGGAACAGGCCGTTAAGCACTGCCGGGATGGCGAGAGCCATCTGCGCCAGGCAGACGGCGATCACTGCGGCGATCAGGGTGCCGGGCCGCAGGACGTACATTCCGGCGGGGATGTATGTCCGGGCTATTCGCGTTTCTACTGTTTGGTGACCTTCCATGGAGCCTCCCCGGCATCCAGGAGTGCATAACCTCGGGTGGACGTAAATGCTGGCACGGCACTACAACCGATGTACAGGTTTCCTATAGATCGGCCTCGTAAGAACATGATCATCTAGAGTGTCCGAGAAAGTCCGCGCCACTGCCCGACGTGGCGGAGGAACGGTCCCGCGCCTGCTGCCGGGTCCCGCGCGCCCGCTGGCCCGCGCGCCCGCTGGCCCGCGCGCCCGCTGGCCCGCGCGCCCGCTGGCCCCGCGCCGGCTGGCCCCGCGCCGGCTGGCCCCGCGCCGCTGGCCCCCGGCGGCTTCGCCGCTTCGAGCGCGGAGTTCTCGTGATCGTGGACGTTAGTCAGGGGCGCCGACTGAAAATTGACCACCATACACATTGGCGCGGGCGGGCGGGCGGCTGGCCGGGCGGGCGGCTGGCCGGGCTTGAGTTGCCGACGGGTGGGCCGCTGCCGCGCGGGCTGCCGAGCTGAAGCCGGCCGAGGAGTTCACTCTTCATCACATCAGCGGATGCGGTTGCTTGCGCCGTTCGAGATCCAGAGGGCGCAGGGCCGGGCGGCCAAAGTCGTCGTCAGCGGCCGATACGGCCCGCAAGCTTCGTGCGGCCCGGACCGGATAGTTCGCCCATCACCGCACGGCGGCCTGCCATCCCCATGAGCAGCGCCTCGGCCGCTCCCCGTACCTCCGCTCCCCGTACCTCCGCTCCCCGTACCTCCGCTCCCCGTACCTCCGCTCCCGCTCCGGCGGAAAAGCCGAGATCGGTGGCGACCAGGCGCAGCCCGCGGATACGCCAGAGCCCTCCGATGTCGGGTGCGATTAAGGTGCACCGCAGTGCGGGTAGCAGCCGTTCTGGCGGTATTGCGCGCGGCAGTCCGAGCGCGCGCCGGATGTCCTGGTGATGGATCAGCCGTTCGGTCAGTGCGACCCTGCCGTCCAGTGCCGCGGGCAGCCCGCGGGGGTGCAGGTGTTCGGTCAGCAACGCCAGCAGTTGCTCTGGGCTGCGCGCGTCGTATCGGGCCAGCGCGAGTGCGTTGATTCGACTAGGCCGGAACCGCCGTCGCGACGTGTGCCAGAAGGCCGCGCGCGTCCAGTTCGTCGTAGCTAATGACATGCGCGACGACATCGGGCACTCGCCAGCCGGCGCACAGTGTCGGCGCCCGCCAATGGTACTGCGACAGCGTCGCGAGAAAGGCTGCGAAATCCGCCCGTTCGTCCCGCGCCAAACCCCGCACATCCACAGTGATCAGGCTAGCGAACGTTCGCGGATCACACTCAGGCTCCGGGCTGACGGCCACCGCGCTCGCGTTCCGCAGCCGCAAGGACATCATCAAGGCCACCTACCCGCGGCGGAAGCGGAGACGGAACTTCCCGCTGTGGGATGTCAACTGGGACAACGCTAGGCTCGCGCCGACCTCGACGGTCCGCGGCTGGGAGACCTTGCCGCTCACCGTCGGATAACGCGCCGTCAATGACCGGCGGGAAGTCGCGATAGCTGACACTGGCATTGATCGACTGGAGGGAACTCATGGACAGGGACGCAAGAGATGTACTGGTGGTGGTGGGTGTCGGCGGCATGGGGCGGGCGATCGCGCGACGCCAGGGCACCGGCAAGAGGGTGCTGCTCGCAGACTTCGACGAGACCACCTTGCAGGCGGCCGCCGATGCGCTGGAAGGCGACGGCCACGCCGTCACCGCCCAGCATGTTGACGTTTCCTCGCTCGAGTCGGTGAGCGCACTGGCCGCCGCGGCGGCTGCACTGGGCAGTGTGACCCAGGTCGTCAGTACCGCCGGGCTGTCCCCGGTGCAGGCGCCGGCCGCGGCGATCCTGAAGGTGGACCTGCTCGGTGTCGCGCTGGTCCTGGATGAGTTCGGACGCGTGATCGCCCCAGGAGGGGCGGGCGTCGTGGTCGCCAGCATGGCCGGCCATATGATGCCGCCGTTGGCCCCAGAGCAGGAGGCCGCGCTGGCTGCCGCGCCCGTCGGCGAATTGCTGCGACTGCCCTTCGCCAGCCCGGATACCGTCACCGACTCTGGGCAGGCTTACGGGCTTGCCAAGCGCGCCAACCATCTCCGGGTCCAGGCGGCGAGCCTGGCCTGGGGCGAGCGCGGCGCGCGGATCAACTCGATCAGCCCCGGCATCATCTCCACCCCGATGGGCCAGGCCGAACTCGGGTCAGCAAGCGGCCAGTTCATGCGTGTGATGATCAGCGCGTCCGGCACCGGCCGGCTGGGCACGCCCGACGACATTGCCGCCGCGACCGCGTTCCTGCTCGGTCCGGAGTCCTCCTTCATCACCGGCACCGACCTCCTTGTCGACGGCGGCGTCGTCGCGGCGCTGCGGTCCGGTCGGCTCAACCTGGGCGCTCCATCATGATCGTGCGTACCCACGGCGAGGTCCGCGGCCAGGCGGCCAGCTTCGTGGCTACTCCGGCTCGTGCGGGCCGATGATGCGCTAGGGAGCCGGTTCCCCCCTCCCGGCCTGCCCGGCCGGCCGGAAGGGGTTGGTCATTTCACTGGCGGCGCACTGCAGCAGGCTGCGGATCGTCGCGGTCGCCACCGCGCCGAAGACCGATCGGTCCAGCGTGGCGCCGAGCCGGCCGAGCGGCGGCCGGTACGCGCCGGACAAGGCCAGCGTGCATGCTCGCCGTGATGCGGGCGCCAGCACTAGGTCGGCGTCGAGGACCGGGAACAGCCCGGCTGTGCTGCCGGTGGCCTCCCACCGCAGGCCGACGCTCATACCGCGCTCCGACCACGCGGGGTCGAGGAACTGGACCCGGACGAGCTTGGCCATACCGGGGCGGTCGCCAAGCGGTCCGACCCGGATCAGGGCGTCCTGACATTCCTGCCAGGCCTGGTGCGATGCCCCGGTCAGGCCCGTGCAGCGGGTCAGGTTCGCCAGGCGGACAGCGGCCACCGCGAATGGCAGTGGAATGCGGACCTGATCGGTGATGAACACGCAACGATCGTGGCAGCTACAGAGCGCGGGCGGCAGGGGCCGAACGTCCCTGGATCAGCGGCGGGAGTCCCCCTGCGATGACGGCGCACGGCGGCTGCCGGCGGCCCGGCGAGGCCAACGGCGCCGACCTGAGGTGGTTCTCACAGCGGCTACAACTGCGGGACCTCGGGGCGGTCGATGATCCGCAGCCAGGAGCCATCGGGCTGGCGGCGCAGGACCTGGACTCGGACGCCGGTGTTGTCGGTCGAGCGGGTCGAGGTCAGCGCCAGGTCCTCGAACCTGACGGTGGGAACCTGAGCCTCGATACTGAACTTCACCCCCGCGTCGGCCATCTGCTGGTAGATGGCGCGGATGGCGTCACGCCCGGTCGTCGGCCGGTCGGCCGGGTAGGCAAGCACTGCTTCCGGTTCGTACAGTTCCGCGACGCCAGCCGTGTCGCCAGCGTTGAGCCGCTCGGCGACCAGTCGTGTCACATCCTCGGGCACCATCGCCTTCGTTTCGTCGTTCATGCCGGGAGTCCTTTCGGGGTTGAGCCGTACCTGTACCGCACTCGCGTTCCGCCCGTTACCGGCGCCGTTTCGCCCGGAAACGCAGGTCAGAGCGGCGGATCTTGCTCTGCGTTGAGGATGTCGTCGGCCAGCGTCGGGCGCCCGGATTCCGCGCTGAGATTCGCGACCATCGGCTGTTCATGGTCCTCGCCAGCCATGCCTTCCGCGGGCCGCGTTGTCCCGCTGGGGATGACCCAACGTGTCCGCGCCACTGTTCGGACCGGCCGGCCCGTCAGCCGGGGCAGGGCGAGGCCGAGCAAGCCGGCGCAGACCACGATGATGCCGACCACATGCAGGTTTATGCCGAGGTGGGATCCCGCCGGGAGTGCAAACCAGAAGACCGCGCCGGCCGCGAGGAGGAAGATGCACAGGCCGGTGCTCAGCGCTCGCCGACCGCCTGACCCGGCGGACGCGGGCTGGCCGGTGTCCCCGCTCATCGCCGTGCCGTCCGGTGGCCGGATCGAATACCGGCGATGTATCCGGCGGCCAGCCTGAAGACGATCCATGCCATGACACCCACGGCCGGCTCCTTCCGATCGGCGTCCCCTGTAATCAGTCTTGTTTTCCGAGCAAAAAAACGGACCCTGCGGCATGCCCGCCGAGAAATGCGGCGGGGAATGGCTGCCTGGGTCCGGAACAATACACCTAAACGATACACCACGTTCGGTAATCGGCGGCACTGGGAATTTGCCGGCTGGGTTTAGAGCCGCTGTCGAAGCGGGGCCGCGGTACCGCTCAGGTCGCGGTGTCAGGGCGGGCTTGCCTGCCGATGGCGCGGAGGTGACGCAGCGCCTGAGCATAGGAGCCTGCCAGGCTGCTCTGGCAGTACGGCACGCCTCGCTGCTGGCAGAACGCCTCGATCAGAGCCTGCGAGCGGCGCAGGTTGGGCCGGGGCATCGAGGGGAACAGGTGGTGCTCGATCTGGTAGTTCAGGCCGCCGAGCGCGAAGTCGGTGAGCCAGCCGCCGCGCACGTTGCGGGAGGTGAGTACCTGGCGGCGCAGGAAGTCGCTCCGGTCGGCTGCGGCCAGGATGGGCATGCCCTTGTGGTTGGGGGCGAAGGAGCAACCTAGGTACAGGCCGAACAGGCCCTGCTGGACGATGATGAAGAGCACGGCTCTGACAGGTGACAGCAGGAGGAACACCGCGGCGAGATAGCCGACCACATGGGCACTGAACAGTGCCCTCTCCCAGAACCGGCGGCGGCCATCCCTGCGGGTCAGCGCCCGGACGCTGGCGGCATGCAGGCTGAGGGCTTCGGCGAGCAGCAGCGGGAAGAACAGGTATGCCTGGTAGCGGAGTACCAGCCCGTGCAGGCCCCGGCTGGCGCGTGCCTGCGCGGCGGTGAATGCCAGGGCGCCGATGGCGATGTCTGGATCCGCGTCCTCCTGGTTGGGGTGCGCGTGATGGCGGTTATGCTTGTCGACCCACCAGCCGTAGCTCAGTCCGATGCTCAGGTTGCCGAGCAGGATTCCGGCGACATAGCTCGCCCGCCGGGAGACGAAAACCTGCCGGTGACCGGCGTCGTGGCCCAGGAACCCGATCTGGGTGAAGACCACCGCCAGGAAGGCGGCCACCCCCAGTTGCCACCACGAGTTACCTAGCACGGCGAACGCGGCCCACCCGGCGGCCAGCAGCGCGATAGTGACTGCGATCTTCCATGCATAGTAAACCGGCCGCCGCTCCAGCAGCCCGGCCTCCTTGACCTGCCGGGACAGCTCCGCGTACTCACTGCCGCGCCGCGGCCCGGGCGATGCGGGGCGATGGTCGATCGGCGGGGTCAGGGCAGTCATTTCGTTGGAAGATCGCACCGGGGGACTCCTGGCAGGCGTATGACAACCGGATTGGTGAAGTGCCGCCGAGGTCCTGGGCGGTGGCTACCGGGCCGCGGTGCCGCCGAATGTGGCGCGGTCCAGGCCGGGTGCCTTTTCGAATAGTACCGCCTGGCTCCGGGTGGGTTGGTCAGCAACCTGGCTGCAATCAGGCCAACCCGCAGCGGTTGCTGACATCTGCTGCTATCTCGCCAGTCCGGCGACCAGGTTGATCGACGTCGCGATGATCACGACACCGAGGGGAAACGATATCCACGCGTGCCTCAATGCTGTCCTTCGGATCAGCTTGGACTCGATGTTGGTGTCGGAGACCTGGAATGTCATTCCGACCGTGAAGGAGAGGTAGGCGAAATCGCTGTACTGCGGACCTTCGCCAGCCTCGTTGAAGTCGATCCCTCCGACCTCGCCGGAGTAGTACAGCCGCGCGTATCGCAGTGTGAACACCGTATGGACCAGCGTCCAGGACACGAAGACTGAGATAAGGGCGAATCCCGCTCGCAGGTACTTCAGGTCCCCGGTGACCCGGGCGGCTCCGGCCAGCACGATTCCTACCGCAACAAGGCTGGCCACCGCGGCGCCGAGCAGCAAGATGTCGGCTAGATCGAAACTGGGGTCCTCGCGCTTGGCGTGGTTCGCCGTCGACGGCGCGTCGAGCCTCCAGATGGTGGACCACATCCAGCCGCAAAAGACCACAGCCAGGACGTCCCAGCCGATCAGGGGTGCAGCAAGGCCCGCGCCTGCCGCCGCCGCGGCGATACCTCCAGCGACCGCCGCGGCGAAGGACACAAGCAGTTTGGTCCGGGCCGATGTGGATTCCGGCGGCGGGGCTTGATGGCCTTCGGATTGCATAGCACCAGGCTGGCAGCCGATGGCGCTCACCTTGCGACTGGGGTCACCGCGTCGTTAGGACGATGCGAGGCGAGGCCGGCCAGCAGGATGTCGAGGCCGCGTTCGAGTTCGGCGGTACCGTCGTAACTAACCGGCACGGAGGCGAGGCTGCGGAGCAGCGGGAATTCGCCGATCGGCAGCCGGTGCAGGCCCAGCCGCAACAGCACGTCCGTCTCGTCTGGATTGTCGAGCGTAGCCAGCACGATATCCCGAGTGATCTTGCCTGCACGGTCCACGGCAGCGCCCCCGGCGGCAGATCCGTCCGGCGATCGCGTCATCGGGCAGCCCCTTCCCCTATGTGGCGCGGGCCAGCGAAACGAGGGGTCTACAACATATCTCTACACTGTTGACACAGTCTAATATGTAGGTCTCTAATGTAGATATACAACGTAGTTTTAGGGAGCGTTCAATGATCGTCGTCCTTGGGCTCATCGTCCTCGCCGCAGCCGTGGCCGTGGGCGCGGCTGGCGTCCTCGGCAACGGCGGTAGCGCCCACCTGCTCACCCACGGATTCGCGATGTTCGGCTACCACGTGACCGGTTCTGCTGGCACGGTGTTCCTGGCCGGGATTGCCGTCGGGGCGGTGGGCTTGTTCGGACTGGCCCTGCTAATGGCCGGCGCGCGCCGCGGTACTCGCCGCAGAAGGACTGCTCGGCACAAGCTCCAGCAGTCCCGCCGCGAGACCGCCGCTGTCAGCCAGGACCGTGACGACCTGACCGCGCGGCTCAAGGCCGCCCGCAATGACGCGACCGGTACTCAGGCGAATGGCGAGCCACAAGGCGATCGTGTCCACGCAGACTGACCCTGCCACCCCCACCAGAGAGGTGCAGGCATGACTTCGACCCGGATCGGCTGTAGCAGCGGTAACGCCTTAAGGCGAAGGTCCTGCCATTCGCGGACGGAATGCTCTGTGCGCGGGCGCGGCGGAAGCGCAGACTG
>Ga0307372_10008167_pt1 | contig 14773 bp, 15 predicted proteins | sample OX1MG_FD_202533 | JGI IMG/M metagenome (GOLD analysis project Ga0307372, IMG submission 202533) | Soil microbial communities from Risofladan, Vaasa, Finland - OX-1 | ecosystem: Environmental > Terrestrial > Soil > Coastal area > Acid sulfate soil | place: Finland: Risofladan, Vaasa | collected... | reverse complement strand
GCGCCTCGATCCCGTTGATCGACAGCGCTCCCATGGTCGTGCCGTGGTAGGCGATGTTGCGCGCGATCGCCTTGTACTTCTTTCCCGGCGGAATGCCGTCGCGGGCGATGAAGAACTGCCGGGCGAGCTTCCACGCCGCCTCGACGGCCTCGGAGCCGCCGGACACGAAGAAGACGCGGTTGAGGTCGCCGGGCGCGAGCGACGCAACCTCGGCGGCGAGCTCGATCGCGCGCGGATGCGCGTACGTCCAGTTCGTGTAGAAGGGCAGCTCCTTCATCTGCTCGTGCGCGGCCTGCCCGATCTCGTCACCGAAGCCGTAGCCGAGGTTGACCGAGAAGAGCCCCGCGAGCGCGTCGAGGTAGCGGTTGCCCTCGGCATCCTCGAGGTAGCAGCCGTCGCCGCTGACGATGATCGGCGGCACGTGCCCGCCCATGCGCGTGAAGTGGAGCCAGAGATGGTCGTTCGCGAGTTGCCGAAGGTCAGTTGCCGCCACGTGTCCCCCAGTCGTAGAGCTGCTTCCACATCTCGAGGTAGAGAAAGGTCTCGGTGGACACGACGCCGTCGAGCGCGCGGATCCGGTTCGTGAGCTCGAGCAGCTCCGTACGACCCGAGGCGACGACCTCGACGACGACGTCGAACTGCCCGGCGGTGACGACGACGTAGTCCGCCTCGGGCCACTGCGAGATCTCGTCGGCGACGGCGCTCGGCGAGCCTGAGGTCTTGACGCCGACGAGTGCCTGCTCGAAGCCGAGGCCGAGCGGGTTCGTGACTCCGACGACCTGGAGGATCCCCTCGCCCGTCAGCCTGCCGTAGCGGGCGCGGACTGTCGCCTCCGACACGCCGACGCGCGCCGCGATCCCACGGAACGACTCGCGGCCGTTTCGCTGCAGCGCCTCGATGATCCGGCGATCGACGCCGTCGACCCGCCGAAGCGGCGCGACAGCTCCACGGTCGTCACTGCGCATCCGGTCTGGATTCTTACAAGGTTTCCGCGCATCTCGCCAATGGGAGCCGCCGCGGATTGCCGCTACGCGCAGATTGGCTACGATCCGCCTCGTCCCCGGCGAAAGGAGGCTCGAACAAATGACTGTGCCACGTGCCTCCTCGGTCTTCCTGTCCTAGCCGCCGGGCGCTCCTTCGAAGGGGACGTCTGGCGTCCCACTCTCTTGCGAAGGAGCCTCGCTTGCCTCAGTACGAATTAGGCGAACTCGGGTGGACTCCCGAACTCGCCGACAATCTGGAACCGGGCCTCGAGCCGGGGCGCATCGCGGCGGCACACCGCGGCGCGTTCGACGTCTGGACCGCCGACGGGGCCGCCCGCTGCGGCATGCCCGGCCGCTTCCTCCACGACGGAACGGAGGTCGCAGTCGGCGACTGGGTCGGCGTCGCGGACGGCCTCATCCGCCAGGTGCTACCGCGTCGCAGCGCGATCGTCCGCAACGCCGCCGGCCTGACGACGACGGCCCAGACGCTCGCCGCGAACGTCGACGTCGCGTTCGTCGTCTCCTCGCTCGGCCCCGATCTCGAGCCGCGCCGGATCGAGCGCTACCTCGTCTCGATCTGGGAGACCGGCGCGTCCCCCGAGATCGTCCTCACGAAGGCTGACCGGCTCGAGGATCCGTGGCCGCTCGTCGCAGAGGTCGAGGCGGTCGCGCTCGGCGTTCCCGTCCACGTCGTCTCCGCGCTCACCGGCCAGGGCTGTGACGCGCTGCGCGCGCGGGTCGAGCCGGGCAAGTCCGCCGTCCTACTCGGCTCGTCCGGCGTCGGCAAGTCGACGCTCGTCAACCGCTGGATGTGGCTGGAAGCCCCGCCGGCGGAGCCGGCGCCGCCCGGCCGAAGATCCCGGTACGCCCAGGGCGTACCGGTGGGTGACGACGTCATGGCGACGACGGAGACGCGCGAGGACGACGACGAGGGACGGCACACGACGACGCACCGCCAGCTCCTGCTCCTGCCGGGCGGCGGCCTGGTGATCGACACGCCGGGCCTGCGCGAGCTGCAGCTCTGGGACGTCGGCACCGCCGGCCTGGACGCGACGTTCTCCGACGTCGAGGAGCTTGCGGCGGCCTGCCGGTTCGGCGACTGCTCCCACGAGCACGAGCCCGGGTGCGCCGTGCTCGCCGCCGTCGAGTCGGGCGCACTGCCACACGAGCGGTTCCACAGCTGGCGCAAGCTCCAGCGCGAGCTGCACGCGATCGCGATCCGTCACAACGCGTTGCTCCGCAAAGAGGAGGTGCGCAAGTGGAAGCTCCGCGCGAAGGAGGCGCAAACGCGGACCCGGCCGCGCTGACTAAGCGTGCATGCTCATGCCCGGGCCGGCGTCCTCCCACCGCCCTTCGCGGACTATGACTACTGGGTCGGCGCGGCAGCCGCGATCTCGGCCGGTGCGTCGGCGTGCTTCGTGGCGAAGTTCTCCGCGAACATCCGCGCGAGCTCGCGCGCTTTCTCGTCGTAGCGCGCCGGGTCGGCCCACGTCGAGCGCGGGTCGAGCAGCGACTCGTCGACGTCGGGCGCGGTGACCGGGACGTAGAACCCGAAGACCGGATCCGTCCGGAACTCGACCTCGTGCAGGTGTCCCGACAGGACGGCGGAGAGCAGTGCGCGGGTCGCCTTGATCGGCATCCGGTGCCCCTCGCCGAACGGGCCGCCCGTCCAGCCGGTGTTGATGAGCCAGACGGTCGCGTCGTGCTGGTCGAGCTTCTTCCCGAGCAGCTCCGCGTAGACCGTCGGCGGCTGCGGCAGGAACGGTGCGCCGAAGCACGTGGAGAACGTCGGCTGCGGCTCGGTGACGCCGAGCTCGGTGCCGGCGAGCTTCGACGTGTAGCCGGAGAGGAAGAAGAACAGCGCCTGCTCGCGGCTGAGGCGCGCGATCGGCGGCAGGATCCCGAACGCGTCGGCGGCGAGGAAGATGACGGAGCGCGGGTGGCCGGCGCGCTTCGCGGGGAGCATGTTCGCGATCTTCTCGAGCTTGTACGCCGCGCGCGTGTTCTCGGTCTTCGAGTCGTCGTCGAGGTCGAGGTTGCCGCGCTCGTCGACGACGACGTTCTCGAGGACGGTGCCGAAGCTGTGCACCGCGCTCCAGATCTCCGGCTCGGCGTCGGCCGACAGCCGGATCGTCTTTGCGTAGCAGCCGCCCTCGAAGTTGAAGACGCCCTCGTCGCCCCAGCCGTGCTCGTCGTCACCGATGAGCTTGCGCGCCGGATCCGCCGACAGCGTCGTCTTGCCGGTGCCCGAGAGACCGAAGAAGATCGCGACGTCCTCCCCGTCCTCCGAAACGTTCGCGGAGCAGTGCATCGGCGCGATCCCGTCGAGCGGCAGGCGGTCGTTCATCACGGTGAACACCGATTTCTTGATCTCGCCGCCGTAGAACGTGCCGCCGATGATCACCTCACCGCGGCTCGGATGGAGACAGACGAAGACGCCGGTGCGCGTGCCGTCCTGCTCCGGGTCGGCCTCGACCTCGGGCTCGTGGAGGATGAGGACGTCCGGCTCGAAGCCGTCGAGCTCGGCGTCGGTCGGAGCGATGAACATCGTCTTCGCGAACAGCGCGTGGTACGGGTGCGCCGTGAGCACGCGGACGGCGAGCCGGTGCTTCGGGTCGGCGCCGCAGAACGCGTCGATGACGTAGACGTCGGATTGCTCGAGGCTGGCGCAGATCTTGCCGCGGAGGCCGTCGAAGTTCTCCTCCGAGATCTCCGCGTTGACGTCGCCCCACCAGATGCGGTCCTCCGAGCCGGGCTCGCGGACGATGAACTTGTCCTTCGGCGAGCGACCGGTGAAGCGGCCTGTGTCGACCACGAGGCCGCCGGAGTCGGAGAGGACGCCTTCGCCGCTGTCGAGCCCGGCCGCGTAGAGCTGCGACGTGCTCGGGTTGCGGAGGACGCGGCCGCCTGCCCGCAGGCCGTGCGCAGCAAGAGCTTCCTCTGGCAGGTCGGCGATCGTCACGGGATTTGCATCGTAGTCGCCGGACTTCGGACCTCGCCGCCTCAGGTGGGTTGCGGAACGACCCGGATGTACGGCTTCGGCTCCTTCCACTCGCCGAAGAGCTCCTTCGCCTCGTCGTTCGAGACGGAGCCGGAGATGATCACGTCGTCGCCCGGCTGCCACTGCGCCGGCGTCGAGACCTTGTGATTCGCGGTGAGCTGGAGCGAGTCGACGACGCGCAGCACCTCGTCGAAGTTCCGGCCGGTCGTCATCGGATAGACGAGCACGAGCTTGATCTTCTTGTCAGGCCCGACGACGAAGACGTTGCGCACCGTCTGGTTGAGCGCCGCGGTCCGGTCGGCCGGGTCGCCCGAGACGTCGGCCGACAGCATCCCGTACGCCTTCGAGACGGCGAAGTCGGCATCGCCGATGATCGGGTAGTTCGGCCGCGTCCCCTGCGTCTCCTCGATGTCGTCGGCCCAGGCCGAGTGCTTGTCGACCGGGTCGACGGAAAGGCCGACGATCTTGACGCCGCGCCTGTCGAACTCCGGCTTGATCGAGGCCATGTAGCCGAGCTCGGTCGTGCACACCGGCGTGAAGTCCTTCGGGTGGGAGAAGAGAACCGCCCACGAGTCGCCGATCCAGTCGTGGAAGTCGATCTCGCCTTCCGTCGTTTGCGCCGTGAAGTTCGGCGCCTCGTCACCGATCGTCAGTGCCATCCCAAGTCCTCCTCGCTCGCTTCCCAGGAGAAACGCGTATAGCAGGTATTACCTTCCCGGGACCTCGACGACCAGACCTTCGGCGGCCAGCTCGACCTCGCGGCCCGCAAGCCGCGTCGCCTCGTCCCGCATCGCCTCGAGCGTCCCCTCGTCGTGCTCCGGATCGTGATGGAACATGAGCGCCCGGCCCGGCTCCGTCCGCCGCACGAAGGAAGCGAAGTCGGGCAGGGACGAGTGCCCCCAGCCGGCCTTGGCGGGGTATTCGGCCTCCGTGTACTGGGCGTCGTGGAACAGGACGTCCACCCCCGTCGCGAGCCCGACGCCGGCGTCCGGGTCGAGGCCGAGCTCGTTGTCCGGGATGAACGCGAGCGTGCCGCCGCCTTCCTCGAGGCGGTAGCCGAGCGCGCCGCCCGGGTGCTGCACGGGCGCGGCCGTGACGGAGAGGTCGCCGATCCGCCACGTCTCGTCGCGCACTTCGGTGAACTCGATGCGCGCCGGGATGTCGGCGAAGGGGATGGGGAAGAGCGGCGGCGAGAGGTACGAGGCGACGTTCTCCGCGAGCGGCGCGCCGGCGAGCCGCGGCCCCCAGATGCGCACGGTCGTATCCATGAACAGCGGCGCGAAGAAGCCAAGCCCCGCGACGTGGTCGAGGTGCATGTGCGTGAGCAGGATGTCGAGCTCGCGTGGCGGGTCGGCAGCGAGGGCATTGCCGAGCGGCCGGATCCCGCTGCCGCAGTCGAGGACGACGAGCCGTCCCTCAGCGGTCTCGATGGCAACGCAACTCGTATTGCCGCCGTACCGGACCGTCGCCGGGCCGGGCGCGGGGAGCGTGCCCCGGCAGCCCCAGATCGCCACCTTCATAGGCGCGGACACTACAGCGGCCTAGGCGACGACCCGAGTTCCCGTCGCCTTGAAGGCGGCGTACGCGTGGCCGCCCGTGACGAGACCGAGGCGGCGGAGCGACTCCGCCGTGATCTCCGCGCTCACCGGCCCGATCGTGACGCGCGCGCGGTTCCCGAGCTCGGTGATCGCGGTGATCGTCCCCGCGACGACGTTCATGGCGGAGTCGTCCGGCGGATGCGTCGAGACGGTGATGTCCCACGGGTAGACGGCGAGCGCCGCCGCTCCCTCGCCCTCCTCCGCCGCCGTGATCACCGTGCCGTCCTCGAGGCGAACGGAGCCCGGCCCGCTCGGCGTGCCGCGTAGGACGTTCGCGCCGGTGAACGAGGCGACGAACGGATCGGCGGGCCGCGCGACGAGGTCCGCCGGGCTCCCGTACTGGCGGAGCCGGCCGTCGACGATCACACCGACCTCCGTCGCGAGCGCGGCGGCGTCCTCGAAGTCGTGCGTCACGAGCAGCGTCGGGATCCCGAGTCCGCCGAGGAGCTGCTGGAGCTCGGTGCGCACCTCGACGCGCGTGTGGGCGTCGAGCGCGGCGAGCGGCTCGTCGAGGAGGAGGATCGCCGGGTCGCGCGCGAGCGCCCGGGCGAGCGCGACCCGCTGGCGCTCGCCGCCGGAGAGCCCGTACGGCCGCGCCTCGCGCAGGTGCCCGATACCGAAGCGCTCGAGGTACTCGTCGGCGGCGTGGCGCCGCGCGTACTCGACGTTCTCCCGAACGGTGAGATGCGGGAAGAGCGCGTAGTCCTGGAACACGAGGCCGACGCTGCGCCGCTCAGGCGGCAGGAACACGCCGCCGGCCGCGTCGAACCACATCTCCTCCCCGCACCGGATCGATCCGCCGCTCGGCCGCAGTAGCCCCGCGATCGCGTTGAGCACGGTGCTCTTCCCCGCTCCCGACGGCCCGACGAGCGCGACCGTCGAGCCGACGGCGAGGCTCAGCTCGAGCTCGAAAGCCCGAAGAGGGACGGTGACGTGTTCGAGGGTGATCGTTGCCATGAGAGAGCGAGTCGGAGGGTGAGGAGGAGCAGGGCGCTGACGACGACGAGGACGCCGCTCATCGCGAGCGTCGCGTCGAAGCTCTGGTCGAACTCGTAGTAGATGGCGAGGGACAGCGTCTGCGTGACGTGCTGGAGGCTGCCCGCGAACATGATCGTCGCGCCGAACTCGCCGAGACCGCGCGCGAACGAGAGCGCGAGCCCCGCGATCAGCCCGCCGCGCGCGAGCGGGAGCATGACGCGGAAGAACGTGCGCGTAGGTCCGGCGCCGAGCGTGCGCGAGGCCGCCGGCAGCCGCGGGTCGACCGCCTCGAACGCCGCGAGCGCCTGGCGGATGTAGAGCGGGCTCGCGACGTACGCGACGGCGACGACCACCGCGCTTTGCGTGAACGGGAGCGAGACGCCGAGCGCGTGGAGGCTCGAGCCGAGCAGCCCCTCCTGTCCGAGCGCCGCGAGCAGCCCGATCCCCGCCACCGCCGGCGGCAGGACGAGCGGGAGCTCGACGAGCGTGACAACGAGCGAGCGCCCGGTGAAGCGCCTCGTCGCGAGCAGATAGGCCGTCGGCGTCCCGAAGAGAAGGATCAGCGCCTGCGCGACGAGGCTCGTCTTCACCGTCACGACGAAGGCGTCGTCGACGACGGGGTTCGAGAGCTGAGCGAGCACCCTTCCCGGCGTCGTGTCGACGAAGATCCCGACGATCGGAAGGACGAGGAAAACGATCGCGACCGCCGCGAGCACGACGAACAGGCCGCCGCCGAGCCTGCCTCTCATTACCTACCGCTTCTTGTGTTTTGGCGCGGGCTTGACGCGCGGCAGGAAGCCGTACTTGAGCAGCTTCCTTTGACCAGCCTTGCTCAGCACGAGCTTGATGAACGCGTGCGCGGCGGCTTTGTTCACGCTCGCCGACACGACGCAGATGCCGTACTGGACCTTCGGTTGCGCCCACGCCGGTACCTTGATCACCTTCACCTTGCCGCGGACGGTTTTCGCGTCGGTCGAGTAGACGAAGCCCGCGTCGACCTCGCCGAGCGCGACCTTGGCCAGCACGGTCCGCACGTCCGTCTCCTGGCTGACGACGTTCTTGTTCACCGCGGCGGCGATGTTCATGTTGTTGAGGATCTGCTGCGTGTACGTGCCGACGGGAACGCCGGGCGCGGCGACGTCGACGGTGACGCCCGGCTTCGCGAGGTCGTAGATGCTCTTGACGTGCCCCGGGTTCGCCTTCGGGACGACGATCACGAGCGTGTTGCGCGTGAACACGACCGGCTTCGAGCAAAGGCCCTGCTGGTGGAGCTGGATCGGCAGCGCCGTGTTCGCGGACGCGAATACGTCCGCGGGGGCGCCCTGCTCGATCTGCGTGGCGAGCGTGTTCGAGCCGCCGAAGGAGTACGTCTCGTGCCGAGCGATGGCCGGGAAGGCGTCCGTCAGCGACGCCGCGGCGTACACGGTGATCTTCGGCGCGACCCGCGTCGCAGACGCCGCCGGTCCTGCGAGAAGTCCGAGCAGGCCGAGCACGAGGAGCAGACGCTTCATCAGCTCTGCACCATCACGTTCGTGGACTTGACAATCGCCGTCGCGGCCATCCCCTTCTTCAGCCCGAGCTCCTCGACGGCGTCGCGGGTGACGAGCGCCACGAGCCGCACCGGCTCCGTCACGACGAGTTCGACCTGCGCCATGAGCCCGTCGACCTGAACGTCGGTCACGGTTCCTGGGAAGCGGTTGCGTGCGGTGATGTGCTCGCCTCCGCCGGCGCCGCGCAGGCGGTCGATCTCGCGTGCCGCGACAACGCGGCGGTTGCTCGCGTCGCGCTTCACGCGGATGCGTCCCGCGCGATCCCAACGGCGCAGCGTGTCGAGGCTGATCCCGAGCGCCGCCGCGGCCTCGCTCGCCGTGTATTGCTGCTTCGCCATCCCTCAGCTCTCGTAGTTGTCGAGGAAGTTGGACAGCGCGGACATGCGGAACGGCGACGGGAACCGCTTCTCGATGACCGGCTCCCCCTCGAGCACCGCGAGCGCACCATGGTGCTGCGCCTCGTTCGCGAGGATGCGCGCCATCGTCTCGCGGTAACCGGGCGTCTGCACGTGCTCGACGGCGTCGATGTAGGCGCCGGCGAGGACGCGCTCGAGCTCCTTCGCGAAGCCGAGGATCGAGCGCCGTCTCGCGAACGTCCCCGCGGGGTACGAGAAGTCGATGTCCCCTGCGGTGGCGGGAGTCTGGCCTGCCGCCCTCAGCAGGCCGGCGAGGAGCGTGTAGTGCTCGTGCTCCTCGCCGCGGATCTGGCGCGCGAGCGCTGAGTAGGAACGCCGGAGGTCGCCGTGCTCGAGCGCCCGGCCGTAGAAGTCGACGGCGAGCAGCTCGACGGCGATCAGCAGGCGGAGATATGCGAGATCGCCGTCCGACGGTGCGTCCGCGAAAGCAGCGGAAGCGAACGCGCCGAGACCGGATGCGGAGACGAGCACCGCCCCGCCGCCGATCACCCCTTGCCGCAGGAACCCGGCACGACTCATCGCGCCCATGCATTGCCTAGTCATCACTAGCCCGCGATCCTAGCGGGAGACGAGCGGGTACTGTCGAGCTCGATGAGTTCCGGCCCCCGCGTCCTCCTCACCGGAGCCACCGGCTACGTCGGCGGACACCTCCTCCCCGCGCTGCTCGACCGCGGCGCGAGCGTCCGCTGCTTCGCCCGGCGCCCCGAGGCCGTCGAGTCGCGGCCCGGCGTCGAGATCGTCACGGGAGACATTCGCGACGCAACGGCTGTCCGCGCAGCGCTCGAGGACGTCGAGGTCGCCTACTACCTCGTGCATGGCATGGGCGCGGCCGCGGGCTTCGAGGAGAGCGACCGGGAAGCCGCGGCGACGTTCGGCACGGCCGCACGCGACGCCGGCGTGCGGCGAATCGTCTACCTCGGCGGGCTGGGACGCGGCGACGACCTCTCCCCACATCTCGCGAGCCGCCAGGAGGTCGGTCGCGTGCTCGCGGACTCCGGCGTCGAGACGATCGAGTTCCGGGCGTCGATCGTGATCGGGAGCGGAAGCGTCCCGTTCGAGATCGTCCGCGCGCTGACCGAGCGGCTGCCGGTGATGATCACGCCGCGCTGGGTCGAGACGCGCGCCCAGCCGATCGCGATCGACGACGTCGTCGCCTATCTCGTCGCGGCGCTCGACCTCGAGCCGGGCGAGAGCAGCGTCTTCGAGATCGGGGGCGAGGAGGTCGCGACGTACGGCGATCTCATGCGCGAGTACGCCCGCCGGCGAGGGCTGCGGCGGTACCTCATCTCCGTCCCGTTCCTCACCCCGCGGCTGTCGAGCCTCTGGCTCGCCCTCGTGACGCCGCGCCATTCGCGGGTCGGCCGCCGCCTCGTCGCCGGGCTCTCGAACGAGACCGTCGTCCACGACCCGAGCGCGCTCGACCGCTTCGCGATCCGCCCGCGAGGCTTTCGCGCCGCGCTCGAGCAGGTCGTGAGCGCCGAGCACGACCGGCGGCGGCGGACGGACATCCGCACGGCCGAGCTGCCCGTCCCTCCGGCCCAGGCATTCGCCCCGATCCGGCGGATCGGCGGGCGGACCGGCTGGTACTACGGCCGGAGCCTGTGGCGGCTGCGCGGCGCGCTCGACGTCCTCGCGGGCGGGGTCGGGCTCCGTCCCGGCCGCCTCGACCCGGAGGAGCTCACGGTCGGAGCGCCCGTCGACTTCTGGCGCGTCGAGGCCTACGAGCCCGACCGGCTCCTCCGCCTCCGCGCCGAGATGCGCCTGCCCGGGAAAGCATGGCTCGAGTTCGCCGTCGAGGGCGACGAGAGCCGCTCGCGCATCCGCCAGACCGCGATCTTCGACCCGTCGGGCATCGCGGGGCTCCTCTACTGGAACGCGCTGCGACCGCTGCACAACTTCGTGTTCCGCGGCATGCTCGCCGGCATCGTCGAGGAGGCCATGGGCGGCAGAACGCGCCGGCGCGACAAGCTACACGGCTGACGCCCGGTTCGCGAAGCGGTAGTGCGAGACGAGCCACTCCTCCCCGCCGCGATAGCCCCACAGCCCCGCGCAGGCAAGGAAGAAGACGCGCCACTCGGCGGCGACCGCGCGCCCGACGACGCGATCGACCTCGGCGCGGTTCGCGTCGAGCCGCTCGAGCCACGCCTCGGCGGTACGCGCGTAGTGCGAGCCCGAGACGCGCCAGTGCTCCTCGAGCCGCAGGTCGCGGTCGAAGCGCGGCAGGAGATCGTCCGACGGCATCGTCCCGGCCGTGAAGAACCGTCGCGTCATCCAGCCGCCGTCGTACGGATATGCGAAGCGGTCGTGCGAGAAGACGTGGCAGAAGAAGCGGCCGTCCGGCTCGAGCCACGACGCGATCCGCGCGAAGAGCGCGTCGTAGTTCCGCATGTGCTCGAGCATCTCGACGGAGAGGATCCGGTCGAAGCGCTCGTCGAGCTCCAAGCCGTTCACGTCGGCGGTGAGGACGCGGACGTTCGGCAGCCGCTTCGCCTCGATCCACTCCCGCTGCGGGCGCGAGTTCGAGACGGCCAGGATCTGCGAGTCGGGATAGCGCTCGCTCAGCCAGCCGGTGAGCGAGCCCCAGCCGCAGCCGAGGTCGAGCAGTGCCATCCCGTTTTCGACGCCGGCGCGCTCGCAGGTGACCGCGAGCATCGCGTCCTCGGCGGCGGGGAGCGTGTCGACGCCGTCGGGCCAGAGGCACGAGCTGTATTTCAGCCGCGGGCCGAGGACGAGGCGGAAGAACTCCGGTGGAACCTCGTAGTGCTGCTCGTTCGGCTTATCGACCTGCTCGGCGATCGGCGAGGAACGGAGCTGCTCGACGAACGCCTCCTTCGCTTCCGGCCAACGGCGGCGCTCGCGACGGAGACGCGTCGCGCAGGCGGCGCGGATGCCGGCGCGCAGGAGCGGGTCGGGCACGCGGCCGGACGCGATGAGCCGGTCGATTAGGACTTCCGCAGCCATGGGACGAAGACGGACGTCCGGGCCTGGTACGCGCGGTAGGCGTCGCCGCGCGAGCGCAGCGACGACTCCTCCGCCGGCGGCACGCCGGTGACGAAGAGGACGAGGTAGAGGATAAGCGCCGGCGCTCCGAACGCGAGCCATCCCCACGGCGCCGCGACGGCGATGAGCGCGTACGCGACCCACGTGAGCGTCTGGAAGAAGTAGTTCGGGTGGCGCGAGTACCGCCAGAGGCCGCGATCCATCACGCCGCCCGTGTTCGCGGGATCGCGACGGAAGGCGGCGAGCTGCCGGTCGGCGACCGACTCGAGCGACGCCGCGACGATCCAGAGCGCCACGCCGATCCACTCGACGACTGCGAGGCGATCGTGGTTGAAGCTCGCGAGCAACGCCGGTACGGACAACCCGGCCGCCAGCAGCGCCTGCGCCTGGTAGAAGATCGCGAACGTCCGCTGCTCGCGTCCCTTCTCGCGCCAGCGGCGGCGAAGCTCCTGGTAGCGGCCGTCCTCGCCCTTCCCGAGCCGGTTGCGGACGAGCGAGGCGATGCGAAGGTTCTCGAGCCCGACCGGCAGGGCGATCGCGAGCTTCTGCGCGAGACAGCCGGGCGCGAGCAGCGCGTACAGGACTGCGCAGAGCGCGAGTGCCCCTCCCCAGCCCGCGTCGACCGCGGTCGCGTCGCGCGTGCGCCGCTGCCAGAGGTACAGCACGGCGAGGAGGAGCGCCGACGCGCCCCAGCCGACGAGCCACAGCTCCCAGCGGTGCTCGATCACGCCGCCGTGACCGCCTGCTCGACCTGCTCGGTCAGAGACTTTGCGGCGGCGATGGTCGGGCGCCCGGGCTCGACGGCGATCGGCTCGCCGACGACGATCCGCACCCGGCTCGGCAGCGGCAGGCGCCGCGTCCCGCTGAGACGCACCGGCACGAGCGGCGCCCCGCTCGCGAGCGCGAGGCGCGCGGCGCCGCGATGCCAGCCGATCTGGCGCTCCGGCTTCGACGTCCCCTGCGGGAAGATCCCGAGCACCGCGCCGCCCGCGAGGAGGCGACCAGCCTCCGACATCGCCGCCTGGTCGCCGCCGCCGCGCTCGACCGGGAAGGCGTTGAGCGAGCGCATGACGGCTGCGAGCGGACGCGACGCAAAGAGCTCGGCCTTCGCCATGTAGTGGATCTCCCGCGGCGTCGCGACGCCGAGAATGAACGGATCCCAGATCGACTCGTGATTCGCGGCGAAGATGACCGGCCCGCTCGCCGGGATGCGCTCGGCGCCGACGACCTCGATGCGATAAACGTGCCGGAGGAGCTCGCGAAAGCCGACGCGGTGCAGCAGCTGGTACGCGTTCATCCGATGCTTCCGGCGCGCGCGACGAGGAGCTGGACGTCGCGGAGCGCGCGGGTGCGGAAAGCCGCTTCGCAGAAGGCGAGGTAGAAGTCCCACGTCCGCTCGAAGCGCCTGTCGTAGCCGAGCCGGCGCACGTCCTCGATCCGCTCGTGGAAGCTCGCACGCCAGCGTCGCAGCGTCTCGGCGTAGTGCTCGCCGATCTCGTGGACGCCGTAGATCCCGAGCCGCGAGTCCTTCGCCGCGGCGCGCGCGAGCGACTCGAGCGACGGGATGAGGCAGCCCGGGAAGACATAGCGCTCGATCCAGTCCGGCGAGCGGCGGTAGCGCTCCCAGCGCTGGTCGGGGACGAGGATCGCCTGAATCGCGGCGCGACCGCCCGGCGCGAGAACGCGGTCGATCGTCGCGAAGAACGTCCCGAACTGGTTTTCCCCGATCGCCTCGATCATCTCGATCGAGACGACCTTCGTGAACTCGCCCTGGACCTTGCGGTAGTCCTGCTCCACGATCTCGACCGGCAGCCCCGCCGTGCGCTCGCGCGCGACGACGGCCTGCTCGCGAGAGATCGTCAGACCGGTGACGCGGCAGCCGTGGTTCTCCGCCGCGTAGCGCGCGAACCCGCCCCAGCCGCATCCGATCTCGAGCACGTGGTCCTCCGGACTTAGTGACAAGTTGTCACTAAGTCGGCGGTACTTCTCGCGCTGGGCGTCCGCGAGGGAGAAGCCGGGCTCGGCGAAGACGGCGCACGAGTACGTCATCGTCTCGTCGAGCATGAGCTCGAAGAGGTCGTTGCCGAGGTCGTAGTGGTAGGCGATGTTGCGGCGGGAGCGGGCGAACCCGTTGCGGCGCGCGAAGCGCGGGCGCATCTCGAGCAGGCGCCGCACGCGTGCGTATCGTTCGGCGACGGCGTCGGCGTTCCGGAGCAGTAGCTCGAGCAGGCCGACGAGGTCGTTCGAGTCCCATTCGCCCGCGGTGTACGACTCGCCGAAGCCGAGCTTGCCGCGTGTCGCAAGACGGCGGAAGAAGGCGCGGTCGTTGATCGCAAGCCGGACGCGAGAGCCGGTGCCGAAACGCCGGACGCTCCCGCCCGGCAGCTTGACCTCGAGCGTCCCTCCCTCGAGCCCGGCGAGCGCGCGCTCGAGCACAGCGGTTGCCGTCCGCTCGAGCAGGCGTCCACGTGCGGCGGTCGGCTCGGCACGGACATTCACGTCCGCGCGCTCCCCTCGCCCGGCACGAACGGCGGCTTGTGGTGGAACGGCACGCGCTTGAGCCAGAGACGGAGCGCCTCGAAGTGGATGAGCGCGATCACCTGCAACGGCTGCAGCGGATAGCGGAGCAGGAGCCCGGCGAGCGTGCGGTTCGTCAGCTCGCGGCGCTTCCCGTGCAGCACCGCGGTCAGCGGCTTGCGACCGGCGTCGTCGCGCACATGGATCCGCGCCCACACCTCGTCCCCCGGCTGCGAGAACGCGTACTCGTAGCTGTGGTCGAGGCCGAAGAACGGCGAGACGTGGAGCCGCTTGCGATGCTCGTACTCGAGCGCAGGCCCGCGTAAGACCTCCGGCAGCCGCTCGCCGAACGTGTTGTTGAGCTCCGAGACGATGCACGCGAGCGAGCCGTCGGCCCTGTAGCACCAGTAGAAGGTCACGGGGTTGAAGACGTAGCCGAGCACGCGCGGCTGCGTGAGCATGAGGACGCGCTCGATCGTCGGATCTCCGGCGAGCTCGACGACCGCCTGCTTCAGCGGCTTCGTCGTATCGAAGTGGTCGCGGTCGTACAGCGTGACGACGTTGCGCCGGTTGACGGAGAAGAGCCGCAGCCGCAGCTCGAGCTCGGGCAGCTCGTCGAGGTCGAAGAGCCAGTACGAGATCGGGTAGCGGAAGACGTGCCGCGAGGGCGAGCGCCGCGCGTGCATCAGCGTCCCGGTGTAGACGGCCGATTTCACCACTCCACCCCGAG
>Ga0307372_10008166_pt1 | contig 14773 bp, 19 predicted proteins | sample OX1MG_FD_202533 | JGI IMG/M metagenome (GOLD analysis project Ga0307372, IMG submission 202533) | Soil microbial communities from Risofladan, Vaasa, Finland - OX-1 | ecosystem: Environmental > Terrestrial > Soil > Coastal area > Acid sulfate soil | place: Finland: Risofladan, Vaasa | collected... | reverse complement strand
CCGACATGTGCCGGCTCACAGCAACAAGACGACTCGACTGCGAGCATGGAGACGACGATGACCCTTACCGAAGAAACCGTCAATGCAGGAATGACAGCCGACGGCACGTTCGTGGCGCCAGGCCAACCCGGCAGCCTGGTGGACGTAAAGCCCCGCTACGAGAACTTCGTCGGTGGGCACTGGGTGCCCCCGGTCACGGGTCAATACATGAAGAATGTGAGTCCAATCACCGGCCAGCCCTTTACCGAAGTGGCCAGATCCACTGCCGAGGACGTCGAGCTCGCTCTCGACGCCGCCCACGCCGCTAAGGAAGCCTGGGGCGAGACGTCGCTTCCCGAGCGGGCCGCAGTGTTAAACGCCATCGCCGACGCCATCGAGGCCAACCTCACCATGCTGGCGGTGGCTGAGAGTTGGGAGAATGGCAAGCCCGTGCGCGAAACGCTGGCCGCCGATATCCCTTTGGCCGTCGACCACTTCCGGTACTTCGCCGGAGCCACCCGCTCGCTCGAGGGTCGCTCCACCGAGATCGACAAGGACACCGTTGCGTATCACTTCCACGAGCCGCTGGGCGTCGTGGGACAAATCATCCCGTTCAACTTCCCGATCCTGATGGCGGCGTGGAAGATCGCCCCCGCCTTAGCGGCGGGCAACTGCACCGTGGTCAAGCCGGCGTCGCCCACACCGTGGTCGATCCTGAAGCTGGCTGAGGTGATACAGGACGTCGTCCCTCCCGGCGTCATCAACATCGTGACCGGCCCCGGCGGTGAGATCGGGAAGGCCTTGGCCTCGAGCCCCCGCATCGCCAAGATCGGCTTCACCGGCGAGACCACCACGGGGCGCTTGATCATGCAGTACGCGGCGGAGAACCTCATTCCCTCGACGGTGGAGCTCGGTGGCAAGTCTCCGAACGTCTTCTTCGCCGACGTGATGGACGAGGACGACGAATTCCTGGACAAGGCCATTGAAGGTTTGGTGCTCTACGCATTCAACAAGGGTGAGGTGTGCACCTGCCCCTCACGGGCGCTCGTCCAAGAATCGATCTACGACAAGTTCATGGCTCGCTGCCTGGACCGCATCCGCAAGATCACCCAAGGTAACCCCCTCGATCCCACCACAATGATCGGTGCTCAGAACTCGGCCCAGCAGCTGGAGAAGATCGAGGGCTATGTCGACATCGGCCGCCAAGAAGGCGCCGAGGTGTTGATCGGAGGCGAGCGGACCAATCTCGACGGCGAGCTCAAGGACGGGTACTACTACGAGCCGACCGTGCTCAAGGGCCACAACGGCATGCGGGTCTTCCAGGAGGAGATCTTCGGCCCCGTGCTGGCCGTGACGACGTTCAATGACGAGGCCGACGCGGTGCGGATAGCCAACGACACCCTTTACGGACTCGGCGCCGGAGTATGGACCCGCAACGGGAACCTCGCCTACCGCATGGGTCGAGCCATCAAAGCCGGCCGGGTGTGGACGAACTGCTACCACCTCTACCCCGCCGGGGCAGCCTTCGGTGGCTACAAGATCTCGGGCGTCGGCCGGGAGAACCACCAGATGATGCTGGAGCACTACTCCCAGACCAAGAACCTCCTGGTGAGCTACAGCACTAAGCCTCTGGGGTTCTTCTAGAGGGGACTAGGCGCGAGAGGTCGGCCAAGATGGACGAATCAGGTATTGACGAGCGGGGTGCAGTGGCTCGGGTCGTCGCCACGCCGGCGGCGCTCGAGGCCATCGCCCAGCTGAGAGCCGAGCGCGGCTCGGTCATGTTCTTCCAGTCCGGCGGGTGCTGCGACGGCAGCATGCCCATGTGCTTTGCGGACGGGGAACTCGTCATCGGGAGTCACGATGTCCGACTGGGTGACGTTGGTGGATGCCCCTTCTATATCGACGCCCGGCAGTTCAACGTATGGAAGCACACCCAGCTCATCTTGGACGTGAGCATCGGGGAGCCGGAGGGGTTCTCGCTCGCCGCCGGTGAAGATCGACATTTCATCATCCGTTCCAAGCTTTTCAACGAGGAAGACCAGGCCGTCCTGAACAGCGGTTAGCGATCCATCGGTCTCCTCTCGGCGTCTCGTCAAGGACATTCGGATCATGTCCCGTGGCGCGTCTGGCGTGTCCTGGTCTCACCCGAAAGGCCCTCGGACTCGACCTCGGACGACCCAATGCGGCACCCCGGGTCAACTCACGGCCGCTTTGGGCCGCAGGTACCGACCAGCCACAGGCCCGCCGGAAGGGTCTGGCCTCCGGTTCTGTCGGCTCGAACTCAGACGTCCTACGATGCGAGTGTGGACGTCGGAGATGCCGCGGTGATCGATTCCCGTGGCATCGACATGCTCATCACCGTACTGTCCGAGTCGGGATACGACACCAGGGGCCCGGTCGTCCGCGACGGCGCGATCATGCCCGGGCCGGTGACCGGCGTTGCCGACCTGCCCGCCGGGTACCGAGATGACCAGGCTCCGGGGCACTATCGACTCGAGCACAAAGGTGACAGTGCATTGTTCGCGTGGGCCGTCGGGCCCGGCTCGTGGAAGGCCGAGTTCTTCCCACCCACCCAGGAGCTGTGGCACGCCACGGTGGACGGTGCGGTCACGTTCACCGAGCCTGACCATCTCCCCGAGCCCATGGCCATCATCGGCGCCCGACCGTGCGAGGTTGCTGCCTTGGACGTGCTCGACAAGGTGCTACGGGGCGGCGAAGCTCAGGACCCGCGCTACGCAGCAAGGCGAGATGGGGCGTTCATCATGGCAGCGGAGTGCGGGACCCCCGCCGCCACCTGCTTCTGCACATCGATGGGATCAGGGCCCGGAGCAGGCACGGGGTTCGACCTGGCGCTGAGTGAGCTTGGCGATGGTGATGTCCAGCGCTATCTCGTTCAGGTCGGCACCGAGCGCGGTGCTGAAGTCCTTTCGCACCTCCCCACCGTGGCCGCCACCACTGCGGACTTCGAGGCCCGCCACCAGATGCTCGAACGGGCTGCCGGCGCCATGACGCGAGAGATCCGAACGGACGGGCTTCCCGCACTGTTGGCTCGCAACCTCGAGCACCCGCAGTGGGAGGAGGTCGCAGACCGGTGCTTGGCCTGTGGGAATTGCACCTTGGTCTGCCCCACCTGCTTCTGCAGCGACGTCCGCGACACGACGTCTCTGACTGGCGAGGTCTCCCGCCAGCGATCATGGGCGTCGTGCTTCGACCTCGACCACTCCTACCTGCATGGCGGGCCCGTTCGCGCCTCCACCTCCTCTCGCTACCGCCAATGGCTGACTCACAAGCTGTCGACCTGGTGGGACCAGTTCGGCACATCGGGCTGCATCGGGTGCGGCCGGTGCATCGCATGGTGTCCCGTCGGCATCGACCTCACCGAGGAAGTAGCCAGCATCAGTCGCAGCGACGGAGCCGTCCGGGCTGGATCATCGCCGGCGGGGCCCACTCCATGACAAAGACGTTGGCCGAGGTCGTTTCGGCACATCCGCTTCTGGCGGGATTGCCGGGGCAAACCGTCGCCACCATCGCCGGATGCGCCCAGAACGTATCGTTCAACCCGGGTGACTTGTTGCTGGCTGAGAGCGACCCGGCCAACACGCTCTACCTGCTCCGGCGCGGCCGAGTCGCCATCGAGGTGCACTCGCCGGGTCGTGGGCCCATCGTGATTGAGACAGTGGACCCCGGTGCGGTGGTCGGCTGGAGCTGGCTCGTACCCCCGTACCGGTGGCACTTCGACGCCCGCGCTGTTGGCGCCGTCGGAGCGGTGGCCGTCGACGGGGCATGTCTCAGGGAGAAGGCCGAAGCCGACCCCGAGCTCGGCTACGCGCTCATGAAGCGGATGGCCGGTGTCCTCCTCGAACGCCTGCAGATGACCCGTCTTCGGCTCCTCGACCTCTACGGGACCAACAGTGCTCGCTAATCCCGGCCGAACGGAACGGGACAGTTCTCACCAGGAAGGTCACGCCAGCCTCGGGGTCATGACGCCGGTCCCCCATCGAGTGGTCGGGCGTCGCGACGAGACCGACGATGTGGTGACGCTTCTTCTGTCGCCGACTGTTGGCGGCGACCTACGTTCGCGATCGGGCCAGTTCAACATGCTCACCGCCTTCGGCGTCGGCGAGGCCGCGATCTCGGTGAGCAGTGCTCCCTATGACGACGGTCCCCTCCAGCACACCGTGCGGGACGTGGGCCCGGTCACCCACGCGTTGTGCCTGGCGCGCATCGGCGAGGTGGTCGGCGTCCGAGGCCCCTTCGGCACCGACTGGGGAGTCGCCTCCCCTCAGGGCTCCGGCGAACCCGTCGACCACGAATTGTCCACGGACGCTTCAGGGCCCGAAGGCGACGTTGTCGTGGTGGCCGGAGGGATCGGTCTCGCACCCTTGCGGGGGGCCGTCTACGAGCTGATGGCCCGTCACTCACGCACAGGCGGGCGAGTGTTTGTCATCGTGGGCGCCCGCGATCCCTCGCAGATCATCTTCGGCAACGACCTCGACGTCTGGGCGAGCGAGGGCGCGCTGGTGGAGGTGACCGTAGACGTCTCGACATCGGGGTGGACCGGCCACGTCGGGCTCGTGACCTCGCTGCTCAATAACGCTGGGTTCGACCCCGTCGGAGCGACGGCGCTTGTGTGCGGGCCCGAGATCATGATGCGCTTCACCGCCCGTTCCCTGATCGACAGCGGTGTCGATCCCCGCCGAATCAAGGTGTCATTGGAACGCAACATGCAATGCGGTGTGGCGTGGTGCGGCCACTGTCAACTCGGCCCCTTCTTGTTGTGCCGTGACGGCCCCATCCTGCCTTATGCCGGATTGGTGGCCCATTTGCTCACCGAGCGCGAGCGATGACCCAGCCCATCGCGTCCGGAATCGGCGACGGCGAGTCGAGCTCGCGCTCGAGGGCGGACACCGACCGACGACCAACGTTGGCCGTATGGAAGTTCGCGTCCTGTGACGGCTGCCAACTGAGCTTGCTCGACTGCGAAGATGAGCTTTTGAGCTTGGCCGACGCGGTCCACATCGCGCATTTCACCGAGATGTCGCGCGCTACGATCAGGGGACCTTACGACGTCTCGTTGGTGGAGGGTTCGATCACCACGCCGGCTGACGCTCGCCGGATCATGCAGATCCGGGAGAGCTCACGCCGGCTGGTGACAATCGGGGCGTGCGCCACCGCCGGCGGGATCCAGGGACTACGCAACTTTGCCGCGTCAGGCGCGTACGCCCGCACCGTGTACGCCCATCCGGAGTACATCACGTCGCTCGATACATCCACCCCGATCGCCGAGCACGTCAACGTGGACTTCGAGCTTCACGGCTGCCCGATTGACCGATACCAGTTGCTCGAAGTGATCACCGCCACCTTGACAGGGCGACGTCCGGTGATCGCGGGACATTCGGTATGCCAGGAGTGCAAGGGGCGCGGGACCGTGTGCCTTCTCGTGAGCGAGGGCACCGCCTGCCTGGGTCCGGTGACCCGAACCGGATGCGGTGCCCTGTGCCCCACCGTCGGTCGCGGGTGCTTTGGTTGTTTCGGGCCCGCCGAGACGACGAACACGCCCTCACTCGCAGCCCGGCTCCGCCGCCAGGGCATGGCACCGATTGACGTATCGCGGCTGTTTCGCACCTTCAATGCCGCCGCACCGGACTTCCTCGACGAATCCGTGGCCCAAGGAGGTTCGCTCCCCGTCTCCCGAGGCGTCGCCGTCCACCCCGACAGTCCGGAGGAGGATTCATGACTCACGGGTCGCACCCGCCGCGGGTCATCGGGGTCGAAGGTCTGTCGCGAGTCGAGGGAGAGGGCTCGCTCCGGGTAGAGGTCCACGACGGGACGGTCATCGACGTCGCCCTCGAGATCTTCGAGCCACCACGGTACTTCGAGGCCCTGCTCGTCGGACGGTACTTTACCGAGGCTCCCGACATCACGGCCCGGATCTGCGGAATCTGCCCGGTGGCCTACCAGATGAGCGCGTGTGCCGCCATGGAGGACGCGTGCGGCGTGACCGTGGATGACGATGTCGAGAGTCTGCGGCGGCTCCTCTACTGCGGGGAGTGGATCCAAAGCCATGCCCTGCACATCTACCTCCTCCACGCTCCCGACTTCCTCGGCTGCGCCGATGCGGTGGAGCTCGCCCAGCGCGACCGGAGTGCGGTGGAACGGGGCTTGCAGATCAAGCGAACAGGCAACCAGGTCATGGAGACCGTGGGGGGCCGAGCCGTGCACCCGGTCAACGTCCGGGTCGGCGGCTTCTACCGGGCGCCGGACCCGGCATCGGTGGCAGCCTTGCTCGAGCCTCTTCGTCGGGCACGCGACGCCGCGCTCGCCACCGTCGAGTGGGTGGCGGGCTTCGACTTCCCCGACGTGGCCGGGGACTACCGCTTTGTGGCGCTGCACGATGGCGACCGCTACGCCATCGAGCGCGGCAGGCCGGCGTCCTCCGATGGCCTCGACGTGAGCCCGACGGAGTTTGCGGAGCTCGTCGTCGAGGAGCACGTCGCCCGGTCCACCGCCCTCCACGCCCGCCTCGAGGGCAACGACCCGTACCTCACAGGCCCCTTGGCCCGCTATGCGCTCAACGGGCGGGGGCTCTCCCCCTTGGCCTCCGAGGCGGCGGTACGAGCCGGACTGGGCCGAGTGTGCACCAACCCGTTCCGGAGCATCGTGGTGCGTGCAGTCGAACTCGTATACGCGTGCGACGAGGCTCTGTCGCTGGTCGCGTCCTACACCCCGCCCGACCCCCCCGCCCTTGCCATGACACCGCGGGCGGGCGTGGGCACCGGTGCCACCGAGGCGCCTCGAGGCCTGCTGTTCCACCAATACGAGATCGACGACTCGGGAACGATTCGGTGGGCTCGCATTGTGCCGCCCACGTCTCAGAACCAGCTCACCATCGAAGCGGATCTTCGTCGGGTCGCCCAGGGTGCTCTCGACCTGGGGGATGACGAGCTGCAGTGGCGCTGCGAGCAGTCGGTTCGCAACCACGATCCCTGCATCTCGTGTGCCGCTCACTTCCTCGACGTCACGGTGGTGCCCTCGTGAGCACCGACCGGCCGAGCCCCTTCTCGCCGAACGACATCGCTTCCGCGGAAGAGTCCCGGACGCGCCCACGGGTCGTCATCGCGGGCGTGGGGAGCGAGTACCGACGCGACGACGGAGCCGGCCCCGCGGTGGCCGCTCGTACCGTCCAGGAATCCCCGGCCACGCACGACATCGGTCCTGTCGTCGACCCGCTCGACCTGTTGGGACGCTGGGACCGCGCCGATCTTGCCATCGTCATCGATGCAATGTGCTCTGGAGCGCCTCCCGGTACGGTCCGGGTATTCGAGCTGCCCGGAACGGCGATCAACTCGAGCCCGGGTGTGACGAGCACCCACGGGATCAGCCTGTCGGGAGTGCTGTGCCTGGCTCAGGCCATCGACCAGGCGCCGGGCCGCGTGGTCGTGATCGGCATCGAAGGTGATGACTTCGGCAGAGGCCAGGGTCTCAGCCCGGCGGTCCACGCAGCGATCCCCTTGGCGGTGCGAAAGGTTGTCGACCTGATCAAGGAGGTCCAGGCATGTGTATGAGCCGTCTACATCGTGTGCTGCGAAGCACGGGTCCTGGTGCCGTCGACGTCGAGGACGTGAGCGGGACCGTCCATCGCGTCTCACTGCTCGCCCTCGACGGGCCGTCGCCAACAGCCGGGGAATGGCTCGTCGTCCACAGCGGGTACGCCATCGACCGGGTCGACGCCGCCGACGCGGAAGCCGTGGCGACCGAACTCCGATTGAGCGCCGCTGCGTCGGCCCGCAACGACGTCGACGGAGCGAAGGCGTGACCGACAACGCCGCCTCGGCACCCCATGTCGCCGCACAGGACGGCGCCCAGCAAGACGCGGGTGCCAGCCGTGGCCTCCCCGGCGTTGTCCTGGCCGGCATGACTGCGCTCATCAGCGGGTTGTCGGTCTTTGTCAACAGCTACGGCGTGCACTCGATCGCGCCACCATCGGTCTACACGACGGCGAAGAACCTGGTGGCAACCTTCATCCTCGCCGCTGTGGCATTGATGGCGTGGAGCGTTCGACGAAGGAGCCGAGATTCGATCGCCGCACGGTTCGTCGCCACCACGCGGGGCCCGGGATCTCCTCAGCAGGCACCAGGCAGCTGGCGAAGCTGGGGGCCGGCTCGTTGGGCGGGACTGGCGTATATCGGCATCGTCGGCGGTGGTATCGCCTTCGTCTTGTTCTTCGAAGGATTGGCCGACACGACCGCCACCCCCGCAGCCTTTTGGCGCGACACGCTCGTCGTGTGGGTGGCGGTGCTCGCGCTGGTCCTGCTGCGCGAGCGAATGGCGTGGTGGAACGTCGCAGCCATCTGCGTGCTCGTCGTAGGCCAGGTCGCCATGGCCGGCGGCGTCGGCCATCTCGCCGCCGATCGAGGTGAACTTCTCGTCCTCGCCGCCACTTTGCTGTGGGCTGTGGAGGTTGTAGTGGCCAAGTTCTTGCTTCGCGATGTGTCTCCGGCCGCTCTCGGCCTGGTCCGGATGGGGATCGGAGCGCTCACGCTCATCATGTATCTTGCCGCCACCGGCACATTGCACGTCTTGACCGCCTTTCATTCCACCCAGGTCGAGTGGGCCCTTCTCACCGGCCTCTTATTGGCCGCTTACGTCGGGTCCTGGATGACTGCCCTGGCCAGAGCCAGAGCGGTCGACGTCACCTCTGTGCTGGTGGGAAGCGCGCTCATCACCGCACTCCTGCAAGCTGCAGCCGGGACGATCTCGCTCGCACCACAAGCACTCGGCCTTCTGCTCGTCACCGCCGGGGCCAGCGTGGTGATCGGCGCGAGCCTTCGACACTCATCGACACCCGGGCGCGACTCGGTCAACCGGTGAGACACGATCCGACGCCGGCTGCCACCGGTCCAGGACCACCCGGCCACGGGCCCTCGCGTTCCATACCTTCCCGATCTCTCGCGCCCGGGCCTGTCCTGTTCGCGAGGTATGCGTACCCCCCCAATGCTCTGGGCTACTGCGGACCGGGGGACCCCACAACTCTTCTCGGCATGGCTTCGGAGGGCTTCGACCTGGCAGGCCTGAGTCACAAGGCAGCCCAGTTCGAAGGGGCATGGCCCTACCTGGAGCTCATCGCCGGGTGCAATGAAATCAGAGAGCCACTCGATCGCCGTGTGGTGGAGGCGTACTGGACCGGCAACGAGTTGGTGACACGGGTGCCCACCTCCGCGTTGATCGCGTCGCTCGATGACCGATTCGCGAGGAGGGCTGGGCAGCTGTTCGCCCCCATGAAAGCGGCAGTGCCTGGAGGTGTCCCGCAACACAACTTCCACGTCTTCGCCGTGTACCCGTGGCTTGGGCTTCTACGTGCCGGAATGGAAGGACCACCGCTCAGGGTCCTGGACCGATGTCGCATTCGCTGGGGGTCGATCCAGGCAATCACCGGCGATCGCGTGACGGTTCGCAGTCGGCCCCTTTGCTTTGATGGCTCGCGCCTTGTGCTCGGGGCCGAGCAGACAGAGAGCGTTAGGCGAGGCGTCGACGGCATGACCGTCGGTACCGACCTCCAACCCGGCGACATCGTCTCTCTTCACTGGGATTGGGTGTGTGACCGGCTCTCGCCCGCGGCGTTCAGGTGGCTCCGGTACTGCACCTGGCGCAATCTCGACATCGTCAATGCACTTTCTCGGCCGGGACCCGCGGCAGTCTGCGACGCGTAAGCGGCACTAGAACTTGGTTCTTGGCCCTCCCCACCGATCGGCACTGGGCGCTACCCGGCATGAAGCGAGCCTCGATTTCTCTGACGCGTCTGAACCAGGAACACCGTCAAGCGCGGCAAGAATACGCTCGAACATCGTCACTCCCTGTTGACTCGTACTCTCTCCACGATGGTTGTTGCTCGCTACGTGGCACCAGAGTCGAAGGCCCCCGTGCTGCTTGAGCCAATCCTTCGATTCGAGGTCGGGCACCGCGCGCGTTACGGCTGTCCAGAGCCCGGCTCAAAGGTGGCGAAGGACTCTGTCGCGTCGCCGAAATGAGGCGTACCGTGTCCCCATCAGTCGGGAATCCCGACCTCAAGAGGAGGTGCAAGATGCGAGCCGCCATCGGAGACAAGATCGTTGTGCGAGGCCACCACGTCGGAGAAGCAGATCGTGACGCGGTAATTCTCGCCGTCGAGGGACCCGACGGGGGCCCGCCGTACCGGGTTCGTTGGAGCGACGACGGACACGAAGGCGTGTTCTTCCCTGGAGAAGATGCGTCAGTGACGCACTACCCGGCGACAGTCGACCCAAAGTAGCTCCTTGTCGACCAGAAGCCCATAAGAGGGGCGTCAATTCCGCGCCTCGCCCCGAGGACAGAGGCACACTTACAGCGCCTGTCCAGGCACCCCAGCGAGCTCAGGGGAGCAGTCGACTGAGTGCCGCGAGAAACGCGCGATCAGCCGGCGAAAAGCTGTGGCGCTTCACCTGACGTCGGAGCATGACCACTTCGTGATGCAACGAGAGGAGCTCGATCTCGTTGGCGCTGTGGGAGCGCGCCAAGAGAACGACGAGCTCGAGAAAACGCCGAAGGGCGAGGTGAGCGACCGCCACAGCTGGTTCTCGGTTCGTTCCCCCCGCATCGCTGCGAAGGTAGCCGAGCAGGAGTCGGGGAAGAAGTCGCTGCTCAACAGCACGATCGAATATTTAGATCTTAGGGGTGGTTAAGAGCTGTGCGGAGGAGCACGCCGCCCGAGAAGGCTAAGTGTGAATCGGCGTCTGGAGGTGATCCGCAGAATGAATCGAAGGATACCAATGTGCTTCTCGGTATCCGATCGCATCAGGTCGACGAGCAGGCCCCACAAGGGGACTTCTCCATAGGAGCGGAGTCGCCTGCGGAGTCGCCGCAGTTGACTGCGATCTCGCAACTCGTGTCCCAAGAGTGCTCGAGTCTCCGCTCGGAGAGCCCCGTCTTCGCCGTCTCGTGGAAAGACGGGAACCACTTCTTCGGGCACCCCTTTCGTCCAGCCCCAGGCGATCGTGTTGGCGAGTTCCTCGAGGACCCGGTGGTGCCGTTGTTCGTCATCGAGGATCAGTTGGACCAGATACCGAGCAGCCGGCGACTCTGCCTCCTCGACGAACCGTTGATAGCGCTCCAGGAGTTTTGCTTCCTCGCGACCGTGTCGGTCCAGTGCTTCTACGACGTCATAGGTTGAGACACTGGCACCCGTGGTGCGCAACCCTTGGAAGGCCTTGTCAAACCTGGTCGTCACAAACACAGCATGGGCTGGGGTACTTGTTCCCGACAGAGTCTTAGGTCCCTTCCCCTCATGGTTTGGCGCAGCCCCGGTTCGTCGGGCAGATTCCGTGATTATCGTGCGCTCGGACTGACTCGACAGGCACCCGACTAATTCCTGGCAGGACTTGTCGGCCCCGCCAGCGGGCACGCTGGGGCGTCTTTCGTCCCCGGAGGGCGATATCGGTGGCGGGCAGTTGAATCACGCCGCCTCTTTGGACGCATTGAGCACTCGGCATCACCTTCCCAGGGTGATATCGAGCATGTCCGGGTGGTGCTCGTAGCCTGCAGCGTCGGCGTTCCGTAACGTCAGTGACAGACCCTGGTCGGCGGAAGGGCTCGCAGTGAGCCAAAGCGGAGACCATCTGAAATCCGGTCCGCTCCGCACCGCTAATGTTACGGACTCGACGCTCGCCAACATCGGGGCAGGGATCGACTTCGATTTCGCATTCGGGGTGATCCTCGTCACCGCCGGCGTGGCCGACGTCCATTGGGTCGGTCGGAATCCCCAGCGGAATCCCGCAGCCAAACGTGAGTGCAACAACATCGCAACCGTCGGTTGTTTTTGGCGCTACTCCCCCATCTTGGCGCGTGCGCTTTTTGTGGAGTGTTGAACCACGGAATCGTCCATCACGTGAACCACATCGATTGGGCCGCAAGTGCCATCAGCAGCCCATCGCGTCCTTCAAAACACCACACGCTTGAGCCATGCGACTCGGGGACAGGGTCGCTACGCGGTGCCGAAATAGCGGCCTGGGCAGAGTATGGAGGTTGTCGAAGTTCACGACGCAGTCACTGGGAACTTCGTCGGCGAGGACATTTAGTTCCAGTTCGGAAACCAGGTCCCGTTTTGTTCGAGTCAATGCTGCCACCACGACCGACTGGATGCGATCAGCGACCGGGTCTCTCGTCAGGACTAACACCGGTCGATCTCCTCCAGGCGTGGCAGCAAACCAGATCTCACCCCGTTGCATCAGCCCAGTCCGACCAGTCCTCAGCCGGACCCCAGTCTGCAACCTCGGCGAGGGCCTGCTCCGCGGAAGTCGGCGGCAACCGGTCCCATGTCTTGGCGTCGTCCTCGCTCGCCAGCCTCACCAGGTACCGATGGAGGGCATCTCTGAGGAGCTCGGAGCGGTCCACGCCCAACTGTTGGGCCCGTCGTTGGGCCTCTGCGGCTTCGCTCTCGCTTACCCGAAAACTGATCATCGTCATACAAATACGGTATCGCGTATGACGTTATGGGAACCGAGTCCTGCTCCGTCAATTGCTCCTGCACCAGTGGGCACGAGACCTCGTCCCCGCTCGGCGAAGTCCCTGGTTAGGGAGCTGATCGAGTATTCGGACCGGGCTCATCCACAAGGCCGAACTGTGGCATGACGGCTCATGTCGAGTTTTCGGACCTGACGGGCTCCGTCACGTGCGGGGCCTGGCTGGCGTTGTCTAGGCCGACGATCATCAGGGTCCGCGTCGAAATTCGGTGGCGGAATCCCTTGCCCTGGAGAGGATCGTCAGGTCGCCTCCACGACGATACTGCGTTGATGCTCTTTCGCAGCGCTGGTGTTGTGGCGACCGAACTCGATCGCGTCGATTGCGGTCATGGGTCGGGCGAAGAGGTAGCCCTGGCCCGCCATGTGCTCGAAACGGCGTAGTCGTTCCAGGTCCGATGACTTCTCGATGCCTTCTGCAACAATCTCTAGTCCGAGACTTTGACCGAGTGTCACAATCGCCTGGAGCATCAAGTCGGCCTCGCTTCTCAGGTCTATCACGAAGGAGCGGTCGATCTTGATGATGTGGATGGGTAGTCGGTGGAGGTAGCTCAGCGACGAGTAGCCCGTACCGAAATCATCGAGCGCGACACGAACTCCGCAGCGGCGGAGTTCGGTCAGCACCACCACGGCCGCACCAATGGGTCGTGCTGGGCGTCTGACGTTTGTCACGCAATTTGGCAATTTGGCAATTTGACGGGAATGCAGGAACCGGGCGCTGGTCGCCAACGTCATTAGGGGATGATGACGAAAAGCAGGCGGATTGTCGGACTCGGTGTGGTCATTACGGCCATTCTCTGTTCATTGCGTCGAGCCCCAGTCCCGCACGACGTCCTGACCCAGCACCACGGGTTGACGCCGGGTAAACTCGCAGAGCGTTTCCTCAATATTGAGGATGTACATTGACGCCCCGTCTGATCCGATCAGACAGGGGAACCCTCGGCGTCCTGCGTCGACGGGCAGCCTCGTGAGACAGGGGTCCGGATGAGACGCTTTCCGATTGTCGCAGCTCGTATCAGTGTGGCAGGGGCCGTGGCGCTCATTGCTGGTTCAATGATGATTGTTGGTGTGACGGTGCAGGCCCTCACTGCGCCCGCCTTCGCAGACACCTCGGCGTTCGAGCTCTTCTGCACGAATACGCCGATCGGCAAACTGGTGTTCAACGACGTCGTGATGACGGGCAGCCTGTCGCCAGCGTCGCCGGCGCCCGGCCAGCAGTTCAGCCTGGCCAATTTCCAGTCTCAGGTCTCCGTCCCCGCCGACATTGTGCAGGAGGCGACCGCCGTCGGGAACACGTCGATCGCGGGCACCGCCTCGGCCACCATCGGGGCCACCGGTGCGACACCGTCGACGATGCCAACGGGCGCTCTTGCCTACGACCAGGCAATCCCGAACCCCGTCCCGTCATCGGGGGTGGTGCTCAATGCTCCGTCGACACCGGCAACCATCGGCCCGTTCACCGCCACCAGCAACAACATCTCGCTCTCGTTGGGATCGTCGATCGCGATTACGTTCAACGACATCGCCATCCCGGGCGGGCTTCCTCCGCTGAATTGCTCGGCGTACCCCAACGACATCATGCCGTCGGGCTTGACCCAAGGGATCCCGCCCGGGCTGCCCATCTCGCCGGTCATCGCCGTCGCCGGGAGCGCTCCGACCCCGACCTCCACGCCGGCGGGCGCGACAACCGGTCCCTACGAGCTGTACTGCCCGCACACTCCGGTGGGTGACCTCGTCTTCAACGACGTGACCACCTCGGCCACCATCTCGCCCGGCACCCTCTCGGCCGGCGATCAGTTCCAGGTCTCGGGATACCAGACCGACATCCCCATCCCGGTGGGTGCCGTCACCGCCGCGGTGGGGCTCGGCAACGGCAGCTTCGACGGCCTGGCCGCCAGCTACGTCGACGCGTACGGGGCCACGCCCTCGCAAGTGGCCACGGGCTCGATGGGATTCGACGTGCCCATCCCCAACCCGGTGCCCTCGTCAGGACTCGCTCTCGACATCCCGTCGTCGCCCACCACCGTCGGTCCCTTCACCGCCACCGGAGGGCCGGTGACCATCGCGCAGGACCAGTCGGTCCTGGTGGTGGCCAAGTTGTCGGGCAAGGCGTTCAAGATGTCGTGCACCGCCTTCCCCAACGACAGCATCGCCACGTCGGGGTCCACGAGCACCCCGCCGGCCGCCACGCCGATCCGGCCCATCATCGCCACCACCAACGCCTCGGGGACGCCGATCACGACCACCACCACCACGATCAAGCC
>Ga0307372_10008164_pt1 | contig 14774 bp, 13 predicted proteins | sample OX1MG_FD_202533 | JGI IMG/M metagenome (GOLD analysis project Ga0307372, IMG submission 202533) | Soil microbial communities from Risofladan, Vaasa, Finland - OX-1 | ecosystem: Environmental > Terrestrial > Soil > Coastal area > Acid sulfate soil | place: Finland: Risofladan, Vaasa | collected... | reverse complement strand
CTTCATCTCTCCATCAAAATAATTGATGTATGCTATGACAGCACGAATTAATCAGAGTTTCCTAAGATGTTGATAATGTTGGTGGCTACGGGTGGACTCGAACCACCGACCTCAGCATTATGAGTGCTGTCTTTGCAGGCTAAGTGTTTGTTTCTATTAACAACTGACTGCGGGACGCCCGTTGCAATTCGCAGTGTTTTGCAGGACTGTGCAGGACTATGTCCCGCAAAAATCCCGCAAAACTTTGGCTCGTAAAGCTACACCTAAGCTTTGCCTAGAGGTTTGAGAGCTTCAACTTTGGCCGCAACTGTATGGCAGGCCCCAATTAGGTCTTTGACAAGCTGCTCATCCAGATTTAGATCGCCTTGATATTCGCCCAGATTGCGGATGTCGTGACATTTGGCAAGAATTCGCCACACTTCAGGCCCTAGGCCTAAAGTGTCCGGCAAGACCTGAAAGACGATATATCGTTTCTCGGGGCGATAGCCGTGCCAGCGGAGCGCAGCCAAGCAAAGTGCATGTGCGGCGTTATAAGCCAAGTCAAACCGGCCTTCAATCGAGAGTTCTGGCTTTTCAGCGTCAGACAAGCGTGCCAGACCAGATCGCTTTAAGCCTTGGAATTCTTTTGCATCAGGAGGCTCACTGCGTAGAGATTTGCCGGGTCCGCTTAGATTCTCAAGTGGCGGGCTCAAGCTTTTCTCCCATTAGCCATATCTTTGGTTGCGCCAGGACCCGCTGTATAAACGCATTTCCCTCTTTAACGCGTTTATCAAGATCCTGTGGCTTATAGACCGTGGGGTTCACTGCTCGCCCTAGGCGTCTTGTCGCTTCTTCCAGGGAAGCATAAAGGTCTGGGTACGACAGAGTATCGCTTATCACCATCAGGTCAATATCGCTTTTCGCCGTATCCTCGCCTTTAGCAATTGAACCATAGACAAACGCGGTGGTTATCTTGTCCGCCGAAGGTGCGAGCACGGCACGCAATATATCCACCAAGCCGCTGGTTTTCAGCACAAGGCCGCGTAATTCCTCGAACACTGGCGCAGTTGTATTGGCCTGATAGTGTTTCTGATTCCCGACGCGCGTGATGGTCACAAGCCCCGTCGCCTCAAGTCGGGCCAATTCCCTCTGGACTGCGCCCGTACCGGAACCTGCCAGGGAAATAATCTCATTCGCGTAAAAGGACCGACTTGGGTTCCCGTATAGGACCGCCAGCACCCGCTGTTGCACCTTGGTAAACAGGGCATCCGCAATCCCGGAACCTGTTTGCACTGGAACCCGCGCTGGTTTATTCTTTATACCCATTTTGGGTATTATATACCCCAATTTAGGTATGAACAATCCTGATCCACAGGTACCTACACATACGTTACCTAATACCGGCTGGACTCTTAGCGCCTATGCAGGTCTATGCTGCCCCAAGGGCCATTCACTGCCCAATTGGCCTGCCTGTACTCGACCTTCCATGATATTCACTTATTTTGATATACTATCCACATTCACAATAAGTGCATATCAACTATGGCCAAAGCAAACATCAAAAGACCTAATGGGACTAGCATCACAATCGATGGTACTCCCCAAGAAGTAGCCGAGCTTATTGGCAAGCTCGAAATTGGCGCGCCAGCCAAGAAAAGAGCGTCAGACTCATCCCCGAAACAAGACGCCGGGCAAAAGCTGACTCTTTCGGACTTGTTGATGCTGCTGATAGATGACGGCTTGTTTAAGAAGCCTAAAGACCTCGCAGCTGTTAAAGCAGTCCTCGCCGAGCGTGGGCACGTCTATCCTGTTACCACCCTCTCACCCGCCTTACTCCGCCTCGTTCAGCGCCGATATTTGCGCCGGATCAAACAAGACAAAAGATGGTTCTACACTGGGTAATTCTCTATGAGCGTAAACGAAAAAGCCTTAAAGAAAATCATCGCCCGCATAGACAAGCTGGAAAGCGCTGTTTTCGGCACTGGTAACAGAGCTAAGAACTCGGCGCGCACAGATGCTAAAAAATATAAAGGCGCTACGGGAGGGATTCGTCTGCTGGCGGATGAGGGTTATTTCGACAAGAAACGCAACTTCGGAGATATATGCATAGCTCTCGAAAGCAAGGGCTATCACTACACTAAACAGGCCGTGCAAACTCCGCTAAACAATTTGTCATCAACCAAAGGCAAGCTTCTGGTCGCGCTTACCGAACGTGGAAGGAAACAATATGCGAAAAGGAAGTAATTTAAGTGCCCAGCAGGAACTTGATAACAATCTTCGGCAGATCCAATTGCTGATAAATAGTTGTTTAGACATAACAAAGCAATTTCGGCACCCCCACAAAAATACTACGAAACTCAAACGCCAGGCAGGCTATACCGAAATATCAATCGACTTTGACATGAATGAACGCGCGTTCATAAAAAGTTATGCAAAGAATCTTAGCAGTGGCCCTAAGAAATTCGTGCTGTTACTCGCCTATCTCGCGAAGGGAGAAACGGGCGCTGCAATCTCATTGGATGCAATTAAGAAACTTTGGAATAGAACGAGCTCAAAATCGCTCCTTGGTATGAAATTTAATAGATTTTTTCCTGCGACAGCAAAGGAACACGGTTTGGCAAACCCAACTAAACGCGGATTCTACATCCTGGATCGTTCATGGAAAAAAGCTCTAATAGATGACTAGCCAAACTAACAAGCATCAGCAGATTACCGACCTGCTTAAACTATTTCCACAAAAGCGTACTGCTGCCGTACTCTTGCATTTCTCTGAATCTGTACACGCATTTGAAAATGGAGAATGGGAGAAGAGCATACACAAGGCGGGAAAGTTTGTTGAAGCTACTATCAAGGCGCTTGCAGAGCACGCAGGACTTACTCTGCCACGTGCCAGAGAATTTAAGGTTGGCAATCTTGTGATCCAACTTGGGCAACTTAGTGCTAATGCCTTTGATGAGTGCATCCGCCTACAGATTCCTCGGAACTGTGTGTTTGTCTATGACATAGCAAGCAACAGAGGTTCACGGCATGACCCGGGAGAAATTGACGTAAATAAAATGGACGCTATTGTCACGATGCAAAACATATCGTGGGTTCTAGCCGAAATGATTCGTTTTTGTCACAAAGACACACTGAAACCTGATGATGCCGCAGATATTGTAGATAGCTTGATGGAAAAGCGTTATCCGGATATTGAGGAGATTGATGGCCGAGTCTATGTGAATCGGGACAAACTTAGCGCCAACGAGGTCGCTTTAATCATTTTAGAACGTAAACATCCTGCCCGCGTTAATCGAACTGAACTTCTTAAAACTTTGTTACGACACAGCTTCACAAAAAATGGCGCGCAAGTAGCTCTCACGCGCATTAAGAAATATATCGATGACGATGGTCTAGGCAATATAATGTTGCGTGCCCATGGAAGGCAAAAGGCTGCGAGCATTCGTGCCCAACGCGCGAATTAGGCCTCTCATGCTTGGCGGAATATAGCCATCCAATTATGTCGTTGTACGCGAGAATTCATAAAGGATCTGAGTCACATGTACAAGGAAAAAGATGTAATTGATAAGAAGTACGTCGTTGCTGGTGTCTGCGCGGATACAGGTGGCATGGGAACGCTCCTAATGGTGCGACCCTCGAGCGACCCAAAAGCGCAGCCCCTGGTGCTTAAGTACTGCAAGCAATCGGATACCGAAGCAGTAGCGCGGTTCCGGAGAGAGGTGCGGTTGATGCATTCCTTTAAAGGAAATGGCCGCGTAATGCAGATCCTTGATGCTAATTTGGATCACGACCCGCCCTATTTTGTAATGAATCACTACCCTGATGGCGATTTGACGGCTATCGCTTCACAGTTACGAGCGTGCATCGCGGATCAAGAAGCTATGTTCAATCAGATGATTGATTGTGTATCCGAATTGCATGCGAAAAATGTGTTTCATCGAGATTTGAAACCACAAAATATTTTGCGAGATGGTAATAAGGTAGTTGTATCGGACCTAGGTCTTTGTACTGAAGTCGATTCCAATATCGGGTTTACGAGAAGCTCTAAATATTGGGGTACACCTGGATATCTACCGCCAGAATTCCTGGCCTCTGGCGGCTTTAAAAACGCCGACATTACAAGCGATGTGTTTATGCTTGGCAAAACGCTTTATGCGATTCTCTCTGGAAGGGATCCGACATACTTATTAGCAGAAGATATTCCCGGTCCACTTTTTGCTGTCATCGAAAGGAGTTGCGCGCAGCAAAAGACTAATCGCTATCAATCGTTGGCCTCGTTGCGTCAAAGCTTAACGGCTGCATATGACGTTTTGCTTCACAGAGCAGTTGGCTCTGCCATGGCTGTTAATACACTGCGGTCAATAATGGATCGGCTTAAAGCCTCAAATCAATACCGTGTCGAGGAAATAAAAACATTCATCGAACAACTAGGCATGCTGGATACGGACGAGAAGATTCAGCTGTGCAAGAACCTTCCACATCAAATAATTGATTTTTTGGCGCAAAAACCTCTACAAGGACATCTATCACAATTTCTCGATTCGTATGGCGAAATGGCGGAGCGCGGCGATTATGGTTTCCAATTTGCCGAGGTAATCGCGCACAATATGAAAACACTTTTTGATAGCACGGATGTTGGCGCAGCTGACAAGGCGCGTGCGCTCCTTATTGCAATCGGATCTGCATATTCACAAAACAGATTTGCTGCCATGGACACATGTCGAGCAATGATAACGAGTGCTGAAGACGAGGAATTGGCTCAAAGGGTGCATGATGTCATATTAGACAATCAATATTCCTTTATTGTTGCTATTCAAGAATCTGCTTGTAAAGCGCCCGCAATCAGAAAGGCCCTATCTACGTTACATCAAATGCAAAAATAGGTTTAAATTGCAATTGTCATAAATATTAGGCATCTCCATGTTGAATAAGTTTGGCGACGACAGACGCAACTTGGTTCTCGTAGCTCTGTTTAACCATGTGCCGCAGCTGAGCTCGCAGCCATGGCTCATCCCACAGGGCCCATCCATGTTTTGTGATGTGAGCACGTATTTTCTTCCATTCTATTTCGCTCTTTATTTTCCCGCAAGCAAGCGCCAGCAGAATTCGTAGGTTTTCGACGTGCTCCAATCCCGTATATTTGCAGGCATAAGCGTTTAAAGCTATTCGTCGCGAACAAGCTCATTGAAGAGTTTATAACCTTCTGCAAATTAAGTGACTAATGCACAGGGTGGCCGCATTTGTGCAGTCGCCAAGATTTCCTCCACTCTGCACTTGCTCTAATTTGTTCGATTATTTCACATCCCATGACGTTTCGTCGGTTTTTCGACATGCCGCCCTCCTCGGTGAATGAATAGTCCCGGTTCCTAGCCGAGTCCCGGCCATCTCGTGTCAAGGCTTCCCTTCGGCGCTGCGCGGCCTGTGACACTGGCCGGTCCCCGGCTCTTTCGGCCCCGTCATTCACCTAAGACGGAGGCCGTCACATGAAATCCAAACTGAATCCCGCCGAAACCTTCATCCGGGACGCGGAAGGCAACTACCGCATGAATCACCCGGCCAGGGCGGACGAAATCGTCGAACTCGCCGAATCCATCCTGCGCGAGCGGGTTGAACGCGGGCAGCCACTCACCGATCCTTCGGCGACGCGCCGCTGGCTTGTCACCCGGTTGTCAGACCGGCCGCACGAAGTATTCTGCGTCCTCTACCTCGACAATCGCCACCGCGTGATTGCGTTCGAGGAACTGTTCCGCGGCACGCTGGACGGCGCTTCCGTCCATCCGCGCGAGGTGCTAAAGCAAGCGCTCGCTCATAACGCCGCGGCGGTGATCTTCGCTCACAACCACCCCTCGGGCGTAGCCGAGCCTTCCGACGCCGACCGCCGGCTCACGCAGCGTCTCAAGGACGCCCTGGCGCTGGTGGACATCCGCACGCTCGATCACTTCGTCATTGGCGGCGTCGAGGCAATCAGCTTCGCGGAGCGGGGGCTGATGTAGACCCGCGATTGAAGCGAAAGGAGCCAAGCTAAGGGGGTTACGAACCCTAGTTTTCGGGGTACACTGAACTTAATTAGCTCGGGTTAAGGGAATCCATGCCGGCCAGCCTTATCCCGTTAAACGTGGTGCAACTGGACCCTTCAAATCTTGGTTCCGCAGATTGCGATTACATCGGTCTGGCGGACGACGGCATGGAATATGCTATCAAGACGACTTTTAAAAACCCTACTGCGCCGGCAGCGGAATGGTTTTGCCATGGATTAGCTGCCCTATGTCACGTAGCAATTCCGCAATACGAAAAACTCACCATGCCGGACAAGTCATTAGCTTTTGGTTCTCAGTGGGACGGTGCTGCAGTAAATGATCCGAAAACTAAGCAAGACGTTATCAACGGAACGGCGCCTACCGGTCACCTGCCAAAACAGCTATCGGTGATACTCGCATTTGATTTATTTGTTTATAACACGGACAGGCACATTGGAAATTATTTGTTTGTCAGAACCAAGAGTGGGTATGCAGTGAGAGCGTTTGATTTTAGTCGCGCCTGGACATCGAATGGATGGCCACCTCCTAACTTGATATTGTCACCAACCTCTAACACAATTAACACCTACAACGGACTAAAGACAAAGCATCCGTTTGAACTTCCTGTTGCAAAAGAGCTATTTGACAAACTTCGCAAAGTTCCGAATTCATCGATTAAATCTATACTCGATGAGATACCTGCCCCATGGATGGTCGATCTCCTTAAATCCCAACTAGAAATATGGTGGGACTCCGCGGATCGTATGGCGCGAATCAATGAAATTGAAAAGGAGTTAGAAAATGGCAACATCATTTAACTACTCGGTATTACAGTTGATTCCAGATCAACGACGCGGAGAATGTGTCAACGTTGGAATTATTGTGTATCTAGCCGATCAACTAGACGTGCGCATTCTCCCGTCGCTTAGCAAGGTATCTGCCCTTAACGGTAATTTTGATTTGCAGCAAATATATCGCTTGAAAGAAACCTTGAACGAATGGACAAAACGATATAGCACAGCCGAAGACAAATATGCTTCATTAAAGGGCTTCGATCTGATTGGCTTGAGTGAGCTTGGGTGGTTTAGCGCTCAAGATATGGAATCGTACGAATATTACGTTGGTAAGTTAATGAAGGACCTTGTCTCTCCAGTTTCGCACACGCATGTACCGCTTGCGGGTAGCACTCGTCTTATAACGTCATTGCGCGACAAATTCAAGAAGCAAGGTATTTTGGGCAAAGAACCAGACGATATAGATAGACATCTGGTGATAGCGAGCTATGCTATCGATGAAAAAGAGGGTTTATATTCAGATTTTGTATTGAAGAACGGTCATTATCATGTAACTGAGACAGCCGATTTTCGATTGAAAAATGCGGGGGCAACGCATAAGTATCGAGTGGCGTCATTTGCTGCAATAAAATTGGATAAGGCAAGAATGAAATGGGAAGATAAAACGCAACAATTCGTCATCTATGCGGCTCACGGTAATCGCGAAGTGCTGGCACAACTAAATCTACTCGGCGAGTACGCAAGAGGCGGAGTCTACAACATTGCAAGTAGATCAGAGATGGCGTCCTACATGGATAAAATGATGTCCGCAGCTGGTAAAAACATTCACGCATAGGAAGGTAAAGGGAGTGTGGATTGTCATTGTCGCAGCGCAGAAGTTACAAGTTGAGGGCTGGTAATGCCAAAGAAAACAAGAAAAACGGGAAAAGGCGATTTTGGGGCCGGCATTATCGATTTAGATGCAGCGTTTTCGTTGGAACAGCAAGAACGGCAGTCTGAAGCAGTACCTGCCAAATCCAACAATATTAGGAAGACAGTTGGAAAGCGATCCGGGGCATCTGGCGAACCTGATGTGCTGAGTTATCGGCACATAGACAAGCGAATCAATAATCCTGACGTAGGTTTGGTGACGCCGGACACAGACAGAGTGGCCGAGCCGAAGGAATGGCGGTACGACGTGCACATTGATCCGGCGTTGCAATTCGACATGAGGCGCAGCCAGATCGAGGAACTCATTGACGATGCGCTTGCGAGCAGGGACGAAGGCGCCATGCGTGCGGCGCTGGAGCAGTTGAAGCGCCAGGCAGAACCATATCTGAACTGGGCAGGCAAGGCGGAACGTACCAGTTTCGAGGTGGATACTGTTTCCCTGCACGTGCACGAGCGCATTGATCCAGCCACGATTCTGGCGTCAGTACGGAAACGCATGAAGGGCGGCAAGGACGAGGGCAAACCCCATCAGGAAGATTGGTTACGAGCGTGGTTCGAAGAACCACTGCCGCTACGGGAAGCCATAGATTTCTACAGGCATGAGCGCGGCTGGGCCAATCGTCTAATCACTGGCGATTCACTACTGGTGATGAATTCGCTTTTGCAAAAGGAGAGCATGGCGGGGCACGTGCAGATGATCTATATAGATCCACCGTACGGTATTAAGTATGGGTCAAATTTCCAGCCCTTTGTCGACAGGAAACCGAACCAGACTATAGATAAGGATGAAGATCTGACTCAGGAACCAGAAATGATCAAAGCATTTCGGGATACCTGGGAATTGGGAATCCACTCCTACCTAACGTATTTGCGTGACAGATTGTTGCTATCTAAGGAACTGCTTTCCGATACAGGCAGTGTGTTTGTTCAGATATCAGATGATAATTTGCATTTTGTTAGGCAACTTATGGATGAAGTATTTGGGGTTGATAATTTTGTTTCCATCATTGCATTTAGGACGAAAATTCCGCTTGGGACGACTTATCTGTCATCGACATATGATTTCTTGGTTTGGTATTCGAAGAACAAACAAGACGTACGCTATAACAAATTATTTCAATCACGGGCGACCGGGTCTGGCACTCAGTTCACAAATATTGAACTTACTAACGGTAACAGAAGGAAGCTTACTGATAAAGAACTTGAAGATGAAAATCTTGCTATTTCTATGGGAAGACCATTCCGCGCTACCGACCTCGTTTCAACAGGTCTTACCGATAGCTGCGTGTTTGACTTTGAGTTAGATGGCAAGACTTACTCGCCGAAATCTGGGAAGAGTTGGAAAACAAACCCCGCAGGAATGGAAGTGTTAATAAGAGCGGGCCGAATATTGCATGGAAAGACAATGCCAGCATATCTGTTTTTTTCCAGCGACTACCCGGTACAAGAATTCACGAACGTTTGGACCGATACTCAAGGTGCATCCGATAAAGCATACGTTGTAGAAACCTCTGAAAAGGTAATAGAGCGTTGTTTATTAATGACGACTATGCCAGGTGACCTCGTGCTTGACCCTACTTGCGGTGGAGGAACTACTGCCCTGGTTGCCGAAAATTGGGGGCGCCGCTGGATTACTTGCGATACTTCTCGGGTAGCTGTAACGCTAGCAAAGCAGAGGCTATTGACTGCGAGCTATGAGTATTATGAACTCAAATATCCACACGAAGGCCTGAAAGCGGGCTTTATCTACCGGACTGTGCCACACATTACATTGGGTGCGATCACTAATAATCCCGAAATTAGTCGGATTTATGAACAGTTGCATCCCGCGATTGAACAGGCGCTAGCTCAGCTAAATGCCGCATTGAAGAAGCAGCCTTCAAAGGAACAATTTATCGTTCTCGATGGAAGTCATAAAGACGAGAAACTGGATTTCTCCAAAGATGCGAAATTGCACGAATGGGAGGTACCGTTTAACTTCCCAGCTAACTGGCCGGCATCGGCGCGAGCCGCATTTAACGCCTTCCGCGCTGCCCGACAAGCGATGCAGAAAAAGATGGATGATTCTATTTCGGCGCACGCTGATCAGGAAACCCTGTACGACCAACCACTAACATCAAAAGATAAATTGCGTATCAGCGGGCCATTCACGGTTGAAGCCGTGCCTTTCCCATCGGTCCTGGCACTTGAGGAAAATGGACAACCGAACGAAGCTGATATCACGATTGCGCGCTCTGGTGAATCTGGCCGGCAGCACTCATGGCGAGATGAATTGCTCAAGACTGGCATCCGCGGCAAAGGCGGTCAGATGCTCAAATTCACCGGCTTAGAAACATTGCCCGATCTGCGATACATCCATGCAAGCGGAACCTTGGTGGATAGCGGTGAACGGGTTGTGGTGAGTTTCGGGCCAGAGTATGCGGCGCTCGAACAGCGTCAAGTGGAAATGGCTATGCGCGAAGCGAGTGAGTTATTTCCACGTCCCAAGATGATCGTGTTCTGCGCCTTTACCTTCGATCCAGAGGCCGCCAAAAACATAGATCAGACTAAGGGCATTACCGCTCTCAAGGTCCAGATGAATACAGATCTTTTGACCGAAGATTTGAAGAAGGCCCGCGCCAGCAACCAGAGCTTCTGGCTCATGGGCCAACCGGATGTTGAGGTGCGCAAGACCAAGGACAATAAGTATCAGGTAGAAGTTCACGGGTTCGATTACTTCGATACCGTACACGGTGACCTTATTTCTGGTGGCAAAGGCAAGATAGCTGCCTGGGCACTGGATACCGATTATGACGAACGATCTTTGTTCCCACGCCAGGTATTTTTTCCCATGGCCGGCAAGAAGGACGGATGGGAAAAGCTCAAGAAGAATATCCGCGCGGAGCTCGACGAATCCCTTTTGGACAAGCTGCACGGAACAGTATCGCTACCATTCGAAGCCGGCGAAAATCGAAAGATAGCGGTTAAGATAGTTGATGATCGCGGCATTGAATCCCTCAAGATCATAAACCTTGACTAAGGGGTAACTATGCCAGCCCCAAAGTCACTTATCATAAATTCGCCTTATGAGCGCCCGACCTATTACTGGCGTGATGATCGCAATAGCCTGAAGCTCACGGAAGGACGTAGGCCGGCTGGATACGAAATCTTTGACACGCGTACTAATACACGGCGTCACGAAAACCTCGATCTAGTAAACCGTATTCGCGAGCGCGTGGATGTTTGGCGCACGGCTGATTATCCCGGTATCACATCCGTAACACGCGAACTATTAGAACACTGGCGCAACCGTTCTGCGAGACAATACCCATTTTATTTCTGTCAGCTTGAGGCTATAGAAACCCTGATCTGGTGGGTTGAGGCTTCGGTGGAGCATAAGCAAGGGATATTCATTCCGGGTGACGACGGACCATGGGAACGATTGTGTAACAAAATGGCTACGGGTAGCGGTAAGACCCTGCTCATGGCCATGATCATTACTTGGCAAACGCTGAATGCACAAGTTTACCCGAAGCGCAACAAAGACTTCTCCCGGGTTATTTTTATCGTAGCGCCGGGGTTAACGGTACGAGAACGTCTGCAAGTGCTTATGCCAGGTCACGTAAACAATATCTATGATGAGTTTGACTTATGCCCCAATGAAGCCACCCGACAGAAACTGAATCATACTGAAATACTGATTGAGAACTGGCATACCCTCATGCCGCTCAAGCAAGCCGATCGTTCCGTAGTAAAAAAGGGTGCTGAAAGCGATAAAGCCTTTGTAAAACGTGTCCTGGGAAAGCTGGCTGGCTATAAGGACATCGTTGTAATCAACGACGAAGCTCACCACGCCTATCGTCTGAACCCAGACGACAAACGGGATCGTAAGACCAAGAAGCGGGCTGAAGAGCTGGGTCTGGATATTGAAGAAGCGACGCGCTGGATAGAAGGACTTGACAGAATACATAAAGAATTGCGTGTACAGCGATGCTTCGATCTATCGGCAACGCCATTTGCACCCACCGGTCGGACGAATACCGAACAGGGTCTGTATAGCTGGATTATCTCGGACTTTGGATTGAACGATTCCATCGAGGCCGGCTTGGTCAAGACACCACGAGTCGTTGTACGCGATGGGGTCGTACCTGATTCGAGAACACTGAGACCAAAGCTTTACCACTTATACCGTGAACCAGAAGCTAATCAGGACTTGAATCGTCGTGGCGCAGAACCCCATGAGCCGCTCCCTCAGATCATTCAGCACGCCTATACATTGCTCGGTGCAGATTGGCGCGCCGCTCTCGAAGACTGGCAGAAAGCGGGGCATACCTCTCCGCCGGTCATGCTGACGGTCTGCAACCGGCTGGATGTCGCCGCGCGGGTCGAGCACTACTTCAACAGTGGAGATGCTCACTGGCCAGAATTGCGCAATCCCGAACGAACACTACGTGTTGATTCTAAAGTGCTGGATAAAGCCGAGATTGGCGAAAGTGCGGTAAGTGATAAAAACTATGACGAGCGGCTTAAATCCATCGTCGAAGCCGCGAACATCCCTACCGACCGCAAAACCGAACTACTGGCCAAGAAAAAGGAAGAACTGCTGCGCGAGCTGGTGGATACCGTCGGCAAACGAGGGCGTGCAGGGCAGGATTTGCAGAATGTCATTTCTGTCGCAATGCTCTCCGAAGGGTGGGACGCGAAGAATGTTACCCACATCATGGGATTGAGGGCATTCACGAGTCAGTTGCTTTGTGAGCAAGTAATCGGGCGCGGATTGAGACGGGTCAGTTATGACATGGAAACGGTGACAGGTCCGGACGGTGTGGAGAGAGAGCTGTTCAAAGCAGAATATGTGAATGTGTTCGGTGTGCCACTCTCTATCTTTCAGGATGTTGGCGAGGGCGGAGAAGCACCGCCGGCACCCAAGGCGAGCACGCAGATCGAGGCGCTGGTGGAACGCAATGAGCTGGAGATACGCTGGCCCAATGTGCTGCGTATCAGTGCGGTAGTGAAGCCGGTATTGACTGTTGACTGGCCAAAGGTCGAACCGTTAAAGCTCGACCCATCTCAAATACCAATTGCTGTGGATATCGCGCCAGCTTTGGGTGGCGCCACGGACTGGCTACACATCCAGACTATTGATCTCGAAAAACTACCGGAGGAATTTCGGCTCCAAAGGCTGACTTTCCTAGCCGCACGAAAGTCTTTTGCCGAGCTACAGGGTAAATTCACCGGAAACAAGGAATATCTCGGGGTTCAGCTGATCCGGCTGGTCGAGGAATTCTTGCAATCCGATAAACTGGTTATCCCCTCTCTGTTCCATCAAGACCCGCTGCGTAAACGTATCCTCATTTCCATGAGCATTGATCGCGTCGTCCAGCATCTTCTTCGCTTTGTGGTGGAACAGAACCAGGAACGCATCGAGCCGATATTCGACGAGGACTTCCCAATTGGTTCAACGCGCTATATGCGGACCTGGTACACGACCAGACCATGCCAGCCAACCTTCAAATCACAAATTAGTCATTTAGTTGTAGATAGCGCGTGGGAAGCGCACGCGGCCAACGTCCTCGAAAAGAATCAGCAAGTAACTGCTTATGCAAAGAATGATCACCTCGGTTTCCAGATTTACTATCTCTGGAATGGCGCACGGCGTCGTTTTATACCAGATTTTCTTATCCGGCTTACCAATGGGAAGATGCTTATACTAGAAATAAAGGGACAGGACGACGATCAGAATCGTTCCAAACGCTCTTCCCTTGATGCTTGGGTAAAAGGAGTTAATTCTAAAGGCGGATTCGGCACTTGGTGTTGGGATGTAGCGTTTGAGCCTGCGCAGATTCAGGATATTTTAATTCGTTATTGTGCTGCATGAAAACCTTTGCCAGATGATTGATTAACAGGTTGCTGGGCATTACGCTTAATCCGTGATAGGGTACTTCGAGGAATTCCAGTTAAACTTTCAACTTCTCGCAATGTCTTGCCTGTTTCCAACTTCGCCAAAGCTTTAGATAACTGCATCACATTCCATGTTCTTAGGCGGCCACCTTTTTTAGCTGCAGCACGCTTACCCATTGCACCCATTTTACTAAGCTCAGCTAAAAGCTCATTCGTCGCTGTGTAACGAATATATAATGAATCGGGTCCAAACAGCTGCCTAATCCATACGCCGGTTTTCCACCATGGATTGGTAACGGGATCAAGCTTTTGCGCTTGATCCAGAGTAAAGGTGTTAATCGCGTCTCGATTCTCACGGAATATTGTGTGCTGATGTGATCCTAACAGCCGCATGTACTCAATGATCCCATGTTTTAGATTTCCCCCACCGAGTTTCTTTGCGAGATAACGCATCCTCCGTCCCTCACGGCGCCCAGGTAAATGGTTCTTGCAGAACATCCAGCCGTGAATACGTCGAAAACCAGTTCTCCAGCAAAATGTGCAGGGGAAGGTGACTGGGGGTCTTATCAGTGCTGTGTCTGCGTGTCGCGAGGAGGAATAGACAAGGTCATCTCCCCACTCCGCCAGCTTAAAATCAATACTCGTCGAAAATGATGATATCTGGAGTGCTACTTTTTCAATCTTTTTCCACCCTCGATACACCTGCTCCGCGTTAAGTGGTTTATTACGTTTTAGCAACAAAATCCCAAGTTCTCCAATAGCCCAGCCCAGTTGCAACAATCCTTGGTCGTCTGACCAACTTCGTTCGTATCTTTTCAAAACACGCATTACGCGCGTTGCCACCTCAATTGGGTCTGGCTGATGATCCCTGCGCGCAGCACGCCATAACTGACGTTCTGACGGTAGTTTCGATGGTCTGTCCCGATCCATATCGTTATTTGTACCTGTTTCTCTAATTTTGGGCAATCCCTACCCTCCTTTTTACGATTCTGGTGCTCCACATAGAAATGCAGAAGAGTAATTCGATATGCACTACATAAGTACGATCACACCTTACGCACCACCTTGCGTCAGGCAAGACTCTCCTGCAGACAGCTTGGCGCTTGTAATACCAAGCATCCCAGGCGTCTGACACCTGTCAGACAAACAATCGGTTTATTCCCGGAATTACCTG
>Ga0307372_10008162_pt1 | contig 14775 bp, 12 predicted proteins | sample OX1MG_FD_202533 | JGI IMG/M metagenome (GOLD analysis project Ga0307372, IMG submission 202533) | Soil microbial communities from Risofladan, Vaasa, Finland - OX-1 | ecosystem: Environmental > Terrestrial > Soil > Coastal area > Acid sulfate soil | place: Finland: Risofladan, Vaasa | collected... | reverse complement strand
CCGAGCTTTTCACCGGCCCGCCCACAATCCACTCGCTGACCAAGGGGCCGGAGAGCCATACATTGCAAGCGGTGTTCCAGGGGGCACAGGCAGCCTGGTTCGCCTGCAGGAGCTGTTTCGCACTTGCGGTGTAATCCGTCCCGCCGATATTGAGATCCACGGTGGCGTCAAACGAGGTGGCAAGCAGTTGCGCCAGTGTCACGGCGCTACCGCCATTGGCGGGCGATGTGGTGGACAAGGCAAGTGGCGCGGTGGAATTACCGGAGATCGAGGGAACTAGCGCCGTCAATACCGCATGGCGCAGACTGCCGTCCGGGTTGGTGGCTTTGGTATCAATCTGCAACTGGATAGGCTGACCGCCTAATGTCGCACTGAGTGTCTCGCCGGCAGGCACATCACCGCCCTTGAAAATCTGCCCGAAGGTAACCGGAACATTAGTCTGTGCTTGTGAGCCCTCATTGATGAGGTTGTTGGTGACTAGCAGCGTGCCGGCTTGCGCAACACCCATCGTGAGCGCCGAGCCAGCACACACACATACAATGGATAACCCCGTCAGGAGCAACCTGGCTATTTTGGGAGAATCAAGAGAATTTCCGACAGCCCTCTTGCCGTGTATCAGGCTGTCCCGACCCAGGGCTCGCCAAGACAGCCAGGCGAAATCGAACGGTAGACGCAGTGCTGACTTCAACGTTATCTCCCGAAAGCATATACATATTGATAAACCAATGAATTACAGATAACCGTTGTTATTTAATCCGCGCATCGAGGCTGCAGTATAGTTTCTACACTAAGGGTTTTGCATTTGAATGGATGAACGGCATATTTTTCACGATGGGCGGTCGCACTGACTGATTGCCGCCAGAGCGCAGCTTTTTAATTCAGGGAAATCCGGTTTACCGGGCTTGCTGAACTTCCGGTTTTACCAGCCAGCCACATAGAAACCCAGTAAAATACAGGCAACGCCAACCAACCAAGCTATGCCCATCACAGCCAAGAGCCGACTTATGCTGATGGTCAGCAATCGCCAGCATAAATCGGACAGCAGCCACCATATTCCGGTGAACACGGTCAATGCGAAAACACCCCAACCCAGATGCCCGGATGTCCACCAGAACGCGTTCATGCTGAGCTCATTTCCTGTGCAACAACCGTTTCGCCCGCTCTAACACGTTCGCCGGTACGCACCAACAGAATAACGCTTGCGGGTAGCTCAAGCACCACGGTGCTGCCCAATAATATTCTGCCGATTCTTTGTCCTCGTGCGATTACCTCCTGCTCCGAAACCCAGACCTCGAGGCGGCGGGCCGCAAGACTGGTAATCAGTCGCACCGCAATTTCTCCCACACTCGTGGAAATAACCACACGCTTCTGTACCGGGCAGGGTTTCTTCATGAGAAAAACAAACTGCCGCCCTTCGCCGTCCATAAAATCACTTCCATGTGACTCCACTTTAACCACTCTGCCGGACACGGGGCTGCGTTGTACGTGCATGTCCCAGAAACTGAGTGCAATCACCAGATAGCGCACTCCGTCGCGCACCTCAACACTGGTTACCGCCCCGTCAGCGGGAGCGAGAATGCTGTTGCCGAGAGGTGGTGTGCGCTCTGGATCACGATAAAAATAATTCAGAAATGCTCGCTGAAATTTCCTCGTCTTCAACCAATGCCGAATTTGTGCCTCAGGCCAGCGCTTACGTGGCGGCAACCAACGTCGGATTAAGGGGGAAGGATGAGGGAAATAAAACCCCCAAAGCACTACAGCAATGATCAGGAAGCATAATATCGTCACCTGTGTGATCAGGAATATCATTTCATGTCTCGAATGAGTATCAAATCTGACATAGCACCACAACCAGATATCAGGCGACCACCTTGAATTCCATCATCTTCAAGATCATAAACAATCAAGCTCTATCATTTATGGCGGATGTTATTCGCCCGGAATTGCCCATCAAGCATGGCTTCTCTATCGTAGCCGATAAACTCTAATATCTTCAGTCGGCCCTTTGTCGTGTTCAGTGCAGATGTAGGCACCAACATGAACTGATCCGGAAACAGTGCACAATATTCAAAAGCTGTACTGTGATATTGTTCCCAATATAAACCAATGGCCTTGGTTTTGTTCAGCTCTGCATAGTAAGGAAAAGCGTTATCCCATTCAGCATCCTCTTTCCAACCTACGCCCTTGTGCATGTACCAGTGATTCCTTCCAGTCGTTTTTTTAAGAAAACTTCGGATCACCTCCTTCTTGCGCCGTTCAAGACAGATGGCACGTGATTTTGGATAACGGTCAAATATCTTCGGAAGATAAGGGAGATAGTAAAAACCGATATCCCCGTACCATCTTGCTCCGTTTGACAATTTCTCAAGTTCGATCATCCAAGACCACAACTGAGTCTCCCCTTTGTACCATGGGATGAGGTGGTGGATTTTATCGGCGGTCAGCCCTTCATGGAGTACGGAAACATCCACTTGGCTATTCAAAAACTGCATCAAAGATACAGTGCCACATCTACCTGTTCCACATCCGATAACCAATTGCCTAGAATGGACATCTACTTGCATTTCAGTCTCCGAATACTAATACATCTTTATAGATTCCCCCGGCTTTAACCGGAGGAATCTATAATCCGCGCTTTCAATCCGTTCATATTCACCTTGGGAATGTAAGGTTAAATAAAATTTGTCAGCGCTTATTTATTGACGCAAGTACAATATCTTCTATCTCTGATCCTGCCCCAAATCGCCCAATAACTTCACACCTGCTATGGTTAGCAATATTAAACAAGCTGCCATGGTTGCTCCCGTCTTCATGGGTGCGCACTACCAATAAAGTTCCACTTAGCTTCGTGAAATAATGTTTAATATTGTTAATTATTGCAACTAATTCCGGCTTCGTAAAATAACTCACGTTCAATATATTTGCAGCCCTTATGAAATTGAACTTTTCTCTATACGAGTAATTAAATTTAGTTATATCATCCATCTGAATAACCACATTAGTGTAGCTTAATAGCTTTGGTGTGATAAGTTTTACCTTCTGGACATCCGCATGCTTGGATTTGGCAATCAGATTCTTTGCGCGATATACAAATATAAGATTGATAAATTTACGGAAAATGAAGAAACCATTGTGATAGTCTCTTCTTATAATCCAGGGCTTGATACTCCATTTGAACAAATCAAATCTTAGTGGATAGCCAGTATTATCCAGAAGTGCATAACAACCTGGAAATATATGCGCGATATAAGCGTCCATTATCAAATCTGTACCGACGATATAACTTGCATAGCCCGCTGAACTCAAGTCCTGAACCAGTTCAAGTGTACTTATTCCTGAAGAGATGCCAATATCCAATATATTGTCTACTTTTATATCAGCAGTTTTCAGCAGTACTAGGATCTGCTTATTTATATCTGAGAAGCGTTTCTGAAAAGTTGTTTTATACGTCCCATTGCGTAATCTCAACGAAGAAAAGAATTCTTCCTCAATTTCTGGTGTTAAGAGTTCGGCTGGAAGGTTAAAATATTGGATAGCAGGGATCATAATATTGGGTTTAATTGAATATTAATTCAACGATGCCCCTTCATAGGGCGGCACCTCTTGTTTACACAACATGTAACGCAGTTCCATTCCTGTAATCTTGTGCTGAATCAGTAACTGCTAATGTACATTATAATCATACGTTAGCATAAGCTACCGCTACAATTTAATACGCAATAATGGCTAATCGCTCAAGTCCAAAAACAATTGCTATCAACGTGTCGGTTGTTATCGCGACCTACAACCGCGCTCACTATCTGCCGCAAGCATTGGATAGCCTCTTGCATCAGACTCGCCCCCCCGATGAGATCATCGTCGTGGATGATGGTTCGACCGATAAAACTGCCGAAGTTGCGGAACACTACAACAAACAGATTCGTTATTACAGGACTGAAAATCGTGGTAAATCCTCTGCGCTAAATTTAGGAATTCCACTGGCTCAGAGTTCCCATATCTGGATATTCGATGACGATGACGTGGCATTGCCGGATGCCCTTCAAAGCCACATAGATTTCCTCACCACCCATTCAGAGACAGACTTTTCTTATAGCACTAATTATGTATATTCGGGTACGAGCGATATCTGGCAGCGGGACAAATGGAGTTTAAAAACCATACCTGCGTGGCCCGCGGATTTATTTCTAATCCGAAGCATGGAAGGCATCAATACCTTGTTCCAGGGCATGTTAATTCCAAAACGCTGTTTCGCTGAAGTAGGACCTTTCAACCCAACGTTGCTGAGGGCCCAGGATAGTGAAATGCTACTCAGGCTGGCGCAGCGCTTCAAAGCGCTTAATATTCAAAAACCGACATTTGTATTACGTGACCATCAAGGCCCTCGAGGACCAACGATGAAGGTTCACAGCATCCACCAAAGATCGGCGATACAGTTACAGTATCAGCAACGGATATTTCGCTTGGTGAGAGATGAGTGTCCCTTGGCAATTTATCTTCCCCATGAACCAGGAACAGACCTACCAGTCCTAACTGAAACTGAGCACGGGTTGGCTTTACTTCAAAGAAGCTGCATCATGTTTCGCCAAGGGCTTGAGAATGAGGCAATGACGGATATGAAAGATGGGCTGGTTCGTCTGAACGAAATTGAACAACATACAAGCCAGGTTCAATCCATCTTATCGAAGACCTTGGATATTGGCCCCTGGAGGCTACCGCGTCCATACTCCCTAATCATAAAGCTTAGCTTTATACTTAAAGCTACTGGTGCAAAATCGTTAGCGCCTTCAATAGCGCGTGGTATCTTTTGGACATTACAGCGATCACTGCACACCCACCAATGGCGTGCAGCAATGCGTTCCGCAGCGATGTTGTGTCTGGCGGTGCTGTTGAATGCAGGGAGTTTTTCACACGCTCTTATGAGGTCTTCATCTTCTCGAATTGATGCATCATGATTATTACGACTCAGCTTGTGCCAAAAGGCCATAGCAGTTTGCGTGTAAAAAAAATATATTTGAAGGTATGGGGCGGACGCAAGCTAGCCAGATGACAGCACCATGCACGCTTGTGGTCCCCAAGTCTCCAGTAGTTCATAGCCAGCACATGTAGCGCGTTTCGGTATTTGAACTCAGCTTTCTTGCGTACAATAATATCCATTCTGGAATCATGTCTAATAAGTTGCAGTAGATTCAATGCTGCCTCTTGGTGCGCCATATTCTTGGACATGGAACCGGGGGTGTCATAGACAAGTGCCGTGGGTATATCCATGAAGTGCAGCTGCCTACCCTCGGTACACAACCGATAAGCAAGGTGGGTCCACTCTTGATGACCACTCTTCACGCTCATGAGAGCGGGAATAGTACTCTTTGTGCGGAAAAAGCCAGTGCCTGCAGAAAGCCAGTTCTCATCTAACAAACTTGATACTGGCTGAACTGCATGATCAGCAAGACAGGCAAATTCAATCACCGGGTGGCCATCTTTAACATAGTACCTGTTGGTGATCACTACATCGCACTGCGGATTGTTCTCAAACCACATGACGGGCTTTAGCAATGCATCTTCAACAAAAACATCATCGTCATCCAGAAAAGCAAAAAAAGGAGCGGTAACAAGGCGGCAGCCTGCATCAAGCGCCAGACCGGCCGAAGCCAGTTGCTGGTAATGAAATCGAATACCTGGACGGTTTCTCAGCGCATTCAGTGTTCGCTGATCATAACTTTCACCATTGACGACGACGATGGGTCGAGCAGCGATGCCGTGTTGATTTTGGATGCTATCCAGCGCGCGAAACAGCATTTCGGATCTGAATGAATCCGCAAGTGTGCGTACTATTACATCTATAGTAAGCATCATTCTGAGGTCCCCTTAGCGCTTGAAACCACGAACATAGCGGCAGGAATTAATTACACCACGCTTGATTTCTGCCATCAAAGGATGGCTTGTCAAGATCAGCCCCATCAGCCAACCAAGACTCGCACCAATAGCAGCAACAATTAGGGCTAGAAGATCATGCTCGGATATGAAGCCAGGCCATACAATGACGACTGCGGGTATAATGCACGTTGTTAGTGTTACCACACCGCTCGGAAATAGTGCTGTGATGAGTTTGGTGCTAGTTAACGATTCGTAGCGTGTCAGCTTCCGATAATAAAGTACCGCTGCGATAGCATAGACCAATATCTGGGAAGCTGCGACTGCCTCGATGCTATATACAGCCGCCAGAATAGCGAGCCCCAATCTTATAAGCTGATACTGTATCTCCACAGCCGTCACGATCCCAACACGGCCAATCGCCGTGAAAAAATAATTGCATTGATATATCAGTGTACCTACAATCGCTGCACCACAAAGCCACCGCATCACTGGTACAGCGGCGTCCCACTGATCTCCGAAAAGAGTACGGATAATCGGGAATGCCATGAGCGTCGCAAAACCAAAAAATGGCCAACTGATGCCGGTTAGATAAACAAGAGAGCGCATGAAGAGCTCAGGAGCCGCTTCCCGTTCTCGGTGCTCCTTGGCAAAGGCGGGATAGGCAACCGCACCGATCGCACTGACTACCTTTTCACGGAACATTTGCACAATACTATTACCCCGAGAATAAAAACCCGCCGCGGTCAATCCCAGCATTTTGCCCACGACAATATTCGCTGATTGCATCCCGAGCTGGATGACAATATCTGTAACTGTCCGGTTGACACCGAATGGGACCATGCGCCGCCACTCTGACAAACTTAAACCCCGCGCTCGGTATGCATGTCCCCACACAGTGCAACCCGCAATCCAGGCAATAATGGCCGCAAGTGATGCCCAGGCCATGCTCATGTAACCAAACCCGGCGAAAGCCAAACCGATCGTCACGCCAGTCCTAACCATAACTTCACCCAGGCGAATCTTGTAGAGCGTACCGAATGCCATATCACGCTGTAACAGTGCCAATGCCGTGGTACCGAACGGAGATAGAATAAATGTGACGCTCATCACTCTTACGACCTGTCCAACTCCAGGATCGCCGTAGAAGCCGCCAATCAAACCGCTCACTGCAAAAAGTACGCCGGCCACGATCCAAGCGAGGACAAGATTGACTGTAAACGCTGTGTTGATTGTCGCCTCATCTAATGTTTTTTCCTGTACCAAGTATTCACTTACTCCAAAGGTACGTAACATTGATGCAAGTGCGGTTAGGCCAGCCGCAACGGAAAATACGCCGATCTGTTTGGGCGTAAGTAACCGGCTCACAATAATTACCGTGAGAAGGTTGAAGGCAAGACTTGTATATTTCTGTGCGAACGACAGAATGAGTGCTCTTCGCAGACCACTTTTTATTTTCGTCATGTTTTAGGGAAGCCCGTTCATGCTGCAGTTCAGGCGGCTGTAACTTGCAAGTTCAATGGGTAGATCATCTGGCAATTTACGCGAAACTAGTTTGCGCCGTTTATACAAACCGGATCAGTAGATCCCCGATTTTTGGATTCTTACAAATTCATATCCTTATAATGCTCGTGCGTTTACAGAATGTTGCTATCGAGACCATTACAATCACTTTGTATCTAGCTGCTAATACTTAAGCAGCGTAAGGCAGAGATATACAAGAACCAGCATCAGTGCCGCCAATCCGCTCACTCCTGTCATAGCTACCAGCCTGTTTCTCCAGCCGTCGTTCCATGCCAGCAAGGCCCGGCCCCACGTCAATAGGAATCCCGTTGAGGGTTCTCCGGAAATTACCTCCGGTATCGCATTCTGATCCAAGCGATGACAAGCCTGCTCGATGGTGCCGATCTCAATCCCATCACATTTGCTCAGCCATGTGAGTAAGGCGGACAATCGCCGGATGACACGCCGATTGGGTTTGCCATGCCGGGAAAGGCTGAAACTGTGCATAAGAATACACATCATCGGCAGACTTTGTCGGATCGACCAACGCGTAACTCGCTTGATCTCAGGTAGTGAACTCCCCTCGATATCCAGGATACGCTTCGAGTGCCAGCGACCCACGCGCAGTTGATGGTAATAGGTCACGGGAATCTCCCAGACCTTGCCGATGCGCCGAACCAAGTTCGAAGCTCCCAGATCATGGATGAGCGGGACGGAAACCAGGCTACCCGGCGAGAGGGAGCAATCCGCTAGAAGACCGACTGATTCGCAGGCACGCAGGGTATCGGCGTTGGCGGCAAAAGCACCCGCCCTATGGGCCAGTACGGTTTTTCCTGTCCATGATTCCAGAAGTGATATTCCCTTGTTGAGGATTGCTATCTGATTCACAAGTGGTGCATGGCACATCCCGTAATGAGGATACATGGGTTGAGGATGGCTATGCAGCTCGAGATCATGTCCCCGGGAATGAATCAGTCTTGCAGCACCGGCAACGGCAACCTCACCATGTTTTGCTGCCTCATACACATTCAGGAAAAATGTGCCACGCACCTGGTAGGTTTCCAGCATACCCATGATTTTTTCGATGCCATAGCGCTCTTCGTAACCCGGAAGTATCCCCAATATGTCGGAGCCCGGATCACCATGGGTGCGTGATTCCACATCTACAGTAAACACAAACATGGTTTTCATGTGTTCACCAAGTGAATCAACCGCCATGTTATGCCTACCGTAATACTGATTCTCCCATAAAGATCAGCTCTCATTGCGGGGTCAATCCGATCTGTGTCTTGGAATAATCGCAAATTGCGGGGCATTGGCATAATCCGGCTGAACTTGTCTTTGAGCGAATTTTACCCACGCCTTGCGGGCTTCAGGAAAATCGGAATCGGCAGCCGCGGCCAGTCCGACTTGGAAACTGGCTGGATATCCGGTTGGGGATTTCGGGTGTCCAACCATCACGCCACTGCTGTTGCAAGCTACATGATCGAATTGGGGAAACGTTCTGGCATAGACCCTATGCAGTGAATCGTAGAGAGGGCCTTTGGCTGAATCCCTCACCTGTAAGATATACGTTGTCGCCATAGTCCAGCAAAAATCTGGACTGGTCATGAGGTTGATCTGGAAAACGGCGAACCAATTACGCAATCTATCGGCACCGGGGAAACCCAGGTCCGCCAGATTTCCCACGGCCCAGTTGAAGTATGATTGTTGCCAAGTTGACATCCCCGTGTGGGGTTTGCCACGAAACGTATAATCTGTGGCATATCCATTGATAATAATGTGCAAGGCATTCGCACGAGGATTGTCGGTGTAATTCTGGTTATACCACTGAATATTATTCTCGACCACGCGCTTGAAATAACTTTTTAGGGGATCATTTTCCGGAAGAATATACGCAGCGTAACCCAAGGTCCGCAATGCCCAGGCTTGGCCCCGAAGTTGGGTGTCTTCTATCAACCCCTTGGTGTAACCCCGATAAGCTGGATTCTGATGGAATACCACCCAATCAGCCCAGAATTTCAATTCTTCAAGGTAGTACCAATCCCCGGTTACAAGGTAAGCCACATAGGCTGGTTCAGGATGATGCGCTTCATCCGGGTACAGTGGCGTTTTACATTGATTCTTGCAACGAGGAAAAATGTCATTCTTGTAGGGTGGAACAGGGCAACGCGCGACTTCTGCGGGACCGTACAGCGTCATACAGGGGTGCGCTTCAACGGATACCGGCTGACCGGAAAATTGATCGCGATAGTGAATGCCGTAGGCACCAAGCGCATCATCGTTTGCCAGCATCCAGCGATAGGCACGGTAGGTCGGATCAATCACATAAACGCTACTCCAGCGGGCCAACGGGCCAATCGCGTCCTGTGCGCCGGTATTCGCCATGTAACGGGTCTGGTCGCAATTTTGCATCGGTGCGCAGGTCTGCCGCACCCTACGCAAAACCGCTTCTGAGGGGTATACATCTTCATAGCGTGGAACAGCGCGGGAATATTGCAGATAGTGCGAACTCAATTCCGCATACACCGGATCGGGCACCCCCCACCAGAACGTCTTATGCCAACGGGCTTGCCGGTAGTGTTCGAGATTTTTAACGACATCTACCGTTTGGTCTCCTATTTGGATAGTGCCGTTGTAACGCTCATTATGTGGATCCGGCGCATAGGCCCAGTCGTTTTCCACAATCACATCCACACGCACGCGACTCACGGGTACCGGGCCATAGGCTCGTACTGCAAAGTACACGGCCAGATGGGGTTGCGGTTTGCCCTGCTCGTCAAGTAAAGGTCCTCCAACTACCCATTCTGAAACCAGGGGTCCGGATAGCCACTGATTGCACTCACGCCCATATGGCTTGCATAATCCGTCCTGCAAAGCGCGCTGCAGCAGCACTCTCGCATCGAGATGCCAAGGTTCGCCGCCAATTTGAAATTGGACTCCGGCATCGAACTTGGTATGCAGGACATCTTCAATCGTCAGGGCTTTTGATCTTGCCACGGCGGTATCCGGGACTGAGCGCAGACTCACGTTTTCTGATGCTTGAGAGTCCAGAGTCGGCAATAGCACAGTCAGAATTGCATGACGCGCCGAACCGTCAGGGTTGCGTGCTTTGATATTTGCCTGGGTCGGTAACTCCTTGCCGTCTGCATAAGCCACTATCGTGTGACCACGCGGTACATCGCCAGCACGGAAAGGCTGCCCGAAGGTAACAGGAACCTGCTGCAACCTTTGGTTGGAAAGGTTAATAGCCTTCACCATGGGCACATCACTCGACCCGGCAGAAACCGGGTTTACGGTTTGCGTCAAAGCAGCAGTCTGCACACAGCTCGTAAGTGCACAGAACACTGCTACGTATCCAAACTGGCGCAATATAAGCGAGATTACGCGATTTATCACAGTGATTTCTCCTATATCTAATTTGATATTTGCTGCTATCACGACCATGGCTTGTGTTCCGGAATCTTCGGAACTATTTTTCTTGCCCAGTGCCAAGCTTCACGACTTACCCTGTCATGTATGATGCATCCGGCTCTGGACAAGGACGACAGATAATGCTTTTCACCAATCAGTGAGTAGCCATACTCGCGTAACGTATCACCGGCAACTGCTTCAAAAACAGCCTGTGAATGTGGAGACATTGCGCGGCGCCATTGACCAACCTTGTCAGGTTTCAGTGAGCCCCGCTTCTCAAGAAAGCGTCTTGTTGCAAAATCCTGATGTGTACCGGTTACAAAATGCTCAAGAATTTGCATGGTTGACTCTGGATTTAGAAGCAGATCCTCATAACGAATTTCCAGATATCTGCCTGGCAACTTTTCCGCACTACTTCGCAGCGTACGCAAATAATCGCGCCAATGAACCGCGGCGGAATAGGTATTCTGATGACCCCAGGTCATCCTTTTATGTGACAGCGCGCAATCACGCCCATCGCGTATCACATGTACAACCCGGCAATCCGGAAACAGCGTATTCATAAGATCCATATAACGCCCGAACACGGGATACTTGGAGCCAATTCTGTGTTTACCCAATCCCTCGGCGATTTGCCGCAGCACCTCCCGGACGATAGCGGGAAACTCCGGTTTAACTGCCCCAACTCTACCCCAGTCAATTTCAATTGCGTAGTTTCTCCTCAAGATTGAAAAAAATCTATCTTTGGCTAGATCCCGCATCAGCCGTCTATGGTTGCCGGGCTCTTTAAGATTCTCATAACGATGCAGGTGCAGACCAAAGGAAACGATGAATTGACCTTCGTTGACAAATCCGGCATCAAAATAATCACGAAACAGATGATTCACCCAAGTGGTTCCGGAGCGGGCAAAACCTGTAAGAAAGATGGGTGCATCAGAATCCATGGATTTGGAAATAAAATGCTCTGCCGGATAATACCCAGAATCACTTAATCCATTTTCCATCTTGGTTATACCTTCTGAAGGATAATCTGATGCAAAAGCCCGGCGAGTATTACAGCAGTCTGACGTCTAGAATATTTCTGCACTATACTTTCATCCGTTTTCGGTGCCCGCCCTTCCCGCAATGCGCGAATAAATTCTCCGAGCCGCTTCTCGATTATGGGAGTGTTGTCCAGAGGCACGATCACTGCGCCTCCGGTATCACGCAGCACCGTTGCTGTATCGCCATGCTCGCCCACGAGCGCAAATATCGGCCTCCCGATGCGCAAGTACTCGTATAATTTCGCCGGAATCTGACGATCATATTGACTTCCTTGGAACAGCAACAAAGCGTCGGCATCCGCCTGCTCGGCCAATGCCTCCTGGTACGGTATCGGCGCAGCAAGTGTTACCAAATCATTAAGGCCGAGACGCTGTATCTCAGTGGCGTATTCAGCCTCGGAACTGCTCGCGCGCAGAGTCACTTTCAAATTATCGGCGCTCACCATTCCCGACGCTTTGAGGTGTGCAAGGGCTGTAAAGAAAGGCACCGGGTTGCGGCCGGAACGGTACAGGATGCCACTGTGCACCAGCCTGAGTGGCCGCTCCTGTTGAGACGATCTGGTCGCCGGCAATGCTGAAAAGGCTTCCTCATCAAATCCATTAGGAATCACGATCATCCGGCCTTCACGATAGATTTGTGGGTAACGTTCAGCATAGGATTGCATGGCCCCGGGTGTCGTGAATACAGAATACGTGGCACGGGATAAAACACGGCGCTCCCAGCGCATTTGCGTGGATACGGTCAGTCGGCTCTGGGTAGCAACAGAACTGGTAACCGGATCCCTGAAATCCGCGATCCAGGGCAGCCCGGTCAATCGGCTCAGGGTGTAAGCAATACAGTGCGCGGTCATGATCGGATACGTGGACCAGATGACGCGCACCTGGTACCGGCGTATGAGGCGCAACCCGAGATATACCGCCGCTGGCCACCAGGATATCCAGCGATCAGGTTGCGCCAAGAAGGCGGGATATTTCCCGCGAATGCCGAAATGTCGTCTCGTATCCAGGGCAAAAGCACGATACACACGGCAGCTTTCGGGCAATAGATTGATACTTGAGGGGTCGGTGCGCTGGTATGCACGCTCATTGGCAGCTAATACAATCGGTGACCAGCCAAATGATGGCAAATGTTTTGCAAACCCCAAGGGGCGTAGATGCCCACTGCCGATCGTAGCCGGAGGGACGTGAAATGCAACCATGAGGATATGTTTATCCATCCTGGGACCTAGAAACTTCCTTCCCGAGGTATAACAATTATCTCCTTCATTTGGGGCAAATCAGCTGGCGCATGACCAGTCCCATTATCGGCAATTGGTTCTTTTATCTGACTTATGACGATACCTTCCAATAGAATACACATCGCAATTAATTGATATGTAAGATCAAAATAACTTGATGTCGTGGCCAGACCAGCCGTCGCATAGGCGACCAGGCTCACTTGCAGCATGGAACTGAGGTCGTACGCCCATTTCCATCCGGGCGAATCCCGTGTTTTTTTCCTCACACGACCGCAGCTCCGCCAGCTTGCGAAAAGAAGCCCTATGAAGATGATAAGCCCGGGGAATCCTTGCTCGCCCAGCACGCGGAAATATACGCTGTGGATCGCGCGTGGAATGGCATCCTCAGGTCCATACTTCTTCCACATGGAATCACTTTGATATACGTTGAAGCCACCGCCCACCAACGGGTGATGGATAGCCACGTTCATAGCGAACTCCCACGACTGAATGCGTTCCTGAGCGGAATCAGTCTCCTCAGCATGATGGAGTGTGTCCATGCGTTCCTTCCATTGTGCGGGCATAAAAGTATAGGCCGTGAGTCCAACCATCACGATTGCCACCATGATTATGAGGCGGCGGCGAGTTTTAAGTAGTAAAGCTCCGCTCACAACTATTAAGGCAACCAAACCGCCACGTGAATACGTGCCAAGAATTGCCACACCAGTAAGAATCAAGGTGAGGGCCATGGCTAGACGTACCGTTTTATATGTTGAATTAATTTGCAAATATCTTATAAGCGGTAAAGTCATGCAAAGAGCCAGAGCCAAGTCATTGTTGTCAGCAATGAAGCTCTTGGGTGGCCCATATATGTGGTATGCGCCCCCCTTCAACACCGTGAATATCCCACCCTTGAGACCATAAAATCCCAGAGAAATCACAATTACCCACACCAGCCAGTGCATGCGCTGACGATTTTTTATCAGCATCAGCGTAACAAAGACCATGGTTAGAGTTTTCCAAAACTCTTCCCCTGTGAGCAGGGCTGAGTCCGATTCGACCGCAAAGATTGTGGAAATACCTGTCCAGACCAAGAAAATGAATAACAGTACGCTGATTGACGAAACCGAAATCTTTTTGCTCTCCTTGCTAAGGATAAGGGCCACGAGCGTGACAATGGCAATGATTTCAACCCAGGGAAAGTTGTAGGCAAATCCATAGGCCAGCCGATACGGATTCATATAGCCTAGCCAGGACCACATCAGCAAACCCAGATACGGGCGCATCAGAATGAATGGAATGGATCCGAATACAATCAAGGTAATTAGAAGATCACGCATTCTGCTACACGCTATGTCAGTTGCAACAACGCTGCATCTATGAAGAACTTGGCGGCCCAGTTCGGGAACCGGTAGGACATATACCCGCCTCTCAGAGGATGGGATCCAGGGATGCCTCCCCGTATCCCATCATCAGCAACGGACAGAGCCTGCACGGAAATGTTGAATCGGGTTGCCTGCTCGGTGTGCGCCTTCCAGAAATGATCTCCGGTTTCCCGTGCCAAACGCTGCCAGATGATGGCCATCTGTGCATTGCCGGTGACACAGCTCCAGCGGGCCGCAGACCGCCATTGGGCATCCAGCCGACCTGGCAATGCACCATCCCGGCGCTGCGTCTCGGCGACCGCCTGCGCGATGCGAGCGGCGGCATCCACGAATACGGGATTCGCC
>Ga0307372_10008156_pt1 | contig 14781 bp, 14 predicted proteins | sample OX1MG_FD_202533 | JGI IMG/M metagenome (GOLD analysis project Ga0307372, IMG submission 202533) | Soil microbial communities from Risofladan, Vaasa, Finland - OX-1 | ecosystem: Environmental > Terrestrial > Soil > Coastal area > Acid sulfate soil | place: Finland: Risofladan, Vaasa | collected... | reverse complement strand
GTTGGATGTCTGTCAGCTCAGGTTCCTGCACGGTCATGATCGAGAGCGTCGCCTACCTCGGCGCCCTGGTGCGAAGGTGAGGAGCAGTGTACCCCACCCCCTAGACGGCTCTTCCGGCCGCCCGGGCGAGCAGGTACTCGCGGATGAACGGGTCGATCTGGCCGTCGAGCACGGCCTGGATATTACCCATTTCGTAACCTGTACGAGTATCTTTCACAAGTTGGTATGGCTGGAGGACGTACGACCGCACCGACTCCCCGCCGAAGCCCGTGTCGGCGGATCCTCCACGCTCCTTCGACATCACGGCCTCCCGTTCCTCTTCGGCGCGCTCGACGAGACGCGCCTTCAGCACCCGCATCGCCGTCTGCTTGTTCGCTGACTGGGAGCGCTCGTTCTGGCACTGCACGACGATCCCGCTCGGAAGATGCGTGATCCGCACGGCGCTGTCGGTCTTGTTGACGTGCTGCCCTCCGGCGCCCTGAGCGCGATAGGTGTCGATCTTCAGGTCGCCCTCGTCGATCTCGACGTCCGTGTCGTCGGGCAGGAGCGGCGCGACGATCACCGTCGAGAACGCGGTGTGCCGGCGGTGCGCCTGGTCGAACGGGCTCAGCCGCACCAACCGGTGCTTGCCGCGCTCCGCCTTCAGAATGCCGTAGGCGTTCTCGCCCACCACGGTGAACGTGGCGGACTTGAGCCCCGCCTCCTCGCCCGGGCTCGCCTCGAGCAGTTCGACCTTGAAGCCCCGGTTCGCGGCCCACCGTTCATACATCCGCAGCATCATCTCGGCCCAGTCCTGCGCGTCGGTGCCGCCCGTTCCCGATTGCAGCGTGACGACGGCATCCCCGGTGTCGTATTCGCCGTTGAAGAGCGCGGCCTCCTGAAGCCGCTCGAGCTCGACACGCAGCGGCACGAGCGCCGCCGCGATCTCGTCCTCCATCTCCCCGCCGTCGAGCCCGGCGAGCTCGAGCGCGTCCGCGTACTCGGTCGTCAGCTTGCGGTAGCCCTCGAGCCGCCGCGCGACACGGGCATGTTCGGCTGAGACCTTCGCGGCGGTCGACTGGTCGTCCCAGAACCCCGGGGCGTTCAGTTGCTCTTCGAGTGCGGCGAGGCGATGTTCGAGTGAAACCGGGTCAAAGGTACTCCCGGACCCAGTCGAGCTGGGCCCCGAGCTCGGAGAGCTGTTCTGCGAGTGACTTCCCGTCGTCGATCATCGCCGGGATGGTACCCCGGCGCACGCGCTCAGCTGCTGCAGACCCGCTTCGGTGCGAGGCCGGCGAGCGTTGCGAGTCCGCTCTCGACGTTGACCGCCACCTTGAGATCGACCAGGCCCGCACGCCGCGCGAGCAGGCGCAGCGTCCCGTCGGAGCCCTGCCAGACGCAACCGGCCGACGCGCGCCAGTACGGCGACCACCGGACGCTCATGCGGTAGACGCCGGGCGCGTTGACGAGCGCGACGATCTGCGTCGGACCCATCCAAGCCACACTGGGGTCGGCGGGGCCCGTGATGATCGGCGTTGCGTTCGGCAGCTCGTAGACGGTGACGTGCGCAGAATGGAACACGGGCACGAGCGAGGTGCGACCCGAGCGGATCAAGGCCGCTTCGTTGCGCGAGCTGTAGTCGGGAGGCGCGTCGGAGAGCAGGACGTAGCGCACCCCTTGGGTGTGCAGCCACTTGTCGTAGGCGATCGGGCCGAGCTTCTGGTCGTAGAGGATCTGGTTCTGCGGGAAGTCGCTCTGCCGGAACCAGCCGCGCACAATCGGGATCCCAGCATCCGGCAGGTACGCAGCCGCCCAGTGCTCGGCCGTGTCCACGGCCTCGACCCGGTAGGACGGGCTGAGGTGGCTGTGCAGGAACGTGATCGCCGGCGCCCAGAAGGTGGTGCTGTGCGCGGGGTCGGTACCGGCGCTGTGCGCGGTGCTGGCGAGCGCCCCGATGTTCCAGGCGCCGGCGACGGACACGAGCGCCACCGCCAGCACGATGCGCCGCGGCGCCAGAGCGACCGCGAGCAGCGCGATCGGGATCGCCGCGAATTTGAGACGTTCGACATTCGAGCCCAGGTCACTCGGCACCACGAACGCGACCAGGCTCACCACGAGAAATACGACAAACACACCGAAGAGGCGCCGTGCTTTCGGCACGCGCGCGGTGAGCGCGATCCCGAGCACCGCAAATGCGGCGCCGGGGGCTACATCGGTGAGCGTGAACGGGAAGCGGCCCTCCCCGGGGAAAAGACGGCGCAAGACGAGCTCGAGCAGCCCGGCCGCAAGGACGACGACGACCGTCGCCCGCCGCGGTCTCCGATCGACTGCGCTGCCGGCGAGAACGAGGGCCAGCAGGAGGAATGCGAGCGGGCTTGCGAGCAGCGTCAGGAAGACGAGGCCGGCGAAGATCCGTGGGCGCCCCTGCTGCAGTGCGCTCATGGAGAGCAGCGCGAGGGCGGCACCGAGCGCGAACGGGAATGCCGCCGTGAGCACGACGCCCGCCCAGAGAATGGCGAACGTGCGGCTGGAGAAGCGCGCGACGGGCCCCCATTCGCGCCAGACGACGAGCGTGAAACCGAGCGCCGCCGCCGCGATCGTCGCGACGCCGAGCACCTTGATCCCGAAGACCGCGGCGAGCGGGTAGTAGATGAAGCTGTAGGTGACGAACGAATACCGGCCCCCGTACCAGAAGTTGTTCCAGAGAGCGAAGCCGTGCTCGAGCAGGAACGTGCGCTGGTACGCATGCGCGGCGAGGTCGATGCCCGGTGGGCCGAGCCACACGAGTAGACCCGCCAGCGCCGCGGCGACGAGCGCCGAGAGCGTCGCTTCGCGGGCCATCAGCCGACGATCGACTGTGCTCACAGCGGCAGCCTAAAGGTCATCGCGCAGCCGTGACCATATTCCGCTGTCTGCCCGACGGCCCTCCTTGAAGTGAAGCGAGCGCCGAACGCCTTCGAGCGCGTAGCCGGCCCGGGCCGCAACGCGCTCCGATGCGGCGTTTGCGACGTCGATTTGGAGCTCCAGGCGCACGAGGCCGAGCTCGTCGAAACCCCAGCGCGTGAGCAGGGCGAGCACCCGGCCGGCGACCCCACGGCCCCGGGCGGCGGGCGCCACGGCGTACCCGATCTCTCCCTGGCGAGCCTCGAGGTCGAGCTGCACGACCGCCGCGAAGGCGAGGAAGCCGCCGCGCGTTGCGTCGCGGGCGACGAAACCGGCGCACTTGCCGTCGGCCCAGCCCTGCTCGTAGCGGGCGATCCAACCGGTGACGAACTCGGCATCGGCGCGCGTTGGAACGAGCGTGAAGCTCTTGACCGCGTCGTCGCCCGCCAGGGCGAGCAGCTCGGCGTGGTCGGCTTGGGTCAGCGGCTCGAGCCGCACCTGCTCGTCGGCGAGCGGCGGCTCCGGCAGCGCTAAGCGCCGTGACACTTCTTGTACTTCTTGCCCGAGCCGCACGGGCACAGATCATTGCGGCCGACGTTCTCGAAGTCGGAGTTCACCTTTGGCTTCTGCGCAACCGGAGTCGCAACCGAGCCGCCACCGGCTGCCCCGAGCGTCGAGGCGCCTCCTGCCGCGAGGATCGCATCGGCGCCCGCAAGCGACTCGTGCTCGTAGCTCAGGCTGCCGCTGCCTCCGTTCTGGGCCTGCTGCTGCGGCAGGCTGCCGTCGTCGGGCGTGATCTCGGCGTGGTAGAGCAGGGTCACGACTTCTTCGCGGATCGTGCGGTTCAGTTCGTGGAACATGATGTGCCCCTCGTTGCGGTACTCGACGAGCGGGTCCTTTTGCGCGAGGCCCCGGAGGCCGATGCCTTCGCGCAGGTAGTCCATGTTCTCGAGGTGCTCGCGCCAGCGGGAGTCGACCGTCTGCAGGACGATGAACCGCTCCAGGTCGCGCATCAGCCCCTCCTGGATCGCCTCCATCTCCTTCTCGCGCTCGGTGTAGGCGTCGAGCGCGTCGTCGAGGAACTCCTGGATGATCCCCTCGCGGTCGAGGCCCTTGAGCTCGTCGGCGGTGACGCCCGTGCCGTAGAGCGCATCCATCGCGGCGACGAGGTCACCGAGCTCCCACTCGTCGTGCTGCTCGTCAACCGTGTAGTCGGAGACGACGTAGGAGATGACCTCGGGCAGCCACTGCTCGCGGATGTCCTCGCCGAGGTCCTCGCCGTGGAGCACGCGGTTGCGCTGCTCGTAGATCACCTGCCGCTGGACGTTCATCACGTCGTCGTACTTGAGGACATTCTTGCGCGCGACGAAGTTCTGCTCCTCGACCTTCTTTTGCGCGTTCTCGATCTGGCGCGAGAGGATGCTTGCTTCCATCGGCTGGTCGTCGGGCAGCTTGAAGCGTTCCATGATGTTCTGGATGCGGTCGCCGGCGAACAGGCGCACGAGATCGTCCTGGCCCGAAAGGTAGAAGCGCGTCTCGCCGGGGTCGCCCTGGCGGCCGGAACGGCCACGGAGCTGATTGTCGATACGACGCGCCTCGTGGCGCTCGGTGCCGAGCACGTACAGCCCGCCGAGCTCGCGCACGGTGTCGTCGATCTTGATGTCGACACCGCGGCCCGCCATGTTCGTCGCGATCGTGACCCCACCCACCGCACCGGCGTCCTTGATGATCTCGGCCTCGCGCGCGTGCTCCTTCGCGTTCAGCACGGTGTGGGGCACGCCTTGGCGCTTCAGGAGCTCGCTCAGGTACTCGGACGACTCGACGGCGATCGTGCCGACGAGCACCGGCTGCCCCTTCTCGTGACGCTCCTTGACGTCCATCACGGCGGCGTCGAACTTCGCCTGCGCGGTCTTGAAGATCAGGTCGTTGCGGTCATCACGCACAACCGGGACGTTCGTCGGGATCTCGACGACGCTGAGCCCGTAGATCTCGACGAATTCCTTCTCCTCGGTCTTCGCGGTGCCCGTCATGCCGCCGAGCTTCTCGTAGAGGCGGAAGTAGTTCTGCAGCGTGATCGTGGCGAGCGTCTGGTGCTCCTCCTGGATCGCGACGTTCTCCTTCGCCTCGACCGCCTGATGCAGGCCTTCGCTCCAGCGGCGGCCCTCCATGATGCGCCCGGTGAACTCGTCGACGATCTTCACCTCGCCGTCCTGTACGACGTAGTCGACGTCACGCTTGTACAGCGCCTGCGCCTTGAGCGACTGGATCAGATGGTTGACGAGCTGCACGTTGTTCGGGCTGTAGAGGTTGTCCACACCCGCCGCACGCTCGACCTTCTCGATCCCGGACTCCGTGGGCGAGACCGTCTTGTGCTTCTCGTCGTAGAGATAGTCGTACTCCTGCGCGAGCGCCTCGTCGTCGAGCTTCGTGCCCTTCGACTGAACGCCCTCGAGGCCCTTCACGATGCGCGCGAAGTCGTAGTAGGTCCTCGCCGCAGTCGTCGGCTCGCCCGAGATGATCAGCGGCGTGCGCGCCTCGTCGACGAGGATCGAGTCGACCTCGTCCACGATCGCGTAGGCGTGGCCGCGCTGCACCACACCGTCGAGACTGATCGCCATGTTGTCGCGCAGATAGTCGAAGCCGAACTCCGAGTTGGTGCCGTAGGTGACGTCGGAGTCGTAGGCGAGCTTCCTTCGATCGAACGGCATGTTGTTCTCGATGAACGCCACGGTCATGCCGAGCCGCTCGAAGACGCCGCGGTTCCACTCGGCGTCGCGCTGGGCCAGGTAGTCGTTCACCGTCACGAGGTGGACGCCGGTGCCCGAAAGCGCATTCAGGTACAGCGCGAGGCTGGCGACGAACGTCTTGCCTTCACCTGTTTTCATCTCGGCGATGTCGCCCTCGTGCAGGACGATGCCGCCCATCATCTGCACGTCGAAGATCCGCTGGTCGGACTCGCGCAGGCGCGCCTCCCGGACCGCTGCGAACGCCTCGAACAGCAGCTCCTCGAGCTGTGCTCCGTCCTCGAACCGCTTCCGGAACTCGGCCGTCTTGCCGAGCAGTTCGGCGTCGGAGAGCTTCTTGAAGTCCGGCTCGAGCGTCGCGATGAACGCGGCCTGCTCGGCGATGCGCTTCATCCGCCGACCCTCGCCGAAGCGCAGTGCCTTCTCGATCGATCCCATCGCGGACGCCATCGCAGACAGGGTACCGGCCTCTACAGCGGCGTGGCCTCGACCTGCCAGAGCTCTCCGTCAAGCCGTTCGGCCCGGACCACGTACTCCGATCCCTGCCCTGCACCGACCTGTTCCAGAGCCGGCGCACGGCCGAGCGTCGTCCGCCCGTCCACCTGCAAGGTACGCCCGTCCCGGGTCACGATCAGCTCTGCGCGGTCGCCGCGCAGCCCGCGGAGCTCGGCGACGGAGATGCGGGACGCGGCCACGGCCCAGGTCTCGGGACCGCGCCGGACAGCCTCCGCCCGGTAGGGCGAAGGGAGCATCCCCTCGACAGCGTCGGCGAGCGGGGTGAGCGCGCCGTCCGGCTCATCCTCCTCCACGACGAGCGTGCCGTCGGGCAGCGAGACGAAATGCACCACGTCGCCGCGCAGTCCCGGCGCGGTCGCGGTCTCGACCGCGTCCCAGCGGCGCGCGCGCGCGACCCCGTGGATCCCAGGCTCGCTCCGCTCGATCCCGTCCCAGCCGGGCGGTTCGCTCGCCAGGCCGCGGTCGGCGGCGCCGGCGCCGGCGCCAAAGTCGAGTGGCACATCTGCCGCCTCGGCGAGCCTGCGATGCAGCGGCTGGCGGCGTCCAAAGAGCCCCACGCTAGCTGGTGCTGTCGGCCGAGTCGGCGTCGCCGTTGTGCGCAGCGTGCCGGCGGGGCTCGACCCGTCGCAGCTCGCGATAGCGCTTCACCTGACGCTCGAGCTTGTCGACGAGCTGGTCGATCGACGCCTTCATGTCGGAGGACGCCTCGCGCGCGCGCAGGGTCGGCCCCTTGGTGAAGATCGTCGCCTCCGCAACGTGGCACTCGGCGATCGACGGGTTCCGCTGCTCCGACAGCTCGACCTCGACCTGCGTCTGCTCGGCAAGCTGTTTCGAGAGCTTCTGCAACTTACGCTCGGCGTATCTGCGGATCGACGGGCTGACCTCGACGTTCTTGCCCTTCACCTGGAGTCTCATCGCTACCTCCTGACTGGTGGTGGTCGATCGCTCGCTGGTTTTCAGCCTAGTCGATCGTCGCTAAGTGCCGGCTATGAGTTCCGGCGCACCCGCTACCGCACGGCCCGCGCGAAGGTGACGGCGAAGACCGCGTCTGCGCCTGCCGCGCGCAACGCTCCAGCCGCCGCTGCCACGGTCGCTCCCGTCGTGTAGACGTCGTCGACGAGCGCGACCCGCACCGGCACCGGACCCGAGGCGGCGAACACCCCCCGGACGTTGCGCCGCCGCTCGTCCGAGCGCAGACCGGCCTGCCGCGCCACCGACACCCGCCGCTCGAGCAACGGCGCTCCCGGAAGCGCCCAGCGGCGCGCGAGCTCGGCGGCGAGCCGCTCGGCCGGGTGGTGACCGCGACGCAGCTGGCGAAGCGGATCGGGTGGGATATACGTGATGACGTCAACCGCAGGCCGCTCGACGTGCGCGACGACGAGGTCAGCGGCGAGCACCGCAGCGTGGCGGAGCCCGCCCTCCTTCCAGGCGCGAACGAGCGAGCGCGCAGGGCCGTCGTAGGCAACCGCCGCGCGCGCGGTGGCAAACGGGAACCTGCGCCCCGAGCACTCGCGGCACTGTGCGACCGCCCAGGCGGTGGGTGCACCGCAGCGCGCGCAACGGGGCGGGACGAGCGGCCGCACGGCACGCAGACACGTTGAACAGAGACTCTCGGCGGCGGCGCCGCAACACGCACAACGGCGGGGCAGGACGAGATCGGTAAGCCACGCGATCCAGGCTACGACCGATCGTGTGCCGTGTCTGTGCCGAAACCGAAACGAAAGTGTGCCGAGTTCCCCACAGCGCTTCTTACTCGGGCGAGTAGCGCTCCCGTTGCGGCAGGCCGGCGGCGGCGCGCATGCGGTTGTCGGCTTCGAGCAGCTGCTCGTGGTTGCCGATGTCGTACCAGGTGGCGTCGAACAGCCAGCCGTAGACCGGCTCGTGGCGCTGCAGCCAGCCGACGAACCGTCCGGGCTGGTCGGCGCCGTGCTCGCCCTCGAGATAGCCGCGGACGAGCCGTGCGTGCTCGCGATGGAAGAGATAGGTCGCGGTGGCCGCGAGCGTCGACGGAGGGTCGGCCGGCTTCTCCTCGAAGTCGAGCACACGGCCGTCGTCGCCCAGTGCGACGATGCCGTAGTGCGATGCGAGCTCGAGCGAGCCGACGTCGCGCACGGCAACGGCGCTCGCCACGCCCTTCGACTGCCAGAACGCCACGTACTCGGCGAGATTGAACTCGAACAGGTTGTCACCCGCGATCACGAGCAGGTCGTCGTCGAGCTTCGCCCGCTCGATCACGTACAGCATGTCGCCGATCGCGCCAAGCCGGTCCTCGTTCGACGTGGTGCCGTCGTCGTGGACGACGACGTTGCGCCCCTCCGCCCACCGCGCGAACGCCCCGCTCTTGCGCGAGTTGGTGACGACGTGGATCTCATCCACGGAGTCGACCGCTGTGATCGCGTCGACGATCCAGTCGATGATGGGACGTCCACCGACCGGCAGCAGCTCCTTCGCCCTCGCGTCGGTGAGCGGCCTGAGCCGGGTCGCGTACCCGGCGGCGAGGACGATCGCCTTCACGCTGCAGCCGTAGCTTCTGCGAGCGACTGCGCGTAGGGCGTCCGGTGCGCCCCGTTCTCGGTGACAATCGCAGCAACGAGGGCGGCGGGTGTGACGTCAAACGCTGGGTTGCGAGCCGCGAACCGCGCCGTGATCTCGCCCGGGTCGCGTTCCTCGATGACGATCGCGCGACCGTCCGGCGCGTTGCGGTCGAGTGTCGACGTGGGAGCGACCACGTAGAGCGGAATCGCGTGGTAGCTCGCGAGGACGGCGAGCGCGTAGGTGCCGATCTTGTTCGCGGTGTCGCCGTTCGCGGCGATCCGGTCGGCGCCGGTGATCACGCAGTCGACTTGACCGGCGGCCATCAGCGACGCGGCGGCGGAGTCGGCGATCACTGCGAACGGGATCGCCGCGGTCTCGAGCTCCCAGGCGGTGAGCCGCGCACCCTGCAGGAGCGGCCGGGTCTCGTCGACCCACACATGCTCGAGGAGGCCGCGCTCCCACGCGGTCACGAGCGCGCCGACCGCACTGCCGTACCCGCCGGTCGCGAGCCCGCCTGCGTTGCAGTGCGTCAGCGCGCGGGTGCCGGGAACGAGCAGGTCGGCGGTGTGGGCGGCCATGCGCCGGCAGCGCTCGACCTCGTCGGCGTGGATGCGGCGCGCATGCTCGGCAGACGGGTCGTCCCGCATCTCGTCGAGCGCCCAGGCGAGGTTGCGGGCCGTGGGACGCGACGCCCGCAGCCGGTGATCCGCCTCGACCAGGTCCTCTCCGTTTGCAGCTGCGAGCGCAAGCCCGTAGGCGGCGGCTATGCCGATCGCAGGCGCGCCGCGAACGACCATCGTCGTGATGGCCTCCGCGACCTCGCCTGCGCTGGCACAGCGAACCTCGACTTCCTCGAGCGGCAGCCGGCGCTGGTCGAGGAAGACGACGGCGTCCTCCTCGAGTCGCAGGATCCGCTCAGGCTCGAGCATGCGCGCCGCCGGGGCGGCTCAGGTTCCCTCGTCCCAGGAAGCGAGGTACTTGGCCTGCTCGGCGGTGAGCTGGTCGATCGTGACGCCCATCGTCGCGAGCTTCAGACGGGCAATTTCCTCGTCGATCTCGGTCGGCACCGGGTAGACCTTCTTCTCGAGCGACGCGGCGTGCGCAACGGCGTACTCGGTGGCGAGCGCCTGGTTCGCGAAGCTCATGTCCATGACGATCGCCGGATGACCCTCGGCGGCCGAGATGTTGACCAGCCGGCCCTCGGCGAGCAGGAAGAGCAGCCGCCCGTCGGCGAGCTTGAACTCCTCGACGAAGTTCCGGGCCTCGCGTGTCTCGACGGCGAGCGAACGAAGCGCCGGGATGTCGATCTCCACGTTGAAGTGGCCGGTGTTGCAGATGATCGCTCCGTCCTTCATCACCTCGAGGTGCTCGCGTGCGATCACGTGCTTGTCGCCGGTCGCGGTGCAGAACACGTCGCCGATCTTGGCGGCGTCGGCCATGGGCATGATCTCGAACCCGTCCATCAGGGCCTCGAGCGCGCGCATCGGGTCGACCTCGGTGACGATGACGTGCGAGCCGTGGCCCTTGGCGCGCATCGCAACACCGCGGCCGACCCAGCCGTAACCCGCCACGACGAACCGCTTGCCGGCGAGCAAGACGTTGGTGGCGCGGATGATCCCGTCGATCGTCGACTGGCCGGTGCCGTAGCGGTTGTCGAAGAAGTGCTTGGTGCGCGCGTCGTTGACGGCGATCACCGGGAATGCGAGTGCACCGTCGGCTTCCATCGCCTTGAGGCGGATGACACCGGTCGTCGTCTCCTCCATGCCCGCGATGATGTCGCCGAGCTGCTCGCGGCGCGCGCTGTGCAGCACGCTGATCACGTCGGCGCCGTCGTCCATGGTGAGCTGCGGCTTGTGGTCGACGGCGGCTTCGATGTGCGAGTAGTACGTGTCGTTGTCCTCGCCCTTGATGGCGAACACCGAGATGTCGAACTCGTCCACGAGGGCGGCTGCGACATCGTCCTGAGTCGAGAGCGGATTCGAGGCGCAGAGCACGACGTCGGCGCCCCCTGCCTTGAGCGTCCGCATCAGGTTGGCGGTTTCGGAGGTCACGTGGAGGCAGGCGGAGACGCGGTAGCCGGCGAGCGGCTGTTCACGCTCGAACCGTTCGCGGATCGCCTGCAGCACCGGCATCTGCCGGTCAGCCCACATGATGCGGCGCACGCCCTCAGGGGCGAGCGACAGGTCCTTGACGTCGTGGCGCTTGGTGGTTGCCATGAAACCTTCCTCTTAATGGTTGGTCGGGGAGTGTAGACAGCGGATTCGCGCGGTCACGCGGCCAGCAGCCGTTCGTGCTTGCGCTGCTCCCATTCGACCCATGAGCCGGCGTCCTCGCCGGCGGCGAGCCAGGCATCGACAACCGAGCGCAGGTCGGGATCGCGCCGCAGCCGGCGGGCGAACGCGAGCTCGGCGAGCTCGAGCCCGAACCGGCGACGCAGTTCGCGCAGCGTCCGCAGGCGGTTCACCTCGGCGAGCCCGTACAGCCGGTAGCCCGACGCCGTGCGGCGCGGGACGACGAGGCTGTGCTCCTCGAGGTAACGGAGCATCCGGGCCGACCAGCCCGTCTCGAGGGCGGCGGCGCCGACGGTCAGAGGCTCCTGCATCGGCAAGAACCTTACCACATGTGTGTGAATGTTCAGGCCGTGCGTCAGGCGGCCGACGTACCTTCACGGCCGTAGGCGTCCTCGAGCCGCACGACGTCGTCGAGCTGCGGTGTCGAGACCTCGAGGATCGTCGTGTCCTCGATCGCCGTCACGCGATGCACCGTCCCGGGCGCGTAGTGGAACGCGGCGCCGGCGACGATCTCCTCCTCCGTGAGGACGGCAGCTCCGACCGCGCCGAGCTCGAGCCTCGCGCGACCCGATTGCACGAGCCACGACTCGTCCTTGCGCTCGTGGTACTGGAGTGACAGCGAGTGACCCGCCTTCACGAAGAGCACCTTGCCGCAGTACACGTCGGTCAGCGCCCAGATCAGCTCGTAGCCCCACGGCTTCTCGACCTGCCGCACGTCGAAGGTCCACGGCTCGAGCGGGCCAGCGCTCATAGGGCAACCTTCGGCTGCCCTATGTGTCTCCGCTTCGGCGCCGGCGGAGCCGGCGCCTCCGCTACCTGTGAGCCTCCGTCGAGTCTACGGCTCATGCCAGCCACTCCGGATGAGCCTCGACGTGCTCGGAGGCCGCGCGCAGCTCCTTCGGCGTGTTCACCGTCAGCCACAGGCCCGCATGGCGAAACGCGCGCAGAAGTCCCTCCTCTGCGAGCTTCGGAAACGTCGACGACTCGTGGTCGCCACGGTCCGGGAACCGGTCGATCGCCTCCTGCGAGAGCACGTAGTTGCCGCAGTTGACCCAGAACGACACCTGGCCGCCCTCGCGGAATCCGTGCACCAGGTCGTCATCGTCGATGTCGACCAGGCCGAACTGCGATTTCGGCTGGGCGACCGTGATCGTCGCGAGCGCGCCGCCGGCGCGATGCGCAACGTAAAGGCCGGCGAAGTCCACGTCGACGAGCTCGTCTCCGTTCAGCGCGTAGACGTCGCCCTGCTCGCGGCGGAGCGCGGCTGCGAACTTGATCCCGCCGCCGCGCCCGAGCCGCTCGGGCTCCTCGGCGGCGACGATCTCGGGACCGAGCCCGGCGAGCTCGGATTCGAAGAACGGCCCCTGGCCGGCGGCGCACGCAAAGATCACGCGCGTCACCCCGGCACGGGCGAGACGGCCGACCTGGTAGGCGGCGAGCGGCTTGCCCGCGACCTCCACGAGCGCCTTGGGGCGTCCGCCCGCAGCGTCACCGAGCCGCTCGGCCTTCCCGCCGGCGAGGATGATCGCCTCCATCGGATCTAGGCCTCTTGCGGTTCGGGCGTCTGCGGCAACACATCGGTGAGCGACGCCGGGCGGCCGATGCCCTCGTACGCGAAACCGGCGCGGCGCGTCTCTTCCGGGTCGAGCAGGTTGCGGCCGTCGATGATCAGCGGGTTCGCCATCGCTGCGCGCGTCTCGGGCGACGCCAGGTTTCGGAGCTCATCCCACTCGGTCACGATGACCGCGGCGTCGGCGCCGCGAATCGCATCGGCCACAGTCGGAACGACGTCGACGCCCTTCGGCAGGCTGCCGCCGTCGGCGATCGGGTCCCAGGCGCGCACCTCGGCGCCCTCGGCCAGCAGGCGCGATGCGAGGACGATCGACGGCGCCTCGCGCATATCGTCCGTGTTCGGCTTGAACGCCAGACCGAGCAGCGCGACCTGCTTGCCGCGCAGTGAACCGAGGTGCCGCGTCAGCTTGCCGATCACGCGCCGCTTCTGCAGCTCGTTCACCTCGATCACCGCGGAGAGCAGCTGGAAGTGGTAGCCCGAGTTCGACGCGAGCTGCTTGAGCGCGAGCGAGTCCTTCGGGAAGCACGACCCTCCATAGCCGATGCCGGCGCGCAGGAAGTGTGGCCCGAGCCGGTGATCGAGCCCGATGCCCTCTGCAACCTGCACGACGTCTGCGCCGGTCGCCTCGCACACGTTTGCGATCTCGTTGATGAAGGAGATGCGCGTCATCAGGAACGCGTTCGCGGCGAGCTTGATCATCTCCGCGGAATTGACGTCGGTGCGGACGACCCGGCCGTCGATCTTCGCGTAGAGACCGGCGACCGCGTCTCCGTCCCCCGCCTCGAACGCGCCGATCACGATCCGGTCGGGCTGCATGAAGTCGCGCACGGCGCGCCCCTCGGCGAGGAACTCGGGGTTCGACACATAGCCCACCCGGCCGAAGCCGCGCTGGTCGAGACCGGCACGCACTCTCTCGCCCGTGCCCACCGGAACCGTGGACTTCATCACCAGGATCGGGTGCCCGTCGAGCGGAGGCAGCTCGTCGACGACCGTCCAGACGCGCGACAGGTCGGCGTCGCCGGAATAGGTCGGCGGGGTGTCGACGCAGATGAAGAGGAACTCACACCTCGCGATGTCGGCGACGTCGAGCGTGTAGGCGAGCCGCTCGGCGTTGCGCTCGAGGAGCTCGGGCACGTCCTCCTCGTGGAACGGGACCTCACCACGCTGGAGCGCTTCGATCTTCGCCGGAACGACGTCGCGGATCACGACATCGTGACCGAGCTCTGCAAAACACGCACCCGTGACGAGGCCGACCCAGCCGGCGCCGAAGATGCCCACCTTGCTCATTCCGCTCCGACCCTACTTCGTGGTTGTTAGGGGTTTGAGACCCTTCGCAATCGCCAGCATGGTCTCGTTGGACAGGGAGTTGAGCAGGGAGTTGACGACCCAGTAGGTCGCGCCGTGAGCGCGCAGGACGACCATGTGCAGGTTCGGGCCCGTGTAGTAGAGGTCGAACTCGCGGCCGCCGAGGTTGTGCTGGAAGCTCTTGTCGGCGAGCGCGGGAGCACCGGTCCAGTCGGTCTCCTCGACGCCCCAGAAGTCGGTGCCGTTGTGGAACACGAGCCGCACCGCCCGGTGGCCCCCCTGGCGGTCGATCCAGTACTGCCGCACCGGCGTGTCGGTCGGCAGCGTGTCGGGGTAGGAGTTCCCTTCCAGCACCGTCGGCACCATCAGCGGGAACTTGATCTTCTTCTGCAGCGGCGCCAGCAGGGAGATCGAAGCCGCGGCGTCGTACCGAACGAACGCGGGCTGGTGCGTCGGCACGTTCGCCGACGGTGCAGGCGGGAGGGAGCCGTTGAATGCGCTGCCGAGCACAACGAGCAACATCGAGCCCGGGTCGAGCGCGAGCAGGCCGGGCCGGCGCGGGAGCGCTGCGACGTCGGCGGGCTGCATCAGGTTCTGCAGCGCCTTGGCAGCGAGCTTCGAGCCCTTCTGCGCCGGGTCGTAGTAGATCACGGTATGGAACACGCTCGGGCCGTTCGCTGCGAGACCGTTCGGCGGCGTCTGCGTCTTGTAGCCCCGCTGGCCGAGCAGGTACGACGTGTTGGCTGCGGCGGCCGCCACGCCGCTTCCGTTCAGCACCGTCACGGTGACCGCCGACGGCGGCGGCGTCGTCTGCTTCAGCTTCGTGCCGAGCGCGGCGGCGTTCGCGGCCTTCGACGAGGTGACGTCGGGATTCTGGAACTGGTCGATCGCCGCCTGGAGATCCGCGCTCGAAACGGTGCATTCGTTCGCGCATTGCACGTTCGCGATCTTGTCC
>Ga0307372_10008154_pt1 | contig 14785 bp, 15 predicted proteins | sample OX1MG_FD_202533 | JGI IMG/M metagenome (GOLD analysis project Ga0307372, IMG submission 202533) | Soil microbial communities from Risofladan, Vaasa, Finland - OX-1 | ecosystem: Environmental > Terrestrial > Soil > Coastal area > Acid sulfate soil | place: Finland: Risofladan, Vaasa | collected... | reverse complement strand
CCCTCACCGCCCAGCTCCCCTACTCGGTCGAGCAGATTCAAGCAGGGCTCGGGTAGTCGTGGGGGTGCGCCTCAGCGTTCGGTAGACTGGGCGCCCGGAGGGGCGGCCGCCTAGCTCAGCTGGTTAGAGCGCACGGTTCACATCCGTGAGGTCGAGGGTTCGAGTCCCCCGGCGGCCACCATTGTTCTGTCTCGGTATTTCTGGGACAGACGAACCCTCATAGGGTAGTTTGTCGGATCGGCTGGTAGTCGATGTTTGGGTCGAGGGTGAGGTGCCGGAGGAGGGTGCCGTCTTCGCTGAGCACCCGGACGTCGCGGTCTGCCATCAGGATCAGCACGCGAGCTTCCTTGTGGGCTCGGCCGACGCCGACGTGGTGGAGCCTGGAGCGGTAGCGCAGGGTGACGGTGCCGGAGGGATCGATGACGTCGTGGCGGACCTTGGTCGCCACCGACAGCGTCTGGCCGTCGAGGACCGGTGCTGCTTTGTCTTTGGCCCGCCAGGCGACCATCGGCGGGCAGCCACGGGCCTGATGGGGTCGTTCCTCGTTGTAGATGGTGACGAAGCGGTCGATCTGGCCTTGGAGTGCCGGGAGGTCGACAGCTGGGGGGCGGCGCCGGAGGTAGGCCTTCAGGGTGCGGTGGTATCGCTCGACCTTTCCCTGGGTCTGGGGGTGGTAGGGCTTGCCGTGCTTGAAGGTGATCCCGAGACAGGCCAGTTCGATCTCGAGGCCGGCGTGAGAGCCCCGGTAGGCGGCGGTGTAGATGGCGCCGTTGTCGCTCAACACACTGGCTGGGAACCCGTAGTTGGAAGCGGCGGCCAGGAAGATCCGGACCACATCGGCTGAGGTTGCCACTGGGGTGGCCACGGAGGCCATCACGCCTCATGGTTCGAGATCCGCTGAAGCCTTGGGAGATCGAGCGCGGCCAGCGCCTCGGCGCTGTGCTGCGTCAGGCACGCGGACCGGCGAGGCTGGGTGAAGTGGCGACGGCGGCTGGCATCTCGGTGGAGACGCTCCGCAAGATCGAGACCGGCAGGATTCCCACGCCGGCGTTCTTCACCGTCGTCGCCCTCGCCCGGGTTCTCGGGCTGTCTCTCGATGACGACCTCTGCCTCGACGCGCTTCACGAGGGCGTCCGGGTCAAGGGCCTCGTAGAAGCAGCTACCTCACAACTCTGGGCGCGAAGAACCACGTAGGCCGGCTACTACGCGGCAACTACAGACGTGCAGTAGTCGGTCGCCGGCTACGGGAAGACGCCGACTGCCGCGGTTCCCAAGAGAATCTTTCGAGCCGTACCGAGTGCGGTGGCGTGGCCGCTACTGCACCTCCCGGACTGGCCGTGTAGTAGGCACCAACTGGCCCGATGCGGCCGGCCGCTCCCTGGTGATTCTGCCGGCTGCTGTCAGACCTCAACGATTACCAGGACCTCTACGCAGCACCGTGTACGACGGGCTGAGCAGGATGGGCGAGCCCGTGACCAGCGGATATATGTGTGCGTGTAATGACAGGTTAGGACCACCAAACTTGTCGTCGTACGGGTATCCTGCACTTGGGGGGCGTCGACGGCGGGATCGGTGGCCCCGGTGCGTCTGGGCGGGATGATGGCCCGGTAAATGAGCAGGACGGTTGGCCGCTGAGCATCGTTGCCGGTGACGACGAACTGGGTCATGAGGTCTGCGCGGCGTGCTTGGGTAGTTCGTCGGGAGCGCTGGCGGGGATGTCTTCGGGTTCGCGGTGTAGATCGGCGATCATTTCTGGCTCTGGGACTGGCAGGTCGTCGTCAGGTAGCTCCTCTTCTGGTGCGCTTCCGAACGAGACTGTCCGGTTCGCTGTCTTGCGGCATACGCAAGAGCCTAGGTCATCAGCGCAATCGCGTTGTAGGATCGACTACATGACCGCGCACCAGCACCTGCACGACCAACGCGATAAAGACCACGCCGTTGGCGCGTACAACGAGGCGGCGATGGCTGAGTTACTGGACCTCGACGCCGAGGTGCTGCATGCCTACCTCTCCGACGCCACCGCATGGGTCTCCGACGTGGCCGGCGGCCCGCGCTGTGACCGCATCCTGGATGTCGGCGCAGGGACCGGCACGGGCACCATGGCCCTCTTGAAACGATTCCCGAACTCGCGGGTGACAGACCTCGACGTCTCTGCCGCCATGCTGGGCTACCTCAGCGACAAGGCCCATGAGTTCGCCGTGGCCGACCGGGTCCGCATCGTCCAGGCGGACCTGGACGCGCCGTGGCCCGCGGTCGGCCCATTCGATCTGGTGTGGGCGTCTTCGTCGTTGCACCACATGGCCGATCCCGCCCGGGCCCTGGCAGAGATCTTCCGAGTGCTGCGGCCGGGCGGCCTGTTGGCCGTGACCGAGATGGATGACTTCCCGCGCTTCCTGCCCGACAACATCGGGTTTGGCCAGCCCGGACTGGAGGAACGCTGCCACGCCGCGCTGGCCCAAGCGCGAGCCGGGCGGGTTCCGCACCAGGGCTCCGACTGGCGCAGTCGCCTGTCTCAGGCCGGCTTCACGATCGAGGCCGAGCGCGCCTTCACGATTAACCTGTCGCCGCCACTCCCACCGGCCACCGGCCGCTACGCCCGCGCCTCGCTGCTTCGGATGCGAGACGGGCTTGGCAGCCAACTCAGCGCTGGCGACCTCTCCGCACTCGACACCCTCACTGAGGGCGCCGACCCCGTCCTGGAGCGCACCGATCTTACCGTTCAGACAACGAGAACCGGATGGTTAGCCAGCAGACCCTGACCAAGACTTCTCGCGCTTGCCGACCCCGACTGGGAATTCCGAACCGACGGGGGTGCAGTCGGCTGAAGTCCAATCGACTGCTGGCTTCGACCTCCGCGTCGCTGACTACGTGGCCCGCGCGTGGCACGGTCGGAGCCCATCCCCTGAGCTTCGCACGCGATGTTTCATCCCATGATCGCTAGCTCACTCAGGGATGTTTTGCGGCGGCCGATCGTCGTCGCCCCCATGGCTGGCGGGCCCAGTACCCCGGCATTGGTCGCCGCTGCTGCCAGTGCTGGCGCTCTCGGATTCCTCGCGGCAGGTTACAAGACCGCAGACGCGGTCATGGCGGAGATCGAGGCGGTACGTAAGTCCACCACAGAGGCGTTCGGGGTGAACGTCTTCGTGCCAGGCGACCCGACCGCCCGCCCGACCCAGACCATCGACTACGTCAGATCGCTCTCTGGTGACGCCGAGAGGCTCGGCGTCGCCTTGGGACATCCGGAGTGGGACGACGACGACTGGGTAGCGAAGATCGATGCTCTACTGGCGAAGCCCCCTCCGCTGATCAGCTTCACCTTCGGATGCCCACTGCCAGAGATCGTCGCCGCCTTCAAAGACGGAGGCTCGGTCGTCTCCGTCACGATCACCAATCCCCAAGAGGCACTCCTTGCCGTCGCCGCCGGGGCGGACTGTCTTTGTGTCCAGGGCATTGAGGCTGGCGCTCATCGGGGCGTCTTCACGAACGACAGCCGTTCCTTCCAAGGCAGCGAGCTCTTAGAGCTGATCGCCGAGGTGGCGCGGGTCACCGACCTCCCTCAGATCGCCGCGGGAGGGATCATGACTGCCGCGACGGTCCAAGCCGTCCTCCAAGCGGGAGCGGTGGCCGCCCAGTCCGGCACGGCGTTCCTGCGCTGCCCGGAAAGCGGCGCTCACCCGGCGCACAAAGCTGCACTCGGCGACGGCCGGTTCACGTCGACGGCGTTGACCCGATCATTCAGCGGTCGCCCCGCTCGCGGCTTGGTCAACCGCTTCATGGTCGACCACCCTGACGCCCCCGCCGCCTACCCCGAGATCAACAGAGTCACCCGACCCTTGCGCGCCGCCGCGGCACTTGTGGACGACGTAGACCACATGAGCCTGTGGGCTGGTACCGGCTTCAAAGAGGCCACCTGCCGACCGGCGGGGGAGATTATCGAGCAGTTGCTTCCGAAGACCCACCTTGGCGTCCCCAGAAGATGAACGGCTGATCCGGTCTCCAGACAATCAGGTCATAACGCGACCCAACGACGTCGTTGTAGCTGGTGAGACCCTGCAAGTCTTGGATGCCTGCCCGACCACGATCCGAACTGGCCTGCAATCGCGATGCCCACGACTTGGAGCGCTGGCCACTAGTTGCAGCACATCGTCGATACTCTTCACATCTCCGTGGCACCAATACAAATGGGGACGCTTCGAGCGAGTCGGGCTGGCCTGCTGGCACGCTGACCACCGCCCAAATGCGATCCTTACGGGCAATGCGCAACCCAGGAAGTAGAGAGCTCCGCCGCCGTCAGGCGCGACTCGAGAGCCAGCAGCGCGGGGCCGTCCGGGAGCAGACGCCGCCGCCCCGGAGGGGCGACATGATGCGTCGCGGGGGGCTGCTCGAAGGGCTGTCCCCGCGGGTGGTCACCAGGCTCACCCTAGCCGTCACCACCGCCAGCCTGATCATGATCGCCGTCTCGGTTTGGGGCCTCCTCGTGGAGATGGGTCAGAAGGACCTGATCCTGGGAGTAATCGTCGTGGTGGTGGCTCTGGTCATCACCGGAATCACCGGCTCGGTAGTGGCGCCGGCAATGAGAGCAGTCCGCCGTGACCGCCGCATCCCGGCTCGCAACGTTCAGGGGCCGCTGGTGGGCGCAAGCCTCGTTTCTCCCACCCCCGGGTTGGCGACCCTGGCGATCACGGTCGGAAAGAACGTCGAGCAATTTCGGGTCCGAGCCGACCTCTTCGAGAAGGTTCGCGGGGGAGCGACCGTGATCGGCCTGACCGTGACACCGGGGCTCAACTACGTCCAGACGCTGACGATCATCCGCCGCGACCGACTGGCCACCATGACCACGCCCCCGGTGACCAGGGCCATCAAGATCTCGGTCTGGCTGCCGCTGGTTTCGGTCGGGTCAATGGTGGTGGCCCTGGCCCTGGGCTGTTTGATAGGTGCCCTATTGCCGCTCGGCAATACGCTGATCCATCCCCTGGTGACGGCACTCCTGGCTGTCGCCTTGGCCGCCGGGGTCGCCCTCTTCACCCGTTGGTACGGCGGACGCCTGGTGAAGGAGCTGGGACTGGGGCTCTAGCCGCCATTCCGCCAACGGGCGGCCGGCGCTGCGCTGACCCGAATGCTAGACTTCGACTCTCCTGCACCCGGTCCCCAGCCGGCTGCATACCCACAGGATCTGGGAGGCGTCTGCCTTGAATCGCGAGTACGAACTCTTCTACATCATCCGCCCTGATATCGATGAGGATCAGGTGCGCGTTGCCATGGACGAGGTGGCCTCGTTGATCGCCGGCCACGGTGGCGAGATGACCAAATCATCCCTCTGGGGCCGCCGCCGTCTTGCCTATCCTATTGCCGGCTACAACGACGGCTATTACGCCCTCAAGGAGATCGCCCTACCGGCGGAGAAGGTCCGAGAACTAGAGCGCCAGCTCCGGCTCGACGAGCGCGTCATCCGCCATCTCATCAGCCTCAAGCAGGTCTACTACCTGCCCGGCGACGAAGACAAACGGGGCCGGGTGAGGCCGCGCGGTAAGGACCGCGGGGAGGGGGCGGATGGCACCGCCCCTGAAGTAGGTGCAGTAGGGGACGACGCTCTGGAGGCCGAGGTCGCCGAGGATGATGGTTTTCGGGAAGACCCCGATCCGGTGGAGCTCGCCGCCGACGCGGACGGGGAGGAGTAGAAATGGCAGGCTCGCTCAATCGTGTGATGCTCATCGGTCGCTGCACTGCCGATCCGGAGATGCGCTATCTCCCCAGCGGGGTCCCGGTGACTCAGCTGCGGATCGCCACCAACCGCTACGGCAGCTCCCAGGATGGCGAGCGCCGTGAGTTCACCGATTACCACGATGTGGTGGTCTGGAACATTGGACAACGCAAGCTCGCGGAACTGGCCGGTCAGTTCTTGCATAAGGGCAGCCTGGTTTACATCGAGGGGCGGTTGCAGACGCGGTCCTGGGACGGTCAGGACGGGCAGAAGCGCTACCGCACCGAGGTCAACTGCAATGACATCCAATTCCTGGACTCCAAGGGAGCAGCGCCGGAGGGAGGGGAGGGCAGTCCGCGAGTGCAGGCATTTCCGGGTGGCGCAGGCGAGGAGCCGACCCCCAGCTCCGCCGACCTGCCTGACGGGGACGTTGACCCCGACGACATTCCCTTCTAATCCAGTCATGAACCATCCCATCGGAGGCTGAGAAAACAGAGCATGTCGGAGTACGCGCGGCGTCGTCCGCGCAAGGTTTGCAACTTCTGCCTGGAACGCATCGTGGAGGTAGACCACAAGGAGGTCTCCCGCTTGCGTCGTTACATAAGTGAGCGGGGCAAGATTCTTCCCCGCCGCGTGACAGGCACCTGCTCGCTGCATCAGCGCCGTCTGACCGTGGCGCTCAAGCGGGCTCGCCATATGGCGCTACTGCCCTTCGCCACCGACCAGCACTGATTCGCCGGCGGGACGAGCCGGCCCGAAACCGAGCCGGGCGCGGTACAGTGCCTAAGGGTTCGCAGAAGGATAGGAGGCCAGCCGAATGGTGCGTCCCAGCCAGGCAGTGAGCCGGACTCGGTCAATTCCAGTCCGGCGCCCGCGCCGGGAGATCACGCTCAGCATTGACGTCGGTGGCACCGGCATCAAAGCCGAGGTTCTAGATGGCTCCGGCAAGGCCCTGGACAAATCGGTTCGGGTCAAGACCGAGTACCCGTTGGCTCCGCTCGGCATGATCCAGGTGTTCAAGAAGCTAGCCGAAGCGGGTCCTAGCTTCGACCGGATTTCGGTGGGCTTTCCCGGCGTTGTCCGAGGTGGGGTGGTGCGCAGCGCACCCCACTTCATGCGCGAAGGTGGAGAGGGAACTCCGATCTCCCCGCCATTGCAGCGAGCCTGGGATCGTTTCGACCTGGCTCGGGGCACCGCCAAGGCTCTCGGCAAGCCGACCAGAGTGGGCAACGACGCCGAGGTGCAAGGCATGGCGGTGGTCAAGGGCAAGGGTCTGGAGGTGGTGATTACCCTAGGAACCGCCTTCGGCAGTGCCATCTTTCAAGACGGTGAGTTGGCGGTCCATCTCGAGCTGGCTCATCACCCGTGTCATAACGGCAAGACCTACAGCGAATACGTGGGCGAGGCGGCCCGCCAAAAGGTCGGTGAAAAACGCTGGAACCACCGGGTTCTGCGCGCCGTCGAGCTGGTGCGCGCCCTCCTCCTCTTCGACCACCTCTACGTTGGGGGCGGCAACTCCATCCACGTCACGATTCCGCTCGGTGACGACGTCACCTTGGTCGACAACGCCGCCGGTCTGCTGGGCGGAATCAAGCTCTGGACGATGAACGCCAGGACCTCAACTAACGTTCGATAGACTGGGGTTGGCCAGGGAGGCATCGCTGTCGGCCAGCCGCCCCCGCAGCCCATCGTTCGAGATTTCGAGGAAATTCCGATGTCTTCTCCGTTAACGCCGAGCCGGCCTCGAATCCTGGTGGCTGATCCCATCGCCGCCGATGGCATCAAGCGGCTCGAGGCGGCCGGCGATGTCGAGGTAGCCCTCAAGCTCAACGAGGACCAGCTGGTGGAGAAGGTCACACCTTTCCAGGCCCTGGTGGTGCGCAGCGAAACCAAGGTGACCGCCCGGGTGATCGCCGCCGGCGTCGAACTTCGGGTGATCGGACGGGCCGGAGTCGGAGTTGACAACATTGATGTTGAGGCGGCCAGCGCCGGGGGCGTTCTGGTCGTGAACGCCCCCACCGGGAACACCGTCGCTGCCGCGGAGCACACCTTGGCACTGATGCTGGCCATGGCTCGGAACGTGGCCCGAGGCGACGCCTCCCTTCGTGCCGGACAGTGGGAGCGCTCCAAGTTGGTGGGCAGTGAACTTCGCGCCAAGACCTTAGGTGTGGTCGGGCTGGGCAAGATCGGGACCGAGGTGGCTCGGATGGCTCAGGGACTTCAGATGCGTGTCATCGCGTTCGACCCGCTGGTCTCCCAGGCGCGGGCCGAGCAGCTTGGCGTGGAACTCCTCTCGCTGAATCAATTGTTGGCTCAAGCCGAAGTCCTGACTGTCCACACTCCCCTCAGCGACGCCACCCGTGGTCTGATCGGAGCCGAGCAGCTTGCCCGCTTGCCGAAGGGAGCGCGTGTCCTCAATGTCGGCCGCGGCGGGATCATTGACGAGGCCGCTCTCGCGGCGGCGGTACGTGAGGGACATCTCGCGGGGGCTGCCGTTGATGTCTTCACCAAGGAGCCGCCTCCCTCCGACAATCCCCTGCTCCACGAGGTGGGCATCCTGGTCACCCCTCACCTGGGCGCCTCGACTGTTGAGGCTCAGCTTTCCGTGGCCACCGATGTCGCCGACCAGATCGCCGACGTGCTCGCCGGACAGCCCGCCCGCTGGGCAGTCAACGCCCCGGCGGTCGCTCCCGAAGAGGCGGGTCTGATCGTTCCGTACCAGGCCCTGGCGGCCAAGATGGGCAGCCTCTATGCCCAGTTGGGTGGAGGTGGGATCCGGCGCGTGGAGATGGTCTCCCGGGGCAACCTGTCCACCGTCCAACCCGGTTCGCTGACCGCCGAGGCTCTGGGCGGCATTCTCAGCAGGTTCACCCAGGATCGGGTGACCGCGGTGAACGCCGGCGCGGTTGCTCGACAACGTGGCATCGAGGTCTCCGAGCAGCGCGGCTCAGGCCCGGGGACGTGGGCCAGCTCGTTGGTACTCAGGGTCGACGGTGAGGGGCCCTCTGAGATCGAGGGAACCACAGCCGGGGGGGAGGCGCGCATTGTCCGCCTGGACGGGCTACCCATCGATCTCGTTCCCGACGGTCTCTTCCTCTTCTTTGGGCACCAGGATCGTCCCGGTCTGATCGGAGCGATCGGACAACTTCTCGGTCAGAGCAACGTCAACATCGCTGAGATGCGCGTGGGCCGGGATGCTCCGCGCGGCCGGGCTGTGACCGCACTCAAGGTCGATGAGATGGTAGACGCGGTGCTGGCGGAGAAGCTGCGGGCGATCGACGGTGTAACCGAACTGCATTTGGTCGAGCTCTAGCGCCGGTGGCCGAAGTCTCCGCGTTCCGGGGAATCCACTACGAGCCGGGGGTGGTCCCTCTGGAATCGGTCCTGGCTCCTCCATACGATGTGATCAGCCCCGAGCTCCAGCTCGATCTCTACTCACGGGCGATGCAGAACATCGTCCGGATCGAGCTGGGGAGGGACTTCGAGGGTGACGTTCCCGGGGAGCGCGACCGCTACACCCGAGCCGGCGCCCACCTCCGCGCGTGGCTCCAAGAAGGCGTGCTGGTTCAAGACGAGCAGCCCTCGCTATACGTTCACCGGCATTCGTTCCGGCCCCCTGGAGGCGGTGGTCCCCGCCAGCGATTGGGCTGTTTTGTGGGAGTCGAGCCAGTCCCCCACGAGCGCGGCGAGATCCTTCGCCACGAGCTGACCATGACGGCGCCTCGAGAGGACCGACTCCGGGTGTTGCAGGCCACCAAGGCACAAACGTCCCCGATCTTCCTGCTTTACGAGAACTGCGTTGAGGTGACCCAAGAGCTGGAAGCGGTGACCGAGCGGGACTCTCCTTTCGCCGAGGCGGTCGTGGCCGGCGAGTACGGCTCGGAGCGCCATCAGCTCTGGCGGGTATCCGACACGGGAGTGGTCGAGACAGTTACCGCCAGCCTGAGCCAGACCCGACTCTTCATCGCCGACGGTCACCACCGCTACGAGACGGCTCTCAACCTGGGGCTGGGCTCCATCCTGGCCTTGGTCTCGCCGCTCGACGACCCCGGTAACGTGATCCTGCCCACCCATCGGGTTGTCCCGGAGGCCAGTCGAACGGTCGGGGAGGTTGGGCACTCACTGGCCGCCGAAGGGTGGCAGATCGAGTCGCCAGTGGGGCTGGGCGAGGCTCTGGCCAGCCTGGCTCGGCTCCGCGACTCGCACCATGCTATCGCCATCGTGGGCGCCACCGGAAGGCTCCTGGCGAGTCGCCTGCGTTCGCCGGACGAGGTCAGCAATCCGCGACTTGGACTGGACGTCTCCGTGCTCGAAACTGAGATTCTGCAGCCCCTTTTGGGCGTCGGCACCGGCGACGCCGAGGCGGGACGCCTGCTCTACAGCCGAGACGCCCAGGAGGCGCTTGACATGGCTTTGGCCGAGCGCGGCATCGCGTTCTTGCTGAACCCGACCACGGTTGGGGAGATGGCAGCGGTGGCGGCGGCGGGCGAGGCGATGCCCCAAAAATCGACCTACTTCTTCCCCAAGGTACCGGCCGGCCTGGTGATCATGAGTACGACGTGATGCGGCGGGGCACCTGGCAGCTCACCACCTGCCGAGAAGGCGTGCAGTTTGGAACCGGGGTCAATTCGGGTAGGGTTTAGGACGGAGTGCCTACCTACGCCTACCGCTGTCAAGCCGGCCATCAGTTCGAGGCTGTCCAGGGGATAACCGAACCGGCACTCACCGCGTGCACTACCTGCGGGGCACTGGTGCACCGGGTGGTGTTCCCCGTCGGCATCGTATTCAAGGGGCAGGGCTTCTACAAAAACGACTCCAGGTCGTCCAGTTCCAGTTCGATTGCCCCAGCAACTGGTGAAGCCAAGGACGCCCCGGCGGCTACCCCAGCTGCGGCTCCGACCGAGAACGGCAAGGCCGCTACCAAGACCGAGACACTGAAACAGGATTCAGCGTCGGGGAGCGCCACCCCAGCGGGTAAGGGCGCCTGACGCCAGGAGAACACCATGGCTGAGCCACTTCAGGTGAGCGACACGACCTTCGACAGCGAGGTCATCAAGTCCGAGACCCCGGTCCTGGTGGACTTCTGGGCCGACTGGTGCACGCCCTGCAAAATGCTGGCTCCGATCGTCGAGGATCTCGCCTCCGAGTACGGAACTCGGGTCAAGGTAGCCAAACTGGACGTGGACGCCAACCCCAACATCGCGGGCCAGTTCGGCGTGATGAGCATTCCCACGCTGATCCTGTTCAAGGGAGGCGAGGCGGTGCAGCGGGTAGTGGGATACCAGCCCAAATCGGCCCTCAAAGCCAAGCTCGACGCTCTCGTCTGAGATGAGCCCAGGCGCCTGAAGCGATACGATCGGGCGCCTATGCCAGACCTCCAGGAGACGTTCTCCCGCGCTCTGACGGAGGCGGCCCAGGGCCTCGGGGTCCCCTCCGTGCCAGACCCGGCGGTGGAACCCTCGGCTCTACCCGAGATCGGGGACTACTCATCGGCACTCGCCTTCCGCCTGGCGGGACTGCTTCGCCGTCCGCCTCGGGAGATCGCCGACGAACTCGCTCGGAGGGTCGCCGAGGCGACCCTTGAACACTGCCGGGAGATCACGGTCAGCGGGGCTGGCTATGTCAACTTTCGCATCGACTTTAGGTCCTTTTCCCCTCAGGTGCTCGAGCATGCGCTCCACCTGGGGGCGGTGGTGAGTCCTGACCCAGATGCCGGGGCCAAGGTGATCGTCGAGCACACCGCAACCAATCCCAACAAGGCCGCCCATGTGGGCCATCTTCGCAACGCCTGCATTGGCGACACCGTGGCCCGCCTGCTGCGCGCCCGGGGACACGAAGTCGAGGTTCAGAACTACATCGACGACACCGGGGTGCAAGTAGCCGACGTCCTGGTTGGGATACGTCACCTCGGGCTCTTTGCCCGAGTAGACGAGCCCTTCGATCGCTTCTGCTCGCGGGCCTACGTCGAGGTCTGCCGTCGTTACCAGGCTGAGCCAGAGCTGGTCCAGTTGCGCGCCCGAACCCTGCGTCAGATCGAAGACCGTGATGGGGAGGTCGCCGTTGCCGCCAAGGAGCTGGCCAGCAAGATCGTGGACGCCCATTTGCAGACGATGGCCCGGGCTGGCATTGGCTACGACCTGCTCACCTGGGAATCCGACATCATCGAGCTGGGTTTCCTGGGCCACGCTCTGGACTGGATGCAGGAGGCGGGTGTCATCCGTCAGCCCAAGAAGGGCCCGTTGCGGGATTGCTGGGTACTTCCTCTCGACGACAGCTCCGAGGACCAGGAGCTAGGCCAGGGGGCGGCCAAGGTGCTGGTCAAGAGCGACGGCGTCGCGACCTATACAGGAAAGGATGTCGCCTACCACCTCTGGAAGTTCGGGGTGCTGGGGTTGGACTTCTCCTACCAGCTTTGGTCTCCGCAAGGTCCCGCCAGCACGACCGCCGACCCCGAACGTGCCCAGCTCAACCCCGATCGGTTCGGTCGCGCAGCCAGGGTGGTCAATGTCATCGACCAGCGCCAGACCGCGCCGCAGGTAGTGGTCAAGGAGGCTCTCCGCCGTCTCGGATTCGAGACGCAAGCTGCCGCGTTGCACCACCTGGCCTACGAGGTGGTGGCACTTTCGCCCAATGCTGCGGCAGCTCTTGGGGTGGACACCAGCGAAGGCAAGGCCACGTACGCACTGAGCGGACGCCAGGGTATCGACGTAGGCGCTGACGATCTCCTCGACGAGGCGGAACGGCAGGTCCGTGCCAAGGCTCGCGACCAGACGGTGGCCTCACGACTTGCCGCCAGTGCCGTTCGCTATTACCTGCTCCGCTTTGGACTCAATTCGATCATCAATTTTGACTTCGGGGAGGCGCTGCGAACTAGCGGGGACACGGGGGTCTACCTGCAGTACGCTCATGCCCGGGCCTGCGGCATCCTGGCCAAGGTCGCTCCCCTCCCGATGCCCTCAGAAGTGCCCGAACCGACCCCTAGCGAACAGGTGCTGATCAAGCTCGTGGAGCGCTTCCCCCGGGTGGTCGCGGAGGCGGCCGCTGGGCTCAGCCCCTCAACCCTGGCCAGCTACACATTCTCTCTCGCCACCGCCTTCAACGACTTCTATGAGCACTCAGACCGCCTCTACCAGCTCCAAGATGAGGTACTTCGTGGCTTTCGCCGCCAACTGGTCGAGGCCACCCGGTCCACGTTGGCGCGCGCTCTGGAGTTGCTCGGACTGACCCCCCTACCGCGGATCTGATTCACTCCATATCGGCTCGGGCCCACGATGTGCATACTGGGCGACTTGTCCGAGCTGCCCCTCTTCCCACTCCGGACGGTGCTCTTTCCCCACATGGAGTTGCCCCTCCACGTATTTGAGCCCCGGTACCAGGCTCTGATACGGGACTGCCAGGGCGCCGCCGGCAATTTCGGTGTGGTCGCCATCCGGAATGGGGCAGAGGTCGGCGGTCCGGCAGAGCCGGAAGGTATCGGGACCGAGGCGATCATCAGCGAGCTGCAGCCCTTGTCGGATGGTCGGTTTCACCTCGTGGTGACGGCCGTCGCCGCTTCCAGATCAAGGCGCTGATCAGCGATCGGCCGTACCTGAGGGCCGAGGTAGCGCTTCTCCACGACCTAGCGCCGGACCCGGCGGCATTCATTCTCGCCAGCGAGGCACGCTCCGCCCTGAGCCGGTACCTGAAGGCGCTGGCCCGCATCACCGGCCGCCCGGCCAGCACCAGCCCCCTGCCATAGACCCCCCTAATCCTCTCCTGGGTGATCGCGGCAACCCTGGTGGTTGAGGGGGCTCACCAGCAGCGTCTGCTGGAGCAGCCCAGCGTCAGTCAGCGACTTCGGCTGGAGATCGAATTGCTGAAGCGGGAGGCGACACTACTCGACTTGGAGCTGGCCAATCGGCTCCAGCCCGTTCCCACCTACGGCCGAAACTGAGGCACTACTGGAGGATGTCGATGTAGCGCTCGCCAGCTCCGCCCGACTCCGTGCCGGGAAGCAATGACGGCGAGACCTGCATCGGCTTGGTCAGGTGAAGGATGTACACAGCTCCGGTGAACCCCGAGACGTGGCCGACGGTGATGCTGCTGACCGCGGCCCCCGCGGGAGGCTGGGCCACCGAGGTTCCCGGGGCGACGCCCTTCATTTCCACGTAGAGGGTCTGCGGCCCATCGAAGCCGCAGGTGATCTGGGGACTGCCGCTGCCCTGCACCATCTGGAAGACGACCCAGTACTGGCTCCCGTGCACTCCATAGCGCACCGTCTGAAGCTGGTAGCCGCTACCGGAGCTACCCACTGTCTGAGTCCCTGTCAAGGCGAAGGGGGTCGGAGTGGCAGACGGGCTGGTGCTTGGCGAGGGGCTGGCCTTGGCCGAGCTAAGTGGAGTCGCCTGCCCTCGGGCGTGGTGTGACACCGGCGTCTTCCCGCCGCCATGGGTGACGTTCCAAAGGATCAGCACTAGTGCCAGCGCGGCGACTGCAATGAGTCCAGTCCGGGTCCAGCTTCTGGCCTCGGGCCCGTCGCCGCCCGGCTTGGGGGCGACCGGCCGCCGCGAGCCACCACCTCCGCTCCGTCTCGGGATCTCGCGGTCGACCACTACCGACCTCCGATCCGCCTGGAGTCCTGGGACCGCTGCGGCAGCCGGGCGGGCAGGCGGAGCCGAAGCCGCGAACGGGGTCGCGGGTGGCAAGGGCGAGGCATCGCGGGACAGGGGAAGGGCGGTCAGGTCGGGGGTCCAGGTGTCGGCGGTCGGGGTTGCCGGAGGAATGTCCCGCCAGGGAACCTTGATTTCGGTGGCCGGTTCCCAGCCAGGGACGACGATCGAACTGGGTCGGTTGGCCGAGGTCGTGTCATCGCCGCCGCCTAGGACAGGTTCGGCCTCGGTAGGGTCGTCGCTGGGAGCCTCGGGTTCCGGACCCGTGGCTGACTCCTGGACTTCCTCGAGGGCCGCGGAAGAGTCCCAGGCGATATCCGTCGGCGCCGCCTCGGCGAGCTGGGTGTCGGGGACGACGTTTTCCGGAGTGACCTCTTCGGGGGCCTCCGCCAGCCAAAGTTCCTCTGGAATGGCGGCCAAGGCGTCCAAATCAGAG
>Ga0307372_10008152_pt1 | contig 14786 bp, 11 predicted proteins | sample OX1MG_FD_202533 | JGI IMG/M metagenome (GOLD analysis project Ga0307372, IMG submission 202533) | Soil microbial communities from Risofladan, Vaasa, Finland - OX-1 | ecosystem: Environmental > Terrestrial > Soil > Coastal area > Acid sulfate soil | place: Finland: Risofladan, Vaasa | collected... | reverse complement strand
AACAGGTAATTGCGAACCGTGTGCTCGCTCAGCGTAAGCTGGGCGGATATTTCGCGGTTCGTCAGTCCCTCAGCCACCAGTCGTACCACGTCTCCTTCACGTTTAGACAGCAGTTCGGCCGCGCGCGTGTCCTGTAGACGCAAAGGACGCGCCCGGCCCAAGGCATCGAGCAGGTAGCCGAGATGTTGGCTATTGGCCCACACCTGCCCATGGTGTACCGCGTGAACGCACTTCCCCAGCGTTTCCAGAGGCTCGTCGCGAAAAATCACGCCGTGTGCGCCGCTTCGAAAGGCATCGATCACGGATTCGCGTTCCCGCGAATCCAATAGCAGGACGGCGCGCGTCCGGCACTGCAGAGATCGCAGTTGCCGCAGCATCCGATATCCTTCTAACGGTCCCTCCTGCATTTGTGCGCTGATGATCGCGACGTCCGGTTCGGTTTCTTTCAGTAGCGCGAGAGCGTGATCCGAGCTGGCCGTAGCGCCAACCACAGCCAGCCGATTCCGCCGCGGCCGAAACGCGCTCGCGATCAACTGGCAATTCATCGGATTTGCTTCCGCAATAAGGATGCTGACGACAGAGCTCCGCAACTGCTGCGCCTTTTCCATAGTATGCCTCGGGCAGCTTTGGAGTCTGGAAGGGTGGCTGAATTCTAGTTATGCTCTGGAGCAATTACAAGGAAAAATCAATCATGCACTCAATATATCTGTTGAATGGGCTTAAAGAGTACCCCGACAAATTGCGGACCAGCTTCGTCGGCACTTACCGAAGTGACGGTTCGGCCATCGCGCAAATCTGTCCGGAATCTCGGATGGCTCACTCAATTCCCGCGGGGCAAAATACTTATAGCGACAGCGCTGGACGCTTAAGGCCATTGTTTTGTGATCGATTGTTACGGCTCATCCGCATTCCGTCTCAATCGTGTGCGCAACTATACGTACGGTTGTCCACTACCCATAGAGACAAATAGTTTTATGGACAATATAGAAACATTCATCTCTATGATCGGGGCAAAACGTCTGTTCTCCGCTCTCGAATAAGTGTTTCGTCGAAAATGTCCTGAATGTCAAATTCCCGTGAGGAAACGAATGATTCCATTCCTGCGGGACGTTCGGCCACTTGTCTGTCGCTCGTTTGCGGCGTAGCTTACACGCCCTGCTCGCAATACAAGAACAGGCGAAACCAATGGCCCAAGCTCCTCCGATGGCGCTGCATGAATTTTGGCCCGGCAATCGCGCCCCGCGTGAACATCGCAAGGTCGTACGGTACGCCCTTCAGGCGCGCGTTGTTTTTAGCTGGGTCGATCGCGATGGTGTCACCCAGCAGGGCCAGGGATGCACGCGCGACATCAGCACCAGAGGTGCATACGTCCACTGTTCTGGCTGGCCGCATCAGGGAGCATCGATCGCCATGAGCATCTACATCCCGCTGCTCATGGAGGAAGGCCGTTTCCTTCGAATCCAGACCGAGGGCTGCGTTATGCGTGTCGAGCCCGCTATCGGAGTTGTCGGAGAGTGCGGCGGCTTTTCGGTTCAAACAGATCGAGTCACGGAGTTCGCGGATGAAAGGGTGGTCCGGTGACGATCATGCGACGAGCCGATCGTCTGACCGGTGCCGCGAACTCGGCACTAAAGGGCAAGGGCAGCGGGAGGAAGGATGCCATCCTTCCGGCACTTCTAGCGGCGTTTTTATTCTTCGCGGCAGCTTCCTATGCCGTCGCCCAAGAGCACACCTTGGTTGCCGACCTGGGCCACTCCGACGCCGCATCGGCTCCTCACTTCAATGCGCTCGAAGATCCGTATCAAGTGGATCTGCAGTATCAGAACGCCCGCTACCGCCTGTGCGCAAGCGACGTGATCTCCATCCGATTTCTCCTCACTCCGGAGTTCGATCAGACCGTCACCATTCAGCCCGATGGTTTCGCAAGCTTGGCTGGTGCCGGAAGCGTTCACCTCGAGAATCTGACCGTGGAGGAGACCGTCGGCACGATTCGGTCCGCTTACTCCGGGATATTGCGCGATCCGATCGTCACGGTCGAACTCAAGGACTTCAACAGGCCCTACTTCATTGTGAGCGGGCGGGTGAATAGACCGGGAAAATACGAGATGCGCGGATATATCTCGGCAACGGAAGCCCTGGCCATCGCAGGCGGATTCAAGAATAGCGCCGAGCGGTCCAGGGTTCTTATATTCCGACGCGCCGGCGATGAATGGTACGAAGTAAAGCCGCTCGATTTAAAGCGGCTCTTGCGCGGGCGCGACGTGACCGAAGACGCGGAAATTCGCCCGGGAGATATGTTGTTCGTACCCGAAAACGCCGGTTCGAAGCTGAAGAGTTTCATTCCATAGGCGCGGCAAGCCCGTTTCAAACTTGCCGCCGAGCGAAGAAGAAGACGGGATAGGATGTATGGACAAACTCGCAATCCAAGCGGCTGGAAGGCAACGAACGGGCGGCACCTTCCGCGACGCGGTGATGCCGGTTTTTCGTCAGCGGCGCGTGGTCGTTCTCACGTTCGGTGTGATTTTCTTAGCCTTGCTGCTAGGCCTGTTTCTTCTCCCTCGCGAATACGAGTCGGAGATGAAGATCCTGATCAACCACAGCCCGGATGCCGTTGTCACCTCCGCTGACGCGTCACCGATTCCGGCGCCAATCGCCGCTGTTACCCCGGAGGACGTAAACTCCGAAGCCGAGTTGCTGAAGAGCAGGGATCTCCTCGAGAATGTGGCGCTCGCCTGCCATCTTGAACGGGACGATACCTCCGCGTGGACCCGTACCACAATGTGGCTGATTGATACGGCCGGCGGCAAACCCACCGAGCAGACCAGGCTGGCCCGCGCCGTGCGTGCGCTCCGCCAGCATCTCGTTGTAGCCCCCATCAAGAACACAACAATGATTCGCGTTTCCTATAGCTCGCGCAGTCCTGAGCGTTCCGAGAGCGTGCTTCAGACGCTTGCGGCTCTGTATCGAATAAAACACGCGGCCGTCCGTGCTCCCGCGAAGACGTTTGACTTCTTCGATCAGCGCGCCGCCTATTTTCACGATGAACTCGTTTCGGCTGAATCTCGTCTCGCCGAATTCGACGCCCGGGGAAGCGTCGTCGCTCCGCGTGAACAACAGCAGCTCGCGCTCAAGCAACTTAGCGATTTTGAAGCTGCCCTGTACCAGGATCGTACCAACGTGTACGCCGCCGAAAAGCGCGCCATCGCGTTGAAAGCCCTGGCCGCGTCCCTGCCCGAACGCCAGACAACCGAAACGAGAGAAGTCGATAATGGCCCGCTGCTCGCCCAGATGGAAGGCACCCTGCTTTCCCTTCAACTGAAACATAGCGAAATGCTCACGAAATATGCGCCCACCTATCCGCCTGTGCAGGAAGTAGAAGCTCAAATTGCAGACGCCCAGCAGGCTATCGCGCACGCCCAGCAATCCCCGTTGGAAACAGCCATTACCCATCGCCTCCCGGCGCAGGATTGGATCGCCACCGAATCCTCTAAGGTCGAAGCGGATCGAGCATCGCTCGAAGCCGAGGTCACAGCCACAAACCGCGTCGTGCGGCACTATCAGGAAGTCGCGCGGAGGCTCGATCGGGACGCCGCGAGCCGCGACGAATTGCTTCGCAACGTGGAATCTGCGCGGGAGAATTATCGGCTTTATCTCCGCAAGGGCGAGGAAGCTCGTATCTCTGGAGCTCTCGATCGCGCGCATGTCCTGAATGTCGCCATTGCGGAACCCGCCGGCATGCCCGCCCTGCCTGCGTCGCACACCGGCTGGATTTTGCTGGGAGGGTTCTTGCTGGCGGCAAGCGTGAGTCTGGGAACAGGCTATGCCTTCGACCTGCTGGATCTCTCGTTCCGAACGCCCAATGAGCTCGGGCGCTATCTTCGCGTGGAGGTTCTGGCATCGATCCCTGCGAGCAGCGTGAATCTATGAGCGCATTCCTTGAGCTTGTGTCCATCGAGCACGATTCCATATGTGCGACGGTCTTCCCCAGCGTCGTCTCCGGCCTTTGCCGAGAGGCTGCGGTGCGCACCTTAATTCTCGACGGCCAGCCTACCGTCGATATAGTCTCTCCGGCATCGAAAACTCCTCCTATGCCGGACGCGACGACGCTGGGCATCCCTGCAGGCGAGATAACATCATGAGCCCACTTTTCGGCGTTTCGACACAAAGCGGAAGTTTGACGGAAGCGTTGCCTTGCCCGGCGTCGCATCCGCATGAACCTGCCAATTCCCCTCGCCAGGAGCGCCATGCTCTCGTGGAGGAAGAAATCGGCAAGCTCGTGCAACGAATCTTTCTTTTGCCGGGCGCCATGCAAATTCCTGAGGCGGTTGCGTTCTGCGGAGTCGAGGAAGGCGCGGGCTGCAGTTGGGTCTGCGCGCGCGTGGGAGAAGCTTTCGCCGGAATGGTGTCGGGAAGGGTCTGCATGGTCGATCTCAACCTGCGATCGCCATCCCTGCATGCGCAATTTCGGCTCGAAAAAGGCACCGGAGTGGCGGAATGGCTGAAGAGTTCGCGGCCTGTTCGAGAATTCGTCCGTCCCGCACGGGTTAACAATCTTTGGTTGATCACCGCCGGCGGCCTCGGACTGGAACCCGGCTGCGATTTGAACCGTCTGCAATTGCGAGCGCGGTTTTCGGACCTGCGCAGCGAATTTGATTACCTGCTGGTGGATACCCCTCCGGCCAGCTCCTGTGCGGAAGCGCCGTTTCTCTGCCAGTTAGTCGATGGGGTTGTCTTGGTCGTGGGTGCGCGCTCAACGCGTCGCGAACGGACGCGCGCCGCGAAAGAGAGTCTTGAAACGGCAAGGGTTCCCATACTGGGGGCCGTCCTCAACAGGCGGACTTACCCCATGCCGGAAGCTCTATATCGAAGGCTGTGAGCCTTCGGCCCAAAATATCGGCGGGAGGACTGAATCTCCTCCCGCAAAGAAACCGAATGGCTGCGTTCGACCCTCTCCCGTAGGCTCGGAAGGCGAAGCAGCATACCAAACGCACCGCGCTCGTTCCGGCCGGGTTTTCTGTGGGATCCTCGGGCCGGCGGAACAGACGCATGCGTTTTGGTTGTCGAATACAAAATGGAAGAACGGGGTCTGCTAATGCACACGCCCTCTCTCGAATGCGCCATTCGGCCCAAACGTGCACGAGCCTCTGTGGACTAAAAGGGATTCAACGATGACGAAAAAAATAAACCGTACTCCTGTGCGCACTCTGCTTCTCGCGCAGGCAACTCGCAGGGGGCCTCGTCTCTATAGCGCGATTTTCAAAGCGCGCTTGCTCGCGTCGCACCGGGATGCTGCCGCGAATCCGCGCGACGCTTTTCGGCGGAACCAGTGTTTGTTTGAGATGGACGACCTGGAAAAGCAGCAAGTCGAATCGTTGCGCAACCATGGATATGCGCTTGCGCCCGGATTCTTTTCCAAGGAACTGGTGGATCGCATCTATGCCAAGGCCGATGCCATGTTCCACAACCTTCAGATCGACGGCTTCGATTCCCCGGTTCCAATCCGGTCCGGCGGGCGCGCAGGACTGTCCTATGCCGACTTGGCAGCCAAGGGAAAAACGCTCGAGCTGCGTGATCCTCTCGTGCATATCCCGGAAGTTCTGGACATCGTGTTTCACGAGAGCCTCTTGAAAATCACCGGGCATTTTCTAAGCTGTGTTCCGACCATGTACCGGGCGGCAATCGTCCGCGACTTCCCGCACAACGACCTTATTCACGCAACGCATTTTGAGCGTGACAATGACGAGTCCGATTCTCTCCGCATCTTCATCGATCTCGTGGATATCGACGACACTCGCGGCCCCCTCGTTTACATCCCCCGTTCGAGTCACAGCGTTATCCACTCCCGTCGCCCGCGCCTCTGGCGCAATCTGGCGCTTTCAGCCAGTGATGGCCGGCTCAGTGAGCAGGAAGTCGAGCGCATGTATCCGCGAAGAACGTGGGTCACTTTGCTTACGGAGCGCGGCAGCATCGCCGCCATTCATCGCAACGGTATCCACAAAAGTGCGTCCTGGCGCCACCCTCCCTGTGCGGGCGCCCCCAACAAGACTCGGACGGCCATACGGCTCGATGTGCGTGGTTACAAGGCCGACCTTACGGGCGAGCCGAGTGAGAATCGCATGAGGAAATATAATTTTGACCGCATGAGCGAGCTGCAGCGATTGTTCGTTCGCCCTGCCTTCGTCGACGATCCGGAGCCTGCCTTGTCACGGGCCGGTTAGGGACTTCGGAGCACAGGGCCCCTGGCTCATCGTCGGTCACTCTTTCTCTCTCTCGAGTTTGCGGACGCGCTCGGCCAGTTCCGGGAGGCGTACCAGCCATGCGTATTGCGCTTTGAATTTTTCCAGCGGGCGCGCGGGCGTACCCCACACGATCTGCCCCCCACGAATCGTCTTGCCGTTTAGAACGCCCGCCTGGCCGCCTATGATGGCTCCATCTTCAATCGCTGCGTGGTCTCCGATCCCGGCTTGCCCCCCGATCGCGACATTTTTACCCACGGTGCTGCTGCCGGAAATCCCCGTCTGGGCGGCGATTACGGAGTGTTCCCCCATTCTCACGTTGTGCGCAACCTGCACGAGATTATCGATCTTCACTCCCCGCCCAATATGAGTCGTCTCGAGCGAGCCTCGGTCGATCGTCGTATTGCACCCGATTTCAACGTCGTCTTCGATCTCGATCTCACCAATCTGCGGGAATTTCCAGTGGCGCCCTTCGCCAAATACGTAACCGAAACCGTCGCCGCCGATCACAGTGCCCGAATGCACCTCGACGCGGTTTCCAAGATACGAGCCCGCATAGAGCGTCACGCGGGGATGCAGGCGGCAGTCCTCTCCGATCCGCGATCCCCGCCCCAGAAAGCAAAACGCCTCGATCTCTGTTCCCGAGCCCACCTGCGTCTCGGCTTCGATCACCACATACGGACCCACTGAGATATCCGCCGCCAGCTTCGCGCTGGGTGAGACAATCGCGGTCGCGTGAATCTCGCGGCGCGGCGCGCGATTCTCTAGCAGCCACGCGGCCGCTTTCGCGAAAGCCAGCTTCGGCTGGCTCGCCTCGAGAATCGTTTTGTGCGTTACCTTCATGCCCGGCGGGGCCAGCACGCACCGAGCCGCCGAGGCCGCCGCACGTTCCTGGTGACGGGGCGACTCGATGTAAATAACGTCTTCGGCGCCCGCGCGCTCCGGGCTTCCGACGCCCGAGATGGGCGCTTGCGCGTCTCCAAAAAGGTTGGCTCCCAAATACTCTGCGAGCTCACCGGCTGTGCGGATCATTGTTATCCTCGTTATCTTCGGATCGAGATTTTGCGAAGCGGATTGCCGTGCCGCCGATAGCGATCCCGTCTAAAAGCCGTAAATGGATTTTTCGCCGGGCGGCCGCGTTTTCCAGCGCTTGTGGACCCAAAGCCACTGGTCCGGATGCGCGCGCACGTACTCTTCGATCACGCGCGTAAAACGCGCGGTATTCTCCCTCACATCCGCTTCTTCGTTATCGGTGCGCGCAAGTTCGACGGCTGGTTCGAATCGCAGCCGATAGATCCGGCGCTCGGCGTCCCAGAAGAGGAAGCCGGGAACCACCGCCGCGTCCGTGCGCAGCGCGATCCGTGCCAGTCCGGCGGTTGTCGACGCCGGAACCCCGAAGAAGTTCACGAACACGCCTTCTTCCAGGGAAGTATTGTGGTCGGAGAGAATTCCCACCGTCCCTCCTTCTCCGAGCACCTTCAAGATGGCTCGCGCCGAGCGGTTCTTTTCGATCGGCCGGTTGCCCGATAAACACCGGTACCGGTTGATGAGCGCGTCCACGCGGCGATTGTTGATGGGTCGTACGAGGAAGTGTAGCGCATGGCCGTATAGTGCAAACGCGAAGGGAGCCAGTTCCCACGCGCTCATATGGCCGGTCAGGAACAGCACTCCTTTCCCCCGGCGGCGCGCGGCATCGAAATTCTCCAAGCCATCCAGCGCCACAATTTTCTCGATTCGCTCGCGCGAGTACCTCGGAAACTGCGAAAACTCGCCGGCCATCCAGCCCACCTGCCGGATCATTCGCTGGGCGACTCGCCTGCGCTCTCCGTCGGCCCAATCGGGAAACGCGAGCTGTAGATTGAACATCGCGGCGCGGCGCAACGGCGTGCGAGCCAGATAAGCGGCAGCCGCAAAGCTCGCTCCAATGAACCGCGCGACCGATCTGGGCAACAGACCCAGCGCTTTCAGTCCAGCCCATGCCCCTGCATACTCGATCCATTCCCGCATCGCGCGCCATTATGCTAGAGCCTTTGCGTGAGATGCTAGCGATTGGTTCTGTGCATGTTTCGACAGGACGGACGACCTTACGCCTCCGAACGCAAATTGTAAGGAAGCGTGGCGTCTGAATATCGTGTAACAAGAGAGGGGTTTCCGGCGGCGCAAGCGCTTATCTTGTGCTAGGTTGACGCGAGCCATGGGGACAAGTCCAGACGAGATGTGGGCGCAGCCGCGGAGCAAACCGCAATTGCAGGATGAGACTCTCGCCGCGCAGAACGGCGGAGGTGAGATGCCGCATGCTTCGGCTCGCGAAACATCGCACGCGCAGCAGCATCCGACGCGGCAGAAGCTGGTCTTTGGACTGGCAATTTTCGCGAGCGCGTTCCTGCTGTTCCAGGTGCAGCCGCTGATCACGAAGATTATTCTGCCGTGGTTTGGAGGCGTGGCTGCAGTCTGGACGGTGTGCCTGGTGTTTTTTCAAGTCGCGCTGCTGCTCGGATATTTGTATGCGCACGTGCTGGCGTCGCGCTTCCGTTTGCGGACGCAGGCTCGCATCCACGTGTCGTTATTGGCGGTTAGTTTCGTGGCGCTGCCAATCCTTCCGAAAAGCTCGTGGAAGCCGGTAAGTTCGGAAGCGCCGGCGTGGCACATCCTCATGTTGCTCGCGGTAACGGTGGGCCTGCCGTACCTGGTGCTGTCGTCGACGAGCCCACTGTTGCAGGCATGGTACGCGCAGGCCCGTGAGGGCGCGGCTCCGTATCGCTTTTACGCGCTGTCGAATATCGCATCGATGCTGGCGCTGGTGAGCTACCCGGTGCTGGTCGAGCCAATGGTGTCGAGCACGCACCAGGCGGTCGGATGGTCGGTGGCGTATGGAGTCGCGGCAGTTCTATGCGCGGCGCTGGCGCTGCTGTTGCGAGGCGGTATCGATAGGGAGGCGCTGGCCAATATCGCCCCGGCAGTCGACGCGCCCGAGCGACCGGATTGGAAAACCCAAACGCTGTGGATAGCGCTGGCGGCCTGCGGGTCGGCCCTGCTCCTGGCGGTGACGAATCACATCTCGCAGAACATCGCGTCGGTTCCATTCCTGTGGATCATCCCGCTAAGCTTGTATCTCCTCAGTTTCATTTTGTGTTTCGACCGGGAGGCGTGGTACCGCCGCGGATTTTTTCTGCGCGCGCTGGGAGTCGCCCTGGGTGGCATGGCCTACGCGCTTGATCCGTCGTTCGCCATCCTGCCGATGAAAGTGCTGATCCCGCTTTTCTGCGCCGGTCTGTGGGTGTGCTGCATGTTCTGCCACGGCGAGCTGGCGCGGATGAAGCCGCACCCGGCGTATCTGACGCGGTTTTATCTGATGATTTCTCTAGGCGGCGCGCTGGGAGCGGTCTTCGTGGCGCTGGTGGCTCCGCGCGTATTTTCGGGATACTACGAATTGCAGTGTGCGCTGGGACTCTGCGCGGTGCTGGTATTGGTCACCCAATGGCGCGATCCCGGCGGCTTGTTCGATAAGCGCCGTTGGCAGCCGGCGGCACTCGTGCTCGTGGGACTGGTAATCGCGCTGATTGCGAGCCTGGTGGTCACTGTGCGAGAGCAGGCGGCCGAGGCGCGGCTGACGGTACGGAACTTTTATGGCGTGCTGCGCGTGATCGATCATGCGGGCGCAAACACGGAGGGCAGTGCGGCGGTGCCGGGACAGTCGCCAGCGAGCCGTGCGGGCGCCCCTGCCGTCCAGGACGGTCACATGACGGCGTATCTGAGCCCGCGCCAAACATCGTATCGGCGATTGATGAATGGAACAATCGACCACGGGCTGCAATTTCTGTCGCCGGCGCTGCGACGGAGGCCGACCTCATACTATGGGCCTGATTCGGGGATCGGAGTGGCGCTGAAGGCCATCGAAAAGCGCGGGCCGCTGAGCGTGGGCGTGATCGGGCTGGGCACTGGCACGATCGCGGCGTATGGCCGGACCGGCGACCGCTATACGTTCTACGAGATCAATCCGCTCGATGTGCGGATCGCGCACGAGGAATTCACGTTTCTGCGCGATTCAAAGGCGAAGATCGAGATCGTGCCGGGCGATGCGCGTTTGTCGCTCGAGCGTGAGACGCCGCAGGAATTTGACCTGCTAGCGGTGGACGCCTTCTCGAGCGATTCGATCCCGGTGCACCTGCTGACGCGGCAGGCGTTTCAGCTCTACTTCCGGCACCTGAAGCCGGACGGCGTACTGGCGCTGCACATCTCAAACCAGTATTTGAACCTGCAGCCTGTAGTGGAAGCGGCGGCTGCGACGCTAGGCAAGGAAGCGGTGCTCATCAGCAATGAGGACGACCACGCGCAGGGGATCTACGCCGCGGCATGGGTGCTGGTCGGCAGTCGCGATGGGTTTGCCGGGCAGCGGGAAATCGAGAGCGCCGGGGCGATTCTGCTGCCGGCCGGGCGCGAAACGGTTTGGACCGATGATTACAGCAGTGTCTTCCGGATACTCAAGTGAAGCGGGCCCGGTACGGCCGAAAACAAGCCGCAGCAAGTAAGTTGCGGTCGCGTAATACGGCTGTTAAAATCTTTGTTCTACGCGCCCGGAAGCGCCACAACCGTCAACTACTTTTCCGTGCAACATCGGCATTCTAAAAGCACGAACCGCAAAGGGGGAATGGTTTGGCCAAATACGATCTTGCGATCATCGGCAGTGGGCCCGGCGGTTACGTCGCGGCCATTCGCGCCGCGCAGTGGGGACTAAAAACCGCTGTGGTGGAAAAGGATCCGTTTCTCGGCGGCACCTGCTTGCACGTGGGATGCATACCCACCAAAGTATTGCTATACCACGCGGACTTGTACGACAACTTCAAGCGCGCCGCGGAGTTTGGCTTCGAGGTGAGCGGTGTGAAGGTCAACTGGCCGGCCATGCTCGCACGCAAAGATAAGATCGTCAAGAAGCACGCCGGCGGAATCGCGGCACTGTTCAAAAAAAACAAGGTGGACTCGATCACCGGCTGGGGGCGCATTGCCGGGCCCGGGCGCGTCTCGGTGGAGAAAGACGGCAAGACTACGGAGATCGAGACAACCTACACGATGCTGGCAACGGGATCGGAAGCGCGGTCGCTGCCGGGCGTGGAGATCGACGGCACGACGATTCTGACGAACCGCGAGATTCTGTCGATGCAGAGCATTCCGAAATCCCTCGTGGTGGTGGGATGCGGAGCGGTGGGCGTGGAATTCGCGTCGGTGTTTCACACATTCGGCAGCGAGGTGACGCTGCTCGAGGCGCTGCCGCGCGTGGTGCCGCTCGAAGACGAGGAAATTTCCGCGGAGCTTGAGAAAAGTTTCAAGAAGAAGGGAATCCGCATCGAGCTCGAGGCGAAGGTGGAATCGGTGAAAAAGGGTTCCGGGGGCGCGACGGTATCGTACAAGGACAAAACCGGAAAGCCTCAATCGATCGTGGCGGAAAAGGTGCTGATCGCCGTGGGCCGCCGGCCGCTGACCGAAAATATCGGGATCGAGAAAACGAAAGCCAAAGTGGAGCGCGGCTTCGTGCACGCCAGCGGGTATTTGGAGACGGACGAGCCTCGCCTCTACGCTATCGGCGACATCGTTGCCGGGCTGCCGCAGCTTGCGCACGCCGCGTCCATGGAGGGAATCATTGCCGTTGGGCAAATGGCGGGCAAAAACGTGCAGCCGTTTGACCGCAAGCGCTGCCCTAACGCGACGTACTGCGAGCCCCAGGTGGGTTCGGTAGGGCTCACCGAGAGGCAGGCGCGCGAAGCGGGTTACGATGTGAAGACGGGCAAGTTCCCCTTTCTCGCCAACAGCAAGGCGACCATCCTCGGGCAGCACGAAGGATTCATCAAGGTTGTGGCGGACGCAAAGTACGGCGAGATCCTGGGCGTGCACGCCATAGGGCCGCTGGCTAGCGAGATTATCGCCGAACCAGTCACGGCGCTGAACCTGGAAGCGACGCTCGACGATATGGCGGCGACGATTCATGCGCATCCCACGGTTTGGGAAGCCATGGGCGACGCCTTCAATTCGGTGCGCGGTCTGGCAATCAATTATTAACGATTAACTTGTGTCGCGAACGAGCGGCCATCCACGGCGCCGGGCGCGTGAAGCGAGAAGCAGTCATTTCGAGAGGCTCGTGAAACAAGCGGACAAAATCTGCTGGGTTGTGGATCTGGGGATGTTCGCCTACGCACCGGCGTTCGATTTGCAGCGGCGAATCGTCGAAGCGCGTAAGGCGCGCGCCATTCCCGACGTGCTGCTGCTGTGCGAACATCCGCACGTGATCACGCTGGGCCGTAATGGGAAGCGCGAGCACCTGCGCGCAGGAGAGCGGCTGATGGAGCAGATGCGTGTGGAATTTCAGCCCACCGATCGTGGCGGCGACATCACGTACCATGGCCCCGGCCAGATCGTCGGCTATCCGATTCTCGATCTGGCCGAGCACCGGCGCGACGTGCGATGGTACGTTGGAGAGCTCGAGGAAGTGATAATTCGCGCGACCGCGGATTATGGTATCCGCGGCAGACGGGTGGAAGATAGGCACGGCGTGTGGATTGACACATCGCAAGGCGAAGAAAAGCTCGCGGCGCTCGGAGTGCACCTGAGCCGGTGGGTGAGCTCGCACGGCTTTGCCTACAATGTTTCGACGGACTTGCGCTACTTCGACTTGATCGTCCCCTGCGGCATTCCCGGCAAGCGCGCTACTTCGCTCGAGCGGCTGCTGGGACGCGCGGTCGCGATTGAGGGAGTGCGCGCGCGCCTCGTAGCGCATTTTGCGGAAAGATTCGAGCGCGACATGGTGCCGGTATCGCGCGGCGATCTGGAAGAAGCGCTGCTGGGTTGCGCCGGGCCAAACCAAATGCCTCCCACCGTGCTGGAGGCCTCCGCCGCGAACGAGAGCCCCGTATGAGCCTCGCCCTTACGCGCGATCAGCATCTCGAAATCTACTACTACATGCAGCTCAATCGTCGCCTGGAGGAGCGTATGGAGCGGCTGTTCCGACAGAACAAGATCGTCGGCGGCCTCTACTCCAGCCTCGGCCAGGAAGCGGTTTCGGTCGGCGCGGCATACGCGCTGGAGCCTCGCGATTGGCTGGCTCCCATGATCCGCAACATCGGCGCGCTGCTGGTGAAGGGCGTCAAACCGCGCGACATTTTCACCCAGCACATGGCGAAATCCACCTCCCCGACGCAGGGCAAGGACGGCACCAGCCATTTCAGCGACCTGAAAACGCATCACATCGTTTCGCCCATCTCCATGCTTGGCGATCTGATTCCCGTGATGACCGGCGTGGCCCTGGCCGGGCGCTACCTCGGCCAGAAGATCGTGGCCATGACCTGGATCGGCGACGGCGGTAGCTCAACGGGCGCCTTCCATGAGGGGATGAGCCTGGCGGCCGCTCAGCGGGCTCCCTTGGTGGTTGTGCTCGAAAATAACCAATGGGCTTATTCGACGCCGGTGGCGCGCCAGGTTCCCCTGAGAGACCTGGCGGATCGCGCCAAAGCTTACGGCATTCTCAGCAAGATCGTGGACGGCAACGACGTCGTGGCCGTTTACGATGCGGCGAAAGCGGCGGTCGAAGATTGCCGCGCCGGGCGCGGGCCCGTTCTCCTCGAAGCGAAGACCATGCGCATGAAAGGCCACGCGCAGCACGACGCCGCCGAATACGTCCCTCGCGCGATGGTCGATTACTGGAAGCCGCGCGACCCGCTGGCGCTGTTCGAAAAATATCTCAGCGAGCACAAGTTGTGGGACGCGCACCGGAAATCCGAAATCGATGAGCGTATCGACCGCGAGCTGGAGGAAGACCAGAAATTCGCCGAAGCATCCCCCTTTCCGCCGCCCGAGTTGGCCGAGCAGGGAGTGTATTGTGACGGCTGCCATACCATTAAAGCCGAGTGGCGCCGGCCGAAAGCGGAAGTAATGCCGCCCGCGTCGAACACGGAGGCCGTCTGGAAGGTCGAAGACTTTGGCGCCCCGGTAGCCGTGCAACGGGCCGCCAAGCCCGCTGCTGCGAGCGGCAGCCACACCAGCCACCCTCCAAAGCAGGCGGCGGCAGCACTGGCTGCTTCCAAACCAGTCGGCAAGGTGGCCGAGAAACCGGCCGCCCCCCCCGCCGCCGAAGCTGACGTCTCTAGCGCACCCGCCTTGCGCGTGCCGTTCGGCCGCGGCCCCAAGGACAAGTCTTTCCGGCAGCAGCAACCGCCGCCTCCGGATCACCGTAACAAGCGAGGGAGGCGCTGACCATGCCCGCAGTCACGATGCTGGAAGCCATCCGCGAAGCGCTTTTTGAAGAGATGGAGCGCGACCCGGCCGTGGTGGCTCTCGGCGAAGACATCGGCGTCTACGGCGGCGCGTTCAAGGCGACCGAAGGACTCCTCGCGAAGTTCGGACCCGAGCGGGTGATGGATACGCCCGTCAGCGAGACAGCCATTGTTGGCGCGGCGTGCGGCATGAGCTATCTTGGATTGCGGCCAATCGCGGAAATGCAATTCATGGATTTCATTGCTTGCTGTTTTAACCAGATCACCAATTTCGCCGCGAAGTCCCATTATC
>Ga0307372_10008151_pt1 | contig 14787 bp, 10 predicted proteins | sample OX1MG_FD_202533 | JGI IMG/M metagenome (GOLD analysis project Ga0307372, IMG submission 202533) | Soil microbial communities from Risofladan, Vaasa, Finland - OX-1 | ecosystem: Environmental > Terrestrial > Soil > Coastal area > Acid sulfate soil | place: Finland: Risofladan, Vaasa | collected... | reverse complement strand
CCGTCCGGGAGCACGCCGGCCGGCATCGCCTGGATGGACACCCGCCTGCTCGCGGCACGCCTCTACTCCGGCTCAGAGAGCCCCGGCGGCGGCCCGTACCGCTACACGGCCCCGATCTCGCCGGAAGCGGCGCGCACCCTCGTCGCTGCCTTCAACGGCGGCTTCCTCATGCGCGACGCCGAGGGCGGCTACTTCACCGAAGGTCGCGTCGTGGTGCCGCTGCGGCGCGGTGCCGCCTCGTTGGTCGTCTACGCGGGTGGTGGGGTGGCGATCGGTGCCTGGGGGAGCGACGTCTCGATGACGCAGGAGGTGACGAGCGTGCGCCAGAACCTCGTGCCGCTCATCTCGCACGGCGTACCGACGGTCGCGGCCGCGAGCTCCGACTGGCAGCGGTGGGGCTCGACGTGCGGCGCGACGTCGTGCGCGCAGGACGTGCCTGGCATCGAACACCAGTGGCGCTCCGGTCTCGGCATCACCGCGAACGGAGCACTCGTCTACGCGACCGGGCCCGCGCTCGCGCCGGTCCAACTCGCCGAGATCCTCGTCCGCTCCGGCGCGGTGCGCGCGATGGAGCTCGACATCAACCCCGCGTGGCCGGACTTCGCGACCTTCGACCAGGCGCCCGGCGCGCTCGCGTCGCCAGCGAACGGTGCGAAGCTCGTCGCCTCGACGGTGCAGGGTCCCTGGACGTTCTTCGAGCCGTGGTGGCCGCGCGACTTCGTCACGCTTTCTGCCCGCTCGACGGCCCGATGACGGTGGCCGCGCGCTCCACGTACGCCCGCGCACCGGGACGCGGTCGCGCGCCGGATCTGTCAGGCCCTCGCCCCGAGCCCTGCGACGGCACGGTCGTAGAGCCGTCCCAGCGAGGTCGGCGGTAGGGCGTTAGCGGACGGTGAACGAGCTATAGCGCACCGGCTGGAAGGTGAGGCTGCCGATCCCGGCGAGTCCTCCGACCGGGGCGGACGTCGTGAAGGTGACGACCTTTCTACCACCGATGCTGCCCGTGAGCCGGCGACCGGAGGCAGTGAGCGCGAGGGTGTAACGGCTCGCCGGGCTCACCCGACCGGACGTGAGGACGCCTGTCAAGTCTGCGCCGCGGGTGAGCTTCCACCTGCCCGACGAGTCGACCGAGAAGAGGTATCCGGAGAAGTCGCACGGCGTGCCGCGACCACTGAAGCCGGCGATGAGGAAGGCACCGGGTCGGCGAGCGCCGGATGGGGAGGCCGGTAGCTGCACGCTCGCCGATACGGTGAAGCGCCGCCAGCTGGCCTCGCCCAGCACCGCGTACGGGTACCCGATGTCGCAGGAGGACCACGCGACCGGCCGGCCGACGGTCGTCTGGGTGAGCGTGCCGGCCACGTACTGGAAGGAACCCTCGATCGGCGCGAGGAGTGCGGCCATGCCCGCACCGTCCGGGCGGGCCACATAGTGTGTGGGCTCGGGCTTGCGCGCCGGTACTGGCGGGGAATGCCCGTCCGCCTTCGACTCGCCGGTCGTCGTCGTGAAGGTGTAGAGGCCATGGGGTGCGACGCGGTAGCTGAAGGTGCCGTGCCGCGCCTGCACCGTCGCGACCTCGACGAGCGTGCGGGGCCCGGTCAGCTCGGTGAGCCAGACGTGCACGCGTGTCGGGAGGCCGCCGCGCAGCTCGAAGGTCATTCGCTGCGAAGAGCCTGCCGCCGAGGTCTCGACGACCGTCGACCACGCCGAGCGGTCCGGCGCCATATAGGTCACGTAGGTCCCTGTTCCGGCGAGCTCGCCGTCGGCGCCGCGAAGGATGCGCCACCCCGGAGCGACGAATTGGGTTGTCTGCGCGACAACCCAGGTCAAAGCGCTGACCGCGTAGTTCCCGCTCCACGGCTGGTCGGCAGCGACCAGCCCGCGGCCCGAGAATGGCAGGTCGGTAGGCATCGCTTCGACGAGCGGCCACAGGAGCGTCCCGGTGATGCCCGCGTCGAGATACGCGTTGTTGAGGCTCCGTGCGAGGCCGGAGGGCCCCTCTTCGAGCGGGCTCGTCCCTGAGCGCGGTGTCCTTCCGAGCTCGCTCTGCCAGAGCAGCTTGTGCCCGTTCGCAGCCCACGCCTCCGCACGCGTCGAGCCCGTGCAGTGGAAGCCGTGGCTCTCGAGGCCGCAGACGTCGTGCACGCCGATTACCGCGACCGCGCGCCCGAACGCAGGGTTCGTCGCCATGTCGTCGGCGATCGACCACGCGGTCGTCGTGCCGTAGTTGTCCGCTGCGACGATCTTCACCTGCTGGTAGCCGTTCGTGTCGAGAGCCCGGCGCAGCGCCACGTACCATGCCTCGATGGCGCTCGAGTCCGGTGTGTAGTGCTCGTTCCAGCCACCGAGATAGGAGATGTGAAGGCCGAGACGGTGTGCGCATCCGAGCCAGTCGAGCAGGTACCGGATGTCCGCCGCGGTCCACAGCGAATTGCCGGTGCCGCGTACCCACGATGGCGCGGACCACTGGAGCCCGTAGAGCGCGATGTGTGGGTTTCGCCTCGCGGCCTGCTCGGCGAGCCAGAATTCGTAGCCGACGTTGCAGTCGATCTGGCCGCGCACCTGCTCGACGGAGGGCTCCGACCCATCCGAGGAGTTCCCGTTCCCGCCTATCTCCAACTTGAGCAGCTGCAGGGATGCCCCGTAGTGGGGCGTGAAGAGGTAGTCGAGAATCGCCGAGCGCTCGCGTACGGGGTAGTCGATCAGATAGCGGGAGTTCCCGCCTCCTCCGGAGATCGCGCCGATTCCCTGGAACGCCGGTCCCGAGCGTGCGCCGTCGAGCCGCAGGACGGTCGTGGGTGCGGTCGCGGCCGCGCCGGCGGCCACGGTCGACGCGGCCCGGGCGGGAGAGCCGCCCGCGGGCTCGATGACACCCGACAGCGCAACGGCGCCGATCGCCGCGATCAGCCCCGCACCGACGGAACTCCATCGCCGACGTCCGCGACAGCCGTCCCTTGCGCCGGGTCGGTGAACGCGCAGTCGCACTCCTGGACTCCCCTCGGTACTACGCACGGGCGGCGCTGCAGAGCACCGTAGCGAGCGGGCTGGCCGGCGCCCAGGGCCGAACGGCCTTCGATCTAAGCATTCGGACCGTCGGACCGTCGGTCCGGCCGCGAGCGTCGAGGTCGCGAGGCGTCGGCGCGAGCGCGAGAGCCCGCGGGACGAACGTGTCCACGCCGTGCGGTGTCGCCCGGCGCCGAAGTGCACTCTCGGACTCGCCTCGAGCGTGCAGACGCGTCGGCTACCGGATCCCGCAGACCGTACCGAGCGCCGCGGGCGCTGCGGCGCTCCGGCGCCCGCCCGGCGTACAGTAGCGGTTCGCCTTCGTGAGGTCGACCTCGGGCCGGGCACCTCCCTTCGTTGCACTATGGCGGATGAGGCGGCGCAGCCGGCGGAACCTCCCTCGCCCGAGCTGTATGAGCGGATGGCGCGCTTCGTCGAGGTGGCCACCACGTCCCGCGGCGTCGCGCCGGTCGCGGCCCGTGCCAAGATCACCCGCCTCCCGCCGCCGACATCTCGCACCGCGCCCACCCCCCGCATCGTCGGGGGCCGCACCACAGCGAAGATCGCCCGCGCCTACTGCTCAACCGAGCCGACGATCGCCCAGCGCATCGTTCTCGCCACGCGGGCGATTGCAAGGGCGGGCGTTCCCTTCGAAGTTCCCGAGAGTGAAGCGCGCGCCGATCGCTTCGGTCCGGTGCTCGGGGTCATCGATCTGATCTTCAACGAGAGCTGCTCGGCCACCTCCGGCGAGGACTGGCTGCGTCCCGAGCTGTGTGATCGAGCGAAACGAAACCAACCTGGGGCGGTCCCACGGCGCACCTGTGGCAAGCCGTCCAGTGAACGACTCGAGCCTTTGGGAGACGGGGTTCGTCAGCTCCCGGACGGCCGAGACATAGAAGTAGACGTCGCGCACCTCGACATGGCATGAGATCGGTGGCCAACGCGGAGTTCTTCGCGTCCGCGTCGACGCTCTCGGCGTGCCAGGTCTGGCTGCGCCGCACGACTACGCCGTGGCGTAGGTCGTGCGCCCCAGGGGCGCGGGCCCGGCCGACTGCGATCCAGCCCATCCTCTGGCGCAGCAGGCTGAAGACGTGATTTGCGGCACCATAGCCGAACCGTTCGTTCCATTCGGCGCGGAAAGGCCTCGTGCGTCGGAGATGGCGCGTCGAAGCGACCCGGCGCGGAACCGGGTAGTCGACGCAGCGCCGCACATCGCGCAGCAGATCGTCGGCACGACCAAAACCATCGCGGTGGAGCCGTGGCGGTGCTACCCGAGGGCCTTCGGTTGCGGGGAGGAGTAGCGACCCGGTGCTCTGGGCCAGGACGCCCGCTCCGCTGATGATGACGGTGGCATCGTGGTCGGGTGGCCTAGTGGCTGCACGCGTGTCTCCCAACCGCGGTCGACGCGGCTCCGGACCGAAGTCGATGGGATGATTGCGTCGTGGACCAGCTCCAACCGCCCGCCCGATGGAGCGTCGCGGTCAACGAGGCGACGTGGATCGCCGAGCGACTCGGGCCCTTCGGCGCTGCCGTCACCTCGGTCGTACCAGCCGGCTTCGCGGCGTATGCCCGAGTGCTCCACCCCGCCGAGGATCCGCGCCACGGGCACCGCCTGGTCCGCTGGAACGAGGTCGCCGCCTGGAGCGGCCTGCCGCTCCACCCTGACGCCCAGTTCCACACCGTTGCACTTCCGCCGACGCGACCCGCGGCGCCGGCACCCTGGTCGGGCCAGGGTCCGCACGCAGGCAGCCTCTACCCGCCCGATGCCGAGGTCCTCGCAGAGGTGCTGCGGGGCCGCACGACCACTCCCGAGGAGTGCTTCTTCGCTATCTGGGACGGCTATGGCTGGGGTGGGACGCTGCTCAGCACCCCGGGTACGCCGCCGGTGACCCTGCCTGACTCGGTGCCAGCAGCTGCGCGCCGAGGACCTCGGCTTCGCCTGCCTGGTCGCGACTACCTGCTCTACACCGGTCCCGTCGAGGCGATCACCGCGTCGGTGGACATCGGAGACTGTCAGACCGCCAACCTCGCGTGGCCGAAGGACCGCGCTTGGTGCGTGGCGAGCGAGATCGACCTCGCGTGGAGCTACGTCGCCGGTTCGGCGTCCTTGGTCGGGCGCCTCCTCGACGAGCCGCGCATCGAAGCTCTCCCGGCGGGTCCGGACGATCCGCTGACGCGTGTCGAGCCCTTCGTCGCCAGCCTCGTTTCGCGCGCCGTCGACGAGGTCCTCGCGAACGGCCACGCCGTGATCTCGACCTCGCGCGGGACCGTCGACGTGTCGCTGGAGCGGCCGACCCGATGGCGGGCCGGTGCGCTCCGGGTCCGGACCAAACGGGACGACACCTCGTCGGGGGAGGGTTGGTCCAGCGGAGGTCTTGGCCCCGTGAAGAGCCGGGAGGAGCTGCGTCGAGGGGCCGAACGCCGCCTCACCATGTCCGTGGTCGAGCTGGTGGGAGGGTGACAGCGGCGGCGCGCCGAAGCGCCGGCTTGGACCGTGGGGGCGTCGAGCTGCCGCACGCCGCCGGGGGACATTCGACGCGCCAGAGCGACGACCGCCTGCGCGACGTGGCGGCAAACATCGGCACCTCGGGGTGCGGCCGACCATCCGGCGTGGCCCGAATTCGGCGGGAGTAACCGTGAGCTCCTTGCCGGCCATTACTTGCGTGATGGACGACAAGAAGCGCCCGGTGCGGACACCGCCAGAAGCGAGGTTCGAGCAGCTATACCACGAGCATGTCGATAGCGTCCTCGCGTACGCGCTGACCAGAACACGGCCCCATCTGGCGATCGAGGTCGTCGAGTCGACGTTCCTGGTCGCCTGGCGACGGCTCGAGGAGCTTCCGGAGGTCAATCGCGCCTGGCTCTTCGGAGTGGCCCGCCGTGTGCTCGCAGACCTCCGTCGTTCCGAAGGAAGGCGGGAGGCGCTCGGCCATCGGATCTACGCGAGCCGTGCGATGGACAAGGCATCAGTCGACCCGGCTGACGAAGTGGTCGAGCGAGACAGTGTTCTCATCACACTTGCCGGCCTACCGGATGCCGACCGGGAGCTGCTCTGTCTCGTTGCGTGGGACGGCCTCACCGCCGAGGAAGCTGCCACGGCGTTGGGTTGCTCGAAGGCAGCTTTCAAGGTACGACTCCACCGCGCCCGACGACGCCTCGAGTCAGCGTTGCGAGACGGCGAACATGGTGCGACCGGCAATCCAACGCATGTGCAGTTGCCGCCTCGATCAGCGGGGTGCCTATCGAAGGAGGCCAGCTCATGACCGGACACCGGGGACTTGAACTCCTGGCGGGCGCTCGTCCTCGTGCCGCAGAAGCACGTACGGTGCTGTCCGAGGACGCCCGCGCGGCGATGCTCGAGCGCATTATGAGGGCAGATCGCTTCGATGATGATCTGCCCGCTGTCGCTGGTCGACGCCTGAGGGCGCGTGTTGCTGTAGCTGCCGTGGTCGTCGCGGTGACTGCGGGAGCCATAGCCGCTCCCGTCGTGCTCAGCAGTTCAGGATCGAGGGACCCGGGGCCTGTTTTGCAACTCGATTCCTACCGGCTGAGGCTGCCACTCAGCTACCGACTGGTGGATTCGGTCTCAGCGGCGTGCCCTGCGGCGATCGTCACCTATCACATGTCGGCCAAAACCCCCGTCCCCCCGTCAGACCCTGCGCAACCGAACGTCGTCGCGGCGGCGAGCGCAGCCGGCGGCTGCGTATCGATGTTGCTCTCCAGCCCGTTCAGGCCGGGATCTGCCGACTCGCCGTACGTGCCGGGCGCCGACGGTCCGAGAGCGACTCACGTGGCGATCCGGGGCTATCACGCCGCAGTCGCTGCATACGAGTGGCTGGGAACTGGAAACATGGCTGGCGTGAGCGAGGAATACCTCGACATCACGGTGCCGACGCCAGGTGGTCAGGCACAGGACCTCGTGTTTGCCTCGGTCGGGCTCTCTCGGTCAGCGCTCGTGTCGCTGGTATCACGCAATCTCTCGAGCTGATCGCCCGGCCAACCGCACAAGAAGGTGACATCTCCCGGACGGGCTCGAGTCGGTGACGCGCCGTGTGAAGCTTTGGCCACGGCGCGTAGAGCGCTCGGACGAAGGTGTTCCCGGCGCCATGACGTGCACGCGCCGCAGTGGGCTCGGGGCGATGAGCTCAACTGTCGGGAAGCAGGCCCGATAGCGCCGCACTTCCCCTGCCAGCACGTGGCGCCTACGCACCGCAGCATGTGCACCGAGGTAGAAGTCCGGGATCGACGCCCCAGACGTGATGCCGATCTGGGTCGCGGCGGTCGCGGCGCTCGCGGCGGTCGCGGCGGTCGCGATGGTGGCCATAGTTCTGGCGGGGGGTTCCCTACGGGCCCCAACTGGACCTCGCGATGCCGCGCCGTATTCCCCGAGTGAGAGCGGTCGCGCTTCTCGCCGAAGTCGGCTCCACGACGAGGGCACGGCTTCACATGCAATCCGCGGGCGGAGGGCCGACCCACGCGGCGCCCAGATCAGGTGGCGCTCTCGACGAGGTCTGCAGCCCGTAGCACTGCACCGTCCTCGGCCACGAGCGCCTTGCCGAGATCCTGGGCGCGCTTTGCGGTCGAAGGGTCGAGAACCTCGCGCAGCCCCGACTCGAGGGTCCTCCGGTCGAGGGCGGAGAAGCGGCGATGGGCACCGACCCCGAGCTCTTCGAGCCGGGTGCCCCAGAACGGCTGGTCCGCAAAGACCGAGCACGCGAGAGTCGCGAGGCCCGCCGACAAGCTTGCGGCCGTCGTGCCGGCTCCTCCGTGGTGCACGGCGGCCCGGCAGCGGGGGAGCACCGCGGCGTGGTCGAGCGCTCCGACGCACATCACGCCTTGGTTGTCCCCCGTATCGCCGGTCCTGCCGAGGTGGCCCCAGCCGGCGCTCACGAGAGCACGGACGCCGAGGGAGCGCGCGACGTCGGTGACCATCGAGAGCGTCGCGTCGGGCTCAGCGATCGGCATCGACCCGAAGCCGAAGTAGATCGGCGGCTCGCCGTCGCAGAGCCAGCTGTCGAGCTCGGAGGAGACCCCGACCTCGCCCAGTAGGGCGCGGGTCGACGCGTCGAGTCCGAGGAATCCGACGAACGGCCGGCGGGCGCCGTAGTCGTCGATGCCGGGTACGAGCTGTTCGCTATAGGCTTGCAGTTCGAGCAGCTCGGCTGCGGCCAAGCGCACCGGAGTCGGCCTCGTGGTGGTCGGCAGCCCGAGCTCGGTCCGGAACGCGTTGATGTCTGCGCGCATGCGCTTCCACCACGTCCGCTCGAAGAGCGTCCCGGTCAGCTGGTTGAGCGGCCCAGGTAGCGAACGGGTCGTCACGAGATAGCTCGGGTAGGCCCGCGTTGGCCGGTGCGGTGAGGTGTGGAGCACGACCATTGGGACCTCGGCCGCTTCCGCGATGCACGCCACACAATCCTCGCGGAGCACACCTGTCACCACGAGGTCGGCACCTTGGCAGGCTGCGACTGTGTCGGCGGTCATCGACGGGAACATCTCGTGGGCGATCTTTGCGAGTGCGTCGAGGAAGGCCTTCATGTTGCCCGACGCGAGCCAGGCCCTGCCGTCTTCGGACTCGAGGAACGCTCGGGAGTCCGGTCCGATCGGCAGTGCCACGAGGCCCGCTCCTCGTGCGAGATCACCGAGGTTGGGCGGCACACCGAGGACGACGTCGTGCCTCCGCCGGGAGAGCTCGACGCCGAGAGCCACCATCGGTTGGACGTCGCCGCGTGTCCCGGCGGTCACGAGCGCGATGCGCATGACCACGGCCCTCCTCTCCCAGATCGAGTCGCTGTCGGGGTGTTGGCGAGATCGGAACGAAGTCCGCTGGCGCTCCCGCCGCCAGCATATGTCCACCTGGCGACCATCGGACAAGAGACCTAGCTCCACGAGATCATGGAAGAGCTGACGCAACGCGCCATCGGGGCCATCTCGAACGCGCCAGTGACGTCCAGCGCTACCACGCGGGCCAAGCATGGCGAGAACATGCGGTTGCGTTGTGCAACTCGGCCGCCCGGCGGCCGGGTTGCAGGGAGCTCGGCGGCTCGTCCACGCGTGCCGGGTGGACAAGTACCTGGAGCTGAGCCGGGCCGACTGGGATGAGCGAGCGCGGCACATGCCGCCTCGGCCGTCTACGGAGTCGAGCGGTCCGAATGGCATCATTGAAGGAGCTGGCCGAGGAGGTTCGAGATGGACGAATTGCGGGTGCTGCACGCTGCTGACCTGCACGTCGATAGTCCGATGCGCGGTCTCGTCGCCTACGACGGCGCGCCAGTCGACGAGATCCGGGCGGCAACGCGCGCGGCTCTGCGTAGCCTCGTCGCCGAGGCGATCGATCGGCGGGTCCACCTCCTGCTGCTCGCAGGCGACCTCTACGACGGGAGCTGGAGGGACTACAACACGGGGCTGTTCGTCGTAAGCCAGCTCGCGGAGCTCCACGAGGCGGGGATTCCAGTCGTCATCGTGTACGGCAACCACGACGCTGAGAGCCAGCTCACGAGGCGCTTACACCTGCCGCCGAATACGACGGTGCTGTCCTCGACGAATCCCGAGACCCACGTCTTCTCCGACCTCGGCGTCGCCGTGCACGGCCAGAGCTACGCGACTCGGGCGATCGAGGCCGATCTCTCCCTTGCGTATCCGAAGGCAGACCCGGGACTTGTGAACATCGGGATGCTGCACACGTGTTTCGACGGCTCGCTCGGCCACGACCCCTACGCACCGTGCGCCCTTACCGGCCTACGGTCGAAGGGGTACGACTACTGGGCCCTCGGCCACGTGCACGACCACAGGGTGGTGTGCGAGGACCCGATGGTGGTGTTCCCGGGCAACCTGCAGGGGCGTCACATCCGTGAGACCGGCCCGAAGGGCGCGACCCTGGTCAGCTTCGTCGACCACGAGCCAAGCATCGAGCAGCTCACCTTCGACATCGTCCGCTGGGAGCGCTGCCGGGTCGATCTCACCGGGGCGCGCGTGCTCGACGAATGCCTGGCACGCTGCAGCGAAGGGCTCCTAGATCTCAGCGGCACCGGTTCGATGACGTACGCCGTCCGAGTCGAGCTGGTCGGCCCGAGCAGCCTGAACGGCCCCTTGCGAGCCAGGTCCGAAGAGATCGCCAACGAAGTACGGGCGCTGTCGCTCGCGCTCGACGGACGCGATGTCTGGATCGAAAAGGTCGTCGTAGAAACGACGCCAGTGACGGGGCGTCCTGCCCTGGAGGCCGACGGCGTAGCAGGCGAGATCGGCCAGGTGCTCGCGGACATGAAGGGTGACGTCTCGATGCTCGCATCGGGTGACGGCTTCCGAATTCCCTCTCTTGCCGCGCTCCGTAGCCAGCTGCGGGCGGCGAGCAGCACCGACCTTGGCGACGTGCTCGACGAGACGGAGATCGCGCTGGCGCTCGATGACGCCGCCGAGCTGCTCGCAACGTTGCTCGGCAGGGAGGAGATCGAGCATGCGCATTGAGCGCCTCGACCTCGTCGCGTTCGGCAACTTCACCGACGTCGTTCTCGACCTCTCCTCGCCGGGGCTCCAGGTCGTCTACGGTCCGAACGAGGCGGGCAAGACGACGGCTCGTGCCTCAGTCTCGAACTTGCTCTACGACTTCGACCTGCGGACGACCTACGCCTTCGTCCACCCGATGAGCAAGCTACAGATCGGAGCACGCCTTCGCTCCGAGGACGCCACCACCCTCGAGGTCGTCCGCTACAAGCGCAACAAGGATCCTCTCGTCGACGCGGGATCGAACCGGCCGATAGGCGCACCGACGTGGGCCGGGCTCCTCCAGGGGGTGAGCCGCGCCGACTTCGAGGCGATGTTCACCCTCGGCTGGGACGAGCTCGTTCGCGGCACGGCCGAGCTCCTCGCTCGTGGTGGGGCGCTCGGCGAGACCTTGTTCGCGGCCGGGCTCGGTGTCCGTGAGGTCGGCGCAGTCCTCGAGCGCCTCGACGCGGAGGCGGCGACGCTGTTCAGCCCGCGGCCTTCGAACAGGACGGTGAACTCCGCGCTGAAGGCCCACGCCGATGCCCGAAGGCACGCGACCGAGCTGTCGGTGCGGCCTGCCCACTATGCCGAGGTGCTCAAGGACCACGAGAAAGTGGCCGCGCTACACGCACGGCTCGCCGCTCAGCGGCGCGACCTCGAGCTCGACCACGAGCGCCTCGTCACCTTGCGCGGTGTCCTCCCGACGCTTTGCGACCGGGCGAAGAAGCTCGACGAGCGCACCGCGCTCGTCGGCCAAGGTCCCGTGCCGCCAGCCGCCTGGGCGAGACGAGTCCAGCAAGCACTCGAAGCCCGAGCCGCGCTGACGCGAGACCGCTCCACGGCGGCCGAGCAGCTCCAGTCTGCGGAGGAGAGGATCGGTGCGATCACCGTCGACGAAGCGTTGCTCGCTGTCGCAGAACGCGTCGATCTGCTTGCCGAAGGGATCGCGGGCTATGTAGAGGGTCGCTCAGACCGCGGCGGACTGGACGAAGGTCGGCGCGACGCGGAGCGCGAAGCGATCGGCATTCTCCGTGCGCTGGCCGGTGGTGCTCCGGGCGTCGCTGAGCTCGAGGGTGCTTTGACCGTGCTATCAGGCAAGGCGGCCTTCGCTCCGGCTCGTGACGAGTGGACTGCAAAGGAAACGGCGCTCGAACGCGCTCGTGAAGGGCTGCGAGATGTCGAAGACGAGATCGCCGAGATCAAAGAAGCCCTTGCTCTGTTGCCCGAAGCTGATGATCCGGAGATGCTCCGGGTCGTCGTTGACGCCGCGCTGCGCCAGGGCGACCTCGACGGGATGCTCTCCTCGGCGCGCTCAGATCTCGGGAGCGCCCACAGCGCCCGCATCGAGATGGCCGGTCGCCTCGGCCTCGTCGAGGGCGAGATCGCCGATGCTGTCGCACGGCCTTCCCCGAGCGCCGAGGCGGTCGAGGAGATCCTCGGGACCCTTGATGATGCAGCGACAGGCTCGCGGGTAGCAGAGGAGCGCGCCCGAGGCGACGATGCGCGAGAACGCGTGCTCGCAGGCGAGCTTGAGACCCTCGCGCTCGAGGCGGAGCTGCCGAGCGAGGCAGATCTAATCGACAGCCGACGAGTCCGCGACGAGACCTGGTCGCTCGTGAAGGCGTCGTGGCTCGAGCGCCAGGCAGTCACCGGGGAGGGGACTGCCTACCCCGACGAGCGAGCGCTCGCGTCCTCCTACGAACAGGCGGGCACGGACGCGGACAGCGTTGTGGACCGGCTCTGGCAGGAGGCCGACCGCACCGCGCGCCGCAACGGCCTCACGACCGAGCTGGAGCGCGTCCGGGCCGAGCGCGCCGAGGCGCTCGAGGAGACACGCCGCTCGGCAGAGGGGGCCAGCGCGGCCTACGCGACGTGGCGCTCAGGATGGCCGACGCATCGTCTCCCAGTGTCTCCGGGAGCTCTTCGCCAGTGGGCGACAAGCCTCGAGCGCCTCCGCTCGCTCCAGGCCGATTGGACGGCAGCCCGCCTTGCGCACCGCGAGGCCTTCCGCAACCTTCGTGCGCACCGAGCACGCCTCGCCGAGCTGCTGGCCACCCGCGGCGTCGCGGTCGCCGACGGCACCGACCTCGAGCCGGTGCTCGCCCGAGCGAGCGCTCTCCTCGGCCAAGTAGAGCAGAGCCGCAACGACCGCGCCGAAATGGAGAGGAGACTTCGGACCATCGAGCGCGGTGTGCCGAAGAAGCGGGCCGCCCTCGATGACGCCGTCGCAGCCGAACAGATGGCCGCAGCCGGTCTCACCGCCCTGCTCGGCGCGTACGGGGCAGGGGTGGACTCGCCACGCACCGCCCGAGGTGTCCTCGCTCGTCTCGACCAGCTCGAGAGGCTGCTCGACACCCGCGATAACCGGCTGCAGCGGATCGGAGGCATCGACCAGCGGTCTGATGCCTTCGAGCGCGAGCTTCGCGAGCTCCTCGCCAGCGCACCCGACGTCGCACCGGAACCGGCCGCCGAAGCGGCACGAGAGCTCGTCCGTCGGGTCAAGACGGCCCGGGACTCAGCCGCTGCGAGGATCGCCCTGGAGGCCAATCAGGCGAGCGCTCTGGCTGCCCTCGATGATGCGGACGCGAAGCTCGCGGGCCTTCGAGATGAGCTCGTGCTCCTCGCCGGCGAGGGCGCCCTCGAAGACCTCGAGAAACTAGGGACAACCGCAGAGCAGGCGCTCCGCATCGCCGCGCTCGACCAGGAGATCGACGAATGCGACGACCTACTCACGGGCCAGGGAGGTGGTCGCTCGATCGCCGAGCTCGAGGAAGGTGGCCTCGGGCGGGACCTCGCAGAGCTAAACGCGGCGATCGAGGAGAGCAAGGAGTCCCGCACGGCACTATCGGCGCGGGAGCAGGAAGCAACCGATGCGGAGCGAAACCTTGCGCGGCAGCTCGAGGCGATGGATGGTTCCGACGCTGCGGCGTCCGAGGCTACTCGCGCGCAGCACGAGCTCGCCCGAGCGGTCGAGGCGGCCGAGCGCTACACCCGGGTCGTGCTCGCGCGGTTCATCGCCGACGAGGCGATCCGCCGTTACAGCGAGGCGCATCAGGATCCGCTCCTCGGGCGGGCGAGCCGCTACCTCCAGTTGCTGACCGAGGGAGGCTGTCGGGAGATCGGGATTGGCGAAGACCCGAAGAAGGGTCCACGCCTCAGCGCGATCTATTCCAGCGGGGAGGAGCGGTCGGTTCCTCAGCTCTCCGACGGCACGCGGGACCAGCTCTACTTCGCGCTACGGCTCGCTGCGATCGAAGAGGCGCTCGGCCGCAACGGTCCGATGCCGGTCGTGCTCGACGATGTCCTTGTCAATTTTGACGACAACCGCGCCCGCGCCGCACTCCGCTGCCTCGCCGTGCTTGCGGCGTCGAGCCAGGTTCTGCTTTTCACCCACCACCGCCACGTCCTCTCGCTCGCCGAGGAGGTGCTCTCACCAGGGCAGCTCACGGTCCACGAGCTGGCCCCGTCGCGGGTAGGTGATCCGGGGTAGGTGGCGCACGGCCCCGCCTGCCAGCACGGCATGTGTCAGTCACGAGATGAGCGTGGCGGTGTCGACCCGCGTCGAGCAGAACTATCCGTCTAGCGCACCGCTACCCCCTGACCCCAAGAGGGCCGGGTGCGCTGGAGCCGTCTGATCGGGCGCTCCGGCTGGATCCGAGTGCCGATGTGCTGCGTACGCGTTCGGCGAGTCCCGTGTAACGGCGCATCGGGGGCATGAGCACATCCGTCAGCTAGCGTCGCCTCGGTGGCTGATTCGACTACTGACGACTCCGTCCGGGATGCCTACGACACCGTTGCAGTCGACTATTCCGACCTGCTCAGGACGGCGCTCACAGCCAAGCCGTTTGACCGAGCCATGCTTGTCGCTTTCGCCGAGCTGATCAAAGCAGGGTCGTTTGGACGGGTGGCCGATCTTGGTTGCGGACCTGGGCATGTCACGGCGTTTCTTCATGGACAAGGTCTCAACGTGTTCGGCGTGGACCTCTCGTCCCAGATGGTTGCCACTGCCAAGAAGGACTACCCAGAGCTCGGGTTCGAAGTCGGTTCGTTCCGGGCGCTCGCTCTGGAAAGCGGAACCCTCGGAGGGATCACAGCCTGGTATTCCATCATTCACACACCGCCGGCACAGTTGCCAGCGACCTTCGAGGAGCTCTCACGAGTCCTCGTCGAAGGTGGATACTTGGCCCTGGCGTTCCAAGTCGGGAACGAGCACGTGCACATCGAACAGGGATACGGGCACTCGGTCTCTCTCGACGCTTACCGAATGGACCCGAACGAAACCACAGACCTACTGGCTTCGGCCGGACT
>Ga0307372_10008150_pt1 | contig 14787 bp, 13 predicted proteins | sample OX1MG_FD_202533 | JGI IMG/M metagenome (GOLD analysis project Ga0307372, IMG submission 202533) | Soil microbial communities from Risofladan, Vaasa, Finland - OX-1 | ecosystem: Environmental > Terrestrial > Soil > Coastal area > Acid sulfate soil | place: Finland: Risofladan, Vaasa | collected... | reverse complement strand
GGGGCGGGCCGGGCTTGCGTACGGCGGGGCGAGCCTGGTGCCTGCGTCGCGGGCAGGGCTGAGCATGTCGGCCCGGGCCTGTGATCGCCGGGCTGTGCCGGGACCGGGAAGGGGAGCGACACGAGGCGATGTATCGGGAAACTGTCGGTCAGCGCGCGTACCGTCTGCTGTGGTGCCTGGCTGCTGGCCATCTGGCGCCGTGCTGGCAGGGAGGGAGGGCGGGTGGCCCGGCGCAAGACCGTGACACCGCAGGCGATCATCGGCGAGAAGGGAATCGCCCTGATCACCACGCGGTGCCTGGAGATGGGGTACTTGTTTCACCCGCGGCGGGTCGACCACGGCATCGACGGCCACATCGATCTCGTGGATCCGGGCAGCCGGGCCTTGCTGAACCAGACGCTGCTGGTCCAGAGCAAGGCGTCCAGCCGGCCGTTTCCCTCGGAGACGGACGAGTCGTTCAGGTACCTCTGCGACGAACGTGATCTTGAATTGTGGCTGTCCGGGAACGCTCCCGTGATCCTGGTCTTCTCGCACCCGGACCGGGACGAGGCATGGTGGGCCGACGTCAAGGCCGCGTTCCCCGACGCGGCGAGCCGCGCGACGCGGATCGTCGTCATCAGCAAGCAGGCGCAGAGGTTCGGCAAGAGCGCCGCCCCGGACCTGCTCCGGCTGGCTGTCCCGGCGCAGTCGGGCCTGTACCTGCGGCCCCCGCCGATCACCGAGATCCTCACCACCAATCTGCTGCCGGTCACCGAGGTGCCGCCGGTCATCTACGCGGCGCCGTCCTCGGTCAGGGACTACCGGGCGGCGGGGGAGGTACTGTCCGGGCGGGGCGGGAGACGGCCGGGGTGGATCCTGCGAGACGGGCTGGTGCTGTCGTTCACGAGCCTGCGCGAGCTGCCGCTGAGCGCGCTGTGCGACGGCGACGTTGAAGAACACGACACGAGTGAGTGGGCCGGCAGCGAGGACGCAGACGTGCGGTACCGCTTCACGGACCTGCTGAGCCGCACGGTGCAGGACTCGTATCCCGATCTGCGGTGGCACAACGCGCGGCGGCACATCCATTTCCGGGCCACCCCGGATCTGCGGCCGCGCAAGGCGGGTAAGGGCCCCAGGTCGCGCGGGCGGACTGTCTTCGGCCCGCACTACGCCAAGTCAGAGCCGGACCGGATCAGCTACTACCACCACGCGGCTCTGCGCACCAGGTTCCGCAGCATCGGCGGAACCTGGTACTGCCAGCTCGAACCCGGATACTGCTTCACCACCGACGGCTATGCCGAGGCCGGGTTCGCCGACAGCCTCCTCGCCGGCATCAAGCGCATGGACCGGCACCCGGCCGTCGCCGGATGGACCCGCATATGGGCCAACTACCTGTGCCGTCCCCCCGACCTGTTCAGCCCGGCCCGGCCCGTGCTGCTCGGCGAGCTGGCGACCGTCACGGTCGACCGCGGGATCGACGACCGGTGGTGGGGACCCGCCCCAGCCGACGTGGTGCCAGGCGAGGACCACGATCACCAGCGGGCGGATGACGCGCACGCCGCGGCGGCGCTCGCGGCGGCGGACATCGACACCGGCGACCTGCTCGCCCTCATCACCGAGGACGGCATCGAGCCGGAGCCCGCGACGGGCCCCGCGGAAGCCGGGCAGGCGCCTCGCCAGCACCGCGCGAGGCGCCCGCCCGGGCGGCGCGGCAGCAGGGGGGCGGGACACTGATGCGGGCTGAGATCCTTGACGAGCCGGAACTGGAGTTCGGCGGCGGCAACCGGCATATCGACCCTCGCTTCGGCATCAGTAACTACGGCCCGGCGGACCTGACCGCCGCCGACGCCCCCGCCGCGATCCGCGTTGGCCTCATCGGCCCGGCTGATCATCTCGGCGGCCTCCGGGCCTGGCTCGAACGGTGCCGCGAGCCGATCGCCGCGAAAGACGAGCGCTACCCGCATCTGTTCCCCGGGTTCCCCGGCTGCGACATCGACTGCGGCCTGCACACCACCCTGGTGTTCAGCGACCGCAACACCCGCGCGATCAGTGACCGGGACCTGCGCGCCATCGGCAAGGCCAGCCGGGCGCAGGCGCTGACGACGGCTGTCGATGTGTACGCCGAGGAGATCACTGCCCTCGCTGACGAGAACCGCGTCGACGTGCTGCTGATCGCCCGCCCTGAACAGCTCGCTGACAGCGCCCGGAATGCCGCCGGCCCGGCGGCGACCGAGACAGGCCCTGGCGCAGATACGCCCGGCGGCGACCCGGTCATGCCCCCGTTCGCGAACTTCCACGACATGCTCAAGGCACGGGTGCTGCAAGCCCGGCAGCCGATCCAGATCATCCGCCGCAGCACCTGGGACGAGACCGTCCCGCCGCCGGCCGGGCACAGCCGCCAGGATGAGGCCAGCCGCGCCTGGAATCTGCACGTCGCCCTGTACTACAAGGCAGGCGGGACGCCCTGGCGGCTGCTGCGCAATCCCACTGACCTCACCGTCTGCTATATCGGGGTCGCGTTCTACCGGAGCAGCGACAGCGACTCCCTCGACACGTCAGTTGCCCAGGTGTTCAACGAGCGCGGCGACGGTGTGATCGTCCGCGGCGGGCCCGCCCGGGTCAGCCGCGACGACCGCCAGCCGCACCTGAACCAGGACGACGCGCACGCGCTCCTGCTGCACGCGCTCGACACCTACCACCACGAGCACCGCACCCTCCCCGCCCGCGTTGTCCTCCACAAGACCTCGTCGTTCACGGCCGGCGAGATCGAGGGGTTCCAGGCTGCCGCCGACGAGCGCCGCGTCGACGGGCTCGATCTGAGCTGGATTACCAGCAGCGAAGGCGGCCGGCTGTTCCGCCCCGGCGACGCCCCGCCGCTGCGCGGAACCCTGCTCACCTTCAGCGACCGGGAGATCGTGCTGTACACCAAGGGCAGCGTCGAGTTCTACTCGACCTATCCCGGCATGTACGTCCCGCAGCCCATCGGCATCCGGCCCGCCCTCCGCACCTGCAGCGCCCGCGATACCGGCGGCGAGATCCTCGCGCTCACCAAGATGAACTGGAACCAGACACGGCTCGACGGCCGCGATCCCGTCACGCTGCGCACCGCTAACCAAGTCAAGGCGATTCTGCGGTTCTGCACTCCTGACCAGGCCATCGCGACACGCTACGCGCACTACATGTAGCGGCGGGCCGTCGCCGAAGCCGGCGGCAGGCAGCCATGCCAGGAGGACGCATGCCTCACCAGGACGCCAGCGCCCCGGCGCAGGAGATGAGCTGCGCCCGACATGGACCTGTACCGGCTGGATGGCCAGCTCTCCGAACGTCAGGCCAGCGCGCCGTGACGCGGTCCTGTGGGCGCTCGGGCAGCTTGAGCGGCGGATGGGACCGGACTGGCTGGAGCGTTACTGGGAATCTGCCGGGCACGTACCCGCCGAGGTGAACCTGGGGTCCGGGCACGTGGCCGCCTCCGGGAACCTGGTCGACCTCGCCTTGCGGTATCACGTGCTGGACGGTGCCCTGGGAATCGGGCAGGTCCAGCGTGACATGAGAAACGATCTTCGGGACGAGCGGCGGTGCCACTCGGCCCTGCAGCTGGAAGTCGCGGCGCTGGCCGTGCCCGGTGTGCCGCGGGCTGACGCAGACCCCGGAACCGTGGGCACCGCAGCCGACTGGCTGCTGCGGTTCCTGATCTGCCCGCAGCCCGAGCTGCATCTGGTCATGGGGGGCGCCGCAGCCTGCCGCAATGCAGGGATAGATGTGGCTCCCGCGCTCGCCGGTATCGCCGGAGCGCTCGGCGTGCCCCTGCCCGCGTGGCCACCCGAGCGGGTGCAGGTCTTCACCGGGCCAGTCCCGGGCAGCGCTGCTGATCCCGGGCTGCTGGCCCGGTCCTGCTGGGCACTGGCCCTGCTGACCGAGGCATTCCGCGCCGGCCCCATGATCGCGGCCCGCGGCCCGCTGGGCCAGTTCCGGGGCGGCAGCGTAGCCGGTGACGACCTGCTCGGCCTCGCGCCGCCGGCCGGGCTCACCCAGCTCGCCGCGTTCCGGCACGTATTCGACACTGCTCTCCTGCCGCAGCTCGCCGCCCGGACCGGGCCATGGGCGCTCGGGCCGACGTTCGCCGGCTCGGAGCTGATCAAGGCCGACGCGGACCTGATCGCCGCCGGGCTGCTGCTGGTGCTGAAGACCTCCGCGAAGCTGTCACTGGGCATCACGGACCTGCTCCAGGTCATCGGGTACGCGCTCCTGGACTTCGACGACGACTACCGCATCGCCGAGCTGGGCATCTTCACTGCCCGGTACGGCTACCTGGCCACCTGGGAACTCGGCGGCCTGCTCAGCGAGCTGGCCGGGCACGAGATCAGCGCCCAGTCTGCCCGCGACGAATTCCGGGGCTTCCTGCTCGCATGCCCGGCTGCGGGATGAGCCGTGCCAGGGACGTTGCTGCTCTGCGGTGCGACATCCGGGGTGAGGCCGGCCCGTGTGACGCCACAGCCAGTCCAATTGTGGGGAGTCCGTGAACTTGTCGGTTCTGGTCGGCGTTTCTGTCGGCGGGGCGCCTGCGTGCTGGTGATTGCCGTGCGGGGAAGTTGTCGGATTCTCCTGGGATGGCCGACTCTGGCTCGGCGGTCACCGAGAGCCGTGGCTGTCCAGAGCGGCTATTCGGAGCCGCCCCCGATGCTGGTGAGCAACGGTCAGCAGGTGGTCCGTGCACTCTCTCCGCATCGCCGATTACTGTAACGGAGGCCGCTTGCCACGGTAGGTGTCAACAACACGGACTAGTCTGCGCTGGAAAGCGCGGGTCATGTACCGTCCCCTCGGGGGCGCGGCCAGTCCTCAACGCACACAGGGGGGAGCAAATGCGCCGACTATTCCGGTGGACGATAGCCCTCACCGGGTCGGCTGCCCTGTTCGCCGGATCATGGTATGTGTGTCAGGATCTCGCCAAGCTGGACTCCGCTACCTCGGAGATCATTGCCTCCGCCATACTGGTGCTCGCTCTTGCTGTTCTTAGCTGGTGGGCAGCACACGAGGACGTGTGCTCGAACGCCGATATGCCGGTCCCCGCAACCTCCGTCGGCAACAACAGCCCGGCGGTCACCGGGAACCAGGGCCTCGTCATCGGCGGTGACGTGAATAACTCCACCATCCAAGTCGCTGGCAACCGGGCCAACACCGCGCCATCGGCCCCTGCGCCGACACGTAAGTCTGTACCTGACCGGATCGTTGTCGGGGATATCCCTCAGCGGCCGCCAGCGTTCCAGTCCCGCGACCCACTCTTAACCCGCGCAGGCGAGCAGACGGGTTCGCCAGATCTGCGTGTCATCCATGCCATCACCGGGATGCGTGGCGTCGGCAAGACCCAGGTGGCAGCCGCATACGCGCGGACTTGCGTAAATGATGGGTGGCGACTGGTCGCCTGGGTCAATGCGGAAGACACCGCCACCACCCTCGACGGGCTCGCCCAGGTAGCCAGCGCTCTTGGAATCACCGCGCCTGGTGACGATCAGCCCACTACCGCGCGAGCACTGAGGCGCTGGCTGGAAGCTGACGGCAGACGATGCCTGGTGGTCTTCGACGATGCACCTGACCCCGACCAACTGCGGCCCTATCTGCCCGTCGCAGGCGACGCCCGCATCATCATCACCAGCACCCACCGCTCACTCTCCAGCCTGGGCACCAGCATCCCTATAGATGTCTTCACCAAATCCGAGGCCCTCGCCTATCTCGCCCAGCGCACCGGCAGCGATGACACCGATGGTGCGCAAAGACTCGCCAGCGAACTCGGCTGCCTGCCCCTCGCCCTCGCGCAGGCCGCCGCCCTCATCACCAGACAGCAAATCAGCTACAGCACCTACATCGACCGCCTCCGCGCCTTCCCCATCGCCCAGTACCTCACCCGGCCGAGTGAAGACCCTTATCCCCGGGCACTCCCCGCCGCGGCTCTCCTCGCCCTCCAGGCCGCTTTCGGCAGCGACACAACCAGGCGCGCCGCGCCCCTCATGAGTCTCATCGCCCTCCTATCCCCTGCCGGCGTACCTCGCACCCTCCTCCACTCCACCGTCACCACCGGGCCGCCAGAACATCCGACACGACAAAGCCAGAGTGCCCTGCCCGATGCGGCAGAACTCGATGCGGCGCTCGCACACCTGGCGGATGCCTCGCTGATCACCTTCAGTCTCGATGGCTCCGCCATCAGCACCCATCAGCTCACCAGCCGCATCCTCCGCGAGCAACAGGAACATGACGGCACGCTGCGCGTGGCTCGCGCCGCCGCAATCGCGTTGCTCCAGGCTGCAACGAATTCGCTGGAACCTCCCTGGCAACATGGCCAGGCCGCAAAAGACCTCGTCCAGCAGATCACCGCCCTAGCCACCCACCTTGCCCCGGCCGTCAGCACCACCCACGACGACATGTCATTGGCGTTGCTTGGCCTCCGGGCCTGGAGCCTGTCGATCTTGACCGAGCTAGCAGACAACCCCGCCCAGGCGATAAGCATCGGCGAGTCAGTCACAGCCGACTTGGAGCATGCCCGCGGCCACGACGACCCAAATACCGTGGGAGCGCGGGGCAACCTCGCGGTCGCGCACCAATTGGCTGGGCATGATGACGAAGCCATTCCCCTGCACAAACGTAACCTCGTGACGCAGGAGCGAATCCTCGGCGCCGATCACCCCAAGACTCTCGGGTCTCTCAACAACCTCGCGCTCGCCTACCTCACCGCAGGGCGCACGCCCGAGGCCGTTCGCCTCCTAGAGCGCAGCCTCCCCGCCCAGGAGCGGATGCTCGGCAATGACCACCCCGACACCCTGAAGACACGCAGTAATCTTGCGTTCGCCTACTTCACCGCAGGGCGCACAACCCTAGCCATTCGCCTCCTAGAACGCAGCATCGCCGACCGGGAGCGGGTCCTCGGCAACGACCACCCCGACACCCTCATCTCACGTAACAACCTTGCGAACGCCTACAAGGACACAGGGCGAGCAGACAGGGCGATACCCCTGTATGAGCGCACTCTCGTCGACCGCGAGCGGATCCTCGGCAACGACCACCCCGACACCCTCGCATCACTTGGCAACCTTGCAGGCGCCTACGCACAGATCGGCCGGGTAGACGAGGCTATTCCCCTATTCCAGCGCACCCTCGCCGGCCAAGAACGGATCCTCGGCAACGATCACCCAGCTACCATCAGGACACGCACCAACCTTGTGACTGCCTACGAGGCACGCGACGGACAAACCGGCCAACCCTCTTCTGGAAGTGCAGACCATTAACCCAGGCGGCCACCGGTGACGCTGCCTGCCAGCCAACATGGGCTCGCCACCGGAGCCTTCAAGCCAGGGGTCTTCGCCCCCTCTCGTAATAACCGGCAGCTAGCTAGGTCGTCCGGGTCAAGCCCGGACGACTCAAGCGCCGATTCCTCAACCACATGACTCTTACGGCTCGACTCCCGGGTTATCCGCTGCGCCATCTGAGTGGTGAGCGGTGTGGCCGCCGCGGCGACGAACGGAGCCAGCGGGCCGGTGGGGGCGGCCAGGAGGGCGGCGAAGGTGGCACCCACTGCCTGCACGGCCATGCTTGGGCTGTCGGCCTTCTCAAGACCGGTCACCCGTTCAGTGTGCACGCTGAGCAATGCGGCGGTTACGGTTTCGTCGCGTCGTCTGAACAGGATCGCCGGCGCCGCGCCCAGCGAGGGCTACCGTATGCGGCATGACCTCCTCAAGCGGAAGCGACTGGGCTGGCTGGTGTACCCGGTTCGATGCGCTCAAGGACGAGGTCCTCGGGCTGCATCACTCGCGGAGGGTATGGCGGGCGGTCCGCGCAATGATAGAGACCAATCCGGGTGTGCAGCGTTCGGGCATTGCCGAGCACTGGCTGACGCAGTGCTACTCGGTCGCACAGCTGTCGGGCGTCCGGCGGCAGGTGGACAAGCGCAAGGACGTTGTCAGCCTCTGGCGGCTGCTGGACCAGCTGGCGCGCCAGCCTGCCATGGCGACCCGCTCATGGTTTATAGCGGAGCTGCAATCGCGTCCGGAGTCAGCTCGGTATGTGACCAGGCTGGCCGCGGAGTTCGACGCATTCGCCGGAGCCGGGAATCCCGTCACGGACAGGAGCGTCGCCGAAGCAGATCGCGATCGTCTCTGGAACGTCGCGCAGAGCGCCAAGCACGTTGTCGATCAGTTCGTGGCTCACCAGACGGACGCTACCGCCCGCCCCGGATACACGGGCCCGGCGCTGATCACGTGGGGCGAACTCGACACCGCCATCGACACGCTCGGAGAGCTGTACAGGAAGTATTACAAGCTCCGCCATCCGGGCAACACCGTGGGCAACCTGGAACCCGATCTGCCTGCCGGATGGGACCGAATTTTCGAGACGGCATGGAAGAACGGCTGACCAAAGGGCGTGCACGCAAGCCGGGCAGCGATCGACCATCCCGTAATTTACGTATCCGGTGCGGCGCGTCACTCCGCACGGTCGTCTCGCTGGCCTGTCGCTGGCACGGCGCAGAAGGCGACGTCCGGGATACTGCCGCCTGCATCTTATTCAGGGGATCATCGTGCTTGCGGGATGGTGTCTCCGTGGCCGGGTTTGCCGACTCTGCCAGCTACGGGCTGGCCGGATCGCCTGGATCGAAAACCCGGAGCAGCAGCAGAGGCACCGGCAGGTCGGTCCCGGACACGTAGTCGTGGGTCATGTCTGGTGCGGGCAGGAGCACCTGCTTCTGGCGGCGCAGAGCCAGAGCTTCGGCGACGTGCTGTTTAAGCGGATACGCGGCGGCCAGCAGGCTGGCGCGTAGTGCAGCTGAAGTATCGGGCGTCTGCCCACTCGTGATCGATGTCTCCAGCTGGGTCCGTGCGCTGGCGTCGCGGCGAAGGCGGCGGATGACTGCGCGGGCGAACTGCGGGTCGAAGTAGGTGTCGCTCCAGGCGGCCATCCTCTGGACGTCGCGTGCGAGCAGGTCCAGGATCTCGGTGGCGGGACGGCGGCGTACGCGAGCGGGAAGTAGGTCCGGGGGTGCATGTCTGCCGGATCGCCCCGCATGCGCCGCGCCGGCTCAGCGAGCAGCATGCTGGGCAGTGCGCGGGCGTTGCTGCCGTCCCCGCCCAGCCGGCTGACGAGGATGTCCAGCAGGTCATCCTCGTCGCGGTGGGTGCTGGAGTACCAGGCGAGCACGCCGTCGCGGCCGAGAAGGGCGGGTTCCGCCGCCACGGCCTGCGCAAGCTCGCGGGCCAGCAGGGGCTGGCGTGCCGCGACCAGCGCAAGATAGTCCCAGGCAGCGCTGTCCTGGGAGAGCATGTCTCCGGTGAGCCGGTCGAGGAGCCTGTCCCCGAAATGCTCACGCAGGGCCGGCCACCTGTCAGCGACCTCGCTCAGGAGCGTCATGTCAGCACTTCTGGTTGCCTCGCCGAGGGGCAGTCGGGCCGGGCGTCGTTCGCCATAGGACTCGCGGAGGTCATCGAGGATCCCGACCTGGTCCAGCAGCAGGGCACCCAGCCAGGCGCCTCGCCGGCGGCCCCAGCTCAGGTAGCTGCCCGTGCCAGCCTGCGCGGCGCAGGACGGCCAGCGCCGTTTCCCACTCGCCGGTCGGCAGGGTCCCGTCGAGGTTGTCGCGCCATAGCCGCCACGATGGCCTTCCTTCTGCCTGTGCCAGTCGTTGACCACCATCGTGATCTGCCCGGTAACTGCCATCAGCCGCTACCGTGGCCTGTCACGGAAGGTAAGTCCTTGTTCGGTGTGCGGTTGCTGGACCGCGAGACGTCAGCCGTGACCTGCGCCGGCGATTTCCGGGGTCGCGTGGGCTGACGTGGCGTAACACCCAGATCTGGGCACCGCCGGCTGCGGCGAGACGCTAAGACGGCGTCGGCGTAACGGAACGACGGACTACGCGGCGTGTCCTTCCAGCGGCCGGAGGCAAGCCAGTGAGCAATAACGGCGAAAGAGCGTCTCTGTTCACTATGGTGGCCAGCCCGCAGCCCGGTCCCCGGCGGAACGGCGAGAGCGCGTGGCAGTTCCTGGAGCGCAGCAGCGAGCCCGTTGCCGTTGCCGCCCGCGCGCGGTGGGACGACTGGCTGTCGCGGATGCCCGAAGGGCCGCGGGACACCCTCATCAGCAGGCTCCGGGCCCGCCATGGCTCGATGTCCCTGGACACCGCTGAGCCGCCGGGCAGGACCAGCCAGCCGCAAAGCCGGACGAAGACCAGACAGAGCAGACGACGGGACACAGATGATCATCATGCGGGCAAGCGCGTCTGCCGGTTCCTCTCCTACTTCTTGATGATCAGGATATGGACGTTTCCCTTCTTCTCGATGTCGGCGCGAAACTGCGCCGTGTCGCGGATGAAGCCGAGGTCGTAGATGACGAAGATGATGCGGTCGTACCGATCGGCGTATCCGATGATGTCAGCGCCGATCTCGTCGATCATGTCCTTCTCGCGGTCCTTGTCTTTGCACAGCTTCACCTCGACGGCCAGGCCGATCGCGTTGAAGGTGAAGTCGGGAATGTAGCGCTTGGTGGAAAAAGGAACGGTGTCCTTCTCCCGGCGGAAGTCGAGCGTCCTGGCCCTGAAGATAGTCTCCAGCACGTCCTGCACCTCGCGCTCGTGCTTCGGGTCCTGGTAGATAGAGGCGCGGAGGTTCGCGTTAACCAGGTCAATGATCTGCTCGTGCTCCTTCTCCTTGGTGCCGAGCTTGGTCTTCAGGTACGCGGACAGAGCGCCGAGTCGCGCGGCGCTAAGCTCGGCATAGGACTTCCACATGTGGCCGCCGACGCTCCCGGGGTTGCGAGCACCTTGGAGATCCACGAGGGGAAACAGCTCTTCGGCCTCGGGGAATGCGGCGACGGTGAGCACGGCGAAGCGGTTGTACTCGTCGATGTAGAAGGGGTATCCGCTGTAGTTCTGGAACGGCAGGCCATTGCTCTCGCCGCCCCGCTGGCTGCACATGCGCTCGGCGCTGCGTGCGACGGTCGCCGCCATCTCGTAAAGGGCCTCTGTCTCCATGCTTCATGCATACACCCCGCTACCGACAGAATTGGCTACGGGGAGTAACGCCCGACACGAGCACGCGGGCACTGCCCGTCGCGGGCCGCACAAGGGGCGTCATGAGCACCGATCAGAAGGCCGAGGGCACCGCCAGCCCAGCCCACCTGCCCGCCTCGGACAAGCTGCCCGCGGCGTGAGCGCGCAGTGAGCCGTAGATCGAGGGCCGGCAATAGACCGTTCTCAGCCCTGAGTCCCAGGCCTCAGCACGAGGGCGACGGGCATCTGTCCGCGGAGGTTCCGTACTGGGCAGACCCTTTGGCCGGGCGGCGAGGATCTGTCACCTCAGCAGGTAGCAGACCTCGGTCCAGACCTCATCGGGATCGTCATGATGTGGCCCGTAGACCTCCCACCGCCCGGCAGCTCGACATCACGCCCTCGGCGCTCAGCCAGTTCGAGTCAGGTGCGGCAGGCCCGGAGCGGAAACGCGGGAGCGGCTGGGTTCGATCCTGGGCGTGCCGACTGCATTCTTCGAGCTGCCCCTAGTCGATACGCACGACGGCTTTTTCCGAGCGCTCCGCAGGACCAGCCTCCCCGACCGGCGCAGGGCCCCGGCGATCGCTCACGTCGCACACGACCTGGCGACGCAAGGCACCGCCGGCAGTCAGCTGCCGCGGGACGGCGCTGGCCGCGCCGGCGGCCCCAGCCCTGGCTTAAGCCCAGTGAGATGAGCACGCCCGCCGCCGAGCCGGGCACAGCCCAGGTGACAGAAGATCCTTCCTGCCATCCGCCTGGGGGACCGGAACCGCGCACGTCCTGATCTGGGCAGTGATCACGCGGCCGGTCCCGGGGCCTGGCAACCCCGCGGGTTCCGCTCCTGCCGCCGCTCACGCCCGGTTTCCGCCACACCAGGCAGCGCCTGCCGAACCTGCGGCTGCGGCGGCATCACCTTACTGACGTTTGCCCGGCGAGAGGGACTGCATGCCACGGCCAGTTGCCGACTGTCATGAGCAGGTCGCAACATTGGGATCATGACTGTGCGCCCCGCCAGCCCTGGTGAGTCACTGCCAGAGTTGGTCATTGCTTCGCAGCAGGTGGTGATCCAGGAAGCCGAGGCGCTCCGGGGCGCCCTCGACGAGTTTTCCAGCGCTCCGCAGCCTGGCTGCCCGCGCGAGCTGGACGGTGAAGCACGGTCGTCGGACGTCAGTCCGCTGGCGGGCGGGCGCCGGAAGCTGCTGGGCCTGACACAGCACCAGGCACTGCTGATCTGCGTCAATGCCCATGATCACCTGCTGACCCTGGGCCGGGCGCTGGGTAGCGACGGGGCGATGTCGCTGTACTCGCACGCCAGCCTGTCTCGGGTCGTATGCGAGGCGGCCGTGCGGCTCGCCTGGATCCTCGACTCGGGCGTCGGCTGCGAGGAGCGGATCATGCGCGGCGCAGTCGCGCTGCTTCTGAGCGCCGAGGAGCAACTCAAGGGCGTTATGCGAATCCCAGCCGGGCGCTTCGATCCGCGCATCCGCCAGCCGATGATCGACAACTGCATCAGGGAGCGCGACGCAGTTTATGCGCTGATCACCGAGGCCGGGCTGACCTTGGTGCGGTCCCCGAGACGGGAAGAAGGTTGCCCGGCTCAGGATCGATTCGCCGAAGGTCGCCGTGCCCGTCAAGCTCGACATCACGGAACTCATGAGCGAGCTGCTTCCCGACTCGCCGTCCTGGTACAACCTCAGCTCCGGTATCACGCATAGCTACTTCTGGATGCTCCGTGACGCCGTCGCTTCTGCCGGGGGCGAACCGCTAGCCATGACCCCGAACCTGATGGAAGTGGCCGCAGCGGCCCAGTGCGCGATCTCCGCCTCCGGTCTGATCATCGCGCGGTGCGCGGCGTACAACAGGCACGATCCCGAGGCCCACCTTCAGCGGACCAGACAGCGCCGCGCATCGCTCGATCCTCATATGCGTCGGCTGGCCGCTGCCCAGCGCGTGCGGAGATCTGCGCCGTTCTGACCTACTCGTTCACGTTCCGATGCGATACCCCTGACCAACCGAACGCCAGGGTGCCTGCTCGCCGAACAAGGTTGAGCGCAGGCGGGCGTCTGACCGCCGCAGCTCCCAGCGCATGCGACCCTGAGCCCAGATCACAAGCTCACGTCCCGGTTTCCTGCCCGAACGAATCGCCAGGGTCTTCCTCTTGCGGGAGGGCCTCGGTGATGGCCGCCAGCTCGCTCAGAGCCGACTGGAGGTCCTCCATGATCTCCCGTGCGATGACCTGGGGCGGGAGCAGGGCGTCACTGTCGTCGAGGCTTGGGTCCTTGAGCCACGCGATGTCCAGGTTAGCCTTGTCGCGGGTGATCAAGTCATCGTAGGTATACCGCTTGAACCGTCCGTTCTCTACGCGCTCCTCACGGGACTTGCCCGGCAGTGAGGCCAAGACCACTATGGTTCGAATGGCCAAGTCGCAAACCCCCGCCCGACACCGAGGCATAGAAACACGACGTCGTAGAGTGTACCGCTCTCGGTCACGACGACGACGGGAGTCGCAAACCCCGCCCGACACCGAGGGCATAGAAACTCCAGAGGTCATCCTCGTGGCTGAGCAGTCGCTCTGTGCCGCCGTCGCAAACCCCCGCCCGACACCGAGGGCATAGAAACCGCGACCGGCCAAGCGAACACGAAGAGGCAGAACGTCGCAAACCCCCGCCCGACACCGAGGGCATAGAAACGCAGGCTTGCCTTGGTAAGACCACGGTCGTTATTTCTGGGTCGCAAACCCCCGCCCGACACCGAGGGCATAGAAACGCCCATGGAACCGGTCATGTCCTTGAGCGAGATCCCGGTCGCAAACCCCCGCCCGACACCGAGGGCATACAAATGGTTTGCAAGTGCCATTTTCAGGATGACCTTAACGTCGCGAACTTCTGCCGATACCGGGCATAGCGAAGTGTCGGTCGATCCGGAGAGGAGAGAACAAGATCGGGCCGTAAATCCCTGTCCTGTGCTATGGGGCGAAGTGGCCGCGGTTGCGCGGCCGTTCCTGTCGGAGGGGGTGCCCACGCCTTATCGCGACCAGGCGATCGCAGAGTGCCTGACTAGTGTCATCCTGAGCGAGGCCCATTTTAGCCGTTATGCCGCAGCGATTCCCGTACCGGGCTAGTGTGACTGTGGACTTGGGGAGGGGCCGGGTTGGCAGGCGAGGGGTTAGTAAGTGGCGACCCGCGGCGCGACCTAATCGTGCTCGCGCTGCCGGGGGTGCAGAAGTTCATTGCGGAGGCGCGGTCGACTTCGGATGTGCGGGCGGCCAATATTACAGTCGCTGTTTCACGTTGAGTGTTCAAGCGCCTGTTCCGTGACTGCCCGGCATACGGGTGATGTGACGGTGCGTAACAGGTTCTCGGCAGGGGCCAGGATTACGCCTGTGTAACTTGAGGCGGCCGTGGCTCGTTCCTGAATTTTGTGAAGAAACAAGACACGGCCACGGCCGCGATGGCCAGCATAGAAGATGCCGCGGAGTGCGGGGAAAGAGCAGACGCGCTGGTCATGGGCCTGCTGGGCCGGATAATGCGGCAGCGGCGGAGCGCCGCGGTGGCGATGGATTACGTCCGGGCGCTGTCGCGGGAGACGCGGGCGAACTGCTGGGAGCTGGCGCTGAGGGCCGGGCATGAGGGGCCGCACCGGATGCAGGCCCTGCTCAGCAGGCATAAATGGTCGTGGGAGGAGCTCCGGGATCTGCTGCCGGGCCTGGCGCAGGACGTCCTGCGCGATGACCCCGGTGACCTGATCGGGCCGGGGCTGGCGTTCGACGAGACCGCTGACCTGCGGAAAGG
>Ga0307372_10008143_pt1 | contig 14795 bp, 19 predicted proteins | sample OX1MG_FD_202533 | JGI IMG/M metagenome (GOLD analysis project Ga0307372, IMG submission 202533) | Soil microbial communities from Risofladan, Vaasa, Finland - OX-1 | ecosystem: Environmental > Terrestrial > Soil > Coastal area > Acid sulfate soil | place: Finland: Risofladan, Vaasa | collected... | reverse complement strand
AGTGCGCTTGAAGCGGCGCATCGCCACTTCGAACGGCTCGTTTTCCTTGACGCGAACGGTCGGCATCAGTCCCTCGGTTTGACCGGAAAGACTTGAATTATATCCGGAATCCGAGACGCGAGGCTAGTCCCCCGGTAGAATGGCGCCCCTCCCCGTGCTGCCATGCTCATCCTAGGCATCGAGACCTCCTGCGACGAAACCGGCATCGCGCTGTACGATGGCCGCGCCGCGCGTCTGCTCGCGCATGCCGTGTACTCGCAGGTGGCGATGCACGAGGCCTACGGCGGCGTGGTGCCCGAGCTCGCTTCGCGCGACCATATCAGGCGCATCGTGCCGCTGGCGCGCCAGGTCTTCGCACAGGCCGGGTGCGCGACCGGTGAGCTGGGTGCGGTCGCCTACACCGAGGGGCCCGGGCTGGCCGGAGCGCTGCTGGTAGGCGCCGGGTTCGCTTGCGCTCTGGCGTTCGCGCTCGGCGTACCCGCGCTTGGCATCCACCATCTGGAAGGACATCTGCTCTCCCCCCTGCTGTCGGTGCGGCCGCCGGAATTTCCGTTCGTCGCCCTGCTGGTATCGGGTGGCCACACGCAGCTCATGCAGGTGGACGGGGTCGGGCGCTACCGGCTACTGGGCGAGACGCAGGACGACGCCGCCGGCGAAGCCTTCGACAAGACCGCCAAGCTGCTCGGCCTGGGATATCCCGGAGGCCCGGCGCTCTCACGGCTGGCCGAGGCGGGCACGCCGGGACGCTACCGGCTTCCGCGGCCGATGCTCGCGAGCGGCGACCTGGAGTTCAGCTTCAGCGGCTTGAAGACCGCGGTCCTCACGCTGGTGAAGGGCACCGTTGCGAACGAGCAGTTCTACGCCGACGTGGCGCGCGCGTTTCAGGAGGCAATCGTCGAGGTGCTGGTGGCCAAGTGCGCCGCGGCGCTCGAGCAGACCGGTCTCAGGCGCCTGGTGGTGGCGGGTGGGGTAGGCGCCAACCGGCAGCTGCGCACCGCACTCGAGGCCGCGGCCCGCAGGCGCGGCTTCGACGTCTTCTATCCCGAGCTCGAGCTGTGCACCGACAACGGCGCCATGATCGCTTTCGCCGCCGCGTTGCGCGTGGCGCAATCACCGCCGCTCGCGCGCGGCGCGCAGGCCTTTACCGTGCGGCCTCGGTGGGAGCTCGCCGTGCTCAACCAGCCTTAGCCGCCGCCTCGCGGCGCCGGCGCATGGCATAGGCTTCGAGGTGCGTGGCGGCCGCCTCGAGGAGCGGCGCCTCTAGGCCGTGCGAGTGCGCGAGCGTGAGCAGCGCGCCAAGAATATGCCCCCCTTCGGTCGGCCCGCCCGCCTCCAGGTCGCGCAGCATGGAGGCGATGAGTGGCGAGCCTTCCTGCGTGAGCATGGCACGGTAGTTCTGCAGCGCCGGTGCCGCCACCGGCTGGCCTTCGGCGCGCGCTACCGCGGCACACTGCTCCAGCATCGCAAGCATCAGCTTGTCGCCTGTGGCCGTGGCGACGATGTCGCCGACGCTGGCGCGCATCAGGCAGGTCATGCCGGCAAGGGCGGCAAGGAACACCCATTTGTTCCACATCGCCTGCTCGATCTCGTCGACGAGCTCCGCGTGCGCCTTGGCGGGGGCAAACGCGCCGAGCAGCGCCTCGCACACCGGCCGCGCACTGGCGGCGCGCGGTCCGAAGAGCACGCGGTGCACGTCGTTCACATGGCGGATTTCGCCGTCTGCGGCGAGCGTCGCGCCGATGTAGGCCACGCCGCCCAGCACGCGCTCGCGCCCGAAGCGCTGGTCGAGCGCCTGCATGTGTGCCATGCCGTTTAGCAGCGGCAGCACGCGCGCGGCGCGCCCCATCGCCGGCGCGATCGCCTCGATCGCACCGTCGAGATCGTAGGCCTTGGCCGTGAACAGCACCAGCTCGTAGTCCGCCCGCGCCTGCTCCTGGGTCACGCATTTCACCGTCAGACGCAGATCGCCGCGGGGGCTGGCGATACGCAGGCCCTGGCGCGCAAGCAGCCCGGCGCGCGTGGGCCGCACCAGGAAGGTGACGTCGGCGCCGGCTTCGGCAAGTCGGCCGCCGAAATAGCCGCCGACCGCCCCCGCGCCAAGAACGAGAATCCTCACTGCGGCGCCTCCGGGCTGCCGGCCCTCGGCTTCGCGCCGATGCGCTGCTCCTGCCCGGCGACCAGGCGCAGGATGTTTGCCTTGTGCCGCCACACGAGCAGCGCGGCGAGCACCAGCACCACCGCAAGCACCGGCCGCAGGCCGAACAGCCAGAAGGCGTAGGCAGGCGCGAACAGCGCCGCGACCAGCGCGGCCAGCGATGAGTAACGGAAAAACACGGCCATCGCGACCCAGGTGACCGCCGTCGCCGCTCCGAGCCAGAGATTGAGCCCCAGCAGCACGCCTGCGGCCGTCGCCACGCCCTTGCCGCCCCGAAACCGGTGAAAAACGGGAAACAAGTGTCCGAGAAACGCGGCGAGGCCCGCGAGGGGCACTACCCATCCGGTGAGCGCGGTCTCGCCGGTGTACAGGCCAGCGAGCCACACCGCGAGCCATCCCTTGGCGGCATCGCCGAGCAGGGTCAGCACCGCGGCGGCCCTGCGCCCGGTACGCAGCACGTTAGTGGCACCGGGGTTGCGCGATCCGTAGCTGCGCGGATCGGGCAGGCCGAGCGCCCGGCTCACGACGATCGCAAACGAGACCGAGCCGAGCACGTAAGCGGCCAAGACGACAAGAGCGGTCTGCATCGGGGCGCATTCTACGCGGCCCGAAAAACAACGCTCGAAGACCAACGCCGCGCTGCAGCACCGGACTTTCGGAAAAGGCAAAGGAGGCCTGCCCGTTCGGGGTGCGGCCGGGCGGACCCTCTATAATCGCCACGCCATGAACGCCATCCTGATTCGCGACCTGCGTGTCGAGGTACTGATCGGCATCCACAAGCGCGAGCAGCACGTGCCGCAGGCGGTGTCGATCGACCTCGACATCGGGCTACCGAGCGACGCGGTGTTCCACAGCGACAAGGTCTCGGACACGATCGACTACGAGGCAGTGGCGCTGCGCATTCGCGCCCTCGCCGCGAGCGGGCACTTCCGCCTGGTGGAAACTCTCGCCGATCGCATTGCGCGCATGCTGATCGACGAGTTCGGTGCCCCCTGGGCGAAGGTGAGCGCCGCCAAGATCGGAATCCTCGCCAACGCCAAATTCGTCGGCGTCACCATCGAACGCAAGCGCTAGAGGCCAGATCACGCTTGCGGCGTCGGTACGCGGGCTGCGGGATCGTGCGGGGTTGGCGTTCTCATGGCCTGCCTGCGGCCTCAGATTCCCGCTTCCACCAGCTGCGGCATGAGCGTGCGCACGATCTCGCCGGGCGCGAGACACACCAGGTAGCCGCGCCGCCCGCCGTTGATGTAGATGTGGGGCAGCTCGAGGATCGAGCGCTCCATGTAGACGGGCATGCGCTTGCGCACGCCGAAAGGCGATGTTCCGCCGACCTGGTAGCCGGAATGGCGCTGTGCTACCTCCGGCCTGCACGGCTCGACGCGCTTCCTGCCCGCTTGGCGCGCGAGATTCTTGGTCGAGACCTGGCGATCGCCATGCATCAGCACGAGCAGCGGCTTCGCGGCCTCGTCCTGCATCACCAGGGTCTTGACGACTGCGTGCTCGGGCGCGCCGAGCGCGGCGGAGGACACCATCGTGCCGCCCTTTTCGACGTAGTCGTAGAAATGCTCGGTATAGGCGACGCCGTGCGCCTTGAGGAACTGGGTAGCCGGTGTTTCGCTGTGGCTCGGACGCTTCGCCATCAGCCGCGCGGATGGTGCTTGGCGTGCAATGCCTTGAGCCGCTCGCGCGCCACGTGGGTGTAGATCTGGGTGGTCGAGATGTCGGCATGGCCGAGCAGCATCTGCACCACGCGCAGGTCTGCGCCGTGGTTGATCAGGTGCGTGGCGAAGGCGTGGCGCAGCACGTGAGGCGACAGGCTCTTGCCCGGGAGCGCGCGCCGACCGTGGCGCTTGAGGTTGTGCCAGAACGCCTGACGCGTCAGCGCCGCGCCGCGCGCGGTGACGAACAGGGCATCGGCGGCGGCGCGCGCCGAGCCGGTCCTGCGCGCGCGCTCGAGCAGCGCCGGACGCGCCTGCCCGAGGTAGCGCTGCAGCCACTCGACCGCCTCCTCGCCGAGCGGCACGAGGCGCTCCTTGGAGCCCTTGCCCATGACGCGCAGCACGCCGGCTTCGAGGTTCACCTCGAAGCGCCTGAGGCCGACCAGCTCGGACACGCGCAGTCCGCAGGCATACAGCACCTCCAGCATCGCGCGATCGCGCAGCCCGAGCGGCGTGGCCACGTCGGGCGCGCCGAGCAGCGCCTCGACGTCCGTTTCCGACAGCGTCTTCGGAAAGCGCGGCACCCGCTTGGGCGGATCGAGCTTGAGCGTGGGGTCGCGCCTCACCAACCGCTCGCGCGCGCAGTACCGGTAGAAGCGCCTCAGGCTGGAGAGCATGCGCGCGTCGCTCGAGGCGCGCAGCGCCCTGCCGGCGCCGTGGCGCGAAGCAAAGAAGCCGTGCAGGTCGGCCTCTGCGGCGGCGGCGAGCGGTCTGCTTTGCGCGCCCGCGAGCCAGGCGCCGAGCTGCGCCAGGTCGCGTCGGTAGGACTCGATGGTGTTGCGCGCCAGCCCGTCCTCGAGCCACAGCGCGTCGCAGAACGCGTCGAGCAGCCGCGCGTCCGCCGCGCTCAGCTCGCCGGCGCGTGTGCGACCGGGCAGCCCTCGTGCTCGAGCAGCCAACGCTTGACCTCCACATGAAACCCCGCGGCATGGTGCGCGAAGCCTCCCAGGCCGCGCGCCGCCACCACGCGGTGGCACGGAATGATGAGCGGCAGCGGATTCGATCCGCACGCCTGCCCGACCGCGCGCGCCGCCGAGCGCAGCTCCCGCGCCAGAGCGCCGTAGGAGCGCACGCGGCCACGCGGGATCGCGCCGATCGCGCGCCACACGTGCTGCTGGAACGGCGTGCCGGAGCGCGCGAGAGGCAGATCGAAGGCGTAGTCCGGGTCGGCGCGATAGCGCTCGAGCTGACGTGCCGCGCGCTCGGCGAGAGCGTTGCGCGGCGGGCGCAACGGCGCCTCGAGCGACAGATAGACAATTTCGGCCAGCGCGTCGCCCGCGGTGCGCACGCCGACGTGCATCGCCGGGAAGGCGATCACCGCGTCGAGAAGTGCGCGCTCGCCCACCCTCAGCCTCGCGCGAGGCGCTCGATTTTTACCAGTAGCTCGTCAGGCACGTCGATGCCTTGCGCACGCGCGAGCTGCTCGGCGCCGAAACGCCTGGCTCCGGGCAGGCGCACCCCGGGGTCGTCGCACATCGCGCTCACCACCGTCTCGACGCGTTCCAGGTAGCGCTGCGTGCCGGCGAGCGCCGCCGGATCGATGGCGAGGAAAGCCTGGCCGATGCGCGGCCGGTTGCCCTGTTCGGCGAAGAACGAGTCCGCCTCCGGGCCGATCGCCGAGCCGGTGAGCGCGGCGCAGATCAGCTCGAAGGCGAGCGCGAGCATCGCCCCCTTCGCGCCGCCGATCGGAAACATGCTGCCGCGCTCGATCGCCTCCTTCGGGTCGGTCGTCGGCTTGCCCTCGCGATCGAGCGCCCAGCCTTCGGGGATGCGCTCGCCCTTTTGCATCGCGAGCATGATCTTGCCGCGCACCACCGTGGTAAGCGCGAGGTCGATCACCAGCGGCTCGGCGCCACGGCGCGGGAACACCGCGGCCACCGGGTTGGTGCCGAACAGCGCCTTCTTGCCGCCCCAGGGCGGGATAGCGGCCGGCGAGTTGGTGAACGCGAGCCCGACCAGGCCCGCCTGCGCCAGCGCAAGCAGGTGGATGCCGAGCACCCCGACGTGGGCGCTGTTGGTCACGCCTGCGAAGCCGATGCCGTTGCGGCGTGCGCGCTGCATCACCTCCTCGATCGCCCACGCGCAGGACTCGTAAGGCAGCGCGTCGTGGTTGTCGATCAGGCACACGCCGGCCTTGTCGGCGGCGAGCGTCGGATGCGCGGTCCCGTCGGCGCGGCCGGTCTTGAGCATCGAGCAGTAAAAGGGCACGCGCGACATGCCGTGCGTCGCCAGCCCCTGCTCCTCGGCGCGCACCAAGTGCCGGGCGGCGGCGGCGGCCATGCCCGGGTGCGCGCCGGCGCGCTCCAGCGCCGCCTGCGCCAGAGTAAGCAATTCGTCAGCGGACTTTTTCATGCGCGCGATTCTACCCGCCGCGGCCCGGGCGCGACTTGGCGCCGCGCGCGCCCAGCGCCTAAAATGGCTGCCGCAACCAATGGAGAAAACGCATGGGCAAGATGATCGAACTCACCGCCGGCGACGGCCACAAGCTCGGCGCGTATCGCGCCGATCCCGCCGGCAAGCCGCGCGGCGGCGTCGTGGTGATCCAGGAGATTTTCGGCGTCAACAGCCACATCCGCTCGGTCACCGACGGCTACGCCGCCGAGGGCTATCTGGCGATCGCTCCGGCGATGTACGACCGCGTGAAGCGCAATTACGACACCGGCTACACGCAGGAGGACATCCAGGCCGGTGTCGCCATCATGCAGAAGCTGAACTGGGACCAGACCATGCTGGACGCGAAGGCCGCCATTGACGCCGCCAAGCCCGCAGGCAAGGTCGGCATCGTCGGGTATTGCTGGGGCGGGACCGTGGCGTGGGTCGCCGCGGCGCGCCTGTCCGGCCTCGCCTGCGCGGCGCCGTACTACGGCGGCGCCATTCCGAACTTCATTTCCGAGCAGCCGAAGTGTCCGGTGATGTTCCACTTCGGTGAACAGGACCACTCGATCACGCTCGAGCAGGCCAAGAAAGTCGCTGCCGCGCACCCGGGGGCCACCACACACTACTACCCCGCCGGGCACGGCTTCAACTGCGACCAGCGCGGCTCCTACGACGCTGCGAGCGCGAAACTCGCGCGCGAGCGGACCGTGCAGTTCTTGCGCACGCACCTGGGCTGAGGCGCGGGCTCAGGCCGCGTCGCGCAGCAGCGATTCGCCCGGCCTCACCCGTGTGAAGACTACCGGCTTGAGGGCGATCTCGAGAGCGTCGCCCTCGAGCCGCGCGCTGGTGTACGCCGAGTGCTCCAGCGCTCCGGCCTGCGGAAAATCGGTACGAAAATGCGCCCCGCGCGAGTTCTCGCGCGCGAGGGCAGCCTCGGTGATCACGCGGCTCACTTGCGCCAGGCTCTTCAGGTTCAGCCAGTCGTGCCACGACAGGCTGAAGGCGCGGCTCATGTCCGAGAGCCGGTAGTCCTCGAGGGAGGCCTCGATCGAGGCGAGCTCGGCCAGCCCCGCGCGCAGGCCCGCGGCATCGCGCAGGATGCCGACCTTGTCCCACATCGCCTCGTAGAGCCGCTCGCGCAGGGGTTCCAGCGCGCCGTGCCCGGCCGAGCGGCCGCGCGCGAACGGCCGCTCGCAGCGCTCGATCACCGCCTCGAGCGCCGCGCGGTCCGGCGCGCGCAGCGCGCCGTCCTTGCGCACCCACGCCGCCATGGCATCGCCCGCCACCGCGCCGAACACGGTGGAGTTGGCGACCCCATTGCCGCCGAGCCGGTTGGCGCCGTGCACGCCGCCCGAGTCCTCGCCGGCTACGTAGAGCGCCGGCAGCGCGGTCGCGCAATCCGGCGCGAACTCGACGCCGCCCATCATGTAGTGCGCGGTCGGCACCACCTCGACCAGGCCGCCGGCCAGGTCGAAGCCGCAGTCGGCGCAGCGCTCGACCATGCCCTTGAACATCTTCCTCACCTTGTCCGGACCGAGGTGCGCCATCGCGATGTGCAGGCCGCCGTTCGGCGTTACGCGCCCGGCGCGCATCTCGCTGAACATGGCGCGCGACACGACGTCGCGCGTGGCGCGCTCGCCGCGCGGGTCGTAGCGCTGCATGAAGCGCTCGCCGGCGCCGTTCAGCAGGTAGCCCCCCGCGCCGCGCAAGCCCTCCTCCAGCACCGTGCCGGTCATGCGCGTATGGGTACCTGCAAGCAGCCCGGTCGGGTGAAACTGCACCATTTCCATGTCGCGCAGCGCAAGCCCCGCCCGCAGCGCCATCGCCAGCCCGTCGCAGCTCTTGTCGCCCGAGGGCGTGTGATACTTGTACATCGTCGGGCCGCCGCCGGTGGCGAGCAGCACCGCCTTCGCGCGCACGAACAGGTACTCGCCCGTGCGCATGTCCGTCATCAGCACGCCCGCGAGCGCGTCGCCCGAGGCGGTTTTCACCAGCTCGAGCGCGCGATGCTCCTCGAGCCGCGCGATCTTGCGCGCCCACACCTGCTCGGCCAGCCGGTTGATGATTTCGATGCCGGTCAGGTCGCCCTTGTGCACCGTGCGATCGAAGGTCTGCCCCGCGAAAGCTTTCTGGTGGACCGTGCCGTCCGGGTTGCGATCGAAGAAGCAGCCCAGCTCGTTCTCCAGCTCGCGGATGCGCTCCACGGCGAGGGTCACCAGCTTCCAGGCGAGCTCCTGGTCGGGCAGCCACTTGCCGCCCTCGATCGTGTCCATGAAGTGGCGCTCGACCGAGTCGCCGGCGGCGAGGGCCACGTTGTAGCCGCCCTGCACCATGCGCGTGCAGCCGCACTTGCCGAGCAGGCCCTTCACCGCGACGGTGATGGCGAGCTCGGGCGCGGCCTTGTGCGCATGCAGCGCCGCGAACAGCCCGGCGCCGCCGGAGCCGAGAATCAGGATGTCGGTGGCAATCTCACGCATGGCAGGCACCGGGCGCCCTCCGCTTCACTTCACGCCCAGACTGGCGAGGGCCTGCGCGCGCCGCCCGCGCGCGGCCTGCTGGACGCTGGTGTACAGGCTGCCGCCTTCGCTGTCCATGGCGACCAGCAGCGGCCCGAAGGCCCTCACGCGGAATTTCCACAGCGACTCGGGGTTGAGGTCGTCCAGATCGACGTCCTCGATCGCCTCGATCCAGGTCGTCTCGAGCGCGGCGGTGCCCCCGATGATCGCCAGGTAGGCGCCGCCCAGCTCGCGAAACGCCGCGAGCGAACCCTCGCGCAGCCCGCCCTTGCCGATGATCATGCGCACGCCGTACTGCTGCATGAGCGGGCGCGTGAAGCGCTCCATGCGGTCGCTGGTCGTGGTGCCGATGCACACCGGCGCGTAGCCGGTCGGGTATGCAGCGCTCTTGTCCACCTTCTTTACGTTGGGCGCGGTGTGGATCACCGCGTGGCCCGAGAGGTCGAAGCGTGTCTTGCGGCCGCGGTCGAACATGTGAATCTGGGTGGCGTCGCGAATGCCGTACAGCGTGCCGTTCAGGCTGACCGTGTCGTTCACGCGCAGGCGCCGAACCTGCTGCTCGGTGACCGGCATTTGGAAGTCGTAGTGCGCCATGCGAAGTCTCCTCAGGTCCGCAGGCTCATGCTGCGGTGCCGGTCGATCCAGTAGCCCCACGCCACGATCAGCCAGCCGGCCAATCCCGTGCCGGCCAGCACCGCGAGGCTCGACGGCGGCGGACCGAACGCCGCACCGAGGTACGCTGAGATCAGGAAGGCGATCAGCACCCAGAAAGCCGCCTCGCCCGTCCAGTCACGCGCCCGGGTGGCACGCAGGTAGAGCGCCACCCCGAGCGCGAACAGACCGCCTTCGACCGCGAGCGTGCTGCCGATCGAGCCCCACAGATCGAGGCCCACCTCGGTCTGGCCGCCCGGCAGCAAGGGCAGCTCGCGCCGGTGCACGATCGCGTCGAGCAGCCAGTGCGACAGAACGACCGCGCCCACCACCAGCGCGGCGCGCGTATCGTGCCGCAGCAGCTTGTACGCGACACCGAGCGCGAGCGCCCACAGCGCGCAGGCCAGCAGACTGTGCGTCCAGGGGTAATGCACGAACACCAGCGGCGAGAAGCGGCTGTGCTCGGCGCGGACCTGCACGTGCTCGACGCCCCCCAACAGCAGCATCGGCCACACCAGGTCGACCAGTTCGCAGGCGAGAAACAGCGTGCCGAGCGAGGTGGCGGGGGCGAGGCGCTTGGCGGCGAAGGCGACGGCGTAATGCCCGATGAACATGCCAGCCACCTAGTTCGGCGCGCCGAGCAGCGCGCTCTTCAGGTCGGCCTGCACAGGGTGCGGGCCGAGCCAGATGCCGAGCAGCGCGCGGTAGAAGTCCTCGCCCGGGATCGTGTCGCCGATCGGTTTGCCGTCCACCGCGACGCGCGTGCCCTGCCCGGGCAGCCAATCGAGCGCGATCCGCATGCCGTCCCTGGCCTCCTTGAGCGTCGCCATCAGGGCCGCAAGCCGCTCGGCGCGCGGCTCGATCGCCCGCATCGCGGAGGGGCTCTCGTTGGCACGCAGGCCCTCGAACAGTGCGTTGGTGAACTCTTGCGCGCTCACGTCGCGCAGCATGCGGATGTCGATGCGCTTCGGGCCGGCCAGCGCCAGGGCCTGTTCGGCCGTCGACGCCTTGTGCGGCAGGTACAGGCCGATCACGTAGACCTTGAAGATGAATTTGCGGCGCAGCCCCGCGCCGTTCAGCACCAGCGCCGGACCGACTGCGAAGACCTGCTCGCTCGCGGGCAGCGTGACGCCCGCGACCTCGGCCCCCCAGGCCGCGGCGGCCGCGAGCGCAAACAGCAGGGCGGCGAGCAGTCTCATCTCGGTCAATACCCGTACTCGATGCCGGCGGACCGGAAGGTGGCGCGCGCGCGGCGCGCCGAATGGCACTGCATGTTCACCGCCACCGGATTCATGGTGATGTGGGTGGCTGCCGTCTCGACGTGCACCGCGAACGCGGTCGAGTCCCCGCCCAGCCCCTGCGGGCCGACGCCGAGCTGGTTGACCGCGCGAGTCAGGTCTTCCTCGAGCTTGGCGCCCTCGGGATCCTCGCACCGGCTGCCGAGCGGCCGCGTCGCCGCGATCTTGGCCAGATGCACGCAAAGGTCGGCGGTGCCGCCCACGCCGACGCCGACGATGGTCGGCGGGCAGGTCTTGCCGCCGGCATCGAGCACGCAGTCCACGACGAAGGTCTTGATCGCATCCACGCCCTCGGCCGGGATCGCCATCTTCAGGAACGAGTTGTTCTCCGAGCCCGAGCCCTTCGGAATCATCTCGATGCTGAGAGTGTCGGGCTCGCCACCGAAGTCGATGTGGATCACCGGAACCCCGCGCCCGCAGGAGCTGTGCTCGTTCCTGCGCGTGACCGGATGCACCACCGAGGAGCGCAGCGGATGCTCGCGCGTCGCGCGCTCGCAGCCGCGCCGGATCGCGTCCTTCAGCGCCTGGCCGTCGAGCTCGACGCCGCGCCCGATCCACACGTTGTAGATCGGGATGCCGGTGTCCTGGCAAAGCAGGTTGGTGGTGTCCTCGGCGACCTTGATGTTGGTGATCATGGTGCCGAGCACGCTCTTCGCCGTGGCGTCGGTCTCGGCGCGCGCAAGCGCATCGAAGCCGCGCTTGATGTCGGGCGGCAGCAGCTTCAGCGCCCGGATGTAGAGCTCCTTCGAGGCTTCTTCAATGGCGTGCGGATCGACCCTCATCGCAGCTCCCTTGGTCGCATCGCTCCCTGAGGACACTCTGACGCAGTTGCGGGGGCGAGGCAACCGCGGCGTGCGCCGCTAGATCAGCGCGAGCGCGTAGGCGAGCGCATAGGCGAGGCTGAACGCCGCAGCCACGGCCACCAGCTTCTTCTGCCACTCGCGCCAGGCGAGGAATTCCAGTGCCAGGATGCGCAGCCCGCCGGCGAAGTGCGCCGCCAGCAGCACCACCATGCCCCATTCGGCGAACTTGACCAGCGGCTGGTCGGTCCAGCGCAGAAAGGCCTCGAGCCGGTCGGCGCCCGCGAGCGCGTGTCCGAGCGCCCAGAAGTGCAGCGGCAGGAACACCGCCAGCGCGAGCCCGGAGATCCGATGCACCAGGAACGCCCAGTAGGCGGGGTGGTTCCTCGCGCGCAGGTCGTTGCCCGGCCTCACCCGAACACCCCCAGCACGGCGCGCATCCCGAGCAGCGCCAGCAGCGCCGCGAAGCCGATCAGCGCCGCGTCGCGCGATCGGCCGCGCCAGCCGAGCCACTCGGCGAGCACGCTGCGCAGTCCGATCGGGACGTGCACGCTCACCGCCAGCACGAACGTGCTGTAGAAGGCGAGCCACGCCAGATTGCCGTGGGTGCGGCTGAGTATCGCGGTCGCGCTCAGGCCGCTGCGCACCGCGTAGATCATGGTGGCGAGATGCACCAGCACGCATATCCCCAGCAGCGCCGCGCTCGCGCGCTGCGCCAGCCAAAGCCTGGTGTCGGCGCGTGCCGTCACAGCTCGCCCCGCAGCGCGGCTTTCGCCACCGCGCGCTTCAGCCCGGCGATCCCGGCGGTGGGCGAGAGCTGCTTGGGGCAGCGCTCGGTGCAGCTCATGTGCGTGTGGCAGGCGTGACAGCCTGCGTCGCCCGCGACCGCGGCCAGGCGCTCGGCGCGCGCACCGTCGCGCACGTCCTGCACCAGGGTCCAGGCGCGGTTGAGCGCCGCCGGGCCGAGATAGGCAGGGTTCCACGTCACCACGTCGCAGGAGCTGTAGCACACGCCGCAGCCGATGCACTCGATGGCGGCGTCCACCTGCTGGCGCGCGACGGAGTCCGGCGCCACCAGCGCGAACTCCTCGCGTCGCGTGCGCGTGGGCACGAAGCTGCCGCGCGCCGCCGCCCACTTGTCGAAGAACTCGCTCATGTCCGCGACCAGGTCGCGGATCACCGGCAGGTTGCGCAGCGGGCCGATCTCGAGCCGCCCGTCCGGCGCCACCTTGTTGACGTGCGTGCGGCAGGTCCAGCGCGCCACACCGTTGACCGTCATCGCGCAGGAGCCGCACATGCCGACGCGGCAGGCGAAGCGGTAGGCGAGCGAGGGCTCAAGCGCGCGCTGGATGTGGGTCACCACGTCGAGCACGGTCTGGCTGGCCTGGCGCGGTACGTCGAAGGGCTGGAAGGCGCCGTCGGCGCCTCCCCGCCAAACCCGCACCTGCAGGTTCGCGCCCACGCGCTCAGGCCGATTCGTACAGCCGTGTCAGCACGAACTCGCGGTGGCCGAGCGCCTCGGCGGCGCTCAGGCGGCCGTTGGCGGTGCGGAACATGGACTCAAGCAGCTTGTCGCCCGCCTGGTCGGGCGTGAGTTCCTTGCGCAACAGCCCCGAGACGTCGACGTCGACGTGCTCGCTCATCGTGCGCACGGTGCGCGGATTGGCGCACAACTTGATCACCGGCAGGATCGGGTTGCCGACCACGTTGCCCTGGCCGGTGGGAAAGAAGTGCACCGCGAATCCCGCGGCGGCGCACAAGGTCACCATCTCGGCCGCGGCCGAGGACGAGTCCATGAACCACAGCCCCGGGCCGGTCGGCGTTTCGGCCTTGTCGAGCACGCCGTCGACCAGGCATTTGCGGCCGATCTTCTGGATGTTGCCGAGCGCCTTCTCCTCGATCGTGGTCAGGCCGCCCTCGATGTTGCCCTTGGTCGGCTGCGAGTCCATCAGGTCGCTCGTCTTGTGGCGCTCGACCACCTCCTGATAGCGGTCGAACATGAACTGGAATTTCTTGCGCACCTCGTCGTTCCTGCAGCGCGCCGCCACCAAGTGCTCGCCGCCGGTGAGCTCGGTGGTCTCGCCAAAGCACAGTGTCACCCCGTGCGGGTAGAGCTTGTCGAAGGCGTTGCCCACCGTGGGATTGGAGCCGCAGCCCGAAGTGGTGTCCGACTCGCCGCACTTGGTCGACACCCAAAGCTCCTTGAGCGGGCGCTCCTCGCGGCGCAGCTCGCCGGCCGACTGCACGTATTCCTTCGCCGCCTTGGAGGCGCGCATGATCGTGTCGTGGTCGCCGTGCTGCTCGATGCCGAAGTAGGACACCGGCTTACCGGTCGCGGCGATGCCCTCGGCGACCTTCTTGCCCCATTGCTCCTCGATGCAGATCACCACCACCGCGGCGACGTTCGGGTTCGAGCCGGTGCCGATCAGGGTGCGGAAATGCAGGTCGAGGTCGGCGCCGAACTGCAGCCGCCCGTACGGATGCGGCAGCGCCAGCGTGCCCTTGATGTTGTTCGCCACCGCCTCGGCGGCCGCGTTGGAGATGTCGTCCACCGGCAGAATGATGACGTGATTGCGCACGCCCACGCGGCCGTTCTCGCGCTTGTAGCCCCAGAAAGTTGCCTTCGAAAGGTCCATTGCCATGATCTCGTTCCTTGCCGGCCCGGTTACCAGCGCTTGGTCTTGAGGTTGTGCACGTGGGCGTGCTCGCCCTTCCTGATCGGCGCCACGACCTTGCCGATGTCGACGCCGTACTTGATGACGGTGTCGCCCGGCTGGTAATCGCGCAGCGCCACCTTGTGCCCGATGGGGATGTCGCTTTGCGCCTTCACCATGACGTCCTTGTCGTCCTCCATGATCCAGCCGGTCAACTGCTGGCCCACTTTCACGCCCTCGACGACGACGACGCCCACGCCGTCGCCCTCCTCGTGCACCACGAAATGAATCATTCGGTTCTCCGCGATCGATGCCTTGCTGGGGAACGGCAGTCTAGCCGCGCACCCCCGGTGCGGTCAACTATATGAGTCGAATGATCTGCATGTTAAAATCGCGGCGCCATGAACCAGCTGCTCGAGCTCGGCGCGGTCGCGCCGCTCTACAAGGGCGTGAAGCGGCTGCTCACTCATGAGCTCGCCGCCGGCGACTGGCGCCCCGGGCAGGCGCTGCCCTCCGAGGCGAAGCTCGCGCAGCGCTTCGGCGTTTCGATCGGCACGGTGCGCAAGGCGATCGACGAGCTGGTCGCCGAGCGCATGGTCGTGCGCCACCAGGGGCGCGGCACCTTCG
>Ga0307372_10008141_pt1 | contig 14796 bp, 14 predicted proteins | sample OX1MG_FD_202533 | JGI IMG/M metagenome (GOLD analysis project Ga0307372, IMG submission 202533) | Soil microbial communities from Risofladan, Vaasa, Finland - OX-1 | ecosystem: Environmental > Terrestrial > Soil > Coastal area > Acid sulfate soil | place: Finland: Risofladan, Vaasa | collected... | reverse complement strand
TCGCGGGTGCCAGGCCAGCCTCGTCGCATTAGCACTCTACCTTAGTGAGTGCCAGTTCCGAACAGTATCGCCGCCGCGTGCCGCCGTCAACTTGAGGATGGCTCAGCCAACCAGGACGGTCGTCACCGGGAGCGAGGAGTCGGCCGGGACGTCGAGCGGGGAGGCGGGCGCGCCCCGTGCCACCAGCTCGGCCCCGAGCGCCGCCACCATCGCGCCGTTGTCCGTGCACAGCCCAGGCCGGGGCACCCGCAGCCGGAGCCCGGCCGCCTCGCAGCGCTCCGCCGCCAGCGCCCGCAGCCGAGAGTTGGCAGCCACCCCACCACCGACAACCAGATCCTGAACGTCATGTGCGAGGCAAGCGTCCACTGCCTTGCGGGTCAGGACGTCGGCGACGGCTTCCTGGAACGAGGCCGCCACATCGGCCACCGGCACCGTCAGCCCGGCCTGCTGGCGTCCTTCCACCCATCGGGCAACCGAGGTCTTCAGGCCGGAGAAGGAGAAGTCGAAGGTCGCGTCGCGGTACTTACCGCGCGGGAAAGCGATCGCGGCGCCGTCCCCGGCCTTGGCGGCCGCGTCGATCGGCGGCCCGCCCGGGAAGCCCATCCCCAGCAGCCTGGCCACCTTGTCGTAGGCCTCCCCGGCGGCGTCGTCGATGGTCGCGCCCAGTGGCAGCACCTCACCGGTGACGTCGGGCACCAGCAGCAGCGAGGAGTGGCCGCCCGACACCAGCAACGCGACCAGCGGCCGCGGCAGCGGCCCGTGCTCCAGCTGGTCGACGGCGATGTGCGCAGCCAGGTGGTTGACCGCGTACAGCGGCTTGCCCAGGGCCAGCGCGTAAGCCTTGGCGGCGCAGACCCCGACCTGCAGCGCCCCGGCCAGCCCCGGCCCGGCGGTGACGGCGATCGCGTCCACCTCGGCCAGCCGCACCCCGGCCGTGGCCAGCGCGCGGTCCACCGCCGGCACCATCGCCTCCAGATGCGCCCGGCTGGCCACCTCGGGCACGACGCCGCCGAACCGGGCGTGCTCCGCCACGCTGGAGGCGACCGCGTCGGCCAGCAGCTCGTGACCGCGCACCAGCCCGGCGCCGGTCTCATCGCACGACGTCTCGATCCCGAGCACCAGCGGCGCGGTCATGTCATTGCCTGCCTCGCGGGCGCTTCGCTGGCTGCTTGCTGCGGGCCGGCGTCGCGGGCTGGGCCGAGCGGCCGGCGCATCACCAGCGCGTCCGCGCCGGACGGCTGGTAGTACCCCTTGCGCAGGCCCACCCGGGCGAACCCATGACGCCGGTAGAGACGTTGCGCACGGTCGTTGTCGGTCCTCACCTCGAGGAAGATCTCGGTGCAGCCGCGGCGGCCGGCCTCGGCGAGCAGACCGTCGAGCAGCGCGGCCCCGATGCCCTCGCCCCAGCGGTCCCCGGCCACCGCCAGCGTGAGCACGTCCGCCTGGCCGCCGCCGACCGCCAGCAGTCCCGCGTACCCGGCGATCATGCCGTCATCCTCGGCCACCAGGTAATACCTGCCCGCCGGCCGCCCGGCCAGTTCACCGGCGAGCATGTCGGCCGACCACGCTTCCTGGCCGAACACAGCGATCTCCAGTTCGGCCACGGCCGGCACATCCGCTCGGGCCATCGGCCGCAGCATCACGCTCATGGCGGGCTCACCCCCGGGCGGGCCGGCTCCCCGCGGCCCAGCTCCCCGCGGCCCGGCTCCCCGCGGCCCGGCTCCCCGCGGCCCGGCTCCCCGCGGCCCGGCTCCCCGCGGCCCGGCTCCCCGCGGCCCGGCTCCCCGCGGCCCAGCTCCCCGCGGCCCAGCTCCCCACGGCCCCGCGCGCCACGGCCCGGCTCCCCACGGCCCCGCGCGCCACGGCGGGGCTCGCCGCCCTGGCCCGGGCCCGCCGGGACGGGGAGCACTCTCTTGGGCGGCCCGGGCTCGCGGGCGTCCGGCCGGCGCAGGTACAACGGCTCGGGTGGGAGCAGGCGGCCGGCGGCCGGCAGGCGTTCTGCCGCCATGGTCGCGAGCGTGGCGGCGGACGGATAGCCAGGCTCGATCGCCTCGCCCAGGACTCCCGGGTAGGTGGCCGGGCCCGCCCCGGCCACCGGCAGGCCGGCCGGCAGTGCCGCCGGGGCGGCCACCCCGGGACCGGACAGCCGCTCCCCGGCAGGCGAGTAGTGTGCCCAGTACACCTCCCGGCGCCGGGCGTCGGTGGCCACCAGGAACGGGCGCCCGCCGGCCGCGGCGGCCGCATCGCGCGCGATCACGTCGAGCGTGCACACGCCGTGCACGCCGATGCCGAGTGCGCTGCCGAGCACCCGCGCGGTGACCAGGCCCGCACGCAGCCCGGTGTAGGGGCCGGGACCGACGCCGACCGCCACCGCGGTGAGATCGGCGCGGCTCGCACCGGCGTCGGCGAGGACCTTCTCGATGAAGGTGGCCAGCAGTTCGCCCTGCCGCCGGGCGTCCACCGTGGCCGCCTGCGCCAGCACGCGGTGGCCGTCATGGACGGCGACCGTCACGGCGGGGGTCGCGGTGTCGAATGCAAGCAGCAGCACGGTTGCCCAGCGTAGGGCATGACCGGAAGTCCCCGGCCGCTGCCGCCGGGGCGGCCGTCAGCCGCCCCTGGTCCGCGCGGCCCGGACCAGGACGTGCCCTAGTGCAGGTGGGCGATGATATCCCGGGCGGCCGCCACCGCCGCTGCCTGCAACGGCGTCGCGGACACCCGCGCGTACCCGCGGCCAGACCGGGCCGGGCCCTCGGACACCACCGTGATCAGCACGTTGTGGTCCCGCACCACCACCGTCAGCAGGTTGGTGGTGTCGCCGCCGGCCGACGGGACCTGCAGCGCCGCGAAGGCGCTGCTGCCGAGCCCGGGGATCTGGCTCACGGTCGCCTTGGGCAGGTGGGTGGCCTTGGGCGGGTGGAGCTTGCCCTGGCTGGCCTGGAGGTAGGCGTCCTTGGCGGCGAAGGTCGCGCTGCCGTTCCCGCTGGCGAGCCCGCTGGGGGCGTAGGCCTGCACGGTCACTTCCAGGACCCGGTACAGCGGCCGCGCGTCGACCGACCAGTCACACAGGCTCTGCGCGCTGCCGTAGAGCGATCTGGGCCGGACCGTGCGGCGGGTGCCGGGCAGGTACTGGTTCAAGGTCGCGGGGGTCACCGCCGAGCACGCGTCCGGCACGGTCTTGAACTCGCCAGCCAGGAACGTGGTGACCAGGCCGTCGGTCACCGGCTTGGGATGGGACTGATGCAGGAACTGGTAGCCGATGCCCGCGACGATGACCAGCACCAGGATCAGCGCGCCGCCCCAGATGTACTTGGACTGGCGGGCACGCCGGGCACGGGACGCGGCGCGCCGGCTCCGGGGACCAGGGGCCGGGGGCTCGGCGGGTGCCGCAGGCGGGCCGCCGCGGTCAGCCTGCCGGGTGGCGGCGCCGGACCGGGCTGGCTGGTCGCGCAGCCGGCGGCGCTCACGGTCCTCGTGGTCAGCCCAGCGCGGGACAACCCCGGGACCCGCCCACGGCGGGAACTCCTCGTCATCGTCGCGGTGGTCATCGGACCAGCCACGGCGGGGCTGACCTGACGCGGGTGGTCGGCCAGACCTGGGGGGAGGGGGGCCCTGCTGAGCCACGGTGCGCCTCCGGGGAAGGGATCGAACCGTGCATGACGGCGCATAACACCTCTGCCTGCCCGGCCGCCGCGCAGCCGGCCGGTCCCGGCAAGGTTGGGACGCTCGAACTATATGGCCTCTGGCACGCCGCCGAGGGCCAGACGCGCAGAGTCGCCCGGGTGGGCCGGTCAGCGCCGTGGTCAGTGCGGGCTGGCTTGGCGGCCGATGGCTTCCTGCTGCCAGCGGTCACCGTGGCCTTCCAGCCGCACCGTGCGTGGCAGGTCGTCGAGCCCGCCGTCCGGGCCGGGCACAGCCCGCCCGGTGACGGCGGCAACCTCGATGCTGATCTCCAGCCGGTCCGCGGCCAGTCCCTCGACCAGGCCGCCGCCCCACTCCACCACCGTGACCGAGGTTTCCAGGCTGGCGTCGAGGTCCAGGTCGTCCACCTCGGCGGGGCTGGCGAGCCGGTAGGCGTCGGCGTGCACGAGGGCCGGGCCGCCGGCCAGCGGGGGGTGGACCCGGGCGATCACGAACGTGGGCGAGGTGACCGGGCCGCGCACCCCCAGGCCCGCGCCGATCCCCTGGACCAGGGTGGTCTTACCCGCCCCCAGCGTCCCGCTGAGCACGACCAGGTCGCCGGGGCGCAGGCTGGCCGCCAGCCGCTTGCCCAGCGCCCGCATCTCGTCCGGGCCCGCCACGGTGATCTCCTCGCGCACCCGCCCCGCGCCAGCCACCCGCCCGGGGCCAGCCACCCGCCCGGGGCCAGCCACCGGGCCCGCGCCGGAGCCGGTCACGCCGAGCGCGACAGGCCGTCGCCTGCCCCTAGCCGGACGAGCATGCCGGTGATCGCCTCGTTGACCAGGTCCGGGCGCTCAAGGATGAGCGCGTGCCCGCCGCCGGGTATCCAGATGAGATGGGAGCCGGCGATGTCCATGGCCAGCTCGATGCCGAACCGCGGTGATATCAGCCGGTCCCTCTCGCCGACCAGCACCGTCACCGGCACCCGGCCGAGTGTCGCCAGCGAGTCCCGCTTGTCGCACGTCAGCAGCGCCTGGCCGAACCGGGCGACCACCTCGATCGGAGTGGAGCTGACCATCCGCCCCAGGAAGTTGACCACGGCCGGGCTGACTTCGCCGTCCCCGAACCCGAGGAAACGGGTGCTGAGGAATGCCAGGTCGGTGGAGCGGCGGCCGTGCTCGACCAGGATGGCGCGCTTCCCCTTGGCGGCGCCGTTGAGCACCCCTGGTAGCGCCCGGCTGAGCATCGGCCTGATCGGGGCCGGCATCCATGGGCTGCCGCCGTCCAGGCCACGGGCCGCGGTGTTGATCAGCACCACCCCGACCACCTTGGTCCCGAACAGCTCTGGGTGCTGCTCGGCGAGCGCCATGATGGTCATGCCACCCATCGAGTGGCCAACCAGGACAATTTGGGCATCGCCCGGCGCGACCGCGTCGATGACCGACATCAGGTCAACGCCGAGCTGGTCGATGCTGGCCGCGCCGGATTCCGAACGCCCCGACCGGCCGTGATCACGCTGATCCCAGAAGACGAGCCGGTGGCCGGCCAGGTCACGGCGCTGGAAGTGCCAGCAGTCCTGGTTCAGCGTGTAGCCGTGGCAGAAGATGACGGTGAGCGGAGCGGACGCTGGCCCGTTCGTCTCGACGTGGAGCGTTATCCCGTCCTCGGTCAGCACACTGAGGCTGCGCCCGCGCAGTTCCCCGAACATCTCGGTGGACGCCGGGTCGGGACGGCCACGCAGCCGGCCGACCGCGATCCGCTCGGCGGCCAGGATCGCGCCGGCGCTGGCCGCGGTCGCGCCTGCGACCAGCCCGGCTGCTCCAGTGATCCGCCGCCAGCTGGCCATCCGTCCTCCCGCTGCCTGCCATTCCCTGCCTGCTCGGTGCGGCCCCGGCCTGGGCCGCAGCCCCGGCGAGGCTGCACCCGATGCCGGGCGGCGCCGCTATGCGGGTGGTGCCGGAACACTCCCCGGCACCTCGGTGCCCGCACCGGCGTGCACGGGATCATCCTCATATGCTACTCCAAAGTAGCTTCTGGGGGTTCGCCCGCCGAACCTGGTAACGATCTCATAGGACAGCGTCCCGAGGGCGTCTGCCCATTCCTGGACGGTGGGCTCCCCCTCGTCGCCGGGGCCGAACAGCACCACTTCGTCACCTTCCGCGGCGGGTTCGGCGCCGAAATCGACCACGAACTGGTTCATGCACACGGTGCCAGCGATCAGCCAGCGCCGTCCCCGCGCCCAGACCTCGACCAGCCCGAAGGCACCCCGGGGCACGCCTTCGCCGTACCCCATCGGCACCAGGCCCAAGGTGGCGGGGCCAGCGGTGAGGTAACGGTGGCCGTAGGACACACCCGTCCCGGCCGCTACCTGCTTGACCTGGACCAGCCGCGCCCGCACGGTCATCGCCGGGCGGAGCCAGCCGGGCGGGCCGCCGGGCAGGGTCGACAGCCCGAACACGCCGCCACCGGTCCTGACCAGGTCGAACCAGGTCTGCGGCAGGGTCAGGGTGGCCGGTGTGTTGGCCAGGTGCCGCAACTCGGGTCTGGCACCCGCCTTCTCCGCCGCCGTGATCGCCTCCCGGAAGGCCCCGACCTGGGCGTCGATCGATGGATGGCCGGGCATGTCCGCGCAGGCCAGATGGGACCAGATACCAATGATCCGGGCATATCCGGCGGCCTCGGCGGCCAGCGCGGCGTCCACCACGTCCGGCCAGTCACCGGCGGTGGCGCCGCCGCGGGACATCCCGGTGTCCACCTTGAGGTGCAGGCGGGCCGGGCGGCCCGCCTGCCGCGCCGCATCGGCGATCTCCCGGACCAGCCCCGCCGTCCCGGCGGACAGGTCCACGTCCTGGCGCACCGCCTCCTCGTGCGCCGCTCCGGGCACTCCCATCAGGCACAGCACCGGGGCGGGCAGGCCGGCCCCGCGCAGCGCGAGCGCCTCGGAAACGGAGATGACCCCGAGCCAGCTGGCACCACCGGCCAGCGCCGCCCGCGCCGCCGGGATCATGCCGTGCCCGTACCCGTCGGATTTCACCACGGCCATCACAGCGGCGCCGCCGACGTGCCGCCGCAGCGCCTGGACGTTGCCGGTGACCGCGTCCAGGTCAATGAGCGTCTGCGCGTGAGCGTCCATGACCAACCAGTGTGCCAGCAGGTCAGCCCGGCGATGGCTGGGCCGCCGCGGCCCTGGCCCCGCGGATCGCGGCCGGCAGCGCGCCGATCACGTCCGCCGCCCCGATCGGGCCTCCCGCGCCGGTGTCGGCGCCCCCGGTGCCGGTGGCGGCCAGCCGGCCCGCGATGCCGTGCAGGAACGCCGCCGCCCCGGCCGCCTGCGGCACCCCGAGCCCCTGCGCCAGCAGGGCACCCGCCAGCCCGGACAGCACATCCCCGGTGCCGGCGGTGGCCAGCCAGGAGGTCCCGGTGGGGTTCACCAGCACCTCCCCGTCGCCGCCGCTGTCCGGGCCGGGCGCGATCACCGTGGTCGAGCCCTTGAGCAGGACTGTCACGCCGAACCGGGCAGCCGCGGCCCGGGCGTGCTCAAGGCGGCGGGCGGCCACGTCGGCCGGGTCGGCGCCGAGCAGCCGGGCCAGCTCCCCGGCGTGCGGGGTCATCAGGGTGGGCGCGCGCCGGTCCAGCAGCCCTGGTTCGGCCGCGGCCAGGGTGAGCCCGTCGGCGTCGACCAGCACCGGCAGGTCGGTGGCCAGCACCGCAGCCAGCCGGCTCCGGGCCGCCTCGTCCGTGCCCATGCCGGGCCCGGCCACCCAGGCCTGCACCCGGCCGGCCGCCGCCACCTCCTGACCGGCCGCCGCGCCGTCCCCGGTCACCGTGATCACAGCCTCCGGCCACTGCTGGCGGACCACCGCTACCGCCGGTTCGGCGGAAACCAGCCGGATCATGCCGGCGCCGCCACGCAGCGCGGCACCCACGGCGAGAGCAGCGGCGCCGGTGAAGCGGTCGCTGCCCGCGACGATGCCAAGAACGCCCCGGCGGTACTTGTCGGACTCGGCGGGCGGCTGCCGGAACAGGGCGGCCACGTCCGCCACGCCGAACGCGGCCGCGACGGCGGGCGGCAGGTGGGGGCCCAGGCCTATGTCCACCAGTTCCACCACCCCGGCGTGACTGGCGCCCGGGTCGATCAGCAGGCCCGGCTTCCAGGTGCCGAACGTCACCGTGACATCGGCCCGCACCGCCGGGCCGTCCACCACGCCGCTGTCGGCGTCGACCCCGCTCGGCAGATCGACCGCCACCACCACCGGCCCCACTCCGGCCCCGGTCCCGGCCCCACCACGAGCCCGGGCCCCGGCCACCAGGCCGGCCAGAGCCGAGTACGGCTCGCGCAGGCCGCCTTGCCCGCCGATGCCGAGCAGGCCGTCCAGGACCAGGTCCGCGGCCGCGATCACGTCGGGCAGGCCGGGGTCGCCGGGGCCGGTCACCCGCCCGCCCGCGGCCCGCAGCGCCGCGGCTCCTTCCTCATGCACCCGCCCGCCCGCGGCGACCGCCACCACCCGGGCGCCGCGCCGGGCCAGCCGGGCGCCCGCGTAGAGCGCGTCGCCGCCGTTGTCGCCGCTGCCTGCCAGCACCACGACCCTGGCCCCGTAGACCGTCCCCGCCAGCCCAGCGCAGACCGACGCCAGGCCCGCTGCCGCCCGCTGCATCAGCGTCCCGGGTGGGACAGTCGCCATGAGAGCACGTTCGGCCGCCCGGATTGTGGCGACATCGTGCGCTTTTCTCATCCTTCCGCCACCACCATCGCGACGCTCATACCTCCGTCATGGGTGATCGACAGGTGCCAGCCGCGTACCCCCAGCCCGGCCGCGGCCGCGGCCACCGTGCCGCCGGCCCGCAGCCGGGGACGGCCCGTCTCGTCGTGCACGACCTCCACGTCGGCCCAGCGCAGGCCCACGGGCGCGCCGAGAGCCTTCGCAGCCGCCTCTTTCGCGGCAAAACAGGCAGCAAGCGAGGCCAGCGGCCGGCCGCGTTCGCCCTCGGTGAACAGCCGGCCAGCCAGGGCCGGGGTCCGGCGCAGAGCGGACTCCAGCCGGGCGTTGTCCACGATGTCCACTCCGATGCCCACGATCACGCCCCCAGCCTGCCACCGCGGGCGCCGCCAGCCCACGCACCGGGCCGCGGAGCCACGCACCACGCCGCGCCGCCAGCCCACGCACCGGGCCGCCCTGTCTTACTCCACCGTGACGGACTTGGCGAGGTTGCGCGGCTGGTCCACGTCGTGGCCCTTGGCGGTGGCCAGCTCGCAGGCGAAGACCTGCAGCGGCACCGTGGTCACCAGCGGCTGCAGCAGCGTGGGCACGTGCGGCACCTCGATCAGCATGTCGGCGTACGGCTTGACCTCGTGGTCGCCCTGCTCCACGACCACGATGACCCTCGCCCCGCGCGCCCGGATCTCCTGGATGTTCGACACGATCTTGTCGCGCAGCACACCCCTGCCTTCGGCGGACGGCACCACCACCACGACCGGCAGCCCGTCCTCGATCAGGGCGATCGGGCCGTGCTTGAGCTCGCCGGCGGCGAACCCCTCGGCGTGCATGTACGCGAGCTCCTTGAGCTTGAGCGCACCCTCCAGCGCGACGGGGTAGCCGACATGGCGGCCCAGGAACAGCACACAGCGCTCGCCGGCCAGCTCGCGGGCCAGGGCGCGGACCGGCTCCATCGTCTCCAGCACCGCGTCCACGGCGGCGGGCATCCGCGCCAGCTGCGAGATCACCTCGCGGATCTCGTCGCCATACTTGGTCCCCCGCAGCTGCGCCAGGTACAGCGCGACCAGGTAGCAGCCGACGAGCTGGGTGAGGAACGCCTTGGTGGAGGCGACCGCGATCTCCGGCCCGGCCCGCGTGTACAGGACCCCGTCGCACTCGCGCGGGATGGTCGAGCCGTTCACGTTGCAGATGGCCAGCACCCGCGACCGCTGCTCGCGCGCGTGCCGCACCGCCATCAGCGTGTCCATCGTCTCCCCGGACTGGGAGATCGCGATGACCAGGGTGGTGCGGGTCAGGATCGGGTCGCGGTAGCGGAACTCGCTGGCCAGCTCCACCTCGCAGGGGATCCCGGACCAGTGCTCGATGGCGTACTTGGCGATGAGCCCGGCGTGGTAGGCGGTGCCGCACGCCACCACGATGATCTTGTCGATCTCCCGCAGCTCATCGGCGGGCAGCCGCATCTCGTCCAGCTTGAGCTGCCCGTCGGTGCCCACCCGGCCGAGCAGGGTGTCGGCGATCGCCCGCGGCTGCTCGGCGATCTCCTTGAGCATGAAGTACTCGTAACCCGCCTTCTCGGCGGCCGATACGTCCCAGTCGACCCGGTATTCGTTGACCTGGGCCGGCGTGCCGTCGAACCCGGTGACGGTGATGCCGTCCGCACGGATCTCGGCGACCTGGTCCTGGCCCAGTTCCACCGCCCGCCGGGTGTAGGCGATGAACGCGGCCACGTCGCTGGCGAGGAAGTTCTCCTGTTCGCCGCGGCCGATCACGAGCGGGCTGTTGCGGCGGGCACCGACCACCGCCTCCGGGTCCCGGATGTCCACCGCGACCAGGGTGAACGCGCCCTCCAGCTGGCGGCAGACCCGGCGCATCGCGTCAGCCAGCGCCCCCGGCCGGGGCAGCCCGCCGGCCGCCGCCATCTCGGCTTCCAGCAGGTGCGCCACGACCTCGGTGTCGGTGTCGGAGGCCAGTTCATGGCCGTCGGCCGCCGCCTGCGCACGGAGGGCGGCGAAGTTCTCGATGATGCCGTTGTGGACCACCGCGAGGTGCCCGCCGCAGTCGGTGTGGGGGTGGGCGTTCGGGTCGGTGGGCGGGCCGTGGGTGGCCCAGCGGGTGTGCCCGACACCGACCGTGCCCGGCAGCGGCGGCTCCGCGTCGAGGGCTTTGACCAGGTTGGCGAGCTTCCCCGCCCGTTTCTGCGCGGCCAGCCGGCCGTCGGCCACCACCGCGATTCCCGCCGAGTCGTATCCGCGGTATTCCAGGCGCGTCAGCCCCTCGATCACCACGTCGACGGCCTGACGATGCCCCGCGTACCCCACGATGCCGCACATATTGCCAGGCTAACGGTTGTGCTGGCCCCGCGCGCCCGCCGCCCCGGGCCGGCGCCAGGGCGCGCCGCCGTGCCCGCCGCGGCCCATCAGGATGCAGAACGGATAGCCGACACGAGCCGGTCCGCCAGATGCCGGGCCTGTTCGGGGTCGACCGCTTCGACCATGACCCGGACCGCCGGCTCGGTGCCACTGGGCCGCACCAGGACCCGGCCCGAGCCGTTCAGCTCTGCCTCTACCGCCGCCACCTGCGCCGCCACCTCACCGGAGGCGGCGACCCTGGTCTTGTCCACCCCCGCGACATTGACCAGCACCTGGGGGTAACGGGTCATCACCCCGGCCAGGTCGGCCAGGGACGTGTGCTCACGGGCCATGGCGGCCAGCAGATGCAGCGCGGTCAGGATGCCGTCGCCGGTGGTCGCGTGCTCCAGCATGATGATGTGCCCGGACTGCTCGCCGCCCAGGTTGAAGCTGCCTTCCCGCATGGCCTCCAGCACGTACCTGTCGCCGACCGCGGTCTCGATCACGGTCACGCCGGCCTGCTGCATGGCTATCCGGAAACCGAGGTTGGACATGACGGTGGCCACGATCGTGTCGCCGGCCAGCCGGCCGCGGGCCTTGAGCCCGAGCGCGAGCACGGCCATGATCTGGTCCCCGTCGATCACCTGCCCGCCGGCGTCGACCGCCAGGCATCTGTCCGCGTCGCCGTCGTGGGCGATGCCGGCGTCCGCACCGTGCTCGACGACCGCGGCGCGCAGCGCTTCCATGTGGGTGGAGCCGCAGCCGGCATTGATGTTCTCGCCGTCGGGCTCGGCACCGATCGCGATCACGTCGGCGCCCGCCCGCCGCAGCAGCGGCGGGGCGACGGTGGAGGCGGCGCCGTGCGCGCAGTCCACCACCACCCGCAGGCCGGCCAGTGGCCCGGTGCCGCCGGCCGGCCCGGTGCCGCCGGATTGCCCGGTGCCGCCGGATTGCCCGGGGGCTGGCAGCGAGCCGAGCAGGTGCGCCAGGTAGCGCTCCAGCGCGCCGCCGTTGTCGCTGACCCGGCCGAAACCACCGCCCGGCGCGCCGGTGACGGCACTGCCGGGCCGGCCAAGCCGCGCCTCGATCTCGTCCTCGGCGGCGTCGGGCAGCTTGAACCCGCCCCGCCCGAACAGCTTGATCCCGTTGTCCTGGGCCGGGTTATGGCTGGCCGACAGCATGACACCAAGATCGGCGCCCAAATTAGCGGTGAGGAAGGCGACAGCCGGGGTCGGGATCACCCCGAGCCGGAGCACGTCCACGCCTGCCCCGGCCAGGCCCGCCACGACGGCGGACTCCAGGAACTCACCGGACGCACGGGGATCGCGGCCCACGACCGCGAACGGGCGCCTGCCGGCGGTCCTGGCGCTGTGGAAGGTGCCGTTGTCGTGCAGCATCTCGGCAGCGGCGACCGCCAGGTCCATGGCCAGGCGGGCGGTCAGGTCGTCGCCCGCCACACCCCGTACGCCGTCAGTTCCGAAGAGCCGGCCCATGAAACTCCCCCCGGGTTCCGGTGCCGTCAGGCGGAATGCGGAGCGGTTCGAGCGGCCTGTCAGCGCTTGGAGTACTGAGGCGCCTTGCGGGCCTTCTTCAGGCCGTACTTCTTGCGCTCCTTGACCCGGGCATCCCGGGTCAGGAAACCCGCTCGCTTCAGGGTAACCCGGTTCTCAGGATCGACCAGAATCAGGGCCCGGGCGATCCCGAGCCGCAGTGCCCCGGCCTGGCCGGTGACGCCGCCGCCGGTGATCCGGGCGACCACATCGAACTGGCCCTCCGCGCCGAGGGTCACCAGCGGCTCACTGATGATCTGCTGGTGCACCTTGTTCGGGAAGAAGTCCTCGAGCGGCCGCTCGTTGATCCGCCACTGGCCGGTGCCGGGGGTGATGCGGACCCGCGCGATCGCCTCCTTGCGGCGGCCGGTGGCCAGCGCGCTGCCGGTCACGACCGGGCGGCGTGCCCCCGGCCGGGCCTCCGCTTCCGCGGCTGACTCGGTGGTGTACTCCGAGACGTGCGCTTTGGCCTCGCCGGCCGTCTGGGCGTCGGCGCCATCAGCGAGCGTCTGGGTCCCTGTGGGCTCAGCCACGATGCTTTCCTCGTACTTCCTCATCGGCTCTTGTCATCGCGCCGTGCGGGTGGGGCATGCCGCCCCGCACCGCGGGCGCGCTACTTGCCACCGGCCTGGGCTGACCCCGCCTGCTGCGGGATCTGCGTGATCGTGAACGGGGTGGGGCGCTGCGCCTGATGCGGGTGGTCCGGGCCCGCGTACACCTTCAGCTTGCGCAGCATGGCCCGGCCCAGCGTGTTCTTGGGCAGCATGCCCTTGACTGCCTTCTCCACCGCCCGCTCGGGGTGCTTGGCGAGCAGGTCGGAGTAGGCCACGGAGTGCATGCCCCCGGGGTATCCCGAGTGCCGGTAGGCCCGCTTGTCCTGCAGTTTGTTGCCGCTCAGGGCGACCTTCTCCGCGTTCACCACGATCACGAAGTCGCCGGTGTCGATGTGCGGCGCGAAGATGGGCTTGTGCTTCCCGCGCAGCAGCGTCGCCACATGGCTGGCCAGGCGGCCGAGCACGACATCAGAGGCGTCGATGACGTGCCACTGACGCTGGATGTCACTGGCCTTGGGGCTGAAAGTGCGCACAGTCGTAAGCCTTCACATGTGGGACGTGGATCCGTGGGCCCGCGCCCGGGGTGATCCTCCAGGCGAGGGAGTCCCCGCATCTGCCGCCGCGTGACCAGCCCCGCTGAGCGGGCACGGCAGGCATGCCGATGCGCATGGACGCTTGGCAAGGATACCGGCCACAACCGATGCTGGTCAAAGTGAGCCGAACGGCGCTGCCGGGCGGCGGACCGCCGCCCGGCGTAGCCACTACCGTACGGCCCGTCCCGGTCGCTACCAGGACGGGCCGCGGAAATGCTCAAGAAACCAGGAAAATGCCTGACCGCACGATGCCGGCCGCCTGGGGGGATACGCTCGCGCCATGGGTTCTCCGGGTGGGCATGACGGCCGGCCGCCGCGTGGCCGGCCGGACGGTCGGCTGCCCGAACGCCCGGCCCGCGCCCAGGGGCCCGATGCCAGCCGGTCCGGATACGCCAGCCCGCCCGATCCCGATCCCTACTGGCGGTCCCGGGCCGACGGCGCCGGTGGTTCCGGCCCGCCGCCGTATGAGCGGCCCGCTGCGGCCCCGGCAGGCCTGGGCACTGGTGGACCAGGCCCGTCGCATGGCGGGCTGCCACCGGGCAGCACCGGGCCGTCCGCGGCCCTGCCCCCCGCTACCCTGCCCCCCGCTACCCTGCCGCCCTCCACCCTGCCGCCCCGGGGCGGGCCGCCACCGGGCGGTCCTGGTCTTTCCGCGACCCTGCCACCCCGCGGCGGCTTCCCTGGCGGCGGCCGGCCGGACGGTGGCCGACCCGGCGGTGGCCGACCCGGCGGTGGCCGGTCCGGCGCTGGCTGGCCCGACAGTGGCCGGTCCGGTGGCGGCAGTGCCGGCAGCGGGGGGGCGCCTGCCCCGCCCGGGCAAGCGCCTTTGTCCGGACGCGTCCTGCCCCGCGGCATCACCCCGTCCCACAGCGGGTCCCCATCGGGGACCGGCCCGCCCCGCGTGTCCTCGGCCGGCGTGTCCTCCTCCCGGGCGGTAGTCCGTGACGGCTCCCCCCGCCGCCGGGGCCCGATCCGCGGCTACCCGCCCATGCCGGGCCAGCCAGGCCCGGTCTACCCGCCCGGCCAGTTCTCGGACTGGAACCGGCCGTCGGTGCGGGCGTCCTGGCTCGGCCTCAACCGCTCCGGTGACGGCACCGGGGAGAACGACGCCGAACCGGGGTATTCCGTGCTCGCCACCAGCGACCCGTCGGCGGACGAGACGGTCACCCAGACCTGGGCGGCGATCGACGACGCCGGCGGATGGTCTCCGCCGCCACCGGCCCGCGATGTGTCCGCGCACACCGACGGGGAAGGCTTTCCCGGAATCCGTACCGGGGCGCGCCCGGCCGGTGCCCGCGCGCCGTTCGAGGCGGTCGGTGGGCGGCCGGAGGCCCGCGACCCGCAGCTGGCACCGTGGGAGTCCGGTGCCCTGCCCGCCATCGCGTCATCTGCCAGCACCGCTGCTGCCGCCGGCCCAG
>Ga0307372_10008140_pt1 | contig 14797 bp, 18 predicted proteins | sample OX1MG_FD_202533 | JGI IMG/M metagenome (GOLD analysis project Ga0307372, IMG submission 202533) | Soil microbial communities from Risofladan, Vaasa, Finland - OX-1 | ecosystem: Environmental > Terrestrial > Soil > Coastal area > Acid sulfate soil | place: Finland: Risofladan, Vaasa | collected... | reverse complement strand
AGCAGCCGCAAAACAGCGCCACGCCATCATGCGGCAAAGCCGCTCGAAAAAAAACGGCGTCTGTTGCTCCGAACACTAGAAAGCCGAATCTTGAAAAACCAGTAATTAAGCGGATCGTTGTTTTTTAGACGGGCTTTGGGTCTTTCCGGCTGAGAGTCAGCTACGCCAGTTGCGCGAAACGGTGGCAAAAGAAAGGGCCAGCCGCGGAACGGCCGGCCCTTCATGAGTTTTGGGGTCCGGCTGGGCAAGCCATATCGAGCCGACAAGCGGCACCGGACACTTAAATAATACCTATACTCGGCCGGGAAATCAATCCGGTATAGGCCAAACCGGATGAGACCGGATTTTTTCGAGAATCCGGTTTGGAGCACCCCGTTGTCATAAGCCGTTGCCGCATGGCAACTTCTGACAAATGGGCGTGCCTGCGACTAGCCGCTCCGCGGGGTCCGGTCTGTGGTCTGTACCTGGCGCGATGAGTCATGCCCGTAGTACGGCAGTCACCGCGACAGGGACGCAACCGGAGTCTCTACGATGCCCGCTACTCTCACCGCCGGCTCGCCGCCGGCAACCTTGCCCGCTTTGCTCGACGTTGACCAAGTGGCTGCGCTCTGCGGCTGCTCAACCCGCCATGTGCGCCGGCTAGCCGACGCCGGACGAATGCCGTCGCCGGTCAAACTCGGCGCCCTTATCCGTTGGCGCCGCGCCGACCTCGACGCCTGGCTCGCCGCCGGGTGTAAGCCCGTCCGCCGCTAAATGCCGCGACCGCGACGGGTGGGCCGCCGCGGTCGCATGTGTTCGAGACTTCTCTTTTTTTCAAGGATCACAATGGCAAGAAAATCTCTATCTGACATTCTACGCGCCGGCGACCGCGAAACGCTAGCCGACGCTTGGGGCCGCACTGAGGCCGCCGGCGAACTCGAACCGCTTCCCGCTGGCGAGTATGTCGCCGCGATTGAGCGCGGCGAATTGTTCACGAGCAAAACGAAGTGTACACCCGCGTACAAGTTGACCTTGCGCGTCGTCGAAGGTGAACACGCCGACCGCCGTTTGTGGTGCGACGTGTGGTTGACGCCGGCTGCTCTGCCGGTCGCCAAAAGGGACTTGAGCAAGCTCGGCATTACCGACCTCGACCAATTGGAACGCCCGTTACCCGAGGGCATCGTCTGTGCGGTCAAGGTATCGCTTCGTAAAGCCGACGACGGTGCCGAGTACAACCGCGTCAAACGGTTCGATGTGTTGCGAATTGACGCGCCCGAGGGCGACCCCTTCGCGCCGGTCGCCAATGGGGCCGGCGCGCCGGCCGACGCGGCGAACGACCAGGCCGGCGCCCAAGACACGGGGCCGGCACCGTGAATACATACCCCAACGGCTTCCGCGTCGTGGGACCGACGTGGCAGGCGCGGCGGCTGGTGGATGCCGCCGCCGCGTTTGCCGCACACGCCGCTTGCGACCCGCGGGCCGACCTCGACAAGGAGTGTTACCTTTCGGCGTTTCAGTTTGGCGACGACTTCCGGCGACACCTCGAAACCACCGGCTCGACGGCCGAATTCGCCGGCGCTTCCTGGTCGCCGTGGATATGGTTCGACGTTGACCGCGCCGAGTTGTCGGCCGCGCTCACCGACGCGCGCCGGCTGGCCGCGACGCTCGATGAACGGTTTCGGCTCGGCGACGACGAGCTAGTGGTTTTCCTATCGGGCGGAAAGGGCTTTCACCTGGGGCTGCCAACGTCGCTCTGGTCGCCGGCGCCCAGTGACGTGTTCCATCGTGTCGCCCGTCGCTTCGCCGAGCAGGTTGCCGCAGTCGCCGGTGTGGCGATTGATGATGGAGTGTACGACAAGGTGCGCTTGTTCCGGGCGCCGAACTCTCGGCATCCCAAGACAGGCTTGCACAAGCGCCGGCTGTCGCTCGACGAATTGCTGGGGTTGTCGCTCGACGGCATCCTGGGGCTTGCCGCCGAGCCCAAGCCGTTCGATATTCCGGTGCCGACCTCGACGAACGACCAGGCTGCGGCTGATTGGTTCGACGCCGAGCGGGCCGTTGAAAAGCAAACCGCCGCCACGGCCGAACGACGGGCCGCCGGCGATGGCTCGCCGACCTTGAACCGCTCAACCCTCGACTTCATTCGCGACGGCGCGGACACCGGGGACCGGCATCGTTTGCTCTTTTCGTGCGCCGCGAATCTGGCCGAGTTTGGTTGCCCGCCGGCGCTGGCCCATGCGTTGCTCACCGATGCCGGGCTTGATAGCGGACTACCGCCATCCGAAGTCCGCCGACAAATCGACTGCGGAATGGCGAAGGGGAGGGCCGCGACGTGCTAGGCCGTGCGGGCTGCTTCGATGACATTGATATGGTTCAAGTCGCAAATCACCATCCGATCCGTTTCGGTATCGGGGTACATGATGACCAGCCTGGTCCTTCCCACCGCGGCATTTTCGGGGTGGCGGACTTCATGGACTTCGCCGTTGGAGAGCCGGATTTCAAACGGCTCGAATGGCTGACGACGCAGCATCTGTTGAATCGTTTCGTTACTCATGCCATCAAGTATACCACGGTGGACCACGGATGACAACCGCGAACTACCAAACCGCTGGCGACCTGTTCGACGGCTGGCGTGACGACGTGTTGACCGGCTCGCCGCCGGTTCTCTATCCGGTTGGCGCCGGCGACCTGGCGAGAATAGAAATCGGGCCAGGGCTTGTCACGTTGCTCGGCGGGCCGCCTGGCGCCGGCAAGAGCGCGTTGGCGATGCAATGGGTGGTCGATGCCCTGCGGATGACGCCGACGTTGCGGGCCCTGGTTTGCTCCATCGAAATGCCGCCGGCCGTGCTACTCGACCGCCAGCTTGCCCGCTTGTCGGGTATCGACCTCAAAAGCATCCGTTATCGCCGATTCGACGCCGCGCACGGCGACCGGCTCGAACAGGCGATGAACACGCTGGAACCGCTTGCCGACCGGCTTGCCTTTGTGAGGCCGCCGTTCAACCTGGCAAACGTCGCCGAGTCGGCCGACGCCTTCCATGCCGAGTTGCTGGTACTCGATTACATCCAGCGCATTCCGCCACCGGGGCAACACGGCGACAAACGAAGCGCGGTTGACGCCACGATGAACTACCTTCGGCAATTCGCCGACGCCGGGCTGGCCGTGGTTGTCGTCGCCGCGGTTTCACGGGGCAAGGATTTCAAGGGGCGTTCAAGCTATGACGGCGATGGCTTGAACCTGGCAAGCTTTCGTGAGTCGAGCGAACTGGAATTCGGCGCTGACGACGCCTTCATTCTCGTTCCAAACCCGAAAGACGATGACCATGTTGTGCTCAAGCACTTGAAGGCGAGGCATACCGAACCACATGACATCGTGCTACGGTTCGACCGCCGTTGCCAGAGCTTCACGCCGGCGACGATCGGCGCCGCGTCGAACACGAACAAGGCGCGGTTGCAATCGACGCTCGCCGCGCTTTGGAACCGCACGCCGGCCGCCGGCGATGATGACGATACGGAGGATGACTTTTGACGACCTCGACCAATGGTAGACCGCCGCCGGCGGAACCGCGAATCCTGCCGGGCTGTACCACGCTGCCGCCGATGACGCCGCGACCGCCGATTGAACCGTCCGACGACCACGCCGAGTGCAAGGCCATAAAGGCGAGCAAAGCGAAGGGGAAGGCCGGCGACCGCTTCCGGCTGCTCAATGCGTTTGTGGACTTCACCTTGGCGGACCTTGACCGTGGCGAGTTAGCCGTTTGGCTGGTGCTCTACCGTGATTCCCGCGACGGCGTGGCGCAGGTTTCGCAAGTTGCCATCGCTCGGCGAATTGGCATTACCGACCGCGCCGTGAGAAAGGCGATTGGCCGGCTGGCTGACAAAGGGCTGGTCAAGGTCGTTCGACAGGGGCGAATCGGCAAAGGCGCTTCGGCGTACCGGATTCGTGCCATACCCCCCGAACAACTGCGGAACCAATTGGTTCCGGCTATAGCCGGAACTTTTGAGTCATTTACTGCGGAACCAATTGGTTCCTCCAGTCCATAAGGGACCATAAGTGCGGTCCCCTTTGTGTCCGCTACGCGGACGGGGACCACTGACAGAAGGAACGCGCCATGCCGACCGACACCGCGATACTGGCACAACTACAGGCCCTATGGCGACAGGCCGCTACAGTTCCGCCGACGACGACCTCGACGACGATCGGGGCCGATTCGCCGGCTGTCGAGTCGCCGACGCCGGCCGCCGCTATCAGGCTCGACGACTGGCGCGCCACGAACGACGACATCGCCCAAGGGATTCTCGACGGCGAACCCATTCACCAAGCGAAGGGAAAGGCCATGATTTCAGGCTACCCTTCGCCTTTGTATGACCGGCTGCTCACCGGCTGGACTCGGCGCGTGCGAATTGTCGCGAATTCCGCGGCGGGCGGCAAAACGAAGCGCAAAATGTTAGAGACTGTGTGGTGCAATTTCGACGCCGGCGAAAAAAACGAGTTGTACGGGGATTGACACCGGGGCCGATGTTGTGATAATAAGGACACTATGAAAACGAGCAAACCGAAAATGCCGATGACCGACCCGCTACGGCAAGCAATCGTCGATAGCGGGATGCCGTTGCTGACCTTGGCGACCGAAACGGGTGTAGCACGTGCAAGCCTCATTCGTTTCGTGCGGGGGCAAACGTCGCTACGGCTCGACATTGCCGACAAGCTGGCCGTTTACTTCAACCTGGAATTGGCCAAACGAAAGGCGAAGTGACCCGATGGGAAGCTTGTTCCGCAAGACCGCCACGAAGGCGTTACCGGCCGGGGCCGAGATTTTCACCCGCAAGGGCGAGCGGTTCGCCAAATGGTTCGACGCCAAGGGCAAGACGCGCACGGCGCCGTTGACGAAGGCCGGCGACAGGATCGTTGTAACGGCCGCGACCTGGTGCGCGAAATTCCGCGACGGAGCGGATATCGTTCGTGAGGTTTCGACGGGCTGCCGCGACGCCGGGGCCGCCCGCTACGTGTTGACCGACTTGGAACGACGGTCGCAACTGGTTAAGGCTGGCGTTATGACGTCGGCCGAAGGCGCGGTTGCCGACCACCAGGCTACGCCGTTGGCCGGCGACCACGGCCACGTAGCCGCGTACCTCGACCATTTACAAGCCAAGGGGGTTCATCCCACCAGGCTTCGCAATGCACGGGGCCGGCTGGCGCGGTTGCTGGCCGAGTGCGGGGCCGTCAAGCTGGCCGACTGGGGCGCCGCGGCGATTGAACGATGGATGACGTCGGCCGCGGCGGGCGGAATGTCGGCGCCCACCCGCAACGAGTACCGCCAAGAGCTTGTATCGTTCGGCAACTGGTGCATCCGAACCCGGCGACTGCCCATGAACCCCTTCGCCGTCGTGCAATGTGCCGACGCGCGGGGCGACTGCCGCCGCAAGCGCCGCTCGCTCACCGAGGGCGAACTGGTCAAGTTGCTCGACGTGGCACGCCGCAGGCCGTTGCTCGACGCGATGACGGTTCGCCGCGGCCGCAACAAAGGCGAAGTGGTTGTCAATCTCCGCGACGACGTGCGGGAACGGTTGGAGTTGCTGGGGCGCGAACGCGCCTTGATTTACAAGATGCTGGTACTCACCGGGCTTCGCCGCGGCGAACTGGCTTCGCTCACCGTTGGCCAGCTTGACCTCGACGGCGCGATGCCGAGTATCACGCTGGACGCCGGCGACGAAAAGAACCGCGAAGGCTCGACGCTGCCCTTACGCCGCGACCTTGCCGCCGACTTGGCCCGATGGGGTGGCCGACCTCGACCAACGCAACAGGGGCGATTCTGGGGCGTTTGACGGGCCGTTGTGCCTGCCGATGACTGGCGTACCGCTCGCCGGCAAGCTGCCGGCCGATGCGCCGCTGTTCGTCGTGCCCGTTGCCCTGGTCAAGATTCTCGACCGCGACTTGGCGCTGGCCGGGATTCCGAAGCGCGATGACCGGGGCCGCACGGTGGACGTTCACGCGCTGCGGCATTCGTTTGGAACGCTCTTGAGCGCGGGCGGGGTGACACCTCGCACGGCGCAGGCCGCGATGCGACATTCGACCATTGACTTGACGATGAACGTCTACACCGACCCGCGGTTGTTGGACGTGGCCGGGGCGCTCGACGCTCTGCCGTCGTTGCCGCTCGACGGCGGCCCGCAACCGGAAGCCGCGACGGCAAAGGCGACGGGGACCGATGGCCGGTTTGCTCCAGCGTTTGCACCAACTCTAGAGCAAACGGGACACGGCGAGTCATTCGCTGTCAAAATGGCAGGCGTTCAACGCGCCGCCGACACGCCGGCCGACGTCGACGCAACCGCTTACGGCGTCAAAGAAAAACACCCGCTGACAACGGCTGTCAACGGGTGCCTTGAAGTGGAGCGGAAGGGAGTTGAACCCTCGACCTTCGCATTGCGAACGCGACGCTCTCCCAACTGAGCTACCGCCCCGGCTACCGATACCACCGCCACCGCAGGCTAGGATTACCTGGCCTTGAAGCGGATTATTAGTTCTATACTCCCGCCAGCGGGATTGTCAACCAACTCGCCCGAAGACTACTTGATCGAACGAAGCAACTGGTCGACTTGTTCGTCGCTGTACTTTTCCGCCGGGAGTTGGCCGGTGAGGGAGGATAATTCGCAAAGTTCGGATCGGTCGACATGACGAGGTGCTTCCGGGTGTTGATGTGACGGACGTATTGTCGTGACGCGGCCTCGGGATGTCAACCGGGCCGGTCCAAGGGCTTGGAAGTCGCGCCCCAATGGGTCACAATGAACAGAGTCTTCGCCCTGGTCGCGGAATTCTTGGACGTCGAACGTGCGGCACTTGTTGGAACAAAGCACCGAACAATTGGAGACCTGGCTCGGCCAGCGAGGCTTGCCCGCCTACCGCGCCGCGCAGATCCGCCGTTGGCTGTTCGAAAAGCGCGCGGGCGACTTCGACGACATGAGCGACCTGCCCAAACCGCTTCGCGCGGCGCTGGCCGACGAGTTCGCAATCTGGACGAGCACCATCGCCACGCATCGGAGGGCCGCCGACGGCACGGAAAAGCTTCTCATCCAGTGGCCCGACGGCCACCAGATCGAGTGCGTGCTGATCCGCGAGCGGCAACGGCGAACCGTGTGCATCAGCACCCAGGTGGGCTGCGCCATGGGCTGCGTGTTTTGCGCCAGCGGACTTGACGGCGTGGCCCGTAACCTCAGCAGCGGCGAAATCATCGAGCAACTGTTGCGGCTGGACCGTTTGCTGGCGGCGGACGAGCGGCTGAGCCATATCGTGGTGATGGGCATGGGCGAACCGCTGGCCAACCTCGACCACTTATTGCCGGCGCTGGCCGCGGCGTCCAGCCCGCGGGGGCTGGGCATCAGCGCCCGGCGGATCACCATTTCGACCGTCGGCCTGCCCCCGGCGCTCGACCGGCTGGCCGCCGAGAACTGCCATTACCATCTGGCCGTGTCGCTGCACGCGCCGAACGACGCGCTGCGAAACCAACTCGTTCGAGTGAACCGCAACATCGGAATCGGCCCCATTCTGGCCGCCGCCGAGCGCTATTTCGAGCACACCGGGCGCCGGTTGACGTTCGAGTACGTGCTTTTGGGTGGCGTGAACGACGAACCACGAAACGCTCGCGAACTCGCCGAGCTGTTGCGCGGGCGTACCGCTTTAGTCAACGTGATTCCTTACAATCCAGTGGCCGGCTTGCCGTACCGCGCGCCGACGGCGGCGGCCTTGCGGCGGTTCGTGTCGATTCTCGCGGAAGGTGGCATCAGCGTGCAGGTGCGGCAGCGCAAAGGAGACCAGATCGATGCGGCCTGCGGGCAATTGCGCCGCGGCCATAGGGAAATCGTGGCGACGGCATCTGTAGGGAACGCCCTCCGTGGCGTTCCGTGAAGCGGATACGACGTCGACAGGCGGCCCACGAAACAGGCAGGGTCATTTTTACGAAAAAAGCACGCACGTTGCGCGGCAACGGGCGTGCAAAAGAAAACGGGGTGATCGTGAGTACCCATGGGAACCGGGTTGTCCGTTAGCGAATCTTCGGCCCAGAACAACGCGCTGAGCGACCCAGACGTGCGACTGATGTTGCAGGTCCGCGATGGGAGCGCCGCCGCGTTCGAGGAGTTGGTGCTGCGCTATCAGGGCCGGCTCGTGACGGTGTTGGAGCATCTGGTGGGCAAGCGCGGGCAGGCCGAGGATCTTGCGCAAGACGTGTTTCTGCGAGTTTATCGCGCCCGCGAGCGGTACGCGCCCGATGCGAAGTTTTCGACCTGGTTGTTCACGATCGCCAACAACGTGGCGGCCAACGCCCTGCGCAGCCGGTCGCGGCGGCACGAGGTGCAAGTGGTTGCCGACTCCGACGGCAGCGGGCCGCAAGGAGCCAACCCGCTCGACCAGATGGCCCAGGCCGCCAGCGGCCAGATGCCCACCCGCCAGCTCGACAAGGCCGAGCTTCGCGACGTGGTGCGGCTGGCCATCAACACGCTCAACGAGCGGCAGCGGATGGCGGTGCTGTTGAGCAAATTCGAGGAAATGAGTTACGCCGATATCGCCCAGGCGATGGACATGTCGCCCCAGGCCATCAAGTCGCTTTTGTCGCGGGCCCGCGAGAACCTGCGGGCCGTGCTCGAACCGTATCTCGATCGCGGCGAACGCCCCGCGGGAGTCGAGCCATGAGCGACTCGTCCGCCCCGCGCCCTGCGCCGGTCGAAGAATTGGTGGCCTACCTCGATGGCGAACTGGGCGCCGACGAGAGCCGTCATATCGAACGGCTCTTGGCCGATGACCCGCGCGTGCGCGTCGAACTCAAGCGGCTCGATCAAACCTGGGAACTGCTCGACGGCCTGCCCCGCGCCGCGGTCGAGCCGAACTTCACGCGCTCGACGGTGGAGATGATCGCCGTCAACGTGGCCGACGAAATCGAGCATGAGCGCGTTCGTGAGCCGTGGCATCGGCGACGCGCGTGGTGGTTCGGCTCCGGCTGCGTGCTGGCGGCGGCCCTGGCCGGCGTCTTCGCCGGCGACAAGATCGCCTCGTACCCCAACGAGCGTTTGCTCGACGAGCTTACGGTACTGGAGCACCTGGAAGCGTACCGGCAGACTCCAAGGCTTGAATTCCTGCGAGAAGCGCAGGCGGAAAAACTGTTCGCGCTCGGCCAACCGGTGGCCGGCAAGTCCTTCGCGACGGAAACTCCCGCGGCGCGGCGAGAGCGGACGGAGCGGATGGACCCGCGCGACAAGGAGCAGGTGGTGCGTAAACAAAGGGCCTTCGCCGATCTCTCGCAGGCCGAACAGGCCCGGCTGCGTCGTCTCGACCTGGAGCTGCGGCAAGCGCCCGACGCTCAGGAATTGGCGCGCGTTCTGGATGCTTTCCAGACGTGGTTGAACCAACTCACGGCGGCGGAGCGGGCCCACTTGCTCCATCTGCCGGATCCCGGCCAACGGTTGAAGGCGATCTCGCAAAAGCGCGCCGAGGAGGCCGCTCGCCTGGGGCCGGAGGATGCGCAAGAATTCGAGCGTTGGGGGGAGGAGCTTTTCAAGCGGCGGCTGAAGCCTGGCGAACGGCAACGGCTGGACGGGCTTTCCGCCGAGGAACGATTCGAACGGCTTCAGACGCGGTTGCGGCAAGCCGCCGCTCAAGGCCAGCCGGAATGGAGAAAACTCCCCTTGCCGCGGGAATGGGACCGTTTGCGCGAACGTCTTTCGGACAAGGCCAAGGCGCAAATGGATCGGGCCGTCAGCGAGCGGGCGAAACGGCAGTTGTTGAGGATCTGGATCCAGGACGGCTTCCACCTGCGCCCCGCCAGCCGCGCGGCGGCGACGAATGGCGTGGAGCTTTCCGACGAGCAACTCCGCGAGCAGTTTCGCCAACTCCCGGACATCGACCAGAACCGCCTGCTGGGGCGGCCGCCCGAAGAGATGTTTCGCGCGCTGAGGATGAGGTATGAAAAGGCGTTAGGCGTTAGGCGTTAGGCGAAAGGCGTTAGGACGGCAATCGCCGCGATCGCCGGGAGGGCGTTAGGCGGTGGCTGGGGCAGAGCGTAAAGCGATGCCCCGGCAGGCATTGGGGGAGGGGGCGTTAGCAGGGCGTTAGCCGTTAGGCATTCGTTATTCAAATTCCAGCGCGGCGTTACGATCGCGAATGATCTCCACGTTCATTCCGTGAAAACCCTCTTTCTCAAAGACAGTGATACCGTCCATGAAGACTCGCCCGCTCAAATCCCCGAGGTCTTCCCGACCACATTTGGCAAGATCATAAGCCATGAGAACTGGAAGTTTCATCTTACGAGGTGAGTTTCCATGTTGTTGAAAAAAAGTGGCTTCTTGGTCGATGATCTCGTGAAGAACCTCACGTCCGCTTGGCATCGAATATTCTCCTGTAGGGCCTTTAAGCAGATAGACATCTTCGACGTCGATCCCTCCGAAGTCTTGCCCACGGATATGTAGAGGGATTTTGGCCGAATATTTCGTGTAGACTTTCAGAGCGGCTTTCACCATTGGCTCAGTCAATCCAACCAGCCTCACTTGAAATGGTTCAAAATAGGGGTCATTCATTTCTTTCCGAATACGCAGAACCTCCCTATAAGCCGCATGAAGATTCCTTTCGTCGAACCGGTTCGACGCCACATAGAAGCTCCACCGGCGATCCTCGCCGCCTTTGATCCAGAACGCCACCACGACGGGTCACAGTGAAGGCATTCTGGTTACGGAACTCGTTTGCGTAGTCTAGCCGGGCAGCTATACATGGAATTATATCAAGCGGTTAAGGATTTGTCACACCGTCATCGCTTGGCATTCCGCCGCAGCACGCGGCCCGGAGTGGCGCCGGTGTGCTCGCCGTCGCGCAAGACGTGGACCCCGTTGACCAGCACATGCCGCACGCCGGTGGCGTACTGGTGCGGCTGGGCGTAAGTGGCGTGATCGGTGATCGTCGCCGGGTCGAACACGACCACGTCGGCGTAATATCCCTCGGCCAATCGCCCGCGGCGCTCGATGCGCAGGTTGGCCGCCGGAAGGCCGGTTAGCTTGTGGATCGCGACCTCCAACGGAAGCACATGCTCGTCGCGGACGTACTTTCCCAGCAACCGCGCAAAGCTGCCGTAGGCGCGAGGGTGGGGCATCGACTTGAGGAACGCGCCCTCGGCGGCAAGCGACTCGGAGTCGGAGCAGAAGCTGACCCAGGGCAAGGCGATGTTCTTCTTGACGTTGGCCTCGTCCATCAGGAAGTAAATCGTCTCGACGCGGCTGCCGTCCTCGACGACCAGGTTGATCGCCGTCTCCTCGGGCGACGTGCCTCGCCGCGCCGCCACCTCGGCCAACGTGCGGCCCATGAGCGGCTTGAGCGCCTCGCTTTTGAAACCGACCAGGAGCACCTGCTCCGGCGAGCCGGCCGCGAGGAGCAGGTTTTCCCATTGGTCGGTCGGCGCGCGCATCTCGCGCAAGACGCGGGCGCGAATCTTGGAGTCTTGCAGCCGCTCGCGCCATCGTTCGAGCCCGCCCTCTTGCACCCAGGGCGGCATGGCGGCGTTGAGGCCCGTCCCGCCGGCCGTGTAGGTGTACATGTCGGCCGTGATCGCCAGGCCCGCCGCGCGTGCCGCTTCGACCTTGTCGATCACCTGCTGGTGCTTGGACCAGTTGCCCTTGCCCGCCGCCTTGAGATGGTAGATTTCGGCGCGGATACCCGCCTCGCGGGCGATCTCGAGCAACTCGTCGACCGACTCCAAAAGCCGGTTCCCCTCGCTACGGATGTGCGAGATATAAAGCCCGTCGTATTCGGCGGCGACCTTGCACAGTTCGATGAGCTCGCGCGTGTCGGCATAAAAGGCCGGCGCGTAAATCAGCGACGAACCGACCCCCAGCGCCCCGGCCTCCATTTCGCGCCGCACCAGCTCGCGCATCCGCTGGAGCTCGTCGCGATTGGGCCGGCGGTCCTGATAACCCAATTCGTGGATGCGCACCGTGGTGGCGCCGACGAACGAGGCGATGTTGGGTGAAACTCCGCGCGCCGCGAGCAGGTCGAGGAACTCGGCCAGCGTGGTCCACGAGACGTCGAACTTGACGTCGCCTTGCGACTTGATCATTTCGGCGCGCATCGTTTCGTTCAACGGTCCCATCGACCAACCTTCGCCGAAGACTTCGAGCGTGACCCCTTGGCGAACGTCGCTTTGCGAGCGTCCGTCGACCAGGAGCGAATCGGTGGCCCAGCTCAGCATGTTGATGAAGCCCGGAGCCACGGCGAGCCCCTTGGCGTCGATGACCGTCTTGGCCAGGGCATCGCCCAGGTCGCCGAGCTTGACGACCGTGTCGCCGTCGATCGCCAAGTCGGTGACGAGGGGTTTTCCGCCGGCGCCGTCGTAGAGCGTGCCGCCACGGATGATGAAATCGTATCGCGGGGGGCCGCCGCGGGCATGAATCGGCCCGAAGAGTGGCGCCAGGCAGGCGGCCAGAGCGATCGAACAGGTACGCCGTGTGATCATTGCCAAAGACTCTAACGCCCTTGGGTGTTGGTGATGCGACGATTATAGGCGAGGCGAGCGGGGGGCGTTAGCCCCCCTGTTGGCGCGCGGCGACGCGACCCGACGACAATGCGAGGCCTAGCGATTTTCGTGGCAATGACGCGGACGCGGAACACCAACCCGCGGCGCAAGCTGCGTGGGTCCGCCGTGCGGCCCACGAATCGGTAGGGCTCATTTTGGCGAAAAAAGCATGGGCGTTGCGCAGCAACGAACGTGCGAAAAAGCAAAACGCCAGCGAAGCGAAAAAAAACGACTTCCGAATACCCCATGACGTCTTTCGCCAGCCGCGTAAGCGGCAGCCAATTGCCGCGCCACACTTCGCATTACCCCACGCTCTTTTGGATCTCTTTGGGAGGGGTTTCGGAATCGTTTTTTTTCGCAGAGCGCCGACGCTCCTGTGCGCTTCTAGTGTTCGTAACCGCGCCGACACTCCTCCGCGCGTCCCTTTTCGCGCCCGAGGGCATCGTTCAGCGATGAGATCGTGACGAACCCCGCGGCCGCATCGGCGCGCCCGAGATCGTCGATCGCGCTGTCCGCGCCGAGGACACTCGCGATCCAGTCGCGCGCGGATCGCCGGCGCGCGCCTGGCACGTCGCCGCCTCGACGAGGCGCTCCCACGCGGCGGGCGTGACCACATTGAAGACGACAGACCAATAATTCGGCGCCTCAGGCTGGGCCGGCGCGGGCGCGGGAGCGCACTCCGCGTGCGGTGTCGGATTCTCGCCTCCGCGCGCGCGTTGAGCGCGCGCCTCCGCAGCTGCATCGAGCGTGTCGGAGAAGACAACGTGGGATTCGACGGCGCGAACCGCACGCTCGATGCGCGCCGCGTCGGCGAGCCCGATGGTTCGCTGAATCCAAACACGCGCCGTATCGTCGCCCAGAAGAGCCTCCTGGTAGGCGACCTCGACGATCTCGCGCCACGATTCGAGCGTGATAGTCCGAAATGACAATTCACGGTAGATCGCCCCGCGCCGAGCCGTGTGTGCGGCGATCAATCTGGCGTCGTCGCTCTCCACTTCGCCGCCTCCTTTATATCACCCCATCTTGCCAACGTTTCCCAACTTGACCTAATATAAATCACCGCCGTTTTCGTCGTTTCACTGACCGCAGTGACCTGGTCAAATGGGCAAGCAAATTTCGCCACATGAGCGGGAATAAAAACACCCCAGGGTGCTCAACCTTCCGGAACGGACACCGGAAGGCGGGGACGGTGGCACCCTGGGGGTCCGGGGCGGTCGGGGCGTCCGCGTAGTCTACGATAATTGGTTAAAAAGGCCATACTGTATCTCACAATGCGCCGTCGCGCCGGCGACGCCCTGCGCCGCGGCAAGGACCGCGTCGGAGACCGAAAGCGTGATTCGCCGACGACGACTTTGCACCTCGCTGGGACCGAACTTGGAAACGGGGCCAGTTTCGAGCGCGGAGGGAAGGCCAGTGGGTCGGGTCTCAATCCCCGTCTAGTTCCCCCAGATTGACATAAGATCTGTCTCGATCCTTGTCTCTGTCCCTCCAACAGGCTTGGAACTGGGTTTTCTTTCCTTGTCTTGTTCTCGCTTTCGCAGCGCAAAGCGGAGTTTTATCGCTCGCTGGTCAACGCGCTGACGTTCTTTGGCGGCAGCCCCCGCTCGATCATCTTCGACAACCTGAAAGCCGCCGTTCTCAACGGCTCCGGCCGGGAGGCCTGCTTCCATCCCGACTTCCTGGCGCTGTGCGGCTACTTCTGCATGCAGCCCATCGCCTGCGAACGGCGCGACCCGGAGTCGAAGGGCATCGTCGAGGGAGGTGTGCGCTACGTTAAGCACAATGCGCTGGCCGGCCGCGACGACGAGTTGCTGACGTTCGCGGATTAGCCCCCATGCGCGCGTCAAATTCGAAGGCAACCGCTACTCAGTGCCGCCGAGCTTGGCGCGTAAGACGGTGGTCCGTCGGCGAAGACGACGGATCCCTGGCACTCGCCGCCATCGTCGGCGCCCTGGCCGGCTCCTGGCCCGTATTCATCCTCGCCGCCGTCGTGCTGATGGTGATCGGCGACGTGATCCTCGACCGCTACGTGTGGGGCGACGCGGCGCGGGTCAGCCCGGAGGCGCCGGTCGTCGTGCTCCGCGCCGATCATGATGAAGTCCGGCTGGAAGGCAGGGCCAGCGCGCACTCTGGGGTATCTGGGTAAAATAGGTAGGTTGCGCTCGGCGCTCTGATTCTGTAGAACCAACCTCCGTGTGGTGATGTTCTTGTGACTCACGGAGGATGTGCGATGGTGAAGGGAATTCGGATTGGACTCGACGAGGTTGTGTGTCA